>Ga0207714_1001910_pt1 | contig 13054 bp, 10 predicted proteins | sample PonA232FremontCA_2_FD_187270 | JGI IMG/M metagenome (GOLD analysis project Ga0207714, IMG submission 187270) | Marine sediment microbial community from Fremont, CA, USA - Pond A23 Sediment 2 (SPAdes) | ecosystem: Environmental > Aquatic > Marine > Unclassified | place: USA: Fremont, California... | reverse complement strand
CGCCCGGCGTCTGCCCGAGGGTGAATTCTGGTTCGATCCGGAACAGCCCACTGACCGCAGCGTGCGTTTCATGGCCGCCGAGATTGTGCGTGAGAAAGTGGTGCGGCAACTGGGCCAGGAAGTGCCCCACCAGGTCACCGTGGAAATCGATCTGTGGCAGGAGGACGACCAGCGTCTGGAAATCGCGGCGACCATTCTGGTCGAACGCAAGGGACAGAAAAAGATCCTGGTGGGCAGCGGCGGCGAGCGCATCAAACAGATCGGCATCCAGGCGCGTCAGGACATCGAACGTTTGCTGGACCGACGCATCAGGCTCGACCTCTGGGTCAAGGTGAAGGGCGGCTGGTCCGATGACGAACGCGCGCTGCATTCGCTGGGATACGGTGGTGACCGCTAGAGGTGAACTCCAGCACGGCTGGATCCTGCACAGCCGCTCCTTCCGCAATACCAGTCTTGTTATCGAGTTGCTCACCGAAAGCCGCGGGCGCTGCGGGGCCGTGGCGCGGGCCGGGCGCCGGAATCGTTTGCTCCAGCCCTTCCGGCCGCTGTGTTTCGCGCTGGGCGGACGTGGTGAACTGGCGCGACTGGATCATATCGAGGCGGACGGACCCGGGCCGGCCCTGCACGGCCGGGGCCTGTACTGCGGCTTTTATCTCAATGAACTGCTAACGCGGATGCTGCACCGGGAGGATCCCCAGCCCGGCCTGCTGGATCTTTATGAACAGACGCTCACCTCGTTGCAGCGCGACACGGCACACGATATTGTCCTGCGACGTTTCGAGATGGCATTGCTGGAACAGCTGGGCTACGGTTTCCCGCTGGACCGGGATGCACAGGGCGCGTCCCTGGATCCACGGGGCCGCTACCACTTTTATCCGGAGCAGGGCCTGTTGCCCGCCGGCAATGGTCTGGACGGGCAGGCGCTGCTGGAACTGGCCGCCGGTGAGTGGACCGAGCGCGCGCGCCATGGGGCGCGCGCATTGATGCGTTCGGCGCTGGCGCCGCATCTGGGTGAGCGGCCATTGAAAAGCCGAAGCCTGTTTCGACGTGGAGATTAATCCGATGCAACGAGCCTTGCTGGGCGTGAATATCGATCATGTGGCCACCTTGCGGCAGGCGCGGGGTACAGCTTATCCCGAGCCGGTTCAGGCGGCGCTTGTGGCCGAGCAGGCCGGCGCGGACGGCATTACCGCCCATCTGCGCGAGGACCGGCGTCATATTCGGGATCGGGATATCGAACTGCTCATGCAGACGCTACAGACCCGGCTGAACCTGGAAATGGCCGCCACGGATGAAATGGTCGGGATGGCCCAGCGTCTGCAACCGGCGCATTGCTGTCTGGTGCCGGAAAAACGCGCCGAACTCACCACCGAAGGCGGGCTGGATGCGCGCGGCCAGGAACGTCATTTGACCCCTGTCTGTGCGCACCTGGACGACGCCGGGGTCCAGGTGTCGCTGTTTATTGACCCGGACCCGGACCAGATCAAGGTTGCCGCGCGCATGGGCGTACCCGCCATTGAGTTGCATACCGGCCATTACGCGGACGCGCGCACCGAAGACGAACAGGCGCGCGAGCTGGAGCGCATTCGCGCGGGAGTGGAACAGGGCAATGAGGCCGGGCTCATCGTCAACGCCGGCCACGGCCTGCATTATCACAATACCGAGGCCATTGCCGCCCTGGAGGGCATTCATGAACTCAATATCGGCCACGGCCTGATCGCCCGCGCGGTGCTCACCGGCCTGGACGAAGCCGTGCGCAGCATGCGGGCCATCATGGAGGGAGCACGGCATTGATACTGGGCATCGGCAGCGACATTCTGGAAGTGGCGCGCATGGAGACGGCCCTGCGGCGCCGGGGGCGTCCCCTGGCCGGTCGCTTGCTGGCGCTGGAAGAGCATGTGGCATGGGAAGAGGCGCGCGATCCGGGCCGTTTTCTGGCCAAGCGCTTTGCCGCCAAGGAGGCCGTGCTCAAGGCCCTGGGCACGGGCCTGCGCGACGGCATGCGCTGGCGCGATATCTATGTGGATCACGACCGCCGGGGCAAGCCCCATGCCCGGCTGCGCGGCACGGCCATGCGCCACCTGGAAGCGCTGGGCGGACGTCGTTGCTGGCTCAGCCTGAGTGACGAAAACGCTTATGTGGTGGCTTTCGCCCTGGTCGAGGGACACTAGCAGGCTGTTGCAAGACCCGCGGGGCGCGGCCTGAAGCGCCCGCCTGCCGCACTTTGTCGCTCGGAAAGGCAATCACCCTGTCCGTCGCAACCAGGTACACCAGCTGCACGCTTCAGGCCAAGCTGAGCACGCAAAGGGTTTTCCAACAGCCTGCTAGGCTTCGTTTTCGCCCATGACCGAATCATCCTCGGCCAGCACCCGGTCGATTTCCCGCAGCAGCGTGTCCATCTCCCGGTTCAGGGTGTCGTCGTTCGCGTGGGTCTTGAGCGCTTCTTCCACCCGCCCTGTGGCGGCCTCCAGCCGGGGCGTGCCGCAATAGCGGGTGGCGCCGTGAATGCGGTGCACATTTTCCAGTAGTTGTGCCCGATTGCCTGCACGCAGCAATTCGGTCAACGCCGGGGTTTCCTCGTGCAGACTGTCCAGCAGCATCTGGTGCATCTCGGCGGCCAGTTCCGCGCGACCGCCGCAGCGGCGCCGCGCCAGTTCCGGTTTCAGCACGGGTGGGTCATCCGGTGGGGCGGTTTCGGTGTCCATGGGGGGGTCGGCTTCGTCGTCCGGCGCGGCGACCGTGGTCCGAGCCCGGGCCCACTTCGTCACCATGTGGCGGAGCTGCTCCTCGGTCACCGGCTTGGTGAGATAGTCCACCATACCTTCGTCCAGCAGGGCCCGTCGCTCGCTGGACAGTGCATGAGCGGTGAGCGCGACCACGGGAATCGGGGCCGTTGGCCCCGGCATCGCCCGGATACGGCGCGTGGTCTCCAGCCCGTCCATGTCCGGCATCTGAATATCCATGAAAATCAGATCCACGGATTCGTGTTCCAGCCTTGCCAGGGCCTGCTCGCCAGAGGTGCAGGCCAGCACCTCCGCGCCCAGCTCTTCCAGAAAGACCCGGGTCAGGCGCAGATTGCCGGGATGGTCATCCACCACCATGACCCGGATCCGGTCGATCGACGGCGCCGGTAGTGCTGCGCGGGCCGGCGCGTCGGTATCCACCAGCTCCAGCATGGTGTCGTAGAGCCGCATCCGGGTGGCGGGTTTGGAGAGCAATCGGCAACGCGGCGACGCTTGCGGCAAGCGGTCGTTGAGGCGGTCCAGATGGTGCGGCAACACAATAATGCGTTCGCCGTCTTGTTCGCAGCGCGCGAGCAGCGCCGCCAGCTCGGTATCATCTTCGCCCCCCACGGGTAATCCGACGATGGCGAAATCCGGGCGGGGTGTATTCCGGTCGGTCAGCGCTGCTTGCAGGTCGGCGGGGTGGGTGAACGCGGTCACCTCCAGGCCCCAGGACCGGAGCATGTAATACAGCGCCGTGCGCGCCTGTTCGTTGGGTTCCGCCATGAACACGGACTGCCCCTGGAAGGCGGTAAAGCGCTCGCCGTCCGGCAGCCCTTCCTCGACCTCGGCGGTCAGGGTGAACCAGAAGGTGGAACCCTCACTCTCGGCACTGTCCACGCCGATTTCGCCGCCCATTTCCTCCACCAGCCGGCGCGAGATCGCCAGGCCCAGCCCCGTGCCTCCGGCCCGGCGCGCGGCGCTGGGGTCGAGCTGGGTGAAGGCGTTGAAGAGTTCGCGCTGGCGTTCCTCGGACATGCCCACGCCCGTGTCCGTGATCGTCACCTTCAGGGTGGCGCGTCCGTCGCGCTGATCTTCCACCATGGCCCGAATGACCACGGAGCCGGCATCGGTGAACTTGATGGCATTGTTCACCAGATTGGTCAGCACCTGGCGCAGGCGCAGCGGATCGCCGATGAGATGCACGGGCACGTCCGAGTACACCAGCGCCGCCTGCTCCAGCCCGCGCTCCTGGGACAGCGGCGCCAGCATGGTCTGCACTTCCTCGATCAGGTCATAGAGGTTGAGCGGTAGCCGGTCCAGGCTCAGCTTGCCGGCTTCGAGCCGCGAGAAATCGAGAATGTCGTTGATGATGGCCAGCAGCGAATCCGAACTCTTGCGAATGGTTTCCATGTAGTCGCGCTGGCGCGGGGTGAGACCGGAACGCAACAACAAGCGCGTGAAACCGATTATGCCGTTCAGCGGGGTGCGGATTTCGTGGCTCATGTTGGCCAGGAATTCGGATTTCACCTGACTGGCCTTGAGCGCTTCCTTGCGCGCCATGTCCAGCTCGATGTTCTGTTCCTCCAGCGTCTCCAGGGTTTCGCGCAAATCCTCGGTGGCCTGGTCCACGTTCTGTTGCAGTTCCGAGCGTTCGTTGCGCATGGCCGTGGTCATGTCGTTGAAGACCCGTTCCAGCTCCCCCAGCTCCGCGGGCGAGCGCTGTTCCATCCGGGTATCGAAATGGCCGTCGCGGACATGGCGCATGCTCTCGCGCAGTCGCTCCAGCGCGCCGGAGACCACCTGGTTGAGCCGCATGGCGGGCACCAGCGCCAGCAGCACCACCGTGATGGTGAACACCAGCAACACCAGCAGGGTCTGCAATACGGCAATGCGGTGGCGGCTGGTGAAGAACTCCACCCGCAGCTCGGCGGGTTCCAGTGTGTCCAGACGCCGGCGCCAGCGCCAGGTGTCCCCGGTGGCATGCGGACCGGGTTTGGCCCCGGCGGGCAGTTTTTCGGACAGCGGCCGCATGCGCGGCCCGGCGTGCAGTTCCCAGCGACCCTCGGTGGCGCGGAGATGCACGGCGCGCACGTCGGGTTCTTCCAGCAGCTTCTGCACCAGATCGTTATAGGCCTCGATATCCCCGGCGGGTACGCTTTCCAGGCGCGCGGCATAGCTGTCCAGCACCAGCCGGTGCAGCGTGCGCGTGTTCTGTTCGATTTCCGCCATGCGCGACAGCGCCACATAGACACCCACAGCCAGCACGGCCAGTACCGCCGGCAGGGCCGTGGTGAGCATCAGGCGTGTCTTGAGGCTGGCTCGCATGAATCCGGTGCCCGTGATTCCCCGTTCACGCCATTATGCCCGTCCCTGGCAGGCTTTTGGAAAACCTGAGTATGCCAAGGGTTTTTCAACACCCTGCTACAGGAAAGTCTTGCGGGCATTGTGGTTCGTCACGACAGTTGGCGTACAATGCCGCCATGACATACCCGACGCTCGAAGCCACGGTCGGCGGTACCCCGCTGATCCGGCTCAAACGCCTGCCCGGCGAGACCAGCAACACCATCCTGGTCAAGCTCGAGGGCAACAACCCGGCCGGCTCGGTCAAGGACCGGCCCGCGTTCAACATGATCCGTGGCGCCGAGCAGCGCGGCGAGATCAAGCCCGGCGATACCCTGGTGGAGGCCACCAGCGGCAACACCGGCATCGCCCTGGCCATGGTCGCGGCCATGCGCGGCTATCACATGAAACTCATCATGCCGGAGAACCAGAGCCAGGAACGCCGCGACGCCATGATCGCCTATGGCGCCGAGCTGATTCTGGTGAGCGCCGACGAGGGCATGGAAGGCGCGCGTGATCTCGCGCACCGGATGCACGAGCGCGGCGAAGGCCGGGTGCTGGATCAGTTCGCCAACCCGGACAACTGGCGCGCGCACTACGAAACCACCGGCCCCGAGCTGTGGCAGGCCACCAGCGGCCGGCTCACCCATTTCGTCAGCTCCATGGGCACTACAGGCACCATCATGGGCGTATCGCGCTACATGAAGGAGCAGAACCCCGACGTGGAAATCGTCGGCCTGCAGCCCACCGACGGCTCGCGCATTCCCGGTATCCGCCGCTGGCCGGAGACCTATCTGCCGGCCATTTTCGAATCCGAGCGCGTGGACCAGATCCTCGACATCGAGCAGGCCGAGGCGGAGGAGATGATGCGGCGGTTGTCGCGCGAGGAAGGTATCAGCTGCGGCATATCCTCGGGTGGCGTAGTCTCGGGTGCGTTGCGTCTGTCAGCACAGGTGGAGAACGCGCTCATTGTCGCCATTATCTGTGATCGCGGTGATCGTTATCTGTCCACGGGCCTGTTCAACCCCGACCACGCCTGAATCCCGGAGTACCGCGCTTTATGTCCATGAACACCATGGTTTTCGATGTCGAAACCGTTCCCGATCTCGACGGTGGTCGCCGCATCTATGATCTGGACGGGTTGAGCGACAAGGACGCCGCCAATGCCCTGTTCAATATTCGTCGTCAGGAGACGGGCAACGAATTTCTGCGTCTGCACATGCACCGGATCGTGGCCATATCGGTGGTGGTGCGCACCCCGGAATTCGTCAAGGTCTGGTCCCTGGGCGACGAGGATGCCGACGAAAAGGAGCTGATCGAACGCTTTTTCAACGGCATCGATCGCTACACCCCCAATCTGGTGTCCTGGAACGGCTCGGGCTTCGATCTGCCCGTACTGCATTACCGGGGGCTGGCCCACGCCGTGGTGGCGCGGCGTTACTGGGAGACCGGCGGCGAGGACAACAGCTTCAAGTTCAACAACTACATCAATCGCTTCCACGAGCGCCATCTCGATCTCATGGATGTGCTCGCGCTCTACAACCCGCGTGCCTTCGCACCCCTGGATCAGATCGCCACCCTGCTGGGCTTTCCCGGCAAGATGGGCATGAGCGGCGGCAAAGTCTTCGACGAGTTCACCCAGGGCAATATCCGTGGCATCCGCGATTACTGCGAAACCGACGTGCTCAACACCTGGCTGGTGTACCTGCGTTTTCAGGTCATGCGCGGCCATCTGAGCCCGGAAGGCTGTGAAGAGGAAATGCAGTTGCTGCGCGATTATCTCGCGGCCGAGGACAAGCCCCATTTCAACGATTTTCTGCAGGCCTGGGGCCGCTGATGGGGCGTCGACGCCGCAAGCAGATCCCCACCGAGCCGGTGGACGCCGACATCGATGATCTCAGCCACGACGGCCGGGGCGTGGCCCGGGTCAACGGCAAGGCGGTCTTTGTCGACAATGCCCTGCCGGGCGAGCGCGTGAGCTTTCGCTATACCTGGACGCGGCAGCGCTTTGATGAGGCGCGCACGGAACAGGTGCTGGAACCGGCGGCCGAACGCGTGGAGCCGCCCTGCGCCCATACCGCTATCTGTGGGGGTTGCAGCCTGCAACACCTCGACCCCGAAGCCCAGCGCCGGCGCAAGGCAGCGGTGCTGGCGGAGCAGCTGGAACATTTCGGCGGCCTGACGCCGGAGCACTGGCTGGCCCCGCTCACCGGCCCGGAGACCGGCTACCGGGGCCAGGCCCGGCTGGGCGTGAAGTATCTGGACGACAAGGGCGCGCTGGTGGGCTTTCGCGAAAAGCGCAGCTCGCTGGTAGCGGATATCCGCCAGTGCGAAATCCTGCGCCCGGAGCTGGGTCATCACCTGACCGAGTTGCGTGAACTCATCGCCGGACTCGACACCCGCCGGCGCATCCCGCAGATCGAGGTGTCCGCCGGTGACGACGCCCTGGCGCTGATCTTCCGCCATCTGGACCCGCTGCCGGAGGCGGACCGGCAGCGGCTGATCGACTTCTGCCGCGCCCGGCAGTGGCACTGCTTTCTCCAGCCGGGCAACGAGGACACGGTGCACCGCATCTGGCCGGAAGACGGCGATGAACGTCTGCACATCCGTCACGCGGATTTCGATGTGGAGCTGGCTTTCCATCCGGTGGATTTCATGCAGGTCAATCCGGAGATGAACCGGCGCATGGTGCCCCGCGCGCTGGAGCTGTTACAGGTCGAGCCCGGCCATCGGGTCCTGGATCTGTTCTGCGGGCTGGGCAACTTCAGCCTGCCACTGGCCCGGCGCGCCGGCGAAGTCGTGGGCGTGGAGGGCAGCCGGGCCATGGTGGAGCGCGGCTACGAAAACGCCCGGCGCAACGGCCTCGACAACGCGGACTTCTACAGCTGGGATCTCACCCGTGACCCGGCCCGCCAGCCCTGGGCCGAGCGGGGCTTTGACCGGGTGCTGCTGGATCCGCCGCGCAGTGGTGCGGCGGAGATGATTGAGCACCTGCCGAAACTCGGCGCCCAACGGGTGGTCTATGTATCCTGTAATCCGGCCACCCTGGCACGCGATGCCGGGGACCTGAGCCGGCACGGATATTGCCTTGAATCGGCGGGGATCATGGATATGTTTCCCCATACGAACCATACAGAGTCCATCGCCGTTTTCCGGCGGCGCTGAACGGATACAGCCATGGTTACCGTTCGACGGGAACATTCACTGGAAAGCGCCGGCTATGCCGACCTCACCGACTGGCTGGCCAGCGTGGCCGAGCGCTGCCGCATGGCGGACACGGAGGAGCTCGAACTCGCCTGCATCCGCGCCGAGGACTGCGAGCACGCCGCCGAACGCAGCGGTCAGAGCTGGCCCTATGGCCTGGGCTGTTTTCGCATGGGCCTGGAAATGGCCGAGCTGCTGGCGGAGCTGCGCGCCGATGGCGGTGCGCTGCCCGCGGCCGTACTCTACCGTGCCGTGCGCGAGGGCCACCTGAGTCTGGAGGAAGTGGAACGGGACTTCGGCCCCGATACCGCGCGGCTGGTCGAGGGGGTGTTACGCATGGCCGCGATCAGCCGTGTGATGAGCCCGAGCCGCAACCGGGTCCTGGGGCAAAGCGGTGATCAGCTGGACAACCTGCGGCACATGCTCGTGGCCATGATCGACGACGTCCGGGTGGCGCTGGTCAAGCTGGCCGAACGCACCGTGGTCATCCGCGCGGTCAAGGACGCCGACGAAGATCGCCGCCGCAAGGTGGCCCGCGAGGTGTTCGATATCTACGCGCCCCTTGCACACCGGCTGGGCGTGGGCCATCTCAAGTGGGAGCTGGAGGATCTGTCCTTCCGCTATCTTGAACCCGAACCCTACAAGCAGATCGCCGGTTTGCTGGCGGAAAAACGCCTGGACCGCGAGCGCTATATCGAAGAGGTGGTGGCCGAGCTGCAGCGCCAGCTGGAGCGCGCCGGCATCGACGGCGCCCAGGTGCAGGGCCGCGCGAAGCACATCCACAGCATCTGGCGCAAGATGCAGCGCAAGCAGCTGGACTTCAACGAAGTCTATGACGTGCGCGCCGTGCGCATTCAGGTGCCGCAGGTGCGTGATTGCTATGCCGTGCTGGGTATTGTCCATTCGCTGTGGCAACACCTGCCCCACGAATTCGACGACTACATCGCCTCGCCCAAGGACAACGGCTACCGCAGCCTGCACACCGCCGTGGTGGGCCCCGAACGCAAGATGCTGGAGGTGCAGATCCGCACCTTCGCCATGCACGAGGAAGCCGAGCTGGGCGTATGCGCGCACTGGCGTTACAAGGAAGGCGAACCGGACGAACGGGCCCGGGCTTATGACAGCAAGATCGCCTGGTTGCGTCAGGTACTGGAATGGCACGACGAACTGGGCGAAACCGGGCTGGCCAGCCTGATGGATGAATTCAGCCCGGCCCGGGACAACGAACACATCTATGTCTTTACGCCCGAGGGCCATGTGGTGGATCTGGAAGCCGGCGCCACGCCCGTGGATTTCGCCTATCAGATTCACACCGAGGTGGGTCACGCCTGTCGTGGTGCGCGGGTGAATGGCCGTATCGTGCCCCTGCATTATCAGCTCAGAACCGGCGAACAGGTGGAAGTGCTCACCGCCGCCGAGCCGGTTCCGAAACGCGACTGGCTCAATCCGGCGCTGGGCCATGCCCAGACCTCCTATGCCCACGCGCGCATCCACCAGTGGTTCAAGCGCCAGGATCGCGATGAACGCATCCGTCTGGGACACAGTATTCTGGAACGCGAAAGCAAGCGTCTGGCGCTCGAACCCGTGGACCCGGAGCAGCTGGCGTCCGCGCTGAAGCTGAAAAACGGCGAGGATGTGCTGGCCGCTCTGGGCGCCGGCGATCTGCGTCCGGGGGATGTGGTGCAACTGGCCCAGGACGTACAGCGCCCCGATGAGCGTCAGCAACAACTGGCTTTCGCCCCGGGCGCGCCGCAAACGACAGAGCCTGATGAGCATGACGAGCGTGCGGGTACGCTGGTCACCCGGGTGGCATCCTGCTGCCAGCCGGTGCCGGGAGACCTGATCATGGGTTATGTCACTCGGGAGCGGGGGGTCACTGTGCACCGCGCCAGCTGCCAGCAGCTGCTGGCCCGGCAAGCGGAAAACCCGGATCGGGTAATCGAGGTGAACTGGAACCAGTCCAATCGCATTACCTATCCGGTGGATATCCATGTGCGTGGCCCGGACCGCACCGGGTTGCTGCGGGATCTGTTGTCCGTGCTGACCGGAGAGGGCATCAATATTACCGCCGTGCATACCCAGAGCCACGACGAGGATCAGTCCGTGACCATGCTGCTGACCATCGAAATCGACAACCTGGGCAATCTCGGCGATGTACTCGCGCGCATGGAACCAATCGCCGACGGGCTGGAAGTGCGGCGGTATAAAAAATAGTCGAAAGACCGAAGATGCAAGATGAAAGAAACAAGGATGGGCGCCTTTGGCGCCGTTCATGTTTTTCTTTCGACTTTCGACTTTCGTCTTTTGTCTCAGGATCGATTTACCACCAAAATCTGGAAACTGTCTTTCATGACCGATCAAGAAAACACACCCATCAATCGCCTCCTGAACGTCATGGCCCGCCTTCGTGATCCGAATGGTGGCTGTCCCTGGGATCTGCAGCAGAACTTCGATTCCATTGCCCCCTATACGGTGGAAGAAGCCCATGAAGTGGCCGAAGCGATCGCCCGGAAGGATCGCAGCGCCTTGAAGGACGAACTGGGGGATCTGCTGTTGCAGGTGGTTTTTCATGCGCAGATGGCCTCGGAAGAGCGCAGCTTTGACTTCGACGATGTCGCGCAAGCCATTACCGACAAGATGGTGCGCCGCCATCCGCATGTTTTCGGGGACGGGCAAAGCGAAACCGCCGACGAAGTGAAACAGGACTGGGAAGCCATCAAGGCGGCCGAGCGCGCCCAAAAGGGCGAGCAGCACAGCAGTGCCCTGGAGGGCGTGCCGGATGGGTTGCCGCCGCTGCAGCGCGCCGCCAAGCTTCAGAAAAAGGCGGCGAACACCGGTTTCGACTGGGATTATCCGGACGAAGTGGTGGAGCAGGTCCACAGTGAACTGGATGAACTCAAGGATGCGCTGGCGGGCACGGATCAGGACCATATCGACGAAGAGTTCGGGGATGTGCTTTTTACACTGGTCAACCTGTCGCGCCATGTCCGCGTGGATGCGGGCCAGAGCCTGCGACGCGCCAGTGAAAAATTCACCCGGCGTTTCCGGACCATGGAAGAACTGGCTTCCCGGGAGAGTCAGGCATTGGAACAACTCGGGCGCGACCAGCTGGAAGCACTCTGGCAACGCGCAAAGCGCTCATAAGCAAGCCTATTGCTGGGCAACCCCCAGCGCTCCAGGCGAACATCGGCATTGTTGCCGTTATCCAGTTTTTAGCCTTTGCCCGGGACGAAAGTAGCGCGCAAGCGTGTCAGCAGATAACGGGGCTTGGGAATATCCGCTCGGATAACACACCGACCCAATAATGCCGACCCTCTGGTGAGGGGCTCCAGTTGCAGGCCATTACCGTACAGATGGTCCCGGCATTGACCCCATTTTCTCCTCCCCCCCGCGCCCGCCCAGCTGATGCGCGCATGGCTGATATCCAGGATGAGTTCTCCCGCTGGCCTGCAAACCCTGTACGCGTTATTCAGATCGGGATTGGGCTGTAATCCTTCAACAGTTTCGTAGCAAGCCGGTTCGCATTGCGGGGCATGTTGTCGCGCGGTCACCTTCTGGTGACCGTGCTGTCATCGAACTGCAATGAAAGAGTCAATATTTCGTCATATTCCGGGCCTAGGGTAGCGCTCAACTCAAGTCGAACCCCACGCGGAGGAGTTTATGCCTGCGCCCGCGATCCCGCGGCCCCGAGCGGCCGTGATCCTGTGCAGCGCCTTGTTGTTGTCCGGCACCGCCGGTTCAGCCGATGACCAGCGCGCCACCGGTAAGCTTGTAAACGAAATTATCGAACTGCGTAGCCAGGTGGACGAGCTCGATAGCCGGCTGCAGCAGATGAAGGACGAGCACAAGAACCGGATGTCGTCGTTGTCCCGGGAAGAGGGACAGCTGGAATCCGACAAGGAACGCCAGCAGATGCGACTGAAAAAGATTCAGCGGCAGGTCGAACAGGAGCGTGAAAAGCTCGCCGAGGCGGGCGTGGGCAATGAAGCCCTCAAGCCCGTGATCGCCGACGGTATTGCCAACCTGCGTGACTATGTCCGCACGGCACTGCCGTTCAAGCGTTCCGAACGGCTGAACGCCCTGGACGAAATGGACAGTCAGCTCAAGGGCGGAGCCCTGCCGCCGCCGCGCGTGGCGAACCGGCTCTGGTCCTTCGTCGCGGATGAAATGCGTCTGGCCGAGGAAACCGGTCTGTACCGCCAGTCCATCACCATCGACGGCGGCGACAAGCTGGTGGATGTCGCCCGGCTGGGCATGATGCATCTGTACTTCCGCACCGATGACGGTCGCGCCGGTTATGCCGTCAAGGAAGAAGACAGCTGGCAGTACCGCTACGCCGAGGGTGGCGACCAGGATCGCATCAAAGAACTTCTGTCGTCGCTGCGTAAACAGGTGCGCACCGGCTACTTTGAATTGCCCAATCCCGTCCGGCCCATGGAGCTGAACTGATGCTGCGTCGAAAGGGTTTTACACGGTTTTTCGCGTCGGGTCTGCTGCCGGTCCTGCTGAGCCTGGGTGCCGGGGCGGTGGCACAACAAGCCCCGGATGCGAATGAAATGGCCTCCGGTATGGACGGAAGCGCCGGATCGAGCGCCGGTTCGGACGGACAGGCCGAGTTGCGCCAGGCCTATCAAAAGGAATACGCCTTCCTCGCCGCGCAAAAGCGTGACCTGGAAGAGCGTATCGAAGCCTTCGAGCAACGCGCCGAGCAAAAAGTCGCCAACACCGAGCAATCCATTGACGCGCTTCAGGACGAGGTTCTGGCGCTGGAAAGCCGTGTCAGC
>Ga0207714_1001908_pt1 | contig 13079 bp, 14 predicted proteins | sample PonA232FremontCA_2_FD_187270 | JGI IMG/M metagenome (GOLD analysis project Ga0207714, IMG submission 187270) | Marine sediment microbial community from Fremont, CA, USA - Pond A23 Sediment 2 (SPAdes) | ecosystem: Environmental > Aquatic > Marine > Unclassified | place: USA: Fremont, California... | reverse complement strand
AAGCTTCTCGATGGCACGGCGAAGAGGAATTCGAACATCGCCTCAATCGAGAAGCCAAGAATCCGTTGATCAGATGGGTGAGGGGGGTAACAGAACCCGGCTTACGTCCGACTCACGCCTCGGGAAGCACTTTTTTTACTGCCCACGTGGATTCCGTAGCCCTCCCGAATCCCACATCCGACCATCAAGGGGCTAGCAGCCTGTTGAAAAAGTCCGTTTCGAGCAGGCCGTTCAAAAATTTCAAGTGCAAGGCGCGAAAAAAGTTCAAGGTCGTAGCGTAGTTATTCCTACGTGAGAGTTTGAGCTTTTTGAAGCAACGCAGCAATTGGAAGTTTTTCAACGGCCTGCTAACCCTGATCCTCATCTTCTGCCCCCTGACCACTGCTCTCTGACCTCTATCCTCTTTCCTCTGTCTTCTGTCCTCAGTCCTCTGTCTCCCGCCTCCAGGGCATTTCCTCCTTGATGGCCCGGATGCGCTGCCTGGCCATCCGGTTCAGCTCCGGAACATAGGCCTGAAACACCTGCTGCAGGATGGGGCTGTAAAAGGTATGCACACTGAACTGGGGCACGGGCCTGAATCCCCGCCTGTGCTTGTGGGCTCCGCCGATGCCCGGATCGAACGTTTGTATCCCGTTGCGGATCGCCCACTCAATGGGTTGGTAAAAGCAGGTATTGAAATGCAGATAAGGGATATCCCGACGGGATCCCCAGTAGCGGCCATAAAGCCTGGGCCCTTTGTGCACCAGCAGGGCCATTGCTACCGGATCGTCCTCCTCCTGATAGGCGCAGACCAGAAGGAGCCTGCCGGGACACCGCTCCGGCAGCTCCCGAAAGAAGGCGCGGTTCAGGTGCAGACAGGCCCAGGGCCCGTACTGCCTGTTGGTCCGCAGATAAAAGTCGTACATCCGGTCCATGGCCCCGTGCGGAATCTCATCGCCCCTGTACAGGGAAAAGGTGACACCGGCCCGGGTCATGGCCTTGCGCTCCCGGCGAATGGTCTTGCGCTGCCTTGAAGAGAAGCGGGAGAGAAAATCATCGAAATCCCTGTATCCCGGGTTCTCCCAAAGGAACCCCTGGTGCTGCCACAGACCGTATCCCTGCCGCCGCAATTTCGCCGACCACTTGGCATCCACGAAATGGAAATGGGACCCGGAAAAACCCGCTCTTTGACAGAGACGATCCACGGCGTGGCTCATGGCCCGTATGAGCTCGTCCTCGTCATAGCCCGGAGCTGTAAGGAACCGATAACCGGGCATGGGGGTGAAGGGGGTCATGCCCACCAGCTTGGGATAGTATTCGATCCCCAGCTGCCTGGAAGCCTCCTGCCAGATGTGATCGAAAACGAACTCCCCACTGCTGTCCGTGCGCACGTACATGGGAGCCGCTGCCGCCATTTCCTCCTTGTGCCAAAGGGTGAGGTGCAGCGGCATCCATTCCGTTGCACGACTGACGCAGCCCGAACGCTCCAGCAGGCTGAGCCAGTCCCACTCCAGGAAAGGGGACTCCGCGGGAAGGGCCAGAGCGTCCCATGCGCTCCTGTCGATCTCTTCCATCCCTGTCTGCCAGGTCAGGGTGTACTCGCCAGAGCTCAGGATGCTTTCCATTCTGGACATAGTGCAGGCTCATTCGGGGCCGCGTTGCCGCGCGGCATTTTTCGGGATCTTGTGACGGGACGGCGAAAGGACCGGCCTGGCCCCTCGAGTCGCGAGCTTTTCCCGGTGCGCTCCAGAAGGGGGGAACGGGCGCATCTATCGCAATGGGCCATTCAGGAAGGCTGCTGCTCTCGAAAGCTCTCCAGGCAGGCCGCGATGCAGGCCTCGCACTCGGAACAGTGCTCACAGTCACCACACATGCGGGTAAAACCCGTAAGCCAGTCGCTCCCCGTTCTGGGGCATTGGCGCACGAACTGCACGAAGGCGATGAGACGGTCCAGGGCCTCGTCGTCTATGTGGTGCTCCAGGCGGCATGCATTGGATTCCGCCAGATCCTCGGGCAGCTGCAGGAAGGTGTGCAGGAATTCGAACAGGGCTTTGTGCCGGTACACGATGCGCGTGGCCAGACGAAACCCTTCCGGGGTCAGGGTGATCTTGCTGTAGGGATGGTAATGGATCAGATCCTTCTGGGACAAAGTCTGAAGCGCCCCGGTCACCGAGCCGCGCTGAACCCCCAGGCGCTCGGCGATGTCCTTGGAGCGGGCGGACTTGTTTTCCCGCTCCAGGGCAAAAATGGCCTCCAGATAGTCCTCCAGGCTGGAGGTGAGGGGCTCGGATTGATTTTTCCAGGCCATAGGCTCTCTGTGTGAGTGGTGTTAGCGCCCTTCAGGGGGCAAAGCGGGATGTCGTCTCATTCCCCGCGGCAGCCCGCAACCGAAACCTTTTCCCTAGCGGGAGCTCTCGGTTTGCCAGCCATCCGGATCAACACCCCTTTGGGCGGCTATTCGGGGAAGATCTGCCTCGGCGTCGGAAGGCCGCATATAGTTCGGCTCGATAGAGCTCCTGGAGAATGATCCCCGAGTGGCAGCACGAAGAAGAAGGTCCGGGCTCGGCTTATCCCAGATTCTATCCAAAAATCCGGCCCCGGGCAAATGCCGGGCCAGAAATTCCCTGTTCTCCCGCACTCCGGTGCCCGCCAGATGCAGGGGACCTTCCCGACCTTCCAGAATCTGCCGGACCTGATCCAGAAAGAGGGCTGCTGGATCGCTTATGGGGCAGACCCCTTTTTCCGCGTCCGCGACAAAGCCCTGCATGTACACGGTGTTCATGCGCGCCCTGGTCAGGACCCACAGCTCACCGGGTGCGACACGGGCGGGGATTTCGGCGAGCAGAGGGAGATAATCCAGGCCGCAAAGTGGCAGGTCTTGGCTCCGGGCCAGCCCCAGGGCGTAGGAAAGGGCGATACGGAGGCCGGTGAACGCGCCAGGACCGCGCACGCAGGCGATGCCGTCCAGATCGGCGGCCGTGAGTTCCGCTTCCCTGAGGCACTGCTGCACGGCACGGGGGATCAGCGTGATTCCCTTGCCGGAAGCGCGCATTTCTCGGGAGACGAGAAGCTCGCCTGTCCGCCCCAGCACCGCCTGCAGCCTCTCCTCCGCCGCATTCAGGACGAGGAGGGTCTCAACCAAAGAGCCTGAAGAGGTCATTGTAGATCACCAGAATCATGAGGGCGATGAGCAGGGACAGACCGATGCGCATGGCCATCTCGCGCCACTTGGGGTCCACCGGCCGCCCCAGCACTGTTTCCATGCCGAAGAAGAAGAGGTGTCCCCCGTCCAGGACCGGTATGGGCAGAAGATTCAGGATCCCCAGGTTGACGCTGATCAGGGCGGTCAGGCCCAGAACGTCGACGAGTCCCTGTTGGGCTTCCTTCCCCACGAGTTGGGCGATGAGGATGGGACCGCCCAAGCTCTCCAGGGGGACCGCCCGTTGAATGATCTTGAGCAGTCCCAGAAAGGTGAGCTTGATCACCTGCCAGGTTTGCTGCGCACCGGCCCCGATCGACTCAAGGGGGCCCAGATCGCGGTAGATCCTGTCTCCGGCTACCTCAATTCCGATCAGGGTTGTCTTGACCTCCTCGCCGAAGATGTTTTCCGTAGTCTTCACCTTGGGCGTCACCCGGAAGGCCCTGATGGTGTCCCCGCGCTCGACCCGAAGGACCAGGCGCTCTCCTTCCGATCCGCGGATATGGTCCGAAAGCTGGTGCCAGTAATCAATGGGCTCGCCCTGGATGGAAACGATCCTGTCTCCGGCCTTGAGGCCGGCTTTTTCCGCGGGCATGCCCTCCTGGACCGCCCCCACGGTGGGCGCGAGCATCTGCTGCCCCACGAAGAGGAAAATCCCGGCGTAGATCACCAGGGCCAGGACAAAGTTGAACACCGGACCAGCCCCGACCACAAGCATGCGCTGCCACGGAGGTCGATGGGAAAAGCTCTTGCGCGCCTCCTTCTGACTGGGCAGCTCTTCATCCGGATTCTCGCCCATAAGCTGGACATATCCCCCCAGCGGGACCATACAGATCCGGTATTCGGTCCCCCCCCGGGAAAAGCCAACCAACTTCTTGCCGAAACCCAGGGCGAAGGTGCGCACTCCGATGCCCATGGATTTGGCCACGGTGAAATGGCCCAGCTCGTGAAAGAAGATGAGGGCCCCCAGTACGAGGATAATAGCTATGACACTGATCATTGTTGAATCGACCGCCTTACTCGCTCGCGTGTTTCTCGATCCAGGGAGAGGATTTCCTCCACCCCGTTCAGGGAAATGGAACGATGCTCCCGCAGGGCCATCCTGTTCACCTCACAGATTCCGAAAAAGGAGAGGCGCTCCTGCAGGAAAAGCTCCACCGCCACCTCATTGGCCGCATTGAGCACGACCTGATGGCTGGGGCCCGCCTGCAGGGCCTCACGGGCCAAATCGAGAGAGGGGAACAGCTCCGTATCCGGACTGGAAAAGGTAAGGCTGCCGGTTCCCGCCAGATCCAGGCCGGGCAGATCGGCTTCCAGCCGGTGGGGAAAGCTCAGGCAGTAGGCGATGGGCACGCGCATGTCCGGAACCCCCAACTCGGCCAGGGTGGATCCGTCCCTGTATTCCACCAGGGAATGCACGATGCTTTCCGGATGAACCAGGACCTCGATATGCTCCGGGGCGGCTCCGAAGAGGTGGTGGGCCTCGATGATCTCCAGCCCCTTGTTCATCAGTGTGGCCGAATCCACGCTGATTTTGGCCCCCATGGACCAGTTGGGATGGCGTAAAGCCTGATCCGGTGTCACACTGGCCAGAAAGGCACGGTCCCTGTCCCGAAAGGGACCCCCGGAGGCCGTAAGCTGCAGCTTGGCCACCTCTTTCTCATTGTTTCCGACCAGGGCCTGGAACAGGGCGTTGTGCTCCGAATCCACCGGCAACAGGGTCGCTCCGGTCTCGCGACAGCAGCGCCGTATCAGATCACCGGCCAGGACCAGGGACTCCTTGTTCGCCAGAGCGACCACCTTGCCCCGCTCAAGAGCAGCAACTGTGGGCGCCAGGCCGGCGGCTCCCATCAGGGCGGAGACCACGATATCCGCTTCCTCCAGGGAGGCGAGGGCCACGTAAGCGGCCTGACCCGTCTGGATATCCGGATTGTATCCCGCGGGCAACAGACGGCGCAGCTCGTCCACGGATTCCTCGCCGCGAACCGCCAGATAGTCCGGACGCCACAGTGTGGCCTGCTCTGCCAGGAGCTCAATATTGCCGCCTGCGGCAAGGGCCGTCACCCGGAATGTTTCGGGGTTTTCGCCGGCAACACGGAGCACGTTCCGGCCGATGGAGCCGGTGCTTCCCAGGACCACCAGTCTGCGACCCTGCAAGGGAAGGGTGCTCGCTTTTTGCAAAGGGGAAATATAGGAGAGCATATGCGGGATCCCCGTTCTGCATTCTGGGTTCGGTGTTCAACAGGGAGCTCAGCGCAAGGCCGGTGGATCAGTTTGTCAGTGAGTCAGTGGGTCAGTGGATCAGCGGATTATCGACACCGACATGCTGACACACTGACATACCGACATACTGACACGGGAACCCACCTAGAACAGGGGCCAAATGGTCTGAATCAGGATATACGCCGGAAGCACGAGGAGCACGCTGTCGAAGCGGTCCAGGAATCCCCCATGACCCGGCAGAAGCCTCCCCGAATCCTTGACGCCCTGCATTCGCTTCAAAGCGGAGATAAACAAGTCCCCTCCCTGTGCGGCAAGGTTCAGGACAATGCCCACGCCGATCCAGACGGGCCAGGTCGCGGCGCCGAATCCGAGGCCGAGAGCGAGGCTCACCGCCAGGCACCCGGCCAATCCTCCCACGGCCCCCATCCATGTTTTCTTGGGACTCACCGCGGGAAGCAATTTGCGTTTTCCCCACAGGGATCCGGCATAAAAGGCCAGGATATCCGTGGCGAAGGCCGTGAGCAGAACAAGGAGGATCTCTTCCGCTTCCAGCCCGACCAGGAACTGCAGCGCGGCAGGGATATAAATGAGGCCGAGGCTCACGATCTGCGCGCTTTGCCACTCAAATGCCCTGCCTCTGGCGAGCTGAACAATGAAGAAGGCATTGATCGCCCACAGACAGAAAAGCACCGACCCCAGGGCGGACATCCCTATAAAGCCGTGCAGCACAACCGGAACAGCCAGGATCATCCCCGCCGCTTTCAGGCCCAGCCGTTCCCGGCTCGGCCAAAACAGGGAGAAGAATTCCCACAGCCCCATCAGACTCATGGCGAGGACGCCCAGAGCGAGCACAAGAGGAGTGGCCCAGAAAATCAGATACCCCAGCACGAGGACCAGGACCAGGCTGGTGAGAATACGCTTATAGTGGGAGCTCATGGATGCGTCTTCGGATTGGGTCACTAATCGGGTTTCTCGCGGAAGGCAGCCGCGGCAAGTGGGGCTTGCTGCCCCAATAGCCGGCTCGAGGGCTCGTACACGGTTATCCGTCTATGTGCTCGGTCCACTGTCGCCAGTGACACCGCCGAAGCGCCGGCACCGGTGACGAAAGTCCTCCAGGGCCAGGTCCAGATCCTCAGCGCTGTAGTCCGGCCAGAGAGTATCCGAAAAATAGAATTCGGAATAGGCGGACTGGAAGAGCAGAAAATTGCTCAAGCGCCGCTCGCCGCTGGTACGAATAATCAGATCGGGGTCGGGGATGTCCCCTGTTTTCAAATAGCTCGCAAAAAGCTGCTCATCGATCCGGTCCGGGTCGGGCTCCTCGGAAGCAATCCGCCGGCACGCATTCAAAATTTCCTCCCTGCCGGAATAATTCAGGGCCAGATTGAGGCTCATCCTCGTGCCGCCGGCAGTCTTGTCGCGGACACGCTGCAGCACCTGACGCACGCCCACGGGAAGCCCTTCCGGGTTGCCGACAAGATTGAGGCGTATGGACTCGTCGATGAGCCGTTGCTGTTCGCCCCGAATAAAGCGGATCAACAAATCGAAGAGGACGTCGATCTCTTCGCGGGGACGCCTCCAGTTCTCCCTGGAAAAGGTATACAGGGTGAGGTGTTCGATCCCCACCTCGGCACAGCGGGTAACGATTTGCCTCGCGGCCTCCGTGCCCGCCTTGTGCCCTTCGCTGCGGGGAAGTCCGCGCTGCTTGGCCCAGCGCCCGTTGCCGTCCATGATAATGGCAATATGTCTGGGCAGTATGCGTCCCTCGCGGGATTCCTTCAAGGTGTCTTCCGGGCTCAAGGCCACTACAGCTCCATGATTTCCTTCTCTTTGTCCTCTCTGGCCTTCTCCGCCTTGGAAACGTACTCGTCGGTGATCTTCTGGACCTCCTCCTGCCCGGAGTACATATCGTCCTCGGAGATATCCTTGTTGTTCTTGCGCTTCTTGAGGGCGTCGTTGGCCTCCCTGCGGATATTGCGGATAGCCACCTTGGTGTCCTCGGTGTACTTCTTGGCGATCTTGGCCAGCTCCTTGCGACGCTCCTCGGTCAAGGGTGGAATGTTGATCCGGATCGTCTTGCCGTCGTTTATGGGATTGAGCCCCAACTCGGACTTCATGATGGCCTTCTCCACATTCCCGATGCTGCTCTTGTCCCAGGGCTGGATGAGTATGCTCCTGCTGTCCGGTATGGAAATAGAGGCCAACTGATTCAGAGGAGTAGGCATTTGGTAGTAGTCCACTTGGACGTCCTCCACCAGAGTCGTCGAGGCCCTTCCGGTCCGCAGCTTGCTAAAATCCTTTTGCAGGGTCTCAATCGCCTTCTCCATTCGTTCCCGGCAATCCTGAAACACATCCTCCATGCCTAACCTCCTTGCACGACTGTGCCCACATCGGCGCCTTCAATCACACGCAAAACATTGTGCCGCTGCAGCAGATTGAAGACCACCACAGGGAGATTGTTGTCCATGCACAGCGAAATCGCGGTTGAATCCATGACCTTGAGATTCTGCTGCAATACATCCAGATAGGTCAACTTGCGCAAAAAAGTCGCCCCGGGGTCCTTGGGATCCTTGTCATAGACGCCGTCGACTCGGGTTGCCTTGAGCAGGGCGTCCGCACCCAGCTCCATGGCCCGCAGCGAGGCGGCGGTGTCCGTGGTGAAGTAGGGATTCCCCGTGCCCGCCGCGCAGATCACCACACGCTTCTTCTCCAGATGCCGGATGGCGCGGCGGCGGATATAGGGCTCGGCCACTTCCTGCATCCGGAAGGCCGTGGTCAGCCTGGTAACCAGTCCGTACTTCTCCAGGCTGTCCTGAAGGGCAAGACCGTTCATCACCGTGGCCAGCATCCCCATGTAGTCCGCTGAGGCACGATCCATACCCTGGGCGGCAGTGGACACGCCCCGAAAAATATTCCCTCCGCCGATGACCAGGGCCATCTCCACGCCCTTTTCCACAGCTTCGGCCACATCGCGGCTGATTGCGGCAATGGCGTTCTGGTCCACCCCGTAGTTGTCCTCACCGGCAAGGGCTTCCCCGCTCAACTTGAGCAAAACCCGTCTATACGTCAATTGGCTCATAACAAGGCCATACCGTCTATTGGGGTTGTATGTGGCGTCTCTTCGTCCCACCGGAGCAAGTCACGGAGAACATCTCCCATTCTACTGCCTGCCGCAGCCCGGCTCAAGAAAAAAAGGCCCCCGCAGGGGCCTTTTTCGCAATCATTCCTGGCTTTCGCCTTGCTGGCTCTCGCCGACTTCCATGCGCTGGAAGCGATTGATGATGATCTTTTCCCCAAGCACTGCCACCAGCTCATTGAGCAGATCGGAGACAGTGAGGGAGTCGTCCTTGATATAGGGCTGCTCCATGAGGCAGACCTCTTTGTAGTACTTCTTGATGCGCCCTTCCACGATCTGGTCCACAACATGCTCAGGCTTGCCCTCGGACTCGGCCTGCTTGCGGTAGACTTCCTTCTCCTGCTCCAGCGCATCCTGGGGCAATTCCTCGGGACGCACGCAGACGGGATTGGCCGCCGCGATCTGCATGGCAATGTTCTTGACGAACTCCTGGAACTTCTCGTTCTTGGCCACGAAATCGGTCTCGCAGTTGACTTCCACAATCACGCCGATCTTGCCGTTGGTATGGACATAGGTCCCGATTACACCCTCTGCCGCGGATTGGCCGGACCGCTTCTCGGCCTTGGAAATGCCCTTTTCCCGCAGCCAGTTCACGGCCTGCTTCTCGTTCCCATCCGTCTCCTGCAAGGCCTTCTTGCAGTCCATCATGCCGGCACCAGTCTTTTCCCGAAGGTCCTTGACCATTTTCGCGGTTATCTCCATGCCTCTCTCTCCTATCACTCGGATTGGGTCTGGTTTTCAGCCTCTTCCCCGAACTCGCGGGAAATTCCTTCGCTCTGCTCCTCGGCGGCGGCCTCTTCGGGGACAGCCTGGGTTTGCTGAGCGGCCTGCTGGGAGCTCTCCTCCACGAATTCCTCCTGGTGCGCCGCCCCTTCCAGGCAAGCATCAGCAACCCGGGAGGTGAACAGCTTGATCGCCCGGATGGCGTCGTCGTTTCCGGGAATGACGTAATCGACCACATCGGGGTCGCAATTGGTGTCAGTCACCGCCACAATGGGAATGCCCAGCCTGTTGAACTCTCGTATCGCGATCTCTTCCCGCTTGGGATCGACGATGAACCCGGCCTGGGGGTAGTCCTCCATGCTCCGGATGCCGCCCAGGGTACGGCGCAGCTTGGTGAGCTCGCGCTCCATGTGCACCACTTCCTTCTTGGGGAAGCGGTGGATGCTGCCGTCCTCAAAGCGGGACTCCAGCTTCTTCATTCGCTCCACGCTGTGCTTGATCGTGCTGAAGTTGGTCAGGGTCCCCCCCATCCAGCGGGTGGTAATGGAGTACTGGTCCGACCGCTCGGCCTCTTCCTGGATAATGTCCTGGGCCTGGCGCTTGGTGCCCACAAAGAGCACCTTGCCCTTGTTGGCCACCACATTGACCAGAAAGTTGTAGGCCCGCTCGAAGAGGGGCATGGTCTGCTGCAGGTCAATGATGTGGATGCCCTTGCGGGAGCCAAAGATGTAAGGTCGCATCTTGGGGTTCCAGCGCCTGGTCTGGTGACCGAAGTGGACCCCGGTCTCCAGCATTTCCTTCATGGTGATGTTGGCCATCGTCTACTCCTTGCTTCTGGGTTGTTGCCACCACTCCGGCCTTTAAAGCGATCCTTCACTCCGGGCGCGTGGAGACCGCGTCCGAAGACCCAGGGATCGGCCGAAGTGTGCGTTCTTCGAAAAAACCGACGTACGGAAGGGCGACAGGGAGCTCGGTCCCTCGACGCCAGGGGAAGGACAGGGCACGGCCCTGTCTTTCGGGATGTCCGCTGGACGCGGGAGCGGGCCGACGTGATGGTCAACCCCGATCACGCATCCCGGAAGCGGATCAGCCCATTCGGCGTGGCGGTCTTCGCCTCTGCAGCGAAGCATCCGCCAAAAGAGTACAAATAATAGAGAAAAAAAGCGCTGACAAGGAGAAATCGATCACTCCTCTGCACGGACACTGTTCTGTAATGCGCCGATGCCCTCGATCTCTACACTGATGGTATCCCCGGCATCAAGGGAGCCCACGCCAGGCGGCGTTCCGGTCAGGATAACATCCCCGGGGACAAGAGTCATGATCCTGGAGACGAAACTGATCAGCCTCGCGGGAGAAAACACCATGTCCGACGTGCTGCACTCCTGGCGGAGCTCGCCATTCTGCAGGGTTTGAATCCCCACGCCCCGGTCGGGGTCCAGCTCCGTTTGAATACAGGGACCCAGGGGACAGAAGGTGTCGAATCCCTTGGCACGGGTGTATTGGACATCCCTTTCCTGAAGGTCCCTGGCCGTGACATCGTTGGCGCAACAGTAGCCGAAGAGATGCCCCGTAGCTTCCTCTTCCGGAACATTGCGGCAGAAGCGCCCCATGACCATGGCCAGCTCGCCCTCGTAATGGACGTTTTCGGACTGGGCCGGAAGCCAGACGGTTTCCCCAGGTCCGACAACCGAAGAAGGGGGCTTGAGGAAAAGCAGGGGCTCCCGGGGAATGCTCCGGCCAAGCTCCTGGGCGTGGGCGTGGTAGTTGAGCCCCACACAGACCACCTTCGACGGCTGCACCGGCCTTCGAAGCTCGACCTCCTCCGGGGAGATGCTCTCCGGAGCCTGGACCTCGCGGTCCAGAGGGCGGACATGATCCGAGCGGAGCTCGGCGTAGAAGGTCTGCTCCTTGTACTGAACGCGGACAACGCGCATAAGGCCTCCAGAAGGCAGAAATCAGAGGTCAGAGATCGGATGTCGGAGCCATGTACTAGACCTCGCATATCCGACAAAAAATCATTTGTATTTTATCCTGTTCCCTGTTTCTCGAAACAGGTCACTCCATGAACGGGTTACTGGCCGCGCCTCGCGGCGAGCCCGTCATGAATACACGGCCTCTGTCACCGTTCACACATTGATCACCAGGGGCACGATGACAGGGTCCCGATCCAGGGTGCGCTGGAAATAGCGCCGAAGGGCGGCCTTGCTCCGCTGCCTGAGTTTTTTTCCGGTGCTCGCCACCTGGGAATAGACGTCCAGGACGATGGATTCCGCTTCCTCCAGGATATGGGGGTATTCCTCCTCGAAGATGAAGCCCTTGGACTGGATCTTGGGGCCCATGACGATCTCTCCGCTCTCGTTGTCCAGCACCAGGAGCAGGATGACCATCCCCTCTCCGGCCAGGAGGCGGCGCTCCTTGAGGATGGAGCGGCCCACATCGCCGACGCCCTTGCCGTCGACCATGACCGAGCTCGCGGAGAAGGCCTCCTCGAAGCGGACACCCCGCTCGAAAAGGGTAAGGGGCTGGCCGTTCTCCAGGATCAGGGCCCGCTCCTCTTCGACCCCGCACCCCCTGGCCAGCCTGCAATGCTTGAGCAGATGCCGGTACTCGCCGTGAATGGGAAGGAAGAAGGAGGGCCTCACCGTATGAAGCATGGATTCCAGCTCCTCCCTGTGGGCGTGGCCCGAGGCGTGGACCGCCTGCACCTTTTCGTACATCACTTCGGCGCCGAGGCGATAGAGGCTGTTGATCACCTTGTTGATCGCCTTGGTGTTGCCGGGAATAAAGCGGGAGGACATGACCACCGTGTCCCCGCCGTGAATGCGCAGCTGCCTGTGGGACCCCTCGGCCAGCCTGGTCAGGGCGGACATGGGCTCCCCCTGCGAGCCGGTGACCAGGAGCACGATCTCCTCGTCCGGAACATCCTTGAGATCCTGGAGGTCGCAGAACACGTCGTCGGTGACGTCCAGATGCCCCAGCTTCCAGGCCACGTCGATGGTGTTCACCAGGCTCCGGCCGCTCACCGCGATCTTGCGCCCGAACTGTCTGGCCAGGTCCGCGATCTCCTGAATCCGCTGCACGTGACTGGAAAACAGGGTCATCACGATGCGGCCATCGGACTGGGAAAAGATGTCCCGGAGGGTCTCCTTGACCTCCATTTCGGTCATGGCCCTGCCTTCGCGCTCCACATTGGTGGAGTCGGAGAGCATGAGCTTCACCCCGGGCTCGGAAAAGGCCCCGATCCCTTCCAGGTCGGTGAAATGCCCGCCAAGAGGGTTTTTGTCGATCTTGAAGTCCCCTGTGTGCAGCACACGGCCCACCGGCGTCTCGATGCCCAGGGCGTAGCCCTGGATGATGGAGTGGCAAACAGGGAAGAAGTTGACGTTGAAATCCCCGATTTGCGCGGCCTCCCTGGGCTGCACGGAATGAAAGGCGATCTCCTCGACATTGACCAGATCGCCGTCCCGCAGCTTGTTCTGCACCAGGGTCAGGGTGAACTCCGAGCCGTAGATCGGGGCGTTCAGATCCCGCAGCAGCCAGGGCAGGGCTCCGATATGATCCTCGTGGGCATGGGTCAGAACGATGCCGGCAATCTTGTCCTTCTTTTCCAGCAAAAAATCAAGGCGGGGAATGAGGACGTCGATGCCGTAATGGAAATCCTCCGGGAACATGAGGCCGCAATCAATGAGTACGGCACTGTCCCGGCTCTCCAGGAGCATACAATTCTGTCCGATTTCACCCAGTCCGCCCACTGGATAGAGAGTTACCCAGTTGTCTCCTCCTGCCATGACGTGAACTCCAGAAACTCGTTTTGCATCATGC
>Ga0207714_1001906_pt1 | contig 13087 bp, 14 predicted proteins | sample PonA232FremontCA_2_FD_187270 | JGI IMG/M metagenome (GOLD analysis project Ga0207714, IMG submission 187270) | Marine sediment microbial community from Fremont, CA, USA - Pond A23 Sediment 2 (SPAdes) | ecosystem: Environmental > Aquatic > Marine > Unclassified | place: USA: Fremont, California... | reverse complement strand
AGCGGCTTCCCCGCGACCGCCGGCTACTGCACGCCGCGGGGGATGGGATCGCGGACACTCCCACCCCCGGTTTTATATCCGACGACAGGTACACTCCCCCATGGAGATACCGAGCCTCGTCAGGAACCGCCTCGGTGACGAGGACATCGAGACGGCCGTGAGTCTCGGCGACGAGGACGTGGTCTGTTTCACCCAGTCCCGGACGTTGCTGTACCGCGGCGAGGGGCTGTTGAGCGACGAGGGCGTCGAGGTCTTCTCCCACGACGTCGAGACGCTGGAGGTCTCGGAGGGGCGCCGGAAGACGAAGTTCGTCCTGGGCTATGTCGACGGGACCGACTCCTTTACCGTCCCCGGGAAGCGACGCGAGGCGGTCCTCGAACGGCTCCTCGACGGAATCCTCACCACGGCCGGCGTCATCGAACCGACCGAGTCGATCGCCGGCGTCTTCCGGTTCAGCGAGCTCTCGCTGGTGGTCACCGAGGCCCGGCTGGTCAAACACGTCGGGACGCCCGTCTGGGACGAGGACTTCGAGATGTACCCGTTCGCGGATGTGACGGGACTCTCCTTCGAGGAGGGGAGCGTCGCGACCCAGGTCGTCCTCGCGGTCGGCGGGCGGCCCGAGCGAATCAAGGCGCCCAACGACGAGGCGCGAATGGTCCGGGAGACCCTCCAGGAGGCGCTGTTCGCGTACCACGACGTCAATTCCCTGGAGGCGTTGAACGCGGCCGTCGGCGAGGACGAGGACGACGAGGCCGCCCAGTCCAACGACGACATCGGCTTCAGCGAGGGCATCTCGCCGCTGGTCGGGGAAGGGTCGGACGCCGGTCTCGACGCCGGGGCCGGCAGGGACGCCGACGCGGGTGGCGGGTCGGGGGCGGCCGCGGACGCCGGTGGCCGCTCCGGTGCCAGGCGTGGCACGGCCGGCGGACCGGACGCCGGGGAGACCCGGGGCGGCGACGAGAAGCAGCCCACGACGGCGGCGGCCGAGCCGGGCCAGACGCCCGCCGAAAGCGACCGCCCGTCCGGGTCCGACGACGACCCCACGGACGCGACGGTGACACCGACGCCCGACGGCCGGGCGGAGTCGGCGACGGGCGCGAACGCGGGGCCGGGAGCCGGAACCGCGACCGAGGGGACCGTCGACCGGGAGGAGTTCGAGGAGCTGAAAGCCCAGGTCGACCGCCTGACGCGGGCGGTCAAGCGGCAAAACGAGATCCTCGAGGGGCACCAGGAGACGGTCGACCGCCAGCGCCAGGCCGTCCAAAAGCAGGGCGAGACCGTCGAGCAACTGATCGAGGAACTCCGGCAGGGACGCTGACCGCTACTCCCGGCCGGTCACCTTCCTGATACACGAGGAGCCGAAGGGCCCGTGTTCCCCGGCCTCGAACTGGACGAAGTGGCCCGTCGAGATGCTCGCGCCACAGCGCCGGCAGGTGAACTCGCCCTCGCGAGCCACGACGTCGGCCTCGAAGCTGACGTAGTCGCCGCTCCGTGGCCGGACGACCCCCTCCTCGCGGTCGATGATCCCGCGAAGCTCGGCGGTGTCGAGGATCTCGCGGGTGAGGTGGGGGTCGGTCGTGACGGTCTCGACCCGGTCGACTGCCTTCGCCAGGTCGAGTTCGGCGTCTTCGAGATGGGCGAGCAGCTCCACCCCGAGCTCGACGGTCTCGTGGTCCGTGCGCGCCACAGCGGGGGTTGGCCCGCCCACCACAAAGCGTTTGTCCGGGCCGGCCGGCCGGACGTGTATGAACCGGGCCGCACGGCGACAGGCGCTGGGGGTCGCGGGGCTCGCAGCGGTCGCCCTGCTCGCGGCGGCCACCCTCTCGCCGCGGGCGCTGGTCGACCGGCTGACCGGCCTGACCGCCGACCCCCTCGCCTTCGTCGCCGTGCTCGGCGCGGTCTACCTGGTCCGGCCGTTCCTGCTGTGGCCGGTGACGGCGCTGGCGGTCCTGGTCGGCTACCTCTACGGCCCCGCGGTCGGGCTCCCGGTGGCGCTCGCGGGCACGGGGCTCTCTAATATCCCGCCCTTTCTCATCGCCCGCCGCGCGGACGCCGAGGCGGGGCTGCTCGCGCCCTTCGGGGCGGCCGGCGAACGGCTTGTCGGGGCCGTCGGGGAGGTCCGCGGCGTGCTCGCGGCCCGGCTGCTCCCGCTGCCCGGCGATGCGGTCTCCTACGGCGCCGGCCTGTCGGGGATCTCGACGGGGAGTTTTCTGGTCGGGACCGTCGCCGGCGAGGTGCCCTGGGCGACCGTCGCCGTCCTGACCGGTGACTCGATGCGCCGCCTCTCGCTGTCGGCACTCGGTCCCTCCCCGGAAGTGGTGGCGGTCGCTGCCGGCCTGTCGCTGCTCGTCCTCGCGGGCCCCGTGTACAGCCACCTCGCCGGGCCGGGTGGCCGCTCTTCGGGGGGTCGGTAGCCCGTCCGCCGGCAGTCAGTAGAAGGTGTCCGAACAGTCGAAGACGACGCCGTGGCTGGGGCAGACGTACTTGCAGTGGCGGCGGTACATTGCTCGCCCGCAGGCCGGACACGGGCGTCCACCCTGGCCGTCCCACGCGTCCGGGCCGTCCTGCCCGTCCCGCTCGTGGTCCGCCGTCCCCGTGCTCGTTTCATCCATGAGCGAAGTCACGGCGCCCTCGGGCTTGTGCCTTCTGTCCGGCCGAGCTCCCACAGCGCCACCGCCATTCCGACCATAACCCCCGCCGCGTGGCCGTAGGGCGCTGTCCCGGACAGCGGCGTAAAGCCCGGCAGGAAGTCGTTGGCGAGGTGGTAGCCGACGATGAAGGCCCCCGAGAGCGCGAACACCCAGTCCACCTCCGTCGCCGGCTCGAGGAGCCCGCCGCCGAGAAGCGTACGCATCGTGACGTAGGCGACCGCTCCGAGCGCGACGCCGCTGGCTCCGAGCGTCCCCAGCCCGGGCGCGCCGGCCGCGTAGCTCGCCACCTGGGCCGCCGTCGAGACGTAGGCCGCCCCAAGACAGAACAGGAAGTACCGCGTCCCGGACAGCACCGTCTCCGCGAGGGCGCCGTAGACGACGAGGACAGCGAGCGTCGACAGCAGGTGTGGCAGACCACGGTGGGAGAACGGTGCGAGCACCCACCCCGGCGAGGGGTCGGGCCCGGCGACGAAGATGTACGCCCAGCCACCGAGGCCGTAGGCGACGCTGACGAAGGTCTGAACCGCGAAAACGGCGACGACGAGCGCGACGGCCCCGAGTGTCACACGCTTGCCGGCGAGCCAGGCGAGCCCGTCGGCGACCGACGGGCCGGGCTCAGCACTCCGACCAGCCACAGGACTCGCAGGTCTTGCAGCCCTCCGCGTAGTACAGCGACATCGAGCCACACTCCGGACACTCCGGGCTCTCGCCGGCGTCGATCAGCGCCTGGTCGTCGCCCATATCCTCGGCCGCCGACTCGGTTGCCGGCGCCCTGCCGGCCTCGCTGGCCACGCCTCCGTCGGGTTCCGGGCCGGTCGTCGGGCCGGGCTGGGCGGTGTCTGCCTCGCCGGGCGCGTCGGCGCCGGTCTCCCCGGCCGTCTCCTCCAGCGTCTGCTGCTGGGGGTAGGCCCGCTCGACATCGCCCTCGAGGTAGCGGCGCATCGCCGTGCCGATGGCGTCGGGGATCGACTGGATCTGTTCGCCCTTGTCCCAGGCGACCTTCGGCGAGCGGATGCCCTGGAGCTCTTCGGCGATCTCCCAGGGGTCGACGCCCGCCCGGAGCGCCGTCGAGATGGTCTTCGCGAGCGCCTCGGTGAAGGAGGCAGTGAAGCCGCCGGAGTTGCCGATGTTCGCGAACAGCTCGAAGGGCCGGTCTGCCTCGGGATCCTCGTTGATGTTGACGTAGAGCTTCCCGTAGCCAGTGTCGATGCGCTGGGTCACGCCGTGGAGGACGTCCGGCCGGTCCTGCTTCTGGGCGAACTCCTCGGCGCGGTCGGCCGCGCTCAGGAGTTCCTCGACCTGGTCGTCGATGACCGCCTGGACCTCCTCGCTCCCGACGAAGGCCTCGACCCCGCCGAAGACCTCCTCGATCTGCTCGACCAGCGCCTCCGCTGCCTCGCTCTCGTCGGCGAACTCGGTGTTCTTCGCGCGGGTCGTGAGCACCTGCTTCGAGCGGGTCCCGTCGCGGTAGTAGGTGACTCCCTTGCCGCCGTGGTCGTAGATGTACTGGAAGACCTCTTTGGCGTCCTCGACGGTGGAGTCGTTGGGCGCGTTGACCGTCTTCGAGATGGCCGAATCGACGCCCGCCTGGCAGGCGACCTGGACGCCGGCGTGGTCCTTGGCGGAGAGGTCGCCCGTCGTCACGAATAGCTCGCCGACGGCGTCCGGCACTGTCTCCAGGCCGGACACGCCGTCGAAGGCGTTGTCGGCCATCTGTTCCTGGGCCTCCTGTTTGACCGCGTCGACATCGATCCCGTTCTCCTCGAGCACCCGCAGGAAGTAGTCGTCGAACTCCACGAGCATCTCGTCGCCCTGGACGTCGTCGGAGACGTTCTTGTAGTAAGCGACGTTGTAGATGGGCTCGCAGCCGCCGGTCGTGTTGCCGACCATCGAGGTGGTGCCGGTCGGTGCGATGGTCGTCGTGTTGTGGTTCCTGATGGGGTAGCCGTCGGCCCACTCCTCGGCGTCCTCGCCGGTGTGGTGCTCGAACCACTCCGGATACGCCGTGGGGTCGGCGAACTTCGAGCTGTCCCACTCCGCGAACGAGCCCCGCTCCTCCGCGAGTTCGTGGCTGGCCCGCTTGGAGCCGTGGTTGATGTGGACCATCAGCTGGCGAGCGACCTCGTTGGAGGCGTCGCTGCCGTACTTCATGCCGAGCTGGATGTACAGCTGAGCCAAGCCCATAATCCCCAGCCCGATCTTCCGCATCTCCCGGACCTTCTGCTCGATCTCCGGGACCGGGAAGTCCGACATCGTCACCACGTTCTCGAGGAAACGGGTCCCGAGTTCGATCCGGCGGTCGAACTCCTCCCAGTCGATGGCCTCTTCGAGGAAGGCGCCGATGGCCTCGGCCTGGGTGTCGTCGGCGTCGGCGTGGCGCTCGGACCAGACCCGCCAGTCGGGGGCGTCCTCGGCCGCGAGCGTCGAGAGGTTGATATGGCCGAGGTTACAGGCCTCGTACTCCTCCAACGGCTGCTCGCCACAGGGATTTGTCGCGAGGATGCGGTGGTCGGGGTGCTCCTCGACGTCGAAGGAGTGCTGTTTGTTGATCCGCTCGAGGTAGACGACACCGGGTTCGCCGTTCTCGTGGGCACCCTCGACGATGTGCTCCCAGACGAGTTCCGCGGGAACGGACAGTTCCTCGCCGACCTCGACGTGCTCGCCGAGGTCGAACATCTCGTACAGCTCTTTTGTCTGTGGGGTGGCGACGTGTGGCTCGCCGGTCCGCGGGTTGGTGAAGGTGAACTCCTCGCCCGCTTTGACGGCGTCCATGAAGTCGTCGGTGATGCCGACGGAGATGTTGAAATTCGAGAGGTGCCCCTCGACGGCATTCCGGAGGTGTTCGGGCACGCGCCCCTCGTCGTCGATCAGTTCGCGGGCCTCCTCCAGCGCGTCGGCGAAGGAGTTGTGCGTGAAGTCGTCGGGGTCGTTCAGCCGCAGTGTGTGGGCGAGCGAGACGTCCTTGTTCTTGGCGTGGATGAACTGGATGACGTCCGGGTGGGAGACCCGCATCACGCCCATCTGGGCGCCCCGCCGGGCGCCGCCCTGGGCGATGGTCTCGCACATCTGGTCGTAGGTCCGCATGAACGTGATGGGGCCGGAGGCGATACCTCCAGTCGAACCGACGGGGTCGCCGTAGGGCCGGAGCCGCCAGAAGGCATACCCCATCCCGCCGCCGCTCTGGAAGACCTGGGCGGCCTCCTTTGCGGTCTGGTGGATGTCGTCGATGTCGTCCTCGGGGGAGTCCACGAAACACGCCGAGAGCTGCTGGAGCTCGTCGCCCGCGTTCATCAGGGTCGGCGAATTCGGCATGAAGGACAGATCCTCCATGGCATCCTGGAACTCCGCGGCGACGGACTCGACGTGCTCGCGGACCCCCTCAGGGAGCTCCGGGACGACCGTCTCGTAGGCGAATTTGTTGACGTTGTACTCCGTCAGAGCCGTCTCGACGTCGTCGTCGGCCGAAGTCCCCTTGCCGAACACTTCCTCGGCGAGTTCATCCCGGCGTGGGTGGTCGGGCTTGAGCTGGTCGGGTGTGACCGTCACCTCAACGCCGCGGTTGTCGGCCTCGAAGACGGCCTCCGCGAGCGCGATGTTCTTCCCGACCCGCTCGAAGAGATCCTCCTGGTCCTCGACCAGGTCGCCGTTGGCGTCCTTCCGGAGATACCGGGCCGGCAGGATGTTGTGGTAGGCGTTGTCCGTCAGCCGCTCATCGAGCGTGTTCCCCTCCGTGCGCTTGATCGGTAGCGTGAGCTCGTCGGCGCCGGGCGCGCTCATCCCTGCTCACCTCGTGCGATGCGGCGTCGTGCGTGTGTCCCCTCGTGTTTCATTTGTAGCGAATGTTGGATCGGTCTCCGGGGGGAATAAGGTTTCCCTCCGGTGGTTCTGCCCTGTCGATATTGTTGTCACTATGCTGTTGTGTTTTCCCGGTTCGCCCGTCCGACCGGGGTGGATGCTACGGAGTCCATCAAGTGGTTGGCTCCTCTTAATGGTGACGCGACCGGAGTGAAACTGAAGCTGACGAGGGACGAATCGGGGACAGCGCGGGGTCCGCAGTTGAACCCGAAGGGGGTTTCGGGTGGAGATCTGGACGGACGGTCGGCCACCTGACTTATACCTCTTCGGCGACCAGTTCGGCTATGTTCTGGGTCCTCCAGTTCGGGCCGCTCGGGTCGCCACCGGCGCTGCTGGTCGCGCTCGTGGTTCTGGCAGCTATCGTCCTCATCGGCCGGGTCGTGCTCGCGGTGGCGTGGCGGCTGGTGCTCATCGCGCTCGTGGTCGCAATCGCCCTCTGGGTGCTCGCCGGCCTGGGCTTCGAGACCGGCGTGTTCTGAGCGGGGGCCGGTGAGCGGGGACCGGCGCCGGGCGCCGGTTCAGACGCCGTCCAGGAAGTTGCGGATCACGTCGTGACCGACCGCTGTCAGCACCGATTCCGGGTGGAACTGGACGGCTTCGATTGGGTGCTCGCGGTGTCGCACACCCATCACCAGCTCCTCGCCGTCGGCCTCGGTCGTCGCCGTCACCTCGAAAGAGTCCGGCACCTCGACGGCGACCAGCGAGTGGTACCGCCCGCCCTGGAAGCCCTGGTCGAGCCCCGCGTAGACGCCCCGCCCGTCGTGATGGATCGGGACCGCCTTCCCGTGGACCGGCTCGGGCGCGCGCCCGACCTCGCCCCCGTAGGCGTGGACGGCCGCCTCCAGCCCCAGACAGACCCCCAGCGTGGGCACCTCGGGGCTGACCTCCCGCAGGAGGTCGTTCGTCACGCCCACGTCACGCTCGTTTTCCGGGTGGCCCGGCCCCGGCGAGACGACGATGGCGTCCGGGTCGACCTCCCGGACTTCCTCCAGGCTCGTCGTGTTCCGGCGGACGGTCGTCTCGGCGTGCTCGCTGACGTACTCGACGAGGTTGTAGGTGAAGGAGTCGAAGTTGTCGATGAAGAGAACGTGGGGAGTCGTCCCCCCGCTCGCACTGGCACTCTCTGCGCTCATCCATCCACCTCCGGTTCGGGGGCAGGCTCGGCCTCCTCCCCGGTTCCGGCGTCGTCGTCCTCGCGCTCGATCCGCTCGAGAGCTGCCAGTACGCCGTCCATCTTCTGTTCGGTCTCGTCGTACTCCGCGGCGGGGTCGCTGTCGGCGACGATGCCAGCGCCGGCTTGGACGGTGACACGCTGGCGCTCGCGCTCGGTCTCGCGGTCGTCTTCCTCCAGTTCCTCGACCGTCGCCGACCGGATCACGATCGCGAAGTCGGCGTCGTCCTGCCAGGAGACGTAGCCGACGCCGCCCCCGTAGGGACCCCGCGGTGTGCGTTCGAGGTCGTCGATGATCTCCATCGCCCGGATCTTCGGGGCGCCCGAGAGCGTCCCCGCGGGGAACGACGCACGGACGGCGTCGAAGGCGTCCCGATTCTCGGCCAGCGTTCCCGTCACGGTGGACTCGATGTGCTGGACGTGAGAGTACTTGAGCACGTTCATGAACTCCTCGACGCGGACGCTTCCCGGCTGTGCGACCCGGCGGACGTCGTTGCGCGCCAGGTCGACCAGCATCGTGTGCTCGGCCCGTTCCTTGTCGTCGGCGAGCATCTCGCCGGCCAGCCGGCGGTCCTCGACCGGGCTGGTCCCGCGGGGGCAGGTGCCCGCGATCGGGTTGGACATTACCTCGTCCCCGCTGACCGAGACTAGCGTCTCCGGGCTCGCGCCCACCACTTGAAGCTCGTCGTAGCCCAGCAGGTACATGTACGGCGAGGGGTTGACCGAGCGCAGCGCCTCGTAGAAGCCCAGCGCGTCGACCTCGCCGTAGAGTTCGCGCGTGCGGGAGATGACGCCCTGGTAGATGTCGCCGCTGTAGACGTGTTCCTTCGCGCGCTCGACGGCCGCCTCGTACTCCTCGCGCGGGCCGGCCTCCTCGCGCTCGCGGCGGAAGCCGTCGGTCTCGGGCGTCCGCGCCCTCTCGAGCAGCCCCGCGACCCGGTCGGCCTCGGTCGCCAGCCGGTCGTAGCACGCGCTCGCGTCCTCGTCCTCGCGGAGGACGGGCGTGAACACGAGCTGGACGCTGTCCTCGGCGTGGTCGAAGACGAGCGTCCGGGTCGTGAGGACGAACTGGGCGTCGGGAAAGCGGGAGGCGGGGTGTTCGAGCCCGACCTCGTCGAGCCAGAGGTCGTAGACGGCGTCGTAGGAGAGAAAGCCCACGAGGCCGCCCTCGAGGTGCTGGCGGTCGCTGTCGGGAAAGCCACGCAGCGGCAGGTCCGGCAGCGCCCCCCGCAAGCGGTCGACCGTGTCCTCGCCTGCCGGCGAGAGCAGGTCCGCGTAGCGGTCGGCGAGCAGGTCCACGCCCGCCCCGTCGGGGTCGACGGTCACGACCGCCTCGGGGTCGTACCCGACGAAGGAGAAGCGGGCGTGGCGGTCCTCGCGGGCGGGCGCGAAGGCGCCGTCGGGGTCACTCGAGGCCACCTTCTCGGCACTCTCCAGCAGGAAGGCGTAATCGCTCGCGTCGGTGTCGGTCGTCCGGCCGGTCAGCGCGGCGTAGGCCGAAAGCGGCTCCACCTCCGGGAGTTCGGCCGTCGCCCGCACGACCGCTGGTCGGTCGCCGGCCGCCCGGTCGACGAACGCCTCCCGCGAGCAGTCCATCGCCCCCTCGCCGCTGTCCGCGGCGCCCGTGTCGGTCACGCCGCTCCCCTCCCGGCCGCGCCGACGAAGGCACGCACCGCGTCGTGGTCCTTGACGCCGCCCTCGCGCTCGACGCCCGTGGCGGTGTCGACGGCGAAGGGTTCGACCGTCTCGATGGCCGCCGCGACGTTGTCGGGGGTAAGTCCGCCCGCGAGCACGACCGGGACCTCCAGGTCCGCCACCCGCTTGCGGGTCCGTTCCCAGTCGACGGGCTCACCGGTGCCGCCGCCACCCTGTTCGTCCGTCGAGTCCACGAGGAGGGCGTCGGCGACTGCGGCGTAGCCCGCGAGGTCGTCGTCGACGTCCACGGCGGCGACGACGCTCGCGTCGACACGAGCCCCGAGTCCGCCGACCTTCTCTGGGGGGAGGGTAGCGTGAACCTGGAGGGCGTCGGCGGCCACCTCGCGCTGGAGGACAACGGCGTCCTGGACACTCGCGGGCATCGTCACGAGGACACTCGTCACGAGCGGCGGGACGCCGGCCACGAGGTCACCGGCCCGCTCGGTCGTCACCTCGCGGGGCGTGTCGACGGGCACGTCGGCAATGACCCCGACCGCGTCGGCTCCCGCCGCGACGACGGCCTCGCGGTCGGCCTCGCGGGTGACGCCACAGATTTTCACGCGGGTCATGCCTCCAGCGTCCGCAGGTCGTCGAGTTTCGCTGCGGCCGCCCCGGAGTCGATGGCCTCGGCCGCGCGGTCGACGCCCTCTTCGAGGGAGTCCGCGGCGCCGGCGACGTAGACTGCGGCGCCAGCGTTCGCGAGGATGATGTCCCGTTTTGCCCCCCGCTCCTCGCCGCCGAGGATCGCCTGCATGTCCGCGGCGTTCTCCTCGGGGGTACCGCCGGCGATGGCCTCGATGGGGTGTTGTTCCAGTCCCAGGTCCGCGGGCGTGAGCGTGTACTCCGAGACATCTCCGTCCCCGACCTCCGCGACGCTCGTCTCGCCGTGGACGGCGATCTCGTCCAGCCCCGACCCGTGGACGACCATCGCGCGCTCGACGTCCATCCGGCCGAGCGCGCGGGCGAGCACGGGAACGAGGTCCGGGTCGTAGACGCCCACCACCTGTGCGTCCGCGCCGGCGGGGTTGGTCAGCGGGCCGAGAACGTTGAAGACGGTGCGCATCCCGAGTTCCTTCCGGGGGCCGATGACCGCCTTCATCGCCGGGTGAAAGACCGGCGCAAGCATGAACCCGACGCCCTCCTGTTCGATGTGGGTCTCGACGGCCGGGGGTTCGGCCTCCACGTTCACCCCGACTTCCTCGAGCACGTCGGCGCTACCCGAGGAGGAGGAGACCGAGTAGTTGCCGTGCTTTGCGACCGGGACGCCAGCTCCGGCGGCGGCCATCGCCGACGTCGTCGAGACATTGATCGTGTCGTGGTCGTCGCCGCCGGTCCCGCAGGTGTCGACCAGCGTCTCCCGGTCGGGGTCGATCGTGCGGGCCGCGTCGCGCATCCCCTCCGCGAAACCCGCGATCTCCGTCTCGGTCTCGCCCTTGGAGCGGAGCCCGGCCAGCAGCGCACCGATCTGTGCCTCCGTCGCCCCCTCGAAGACCGCCGTGGCCGCCTCGCGGGCCTCGGCCTGTGTGAGGTCCTCGCCCTCTGTCACCCGTTCGATGTACTCTTGCATGTGTTGTCACCAGTGTACGTATTCGTGTTGTAGTGAACAAATCCGTACATCAACTTAACCCTATCGCCCGCGGGCCGGGGTCGCGGCGTCCGCGAGTTCGAAACATTCAATTATCCCTGCGGGGAACTTGAGAGTGCACCGAAATGGACCGAGGGTTCGTGGTCTAGGCTGGTTATGACACCTCCTTGACATGGAGGAGGCCGGCAGTTCAAATCTGCCCGAACCCATCAAGTTAAAAGTAAGCCGGCTTCTTTTACCGGTTTTCGCCACTGCCGGGAGAGGGTGGTCCGCGTGAGTTCCTACCGCTCACGTCTGGATCTTGACGAACTCCCGGATCCTGTCTGCGAGGCCTGTGGCTTCCCCATCGAAGAGACCGGCCAGGAGTGCATCGCGCTCGACGACGGGGGTGAGTGCGTCGCATGAACCGGCCTGGCCTCGACCCGTACGGACCACCGCCGGACGCCAGCGCTCGCCGGCAGCCGGACCGCGTCGCGCCGGAGAACGCCTGTATTGAGTGTGGCGAGTGCGGCCTCGACCGCTGTGGCTGCTGTGGCTTCCCGCTCTGTGGCCGGCACCACGAGACTGGCGGCGGCTTCTGTACGAGCCACACGTCGGTCGGCGGGGTCTCGGTCTGTGTCTACCGTCACGAGGTCTACGTCGGGACGTTCCCACGAGAGGAGACTGTCCTCGTGCGTGCGGACGCCGACGAGCGCGACGCCTACCACCTGCCCCACGAGTACGACGAGCAGGCGAGTCACCAGCCAGCCTGTAGCCCGGACGGCGAGGCGCACGTCCGGGTGACGCTGGAGAACGCCGCCGACGACCTCGAGCTGTGCGCGGACTGTGCCCTCGAGGCGCGGCACCGGTACGCGCTGTTTCGCCGCGACCTTCGCGAGGAGTGGGAGGTGGACGATGCCGAGTGACGACACGACTATCGAGTGGTGCGACGCCACCTGGAACCCCGTTCACGGCTGCAGCAAGATCTCCGAGGGCTGCGTGAACTGCTACGCGGCCAAGCTCTCCCAGCGCTACGGCCACACCGAGTGCGAGTGGACCGCTGAACACGCTGACGAGAACGTCCAACTCCAGCGCCACCACCTCGACTACCCGGACTCGCTCGACGAGCCCGCTCGTGTGTTCGTCAACTCCATGAGCGACCTGTTCCACGAGCAGGTTCCCGACGAGTACATCCACGAGGTGCTGGACGTCGTCGAGGGCAACCCCCAGCACGCCTTTCTCGTGCTGACCAAACACGGCACTGAGAACGGCCGGCTGCCCAGCTGGTCACGCTGGCCAGAGAACCTCTGGATGGGCGTCAGCGTGGAGCAGGGCAACCGGACCTACCGCATCGACCAGCTCCGAGAGACCGACGCCGCTACGAAGTGGGTCAGCGCCGAGCCGCTCGTCGGCCCAGTCACGACCTCCCTCGAGGGCATCGACTGGCTGGTCGTCAGCGGTGAGAGCGGGCCCGACGACCACCGCCGCGAGATGCACCACGGGTGGGCCCGAGCGCTGCGCCAGCAGGCCCGCCACGACGGGGTGCCTTTCTACTTCAAGCAATCGAGCGGTCCCCAGCAGGGCCACGAGCCGGTGCTCGCCGAGATCGGGGCGAGTCCTCAGGAGGCACGGGCGACGCTCGGGGAGCCCAAGGCGACGACAAAGCATCGCGAGCTGCCCGCGCTGCCCGGGCCGTTGCGCGAGACTCGCCCGGAGCTGGCGACCAGGGAGGTGCGTGTCTGATGGCTAAGCGCGACTACGAGGGTGACGCGCTGGACGCCACCGAGCAGTACATCACCGAACGCCCGGAGCTCGAGGAGGAAGCCGAGGAGGTCGCCTACGCCACCGACCCAGAGCCCGAGGGAGAGGCCACGACTGAGAACGTCCCGATGCCGAGCGACGGCGAGGGCTGTCAGTTCCCCGGTTGCACCAAGCCGACCGACCGGACCTACTGTGCGGACTGTCGGGACGCGGTGACAGGAGGTGAGGAGTGATGGCGGAATCCGCAGCCGACCAGGGTCTCGACGAGGACCAGCCCGACGACCTCGCCGGCCAGCTGCTCCCGCTGGAGGACGAAAACGACCTCGTCGCGGCCGTCCGAACGCTAGCCGATCACGTCGACGATCTCGATGCCGACCAGCAGGCGGCTCG
>Ga0207714_1001905_pt1 | contig 13089 bp, 12 predicted proteins | sample PonA232FremontCA_2_FD_187270 | JGI IMG/M metagenome (GOLD analysis project Ga0207714, IMG submission 187270) | Marine sediment microbial community from Fremont, CA, USA - Pond A23 Sediment 2 (SPAdes) | ecosystem: Environmental > Aquatic > Marine > Unclassified | place: USA: Fremont, California... | reverse complement strand
CTCAAGCGGTACGAACAAGGCCATGGTGTATTATGAAACCCAGCGAAGCGCTCCACCCGCCTTCGCCTCGCTTTTCATTTCTCAATAATTCAACAAGTTGAACACATTTTCATACAAAAAACGCGCCTGAAACGGCTGAACCTTAAAGACAATGGTGGTGACTCCCATGAACCAGGAAGTCAACAGTCAATATACCCATAAGGAAAGGATCCGGGAGCTCAAGGCCGAGCTCGGGAGCAGGCTCATCATACTGACCCATCACTATCAGAACAGCGAGATCGTGGAGCTCGGCGATTACGTGGGTGATTCCTTCGGACTGGCGCGCAGGGCGGCCTCGGATACAGACGCCGAGTACATCGTCTTTTGCGGGGTGCACTTCATGGCGGAGAGCGCCGCGATTCTGGCACGGCCCGGACAGAGCGTGCAGATCCCGGATATGGAGGCCGGCTGCTGGATGGCGGATATGGCGGATCCCTATATCGTGGAGCGGGCCTGGAGGGAGCTCTCCGACCTCTGGGGGGCCGAATCCATGACCCCGGTCGCGTATATGAACTCCGAGGCCGAGATCAAGGCCTTTTGCGGCAGGAACCACGGCCTGATCTGCACCTCCTCCAACGCGCACAAGGCCTTCGCCTGGGCCCTGGAACAGAGGGAGCGGATCTTCTTCCTGCCGGATCAGTATCTGGGGCTGAACACCGCGGACAGGATGGGCATGCCCAGACAGGAGGTCGCGGTGTGGGATCCGGACTTCCCGCTCGGCGGCAACACCGAAAAGGATCTGCAAAGGGCCAGGGTCGTTCTCTGGAAGGGCCACTGCCTGGTGCACACCCGATTCAAGGTGCAGGAGATCGAGGAGGTCCGTCGGAGCCGTCCGGAGGCCAAGGTCATCGTCCATCCGGAATGCACGCCCGAGGTGGTGGCGGCGGCTGATGCATCCGGTTCCACGGACTCCATGATCAAGTATGTGGAAAGCGCCTCCCCTGGAGACGAGATCGTCATCGGCACGGAGTTCAACCTGATCGACAGGCTGCAGCAGCACTACCGGGACCGAACCATTCTCCCCCTTTCCAGGTCCATCTGTCCCAATATGGGCAGGATCGATCTGCTTAAGCTGTCCCATACCCTGGAGCATCCGGGGCAGGTCAACGTGGTGTCCGTGGAGCCGGAGATCAGGAAACAGGCCGGAGTGGCCCTGGAGAGGATGCTGGACTTGCCGGGCTGATGAGCCGTCTGGTATTCAGAAGGCAGTGATGCACAACCGATCCATTCGGTAGACAGGGAGGTATCTATCCTGCCGACTTTCGTGACGCTGTCGGACCAATCCGTTCAATCCGGGAGAAGAGCTGAAAATGCGAGTCATTGTCCTGCCGGACCGCACTGAGAAAGAACTATCCGGCCCCATGCGAGTGGACAGGATTCTGAATGAGCTCCGGATGAATCCGGAGACTGTCCTGGTGTTGAAAAGCGGCGCCCTGCTCACTCCGGATCAAAAAGTGGACCATGACGAGAAAATTGAGATCTGGCCGGTCATATCCGGCGGGAGGGGCGATAAAAGGGATGCGATGTAAGAAGTGCAGGCAAACGGCGTGCTTCCAGATTCGCCGACACAATGCGGCTTTCTGCGAGGAGCACTTTGTGGAGCATCTCCAGAATCAGGTTGTCCGCGCCATCAAAAAATTCAGGATGTTTCCCCGGAGCGAGAAGATCCTGCTCGCTGTCTCCGGCGGCAAGGACAGCCTGGCTCTGTGGGACATGCTCGTGGATATGGGCTATAGTGTGGACGGCCTGTACATCGATCTGGGCATCCCGGAATATTCAGATGTGTCCGGGCAAAAGACCCAAAATTTCGCCGAGTCCAGGGGCCTGGTTCTGCACGAGGTGTCCCTGGGCAAGACCTATGGGGTGGACATCGGGCACATCGCCCGCAAGACCAAGAGGCCCTCCTGTTCCGTGTGCGGGGTTCTCAAGCGCTACGTCATGAACATGGTTGCGGACAGGCACGGCTACTTCGCCGTTGCCACAGGCCACAACCTGGATGACGAGGCCGCGGTGCTGATGGGCAACGTGCTCAACTGGCAGACGGAGTACCTGCAGCGGCAGTCCCCGCTTCTGGAGGCCAAGCCAGGGATGCCGCGCAAGGTGAAGCCGCTGTACAGGTTGGCGGAGCGCGAGACAGCCGCGTACTGCGTCCTGCGCGGGATCGACTACATAATGCACGAGTGCCCCAAGTCCGAGGGCGCCACCTCCTTCACCCACAAGGAGGTCCTGAATCGGCTGGAGGCGGAGAGCCCCGGAAGCAAGGACCACTTCCTGCTGGGCTTTCTGCGCACGGCCCCCCAGCTTTTCCCGCAGAGCTCCTCAGACGATGGTCCCGAGCTGCAGCAGTGCACGCGGTGCGGGCAGCTCACCACTGCAGAGGAATGCGGTTTTTGCCGTCAAATGGCTCGAGCCGGGCTGGATTCGCTGGCCCTTTTCGATTCGAGTGTGTCCCCTGAGCGCAACTGAACATGTTCGCCATCCGGAAACGGGACCTCGACGATGTGCTGCGGCACGTGCGATCCGAGGCGCCCCATGAGGGGTGCGGCATCCTGGGCGGCAGGGACGGTCGGGTGCTCAGGGTCTACCGCATGAGCAACATCGAACAGAGCTCCGAGCGGTTCTTCATGGATTCCGCGGAAATGGCGGAAACGATCCAGGACCTGTACAAGGAGGACCTGGATATTGTGGGGATTTATCACTCCCACGTCCTCGGCCCGGCCTATCCGTCTCACCAGGATGTGGAACGGGCCTATTATCCGGATGCCTGCTATGTGATCATCTCTCTGGACCATCCGGACTATCCCGATATCAGGGTGTTCAGGATCCGGGAAGGAGAGATTCGGGAAGAACAAATCCTGCTGGAATAAACGGGCTGCACCATGCCGGAAATTGCTGCCGAATTGCACGCGAGAAAAGCCACGGAGCACGTCTGCAAGAGGGATATCGAGGTCCTGTCCGTCTCGGACGAGCTCTTTGTGGCGCGGCATTACGGTGTGTCTTGCAGTGAGGTGCAGGAAAGGGCTCTTAGGGAATGGATATACCCGCTGCGCTATCTGCGGAACTTCGGGACCATCGGGTTCGAGGGGCAGCTGAAGCTCTTGCACGCAACAGCCGGAGTCGTGGGAGTGGGCGGCTTGGGAGGGCTGATCGCGGAGCTTTTGGCGCGGATGGGAGTCGGCAGCCTTGTATTGATTGATGCGGACCGATTCGAGGACAACAACCTCAACCGCCAGCTGGTTTCCACACAGAACAATCTGGGCCGCAACAAGGTCGCTTGCGCCGGGGAGCGGATCGGGGAAATCAACTCCGGGACGACGCTGTCCCTGTATGCACAGAGGCTCGATTCCGAAACGAGTGCCGAGCTTCTGGCCCCTTGCGATGTTGTCGCGGATGCCCTGGACAATGTTCCCAGCCGGTTCGTCCTGCAAAAGGCTGCCCACAGCCTGGGCATCCCCATGGTGCACGGGGCCATCGCGGGCTTTCTGGGCCAGGTGACCACCATTTTTCCCGGGGACAAGGGGCTCTATGCCTTCTATCCGGAAGGCGAGTCCTCCAGGGACGGCCTGGCGGAATCCATATTGGGCAATCCCGCCCCCACGCCGGCCATGGTCGCCTCCTGGCAGGCCCAGGAAATGATCAAGAATCTCACCGGGCAGGGCGAGCTGCTGAGAAGCCGGATGCTCATCTTCGACGCGCAGTCGGCGACGGTGGAGAAGATGGAGTATTGATGCGAAGCTATCGCTCCGGACCCGATTTCCGGTTCCGGCATTTTGCCCATGTTGCCTGGGCAACCGGCTTTCATGGGTTGCTTTTGCGGCACACAACCCGATAGGGGGCCCTATGCGGCGGCGGATACTGATTACCCCCCGGCGCGCTTGACGGTGTATCCCTCCTTGTGGAGCACGTCCACGAGCTGATCACTGTGATCCCCCTGGATTTCGATAACCCCGTCCTTGACCGTTCCTCCGCTGCCGCACTTGCTCTTGAGCTTTTTGGCCAGCTTTTTCAAAGCCTCGTTCTCGAGAGGGATGCCTCGAACCAGAGTGACTCCCTTCCCCTTGCGGCCCTTGGTCTCCCGCTGGACTCGAACAATGCCATCACCGCCGGAGGCCTCGGGTTTTTGCCCGCATTGGCATTTGCTCAGGGACTTGCCGCACTTTTCACAGTTTTGGCCCTTATCCGTGGAATACACAAGACGAGTGGTATTGTCTCGATCGGCGTTCATAGCACCTCTTTTCCGTGCTTGTTGTTATCAATTCCGGGTTACTTGTTCTTATTTTTTCTCCTGGAGTGGGGGCTGGTGTCAATCAAAAGGCATGTCGGTGAAGCGGGGGCGAGTTGGCTTCATGAAGTCTAACCTGGCAAATTCCATATGTTCGAAGAGTTGTCGTATCTTGGGGATAGAAGGGGAGAGCTGTGATCCTCTTTTGGGTTTACTCTACAAAGGGCTTGGAGACAGAGTAGATTGTCTGATGAGTCCGCACAAATCCGGCAAAAACAGCGAGTTAAAAGGCTTGTTAATATCCTGCACAACACTCCGATAAAGAGAAAAGGTACTCCTTTTCACAAGGAACTGGGCAAGAAAAAATACAAATCAAGTCCGGAAAGAATGATCCTTGCTGAAGGATATATTGTCCCATAGGCTGACATCCCGATTTCAAGGATCCACGCGAATATTTCAGGAGTCGTATCATGGCACTCATCCGTGGTGTTTTGACGCCTCCTAGGGCCATAACTATAAGGAAAGGACGTTCACTGAAGAGCCTGCCCAGGTGCCAGATTGTACTCTGTATTTTGAGCAGCAGGCTCGCAACAAAATGAGGTATCTCTATGCAGGAACTCAAAAAAAAGGAATCCAGAATAGAAGGCCTCCTCCAGGAGGGGAACACCGAGGCAGCAGTGCAAGGCCTTTATGAGCTCATAATCACCTACGCGGAACAACTGGATTTCCCCAAGGCTGAAGCATTGCGCAACCGGCTCTACCAGGTTGATCCCATGGCTATCCAGGAGATAGCCCAATCCGGAGAGTTCATCGAACAAAAGAAACACCAGACTCTCGACCCGGAGCACATGGAGCTGTGGTCAGGGCTCTATAGCGAGCTGTCCGACGAAGAGGCAAACATGTTCTACTATTCCCTGAGTACTGCCCACTACGCATCGGATGCACCCCTTTTCCGGGAGGGCGATACGGACTGTTATCTCTACTTCCTGGAGAAAGGGCAGCTTAGGCTCAGTTTCCACAGTGGCAACAGGGAGAGGCATGTGGCAAACATGGGGCCGGGAGAGGTCCTCGGAGCGGAGACCTTTTTTGTCAGGACCAGCAAGCGCACCTTTTCCGCAATCCCGCTCACCCCTGTTCAAGCAAGTGTTTTGCACCCCTCCTTCCTGGATAAATGGGAGCAGGATACAAAAAATCTGCAATACCTGCTCTCCGACTTCTGTAACCGAAATGACAGCATGCCGGAGTTACTGGAGAGCCTGGAGCTGGACAGGCGGGAACAAAGCCGGGTGCAAGTCCAGGGCACCATTGCCGTCCAAGTCCTGGACAAAGCGGGTAATCCGGTAAGCAGGTTTTTCCAGGGTGAGATGCAAAACATCTCTTCCGGGGGGCTGGCTTTTTCCAATTCCTTCAAGAAAGGAACAACCGCCCAATCGCTTCTGGGCAGGCGTGTTGCCCTTATCTGCAAGCTCAGGGTGCAAGGCGTCTGGAAAGATCTCAAAAAGCTTGGGCAGGTGGTCGGAGTGCAGTCGCACACATTCAACGAATACAGCTTTAATGTCCGTTTCGATCGGCCCATTTCTCCGAAATTCGTTGCCAGTCTGGATTCGTCCGAATCCTCGGGAAAGAGTCCGGACCTGGATTTGGAGGTCTGAGAACGGCCCATCCTTTCCTTGTCAGGGCTCCTTCGCAGCGCCAGGCATGGGAGGTGCGAGAGACCCCGCGGATTGCAGCGCCTCAGCGGGAGATGCGCTACTGTCTCAGGGAAAGGACGGATCCAGAGGCTAGAGTGTGCCCCCGATTCTTTCTGTCCGAGGCACACAGGGGATAATTGTGGAGGGGACAAAAAAAGGGGTTAGGCCCTTAGGCCTAACCCCTTCTCAATGGCTCCCCGGGACGGACTTGAACCGCCAACATGGTGATTAACAGTCACCCGCTCTGCCGCTTGAGCTACCGGGGAAAGAACAAAGAACAAATTAACTGCGCTTCGGCCTGATGTCAAGCAGGTTTTTACGGGGCCCGAGCAAACCCGAGGGGTGGCAGTCTGTTGCTTCGTTCCGCTTGGCTGCACAGCATAAAGGTGATAGGTTTTGTCGTCAAAGAGCCGGTGTGTGGTCGCGTTCCGCATAGCGTCCGCGGGACAGCGGACCGCCCGGGGCTGAAAAGATCCGGAATTGCTGAGTGAGATCCCGCAGGAGCGTTGCTGGAAGGATGAGCAAAGACAACAGGAGGGCACCTATGCAGGATGTGGTTATCGTGAGCGGAGCCAGAACCGCTTTGGGCAATTTTCTGGGGACCCTAAAGGATGTGCCCGCAGCGCGTCTGGGAGCGGAGTGCATCAAGGCGTCCCTGAAGCGGGCCGGATTGCGGCCCGAGGCGTCCCGGCAGATGCTGGACAACGCCCCGAATGCGCTCAAGAACCAGGGCCGCATCGAGCTGGAGGAGACATACGGCGCTGACTGGGATCAAAGCGCCGCCTCGGTTGTGGTGGACGAGGTGATCATGGGCAACGTCCTGCAGGCCGGACAGGGCCAGAATCCGGCCAGACAGGCCACGCTCTACGCCGGTCTGCCCAAGGAGACCCCGGCGGCCACGATCAACAAGGTCTGCGCCTCCGGGATCAAGGCCATCGCCATGGGGGTGCAGTCCATCAAGGCAGGTGATGCGGAAGTGGTCGTGGCCGGAGGTATGGAGAACATGAGCCAGACTCCGTACGCCCTCCCGGCCATGCGCGAGGGAGCCCGCATGTTCGGCACCGAGGCCAGGGATCTCATGGTCCACGACGGGCTCTGGGAACTCTTTTACGGCTACCACATGGGTGTCACCGCGGAGAACATCGCCGAAGCCCACGGGATCGGGCGCGAGGAACAGGATCAGCTCGGAGTGGACAGCCACTCCCGGGCCATGGCCGCGATCCGGGAGGGCATTGTGCAGGAGGAGGTTGTGCCGGTGCACATCCCCAAACGCAAGGGCGATCCCATCGTCTTCGACACGGACGAGCGGCCCATGGATACGGACATGGAAAAGATGGGCAAGCTCAAGCCGGTGTTTAAGAAGGACGGTACAGTGACCGCGGGCAACGCCTCCGGTATCAACGACGCAGGCGCCGCGGTGCTGCTCATGACCCGGGAGAAGGCGGAGTCCCTCGGCCTGACCCCGCTGGCCAGCATCGCCTCCACCGCAGCAGGCGCCATCGATCCGGCGTACATGGGTCTGGGGGTCATACCCGCAGTCCACTCCGCCCTGCACAAGGCGGGCTGGTCCGTGAAGGACATCGAGCGCGCCGAGCTCAACGAGGCCTTCGCGGCCCAGGCCCTGGCCTGCCTGCGCGAGCTCGGCCTGGACTGGGAGCGAACCAATCCCCACGGCAGCGGGATTTCCCTGGGCCATCCCATCGGCTCCACAGGGGCCCGCATCGTATACTCCCTGGCCAAGGAGATGGAACGGAGTGGATCGAGCCGCGGTCTGGCCACGCTGTGCATCGGCGGGGGCATGGGCTTCGCCGCGACCCTGCAGCGGTAGCTCGGCCCGTGAATAGCGCGAATCAGCGCGAATAGAAAAGCCCCGCACTCCGTGATCTACGGAGCGCGGGGCTTTTGTCATTGAGGCCGCGTGCGGTTGTTCCTACGTCGAAGTCAAAAAACCAGGGATATTCCCCAATGTGCTGTGGGGAACAGATCGGCTCAGGACTGGGCAAGCTGCTGGGTGTGCAGAGTGCGCCCCTCGGCCTCGATGCGGATCGCGTCGCCCTCGCGCAGGATCCGGATTGTGCCGGCCCCGCTTCGGAGCTCGGGATGGGCCGCGCGCAGGCCGGGCAGATCAACTTGTTCCAGCAGGTCCTTCAGGAGCTCGACCCGGCTTTCCAGCTCCGCAGAGCCCGGCGAGCGGAAAGAATCGGACAGGGCCCGCTCATAGGCCCGTTTGGCCTCGGTGGCAATGCAGCGCCAATTCAGGTGAAGTTGGAGGCTAACCTCGGTCATAACGAATAGTACTGGATTTGCGGGATGGAAAAAGGCAGGCGGTCAGCGGCTGGAAGCCGCAGACCGCCTGCCAGGTTGTATCTCTGGGGCCGGGAATGGCCGAAGAAGCTATTTCATTTCCTGGATCTTCTCCGTGAGTACCGGGGCGAACTCCAGCAGGTCCTCCTCAACCCCCACGTGAGCCACCTGGAAGATGGGGGCGTTGGCGTTCTTGTTCACCGCCACGATGAAGGGATTGCCCTTGACGCCGCCCATGTGCTGGAAGGAGCCGCTGATGCCCAGGGCCAGGTAGATCTTGGGCTTGACTGTCATGCCCGAAGTGCCCACCTGCCGGGACTTTTCCATCCACTTGGCGTCCACAACCGGGCGGGAGCAGGCGACAACGCCGCCCATGGCCTCGGCCAGCTCCTGGGCGATCTCGATGTTGTCCTCCTCCTCAATGCCGCGGCCGATGGAGACGAGGATGTCCTCCTTGGTGATGTCCACTTCGCCGACCTCGGCCTCACGGACCTCCACGAACTTGCGCCCGACCTGCACGTCTCCGGCCTCGGAGGTTTTGTCTGTAACAGTGCCCTCCTGGCCGCCCTCGCTCTGGGGGAAGACTCCGCCCCGCACGGAGAGGACCGCTCCAGCAGAGAGGTCGCAGTGTACGTGGGTGTGCACCTGTCCCCCGTGCTCCTGGCGGACAGCCTTGAGCGTGTCGCCGTCCACCCCGTCCAGGCCCACGATGTCCGAAACATGGGCCGAGTCCATCTTGATGGCCAGACCGGGTGTCAGGTCCATGCCGAAAGTATTGAAGGGCGCCAGAACAATGGCGTCAGCGGGGAGGAGATTCAGCATCTGGGGCCGAATGAGCTCGGCGTTTTGGTAGCTGTGCTCCTGTTTGTCCACTTTCCACACCTGGGGATAGATGCTCGCGGCGTGCTGGCAGGCGTCCTCGAGCTCCTGGCCGCTGCCGAAGAGCAGCGCGGTGACCTGTGCCTGGGGATCGATCTCTTCCGCGACCTTGATCAGCTCGAACGCGGAATCCTCGACTGCTCCGTCGTTGTGCTCGATATATGCAATGATCTGGCGACTCATTACTTCATCCCTCCTTTGGATTTGAGGAGCTCAACCAGCTTCTCGGCGACCTCCTCGGTGCTTCCCTCGAGGATTTCGGCGCCCTCGCCCATCTCGGGATGGAAGTAGTCCACGCGCTTGACCCGGGCGGCCTTTTCGCCTACCTGGTCCTCGGACAGGCCCAGGTCCGAGGCGCCCTTCTCCGGGATTTCCACCCCGGAGACCTTGCGAATGCCACGGATCCCCACGTAGCGGGGCTCGTTGATCCCGGACTGGATGGAAAGGACGCAGGGCAGCTCGATCTCGTTGACCTCCTGGTTGCCGCCCTCGATCTCGCGGCCCACCTGCAGCTTGGTTCCGCCCTGGACCTGGATCTCGTTGACCAGGGAGGCATAGGGCTGATTGAGCAGGGCCGCGAGCATGCCCCCGATCTGGGCCGCGCCCTCGTCGCTCTGGGCGCCGGTGAGGATGAGGTCGTAGTCGCCGCTCTCGGCGACCGTTTTGAGGATGGTCGCGATGCCGCGCCCGTCGGAGCCCTCGAAGGCATCGTCCGAGACCAAAATGCCCTGGTCCGCTCCCATGGCCATTTCGCGGCGCAGGACCTCTTCGGACTCCTCCTCGCCCACGCTGACCACGGTGACGCTTCCGCCGTGCTGCTCCCGGATCTGGATGGCCTCCTCCACGGCGTAGTTGTCCCACTCGTTCACGGAGTAGACCAGGTCCTCCCGCTCAATATCGCTGCCGTCGCTGTTTATTTCGATTTCGTTCTCTGCGGGGTCGGGAACCCGCTTGACGCATACGAGAATATTCATAGCTCCACCTCCGGGTTGTTGGGGTTCACTGGCTCGGCTTCTCACAGTGCCGGTCCTGCGTCGACGACCGGCAGAGAGCAGGCCATGCGTTGTCTATTTGGCGTCCCAGTCCAGATGCCTGGCCACGAGCTCGGTCAGATCCATGATCTGGACCTTGCCTTCCATGCCGCTGGTCTTGATCCCGTCCTCCAGATTGGTCAGGCAGAAGGGACAGCAGCTGACCACGAGGTCCGCACCGGTCTCGCCGATCATCTGGGCCCGCTTCTGGCCCATGCGCTCCTCCTCCTCCGGCGGCTCGTAATAGAGCATGAGGCCCCCGCCGCCGCAGCAGAAGGAGCTGTCCCGGCTGCGCTCCATCTCCACACGGGTGAGTCCCGGAATGGCGTCCAGGATTTTGCGCGGGGTGTCGTAGAGGAGATTGTGCCGCCCCATATAACACGGATCGTGGTACGTGACCACCGATGCCTCTTCCTGCAGGGGCTTGAGCTTGATGCTGCCGGACTGGATCCGCTCCAGGATGTACTGGCTGATGTGCTGGGCCGGAGGGACGCTTTCGTAGTCCTTGGTCAGGGCGTTGTACGCATGGGGATCCGAGGTGACCACCCGCTCGGCCCCGCTCTTTTCAATGGCTTCGGTGTTGGCATCGCGCAGGGTCTGGAAGAGCATCTCCTCCCCGAAGCGCCGCACCTCGTGGCCGCTGTCGCGTTCCGCCTTGCCCAGAATGCCGAAGTCCTCGCCGCAGTAGTGGAGAATGGTGGCGGTGGAGCGGGCAATCTCCTGAAGCCGCTCATCGTAGGAGGTGGCGCTGTCCGGGAAGTAGAGGGTCGCTGGCTGGTCCTTGGAGCCGGCCACGCGGACCTGGATCTCCTCTGGCAGGGACTGGGTCCACTCCTGCCGCTTCTTCTCCATCTTGCCGTAGGGATTGCCGCGTTTTTCCAGGGCGCCCAGGGGCTTCTGCAGGGACTGCGGGACCTGTCCCTCCTCGACCATGGCCCGGCGCAGATCGACCATCTTGTCGATGTACTCGTTCATCACCGGGCACTCCTCCTCGCAGGCGCCGCAGGTGGTGCAGGACCAGATGGCGTCCTGCTCAAAGACGCGGTCCATGAGGGGGTTCCGCGGCTTGACCTCTCCCAGGACGGGGAAGCGGTCGAACATGTCGTCGCGGGCCTTGATGGAGATGAAGCGCGGGGAGAGAGGGCGCCCCACCGCGTTCGCGGGGCAGTTGTCCGAGCATCTCCCGCAGTCCACGCAGGTGTAGAAGTCCAGCATGTGCTTCCAGGAGAAGTCCTCCAGGTAGCGCACGCCGAAGGCCTCCAGATTGTCCAGCTCCTCGTCGCTTACGCCCCACTGGACCGGCTTGATCCGGCCCCTGTCCAGCTTGGAGAAAATCACGTTGAAAATGGAGCTGATCACGTGGAAATGCTTGCCGAAGGGCAGATAACACAGAAAGAAGAAGAATATGGCGTCGTGGAGGAAATAGGCAGTGGTGTGAAGCCCTTGAAGAGCCGCGATCGGAGCCTGTCCCAAAATGATGCTGAAGAACCAGGCCAGGCTGAGCGGGGCGATAAGCTCCGCGGCTGCGCCCTGCTGGACCTGGGCCGCGACAGCGGTGGCCTCGAACAGTCCCTCGAAGACCATCAGGGCACCGATGAGGCCCAGGACGAAGATGGCCTCCCAGGTGTGATCCTTGCCGTACTTGGGCGGGACCTTGTAGCGGTCCGGCTTGAAGAAACCCCGCCGTACGCCGGCAATGATGCAGGCTATGAGTACCGCGGTTGCCGCGTAGTCCTTGAGCACGCTGTACACGGTCCCGGCGGTCCCGTCCAGCCCGGGGAAGACGAAGTCGGGGAAGACCCCGACAATGACCAGACTGGTGGAGCGAATGGCCAGGATGATAAAACCGATGAAGATGACTATGTGCAGGATCCCCGCGAGCCGGTAGCGGGGCTGCTTGTACTGGGCCAGCCAATACAGGAGCACGTTCTTGATCCGCGTGGGGAGGCGGTCGAAGCGGGGGTCGGAAGCGCCCTTGGCCAGCGGAATCAGTCGCCTGGCAATGATGTATCCGAAGGCGGCGATGCCGGCGACAGTGATGAGCAGGGCCAGGACCATTCCCGGAATGCCCAGGATGGATACTTGCGCAGGGGGAATGAGTATGTGTTCCATGATCGCGATCCTTGTTCCGCATTTGTCATAAACGGCTGCGGTAGCTGTCAGCCACCGCAGCCCGGTGCGAGACTATTTGCCGCCGAAGTGATCTTCTTCCATTTCCACGGCAGTCGCGTCAAGGTTGTTGATGAGGTCCATCTTGCCCAGGGTAATGGGCAATACGGAGTTCACGAAGTATTCCATGGTCTTGATCTGGCCCTCGTAGAAGGGGACATCCTTCTTCTTGGCGCTCTCCAGCTTCTGGGCCGCGACCTTGGCGCGCCACAGGAGCATCCAGGCCATGGTCACGTCGCCGCTCACTTCCATAAAGGGATAGGCGTTGGCAAAGGCCTTCATGACCTCCTCGGAGGCGGCCTTGGCGCCGATGTTCATGGAAACCTCGCCCAGCTTGTTCAGAGCCTTCTCCACCTGCTCAGCGGAGTCGGCAACGCGGGAGACTTCCTTGGCCTGGCTAATGGTGCTCTGCACCTCGCCCATGAGGTCCATGATGGCCTTGCCCTTCTTCATGCCCAGCTTGCGGCCGAGGAGATCCATGGCCTGGATCCCGTTGGTCCCCTCGTAGATGGGCGTGATGCGGCAGTCGCGCAGCAGCTGTTCCTGGGGATAGTCGCTGGTGTACCCGAACCCCCCGTAGACCTGGATGCCCATGTCGCAGACGTCGACGGCCTTGTCCGTGCAGTAGGCCTTGCAGATGGGGATGAGCACCTCAATGATGTTCTGGTACTTTTCCTGTTCCTCCTCGCTCTCCGCAAGGTTCTTCATGTCCTCGCAGAGGTTGGCGTAGTAGATCAGGCTGCGCATGCCGTCC
>Ga0207714_1001903_pt1 | contig 13091 bp, 6 predicted proteins | sample PonA232FremontCA_2_FD_187270 | JGI IMG/M metagenome (GOLD analysis project Ga0207714, IMG submission 187270) | Marine sediment microbial community from Fremont, CA, USA - Pond A23 Sediment 2 (SPAdes) | ecosystem: Environmental > Aquatic > Marine > Unclassified | place: USA: Fremont, California... | reverse complement strand
GGCGCGGGACGGGGAGCAGAGGCTCGTGCCCACAAACGCGTTGGCCAGGTGCATCCCCTCCCGCCGCATGCGGTCCAGATTGGGCGTCTCCAGGAAGCCCGGCGCCCGCTCGTGGAAGCCCATGTAGTCGTAGCGGTGGTCGTCGCTGAAGATGAAGACGACATTTTCGGGCGTGTCGCTCTCCGTCTGGGCGGCGGCCCCTCGCGGGAGGGCGACCAGCAAAACGACGGCAAGGAGCGCGGGCCAGGAGTGGAAATGGCGGGACACGGGATGGGACGGGATCTCTCGGGGTCGTGGAGAAAATGCAGTTTCATGGTAACGCCCGCGGTTCTGAAATGCGAGTGCTCTGTGAACTGACCGGTAGGACGGGCGTGAATCGTCGATCGGGGCGTATCTGCTCCGCGCGCCGGGCACGCGCTCCCCCTTCCCTCCACGGCCCTTCCCGCCATGGCCGTCCTCGTCCTCGGCGGCACCGGCTTCGTCGGGCGCCACGTGACGCGCCAGCTCGCGGCGGCCGGCCCCGGCGTCACTGTCTTTCACCGGGGCGAGACCACCCCGCCCCTGCCGGACGGCGTCGCCACGATTCACGGCTCGCGGGACGACCGCGCCGCGCTCCGCTCGGCCCTCGACGCGGCCGCGCCCGAGGTGGTGGTCGACGCGATCGCCTACACCGAGGCGCAGGCGGCGACGCTGGCCGACCTGGCGGCCGGCCGCACCGACCGGCTCGTCGCGCTCAGCAGCGGCGACGTGTACCGCCAGTACGACGGCCTCCGCGGGCAGTCGGAGGCCCCACCCGACCCGGTGCCGCTCACCGAAGACGCGCCCCTCCGCGCCTCCCGGTACCCGTACCGCGGCGCCCAGATCGACTTTCCCTACGCGGACGACTACGACAAAATCCTCGTCGAGGAGCAGCTGCGGGCCGGGCCCGTGCCGGCCACGATCCTGCGGCTGCCGATGGTGTACGGGCCGGGCGACCCTCAGGGCCGCGTGGCCGGCGTCCTGGACCGGCTGCGGGTGTCGGACGGGCCGCTCGTGCTCGGGGAGCAGCAGGCCCGGTGGCGCACCTCGCGCGGCTACGTCGAGAACGTGGCCGCGGCGATCGTGCGGGCCGTCGTCGACCCGACCGCCGCCGGCCGCACCTACAACCTCGGGGAGCCGGACGCCCTCCCGGAAGCGACCTGGCTGCGGCGAGTAGCAGCCGCCGCCGACCTCGAACTGTCCGTCAAACGGCGGCCCGACGCGCAGGTCGACGGCGCTCCTCCCTTCGACTGGGCCTACGACCCGGCCCCCGACACGCGTCGCCCGCGCACAGAGCTGGGGGTCGCCGAGCCCATCGTCCACGCCGAGGCCCTGTCCCGGACGCTGGCCGACACCTCGCCCCCCTGAGGGACAGTCCACCCGCCGGCCCGTCCCGCTACTCGTCCCCGATCGTTCCGGGCACGTCGATCGTGTTGCCGAAGAAGAGCGCATTGAAGAAGAGCTTGTTCGTCCCGTACCAGAAGCCCCGGAAGTTGGGGTTGTCGACGAAGAGGACGACGCGGCCCGCGCCCAGGTCGTCAACGGCCAGCGAGGCCGATCCCTGAATCTTTTCCAGGTTCTCCTCCGAGACGTACCCGCTCAGGAGCGGCTCCTCGGTGTAGCGGGCGACGGTGCTGTAGGGGTTGTCCGTCGGCGGCAGGAAGATCCGGTGGTTGCGGTACACCGGAAACGCCTCCTGCGTGACGCCGAAGGCGAGCGGATGGGTGCGGTCGAGGTCCACCTCGTAGATGGATCCGCCGATCCGCTGGGCTCCTTCGATTTCCGCGGCCCGGCCGTAGGCGTGGCGCTCGACGCCGTCGCCCGTCTCCGTCCCGGCCGTGTCGGGCGCGGCGGCGCCGGTGAGCGCCGGGTCGTCCACCAGGCCGTGCTCCACGGCCCACTCGGTGGCGCGCCGGATCGTGATGAGCGTGTTGCCGTCCTCGACCCACGTGCGCAGTTCCTCGATCTGCCCCTCCGACAGGAAGTCGTAATTTCCGGACACGAGTACCATCGTGTTGTAGTCCGGCAGGTGGACGCGGTCGTAGTCGGTCCGGTCGACCTTCGTGATCGGCATGTCGACGCGCGTGTCGAGCAGGTGCCACACCTGCCCGGCCTCGTAGGCGGAGGTGCCCTCACCGACGATCATGAGGGGCTCGGGCTGCTCCAGCGTCTCGAGCTGCTCGCTGCCCAGGTCGATGCCCGTGGGCGTTCGCCCGGTTTCGGTCGACTGAATGTTGATCCGCGCCGTCTGCTCGGCGGCCTCCATGAGGCGGTGCAGGCTGTCGGTCGGGATCGACTGCGGCTGGACCGGGACGACGATGGAGCCGCGGGGGTACTCGTAGGAGCCGCCCGCCGTCTGGGCCGTGAAGGGCTCGTAGGCGGTCTCCATCTTCACGCCGTTCGCCTGGAGGTGGTAGAGGGCCTGTACGGCCCGGTAGTCGTGCCAGTCGATGAGGTAGCCGTAGTCGCTCCGCCCGACCGTGCCGAGGCCCGCCCGCTCCGGCACGCTGGTCACCGGGTCGCCCCGCGGCACGCCCCCGTCCTGCACGGCCGTGTGCGGCAGGCCGTAGGCCAGGGCCACCGACCAGGCCGAGGTGTCGTAGAAGGTGCTGTCCGGAAACTCGGTCACCTTCTCGAAGACCGACCGCACCATCAGGTACTCCGGCTGCCGGGTGGGCACCACGTAGGCGGAGCCGGGCTCGTAGGTCGTCCCGCCCGCGGTGTACTCGGATTCGAGTTCGTAGACGTCGATCTCGTGTTGCAGGAGCAGGTCGAGGAACGACTGGGTGCGCGAGGTGTCCTGCGCGTGGCCGAACACGTAGGCGTCCGTCGGAAACTCCTCGGCCCGCTCGAGCGCCTCGTTGTAGAACGTGCGCTGGTGGTTGAGGAACGTCTCCTTCTGCTCGATCGCCGTCTCGACGGTGGCGAGCGACGTGCGCAGGTGATTCCGGATCGTGTACGGGAAGGTGAGCTCCCGCATCTCGTTTTCCTGAACGTGCCCGCGGGCGCTGGCCTGCTCGAAGACGAAGCCGATGCCCCCGTACATGTTCGGGTAGGTCGACCCGTATCCGGGGTAGGAGTTGTCGTAGATCTCCTCGGTGAAGTAAGGCGAGCCGATCTCGTCGAGGGTCCCCTCCCAGTTCTCCGCGAAGCGCTCGGTGAGCTCCGTGTAGACCCGATCGGGCACGAGCTGATTCCACGAATTCTCCGGCTCGGTGGGCTCGAAGAAGTAGGTGCTGCTGGTCCCCATCTCGTGGTAGTCGGTCACCACGTTGGGACGCCACCGGTGATAGAAGTCGACGCGGTTCCGGCTCTCGACCTGCGTGAGCGGAAACCAGTCGCGGTTCAGGTCGAACCAGTAGTGGTTGGTCCGCCCGCCGGGCCACACCTCGTTGTGCTCACGATCGAGCGGGTCGGCCACCAGGGGGTCTCCCTTGTGCATGTTGGCCCAGTGGGAGTGCCGGTCGCGCCCGTCGGGATTCAGGACCGGCTCAATCAGAAAAATGCCCTCCTGGAGATACTGCTCGACCTCCGCACTCTGCCCGGCCACCAGGTGGTAGGCCTGAAGCATCGCCACCTCGCTGGAGGAGGTCTCGTCCCCGTGCACCCCGTAGCCGAGCTGCACCACGATCGGCTGCTCCCCCACGGTCTCGACCGACGCGGAGGGGTCGCTGATGCGCAGGTGCTGCCGGCGCAGTGTCTCGAGGTTGGCGTGGTTCTCCGGGGCGGTGACGATCGCGTAGATCATCGATCGCAGCTCGTTGGTCTTCCCGACCTCCGTGACCGTCATGCGGTCCGACTGGCGCGCCAGGGCCCGGAAGTAGGCCACCAGGCGGGCGTGCCGCGTGTGGTGGGACCCGACGTCGCGCCCCAGAAACTCAGCCGGCGAGGGAATGTCCGGGCTCAACTGCACGTCGTCGGGAAAGAAGTAGTCGGTCTGGGCGTGGCTCGTCCCCGGCAGGCCGAGCAGAAGGCCGGCGATCAGGACGAGGGCCGTGCCCCACGTCGACGACTTCAGGGAGAGCGAGTCAAACGGCGGAAAAGCCATGGGAGCGGTCGAGATTGGGAAGCGAAGGAAAAGCGGGTGCCCTTCGGAGGGGACGGGAGAATCACGGGGCGTCCGCGGGATCCGGCACAACGACCCGGGGAAGGCCAGCCTCGTTCGCCGCGTCGTTGTACGCGGGGACCTCGTGGTCGAGGACCCGTTCGATGGTCTCGCTGTGGGCCGCGAACACGCCCCGAAGGTCCTGATAGCGCTCATACGCCTGTTCGTTTGGACGATGGGGGGCCGACGCGACGTAGTCGACAAGCCAGGCGAGGTGGCTGCTCCATTGCGGCTCCAGCTTGGCCACGTCTCCGGGGGCAGTTTCGAGGAGGGCGTGTTCGATCGTCGTAATCGACCGGACGATCGAGTCGGCCCGGGCGGCGAGGTCACTGTCGCCCTTCTCGACCCGGAGGTCGGCCGTCTGCGTGAGCTGCTTCCGCACCGACCGCAGCCGTCGGAGGGCGTCGTGCCCCTGCTCTAGAAGGTCCGTAATGGCGCGGTGGAGGTCAAACTGCTCCCGAAGCGCCGAGGGAGAAACCTCCACGCGCGGATCGGTCTTCACCTCGAAGGGGCGCGTCTGGCTCCAGTCCCCGACCGATAGCTCTACCTCGTAGGAGCCGGGCACCGCCCGCGGGCCGTCCAGGTTTCCCCAGATGATGTCGTCGTCCTCGGTCGGGCGCGCGTCCTGGACCACGTCGGGACCGGGATATTTAAGGGGCCAAGCAAAGCGGTTGCCCCCCTGTTCGGCGGGCACCAGCGGCTCGTCCTCGTGTGCCCGCTGCGCCTCGTCGCTGCTGTAGGTGCGCACGACATTTCCCTGCTCGTCCCGAATGATCAGCTGTACCGTCTGCTCGGGCGCCTCCTCGAAGTAGTAGTGGAAGACGGCCCCCTGCAGCGGGTTTTCGCCCCAGCGCGGCCCGTCGACCGACCATCCGTGCCGACGGAGACGTCGCACGTCGTCGGGCCGGTAGAGGTGCCGGTCGGCGGCCGCGACCTGCTCGTCGACCTGCCGCAGCACCTCCAGGTCGTCCAGAATCCACAGCGACCGCCCCTGCGTGGCCACCACGAGGTCGTTGCGGTGCACCTTCAGGTCGGTGACGGGGCTGACCGGCAGGTTCTGCTGCAGGGACTGCCAATGGGCCCCGTTGTCGAAGGAGACGAACACCCCGAACTCGGTGCCCGCGTAGAGCAGGCCCTCCCGCTCGGGATCGGCGCGCACCACGCGGGTGGGATGATCGGCCGGGATCCCGTTCTCCCCGGTCGTCAGCCGCCGCCAGTCTTCTCCGTAGTTGTCGGTGTAATAAATGTAGGGGGCGAAGTCGTCGTACCGGTACCGGTACGCCGCGACGTAGGCGGTCCCCTTTCGGTGCGGCGAGGGCTCGATCCGGTTGATGGTCGTGAGTTCCGGGAGCGAAGACGGCGTGATGTCCTGCCACTCGGCGTCCTCGCCCCGCCGGACGTGCACCCGGCCGTCGTTGGTCCCGGCCCACAGCCCCCCGGCGTCGTGGGACGATTCCTGGAGGGCAAAGACGCTTCCGAAGATCTCGACCCCGGTGATGTCGTGGGTGATCAGCCCGCCGGCGTATCCCTGAAATCGCTCCAGGTCGCGGGACAGATCGGGACTGATGATCTCCCAGCTCTGCCCCTCGTCGGTCGTCCGGTGCACGAACTGCGAGGCGTGGTAGAGCGTCGACGCGTCGTGGCGGGACACCTCGATCGGGGCGTTCCACTGGAATCGATATTTCAGATTCCGCTCCGCCTGGCCCAGCTGCAGCTGGGGATAGTCCATGATCTGGCGGCGCTGGTTCGTCTCGTGGTCGTACCGGTACACGCGCCCGCCGTAGCAGCCGCTGTAGACGACGTCCGGATTGTCGGGATCAAGGGAGATCGGCCCCGTCTCGCAACCCCCAACGGCGTACCACTTCTGGGAGGGCGTGAGGCCCTCGGTGTACACGCTGGGCAGCGAGATCGTCGAATTGTCCTGCTGCGGGGCGTAGACCCGGTACGGGAACTGATTGTCGACCTCTACGCTGTAGAACTCGGCGGTCGGCTGGTTGCGCTGGGTCGTCCACGTCTCGCCGCCGTTCACCGTCACGTTCGCCCCGCCGTCGTTGCCCTCGACCATGACGTCCGGGTCGTCGGGATTAATCCAGAGGTCGTGGTTGTCGCCGTGCGGCGTGTCGACGACCTCGAAGCCGTCGCCCCCGTCGTGCGACACGAAAAAGTCCTCGTTGGCCACGTACACCGTGTTCTCGTCCGTGGGGTGCGCAAAGACGTGGGTGTAGTACCACGGGCGGGCCATCAGCTTCTTGCGGTCCCGGTTGACGGGGGTGAAGGAGTTGCCGGCGTCGTCGGATCGGTACAGGCCCTCCCCCTCCTCGGCCTCCACCAGGGCCCACACCCGATCGGGATTCGCCGGCGAGACCGTCACTCCGATTCGCCCGAGCGGCTTCTCCGGAAGGCCCGTCTCGAGACGAGTCCAGTCCGCCCCGCCGTTCGTGGTCTTGTAGAGCCCGTCGTTCCCACCGCCGCTCTTCATGGCCCACGGTTTGCGCTCAGCCCGCCACATCGCGGCGTAGACCTCCTCCGGATTCTCCGGATTGAGGGCGAGGTCGACCGCCCCGGTGCTGTCGCTCAGGTATAGGGCCTTCTCCCAGGTGTCGCCCCCGTCCGTCGACTTGTACACGCCGCGCTCCTCATTCTTGCCGAAAATGTGGCCGAGGGCCGCGACGTAGAGCACGTCCGGATCCTCGGGGTGCACCAGGATGCGCCCGATCTGTCCGGCCTCGGGCAGCCCGATGAACGACCACGTCTCGCCGCCGTCGACCGACTTGTAGACGCCCCGACCGACCGAGATATTTCCGCGCGGGCACGCCGACCCGGTGCCGACGTAGATGGTGCTCGGGTCGGAGGGCGCCACCCGCACCGCCCCGACCGAGGCCACGTCGAAGGCCCCGTCCGACACGTTCGCCCAGCTCTCCCCGGCGTCGGTCGTCTTCCACACGCCGCCGCCCGTCGAGCCGAAGTAGAACGTGTGCGGCTTCTCGCGCGTCCCGGCCACGGCCGTCACGCGCCCGCCCCGATGGGGCCCGATCATGCGGTACTCCAGGCTCTCGAATCGCTCGGCCGGATAGACCGTGTTCGGTCCGTCGTCCTGAGCGACGGCCGGCCCCGCCGCGGCTCCACACAGAAGCACCCCGGCGGCAATGACGAGTGAATACATCCAGTGGTTTGAGTGGAGGAGGGGCATGGCGTCGGGAATCTGATGGGGAGAATGCGGCGCCCTCGACGGGGCCGTTCCTCGGGATCCGGCAGGGGTCCTACGAGTCGAGATCGATGTTCGGATTTGCCCGGATTTCGGTGATGGTGATCGGGAAGAAGGCGCCGGGAGTGGCGTTATTCCACTCCGGGGCCGGCTGGTCGAAGCGGTAGTGGTCGGCCAGGCGCCGCCCCTGCAAGAAGAGATTCACCCGGCGGCTGTGCACCAGCAGGTCGCGGGCCGGGAGCTGATTCTCGTAGGGCGTCAGCCCGTCGAGCGCCCGGAGGTCGTTGATGTGGGTCCGGAAGCCGCCCTGATCGCCCTGGGCGAGGGCGTGCTCGGCCCGAATGAGGTGCATCTCCCGGGCCGACACGACGGGCACGTCGGCGTACTGGCCCGCTTGTTCGAAGGCCGCAATTTGGGCCTCAAGGTAGGGGGCCGGCTCCGCGTCGATCGGGTCCTCCAGGCGGACGCGCCCCACGCGGGTGTTCTCTGCGGCGTCGGTCGGGACCACGTAGGCGTCTCCGAAGCGGAGCTCGAGGCGCTCGTTGACCTGGAAGGCCATCTCGTTCTCCGGCGTCCCGGGCTCGACCGGAAGCGCGTAGCGCCAGTCGGCGCCGTCCCCCAGCCGGTCGAGGACCGCCTGCGCGTCCTCGGCGGCGGTCGTGCTCTGCACCAGCGGATCGCTGGTGTCGAGTGGGTGCAACTTTTGCCATTTCGCGAGGGCGAAGTGGGCACGGGCGCGGAGGGCCAAAGCGCGGGTCAGCCAGGTCGAGTGGCCGGTCGCGCGGGCCAGCTGGATCCCCTGATCGAGGTACCCGATCGCCGTCTCGTAGAGGGAGTCCATGCTCTCCGCCCCGACGGGCGGGGCGGCCTCGCGCCGATCCGAAAGGGCAAAGTTCTCGAAGGTGTCCCCGACGACGACGTAGGCGAGGGCCCCGTAGACGTAGCTCCGAATGAGCGGGGTCGCCTCCGACAGCCGTCCCTCCTCCCGAAAGCCCTCGAGACGCCGGATGGCCTCGTCGGCCGTCCAGCGCGCCTCGGCGATCTGATTGAAGGCCCCGTCGGAAAACTCGTTCAGCGGATCGGTGACCTCCCCGAACACCAGCTGTTCCCAGGCGTCGCGGGTGCCGGTCCAGGTCAGCTCGTCGGTGGCGGCGGAGTAGGGGGCCAGCACGGTGCTGGTGCCCTCCGCCAGGGTGCTGAGCGCCCCGTTGGCGATGGCGGGGGCCGCCGTGGGATCGTCGAGGTCTTCTTCGACGAGACTATTCGGGTTGTCCACCTCCAGCACGTCGCAGCCGGCCAGAAGCACCACGCCGGCGAGGAGCGCGAGGAGAGACACGAAAAGGGGACGAGTCGACGAAAATACAGTCATGGGCAGAAGAGGGACTGGAGTCAAGAGGACAGCGGGGAGAGACGACGGCTAGAAGCGGGCGCGAAGCTGGACGTTGAATTCCCGCTGGAGGGGCAGATTCCACGCCTCCGTCCCCATCAGGAAGTTTTCCTCCAGGGCCGTGTCGCCCCCTCCTCGGCCGATGGCGTTTACCTCGGGGTCGACGCCGCCGTAGCGGGTCGTGAGCCAGAGGTTGCGGCCGGAGAGAGTGACGGAGAGCCCGTCGAGCCGGAGTGGATCGAGGATCGAGGCGGGCAGCGTGTACGTCAGACTCACTTCACGCAGGCGCAGGAAGTCGCCGGGCTTGATCTGATTGAGCCCGGAGAAGGGCGCAAGGGCCAGGTGGTCGTTGAGCCACTCCTCGGTGGCGTCGAGCCGCACCCCGGCGTCGTTCTGCGGCGTATAGGCGTCATCGACGCCCCCCGTCACGAAGTCGCGCTCGACCTCGGCCGTCGGCGGCGTGTTGCGCCCGATGCCGGCGCTCCGCTGCCGGAAGCCGCCGCTGAGGTCGTTGATGTAGTAGTTGCCGAACCGGTATTCGAAGAGGGTCGAGAGCTCGAAGTGCTCGAAAACCCCGACGTCGAGCCCGAAGGCGCCCTGCCAGTCCGGCATCGGCTTGCCGAGCGGATGGTCCAGCGGATCGCCGTCATTGTCCGCGTCGGCCAGCAGGACGAGCCCGTTGAGGTCCCCCAGCGCGGCGGTCTCCGGGGTCAGTGTCCCAAGATACTCCCGGACGAGCTCGCGGGAGGCCGGGGCGTTCGGGTCGACGCCCGACGGGTCACGCCCGAGCTCCTCGAGCAGGCCGCGACGCCGGAGGGGCAGGTGCCCGTCCGGCACCGGCTGGAGCCGGGCCCCGAAGTGCGTCCCCGGCGCGTACCCCTCGATGAGGAACTGCCGGTAGCGCGGATACGAGCCGCCCACCTTGATCGGCGGGGCGTCCCCGAGCGACTCGACCTGCTCCCACAGGTACGAGGCGTTGACGAACGCATTCACGGACACGTTCTCGGCCTCGAGCACCTGGCCCGACAGGCCGAGCTCGACGCCGCGGGCGGCCAGCTCGCCAATGTTGTCCTGTTGCGGCTGCACGAAGCCGCCCGTGACCGGAAATTGGCGGGCCACCAGCGCGTCGCGGACCGTTCGGTCCCAGTACGTTGCCTCCACGGCGACCCGATCGCCCCACAGCCCGAGGTCGACCCCGACCTCCCACTCGGTCGAGATCTCCGGCTTGAGGTCCGGATTGCCGAGGTTTTCCGGCACGATGCCGGCGCCCCGGCCCGAGTTTTCGGCCTGGTAGGTGGTGAGGGCGTCGAACGTGCCGGGCTGGAGGCCCGACTGCCCGATCGCGCCCCGCAGGCGCAGCGACGAAATGGGCCCGATCGGCGACCAGAAGGGGGCGTCGGCAAACGAGCCCGACAGCGACACCTTCGGGTAAAACACGCCCGAGAGGTCGCTGCCGAAGGCGCTGTGGGCGTCGTAGCGGCCGCCGACCGTGAGGAAGAGATAGTTCTCGAAGCCCACCTGCTCCTGGGCGAAGACGCCGAACTCCGCCTCTTCGGTCAGGATCTCGGTGACCTCCTGCTCCGACGCCGCACCGGAGACGGACAGCCCCGGCCCGGGGAAATCCCGGGCCAGGCTGCTGCGCAGGGTCGTCTCCGTCAGGTAGCTCTGAACGCCAGTGATGAGGGTGGAGGAAACCCGCGGGCCGAGCTCGTGGCTGAGGGTGGACCGCAGGTCAATCGTCCCACTCACGAACGACCGGTCGGAGGTCCGCCGCGCCCCGTCAACCTCGGTGCCGGTGAAGTTGTTGATGTCCCAGCCGTAGGGCCGAACGCTCTCGCTCCCCTGATCGGTAAAGTCGAGCCCGAAGGTCCCGTCGATCGTCCACGCGTCGAGCGGGCGATAGTTGATGCCCAGACTCGTGTTGAAGCTCCGCGTGGACTGGGTGACGGTCTGTTGCAGGCGTTCCTGGAGAGTCGAGACGTAGGAGCTGCCGGACAGGTTCTGGTGATTGACCAGCTCGGGCTTTCCGTGCATGGCGCCGGAGACAATCCCGTTGATGTTGTTGCCCGTCTGGAAGGTCTCGAAGTCCGTGTCCGAAAAGCCGAGGGCGACGCGGAACTGGAGTTCGTCGGACGGAAAGATGTTGACACGGGCGTTTCCCTGCAGTTGCCCCAGCTCGTCGTTCGCCCGGGCCTGATGCCCCTCGGAAAAGGGCACGCCGCTGCCGTCCAGCGGCCCGTCCGTCAGCGTCCACCGACCGTTCACGTAGTAGGTGACCGTCGAGCCGCCCCCGTCAACGGACGCGCTGTACTCCTGACCGTACCCCACGCCGGACATGTCCTGCGTGTAGTTCTGCCGGACGAGCTCGTAGGGCTGGACGGTCCCGCCGTAGTACCGGCTCATCGTGTCGGCCCGGGTCTGCGTCCGCGCAAAGCCGACGTTGTCGGGCACTCGGTGAGGGTACGTCTTGGCCGACTGCCGCATGCTCAGCGTAACCTGCGGCTCCTCGCGGGACTCTCCCTGCTTGGTAAAGACCTGGATGACACCGTTGGAGGCCTCCGTGCCGTACAGCGTCGCGGCGGCGGCCCCCTTCAAGACCTCCACACGCTCGATGGCGTTGGGATTGATGTCGTCGAGCCGGGAGGGGGACCCAGCGCCGCCGGCACTCACGAAGCCCCCGAAGCCGCCCCCCTGGTCGACGCGCACGCCGTCGACGAACACCAGCGGTTCGTTGCTCTGGGAGAGACTTGCGGAGCCGCGGATGCGAATGCGGCTGCCCTCCCCGGTCGATCCGCTGGAGGGGAGTCCCAGGAGGCCGGGTTCGCGCCCCTGCAGCACGTCGGAGAAGGAGCTCACGGGGGCATTTTCCGTGTCCTCGGCCGAAATCGTCCCGATGGTGTTGCCCAGCTTGCGCTTCTCGACGGGGCCCCCGGCGCCGGTGACCACGACCTCGTCGAGGTTCATTTCCGTACGGGGAAGGACGAAGTTAACGACCGGGGGCTCGCCGTCGGCGACGGTCACCTCCTTCGTCCGGGTCCGGTACCCCACGAAGCGGGCCTCGATCGTCACCGTGCCGGGCGGGACGTCGGCGATGCGGTAGCGGCCGTCCGGGGTCGTTGCGGCCCCGAGGTCGTGCTCCGGGATCGTGACGTTCACCCCGGGGAGCGGCTCGCCGTTGCCGTCGACGACGCGGCCTTCGACGACGCCCTGCGCCCGGGCCGAAAGGGAAAGAGAAAGCGAGAGAAGAACCAACAGCGGCCCAAGAAGCCGGAAAAATCGGGAGTGATCCATAGGAGGCACGCACGTACGAGGCATACAGTGGGGGAGTGGGATCCCCTCCTGCCACGCGGCGAGACCCTCGACGGCACAGGACACGTCCTCACCGAAACGGTCGTCCCCGACAGGGACTCAGCGAGGGCTGCGCCGCAGATTCGTCGGCACAGAAGGGGGGCGGTCGGTGGCTGTTCGAGACGACCCGCTGGGGCCATCCGGTCACACGACGGCGTCGAGCCGTCTGCCCCTGCGCAGACGCAGGGGGGTGCCGGGATGCGACTCCGTCTCGCTGGCTAACAGCACCGCGTAGAAGGCCGGCTGCATCGACAACAGCTCGGCATGACGAACCGAAGCATACACATCATACACGCGTCACGGAGAGACGGAAGGGCGACGCGCGAGAGGAACGAAGAAGACCCGCTCGTCGGGGTCTCCGTAGACCGGCGGTGTGTATCCAAAGACATACCGGAATGCTTCGGGGTCGAGAGTAGGGGGCTCGTCCCGACGGCCCCTCTCTCCCAGGCGCCCGAGGACGAACACAGGCCTTCGATTCCCGGAAGGAACCGAAGGCAGTGGGTGTCAACTAGGATTCCTTAGTCAAGGCGTCCTCGGCCGGGATTGCAAGTGGCCGGAAACAAGTTTTCACAAAGTTCGATGGCTGGGTTGGACCCGCGGGATGTGCGTTTTTCCACTCGCAGAGAGGCAAAACGTCGACGGCAGGGCATGCCTCCGTTTCCCGCCTGTTTTCCGGTCGGCTTTCGTCGTCGCCCCCGTGCCGGGAGGAGACGGGGAGACCCGGACCGTTCTCCGGATCCGTCGGGGTGGACGGTCACGATTCGACGACCGTCCAGTACAGCTCGACGCTCTTCTGGCGGAGGTCCTCCAGCGAGCCGTCGTTTTCGAGGACGTGGTCGGCGCGGCGGCGGAGCTCGCCCTGCGGGAGCTGGTGTTCCATGCGGGCCCGCACCTTTTCGGGGGTGACGTCGTCGCGCTCGGCCACCCGGGCCACACGGTTTGCCCTGGGCGCCACCACGGCGGCCGTCACGTCGACGTGCGCGTCGCCACCCGCCTCAAAGAGCAGCGCCGCCTCGTGCACGAGCAGG
>Ga0207714_1001902_pt1 | contig 13099 bp, 13 predicted proteins | sample PonA232FremontCA_2_FD_187270 | JGI IMG/M metagenome (GOLD analysis project Ga0207714, IMG submission 187270) | Marine sediment microbial community from Fremont, CA, USA - Pond A23 Sediment 2 (SPAdes) | ecosystem: Environmental > Aquatic > Marine > Unclassified | place: USA: Fremont, California... | reverse complement strand
GAGCGCCCCGGCGAGCGCGTCGGTCACTGCGAGGACGCTCCCGACGGGGGCAGCCCCGGCCCCCGACGGGTCCATCGACAGCGTCTCGCCGAGGTTCATCGCCCGGAGCGCGACGCCGCCGCCGAGGGCGGCCAGCCCGTAGACGGCGGCCCGGAGACCCCAGCCGAGGAGCCGCCGGTCACCCGCGGCGTCGACGGCTACGTCGCTCACGTTCGGCCGGTCGACCGCCTCGAACCGACGGCCGTCCGCGGCCGGGTTGTACGCCAGCACGCGGTGGGTCGTGACGGCCGCCCAGCCGGTTCCGAGTGGCGTCCGCTCGACGACCCGTTCACCCCGATAACAGAGGGATTCGGGGTCGTACCCGGTCGAGCCGAGCGGGTCGGCTCGCTCCGTGCCTTCGTCGTTACCGCCGATATCGATCCCGCTGCTCGCATCTATCGTAGCCACCTCCTCGTCGACGCTTCCGTCCCGCTCCATCGACCGTGTCGACGGCCGCCGCCGCCCTGACGCTTTCGGCCGGGCCGATCCGGGCGATTTTAGACGCCTCCCCCGCGAGGTGCGCGGTATGCTACGGGTGAGACGCAACGATGAGTGATCGGGAGGACCGTGCGAGCTTCGTCTCGTACGGCATCGACGACAAACCGCCGCTCGGCACGTCGATACTGCTCGGCGTCCAGCACTACCTGACGATGGTCGGCGCGAACGTCGCCGTCCCGCTGATCCTCGCGGGGGCGCTCGGGATGCCCGAGTCGGTGATCCCGCGCTTTGTCGGCACGTTCTTCGTCGTCTCGGGAATCGCGACGCTCGCGCAGACGACGTTCGGCAACCGCTACCCCATCGTGCAGGGGGCGCCCTTCTCGATGTTGGCGCCGGCGCTCGCGGTCATCGGCGTCGTGCAGGCGAGCAACCCGACGGGGCCGGCGTGGGAGGCCGCACTCCTGCAGCTCCAGGGTGCCATCGTCGTCGCCGCCGTCGTCGAGGTGGCGGTCGGCTACTTCGGCCTGCTCGGCCGGCTCCGGACGTTCATCTCGCCGGTCATCATCGCCCCGACCATCGCACTGATCGGCCTCGCGCTGTTCAACGCGCCGCAGGTGACGAGCGCGACGGGCAACTGGTGGCTGCTTGGCCTGACGCTCGGCCTGATCGTCCTGTTCTCGCAGTATCTCGGCGACGCCTCTCGAGCCTTTCAGCTGTTTCCGGTCCTCCTCGGGGTCGTCGTCGCGTGGCTGATCGCCGCCGTCCTCTCGGTGGCGGGCGTCTACGCGCCGGGCACCTCGGGGTACGTCGACCTCGCGTCCGTCGCCGCGGCGCCGGCGATCATGCCCATCTACCCGCTCCAGTGGGGGGTGCCGCGGATCGGGACGGCGTACGTCATCGGGATGCTCGCGGGCGTCGCGGCCTCCATGCTCGAATCGTTCGGCGACTACCACGCCGTCGCCCGCCTCTCGGGTATCGGCGCCCCGAGCGAGGAGCGTATCAACCACGGCATCGGGATGGAAGGGCTGATGAACGTCTTCGCCGGCCTCATGGGGACCGGCGGCTCCACCTCCTACTCCGAGAACATCGGCGCCATCGGCCTGACCGGCGTCGCCTCGCGCTACGTCGTCCAGATCGGGGCCGCGGTGATGCTCGTGGTCGGCTTCGTCGGCTACTTCGGGCAACTGATTGCCACCATCCCCGACCCCATCGTCGGCGGCCTCTACGTCGCCATGTTCGGTCAGATCGTCGCCGTCGGCCTCTCGAACTTGGAGTACGTCGATCTCGACTCCTCGCGAAACGTCTTCGTCGTCGGCATCGCGCTCTTTACCGGCCTCGCCATCCCGGCTTACATGGGCAACGTGGGGAGCGCGGCCGCCTTCCGTGAGGGGATGCAGGGGGTCGCCGTCGTCGGTCCGGTCCTCGGTGCCCGCGCCGTCGCCGACACGATCTACGTCATCGGCTCGACGGGTATGGCCGTCGGTGGCCTCGTCGCCTTCGTCCTCGACAACACCATCGAGGGGACCCGCGAGGAACGTGGCCTCGTCGAGTGGGAGCAAGCGACCGAGGAGTCGGGCGCCTTCGTGTCCGCGTTCGACCGGTTCCTCGCGGACGACTGACACTGTCGGCTGTAACGGTTTCAAGACATTCGCCAGCCCGGGTGTCGAATGTCTTGGTTGACTTACAGCCGACAGTATGAGACGGGTCGGCGTAGCCGTTTCCGGTAGGGCGACGCAGAGACCGCTCCAGTGTGCTGGGGGTCGAGCGGTGAATTTTTTACTATAGAAAAGCCAGCCACCGGCGTCCACGATTTTGGGGCGCCTAAAAAATCGACGGCCTTTTGTATTTTTAGGCTAGCCTAAATCGTATGCGGCAAACAAGACGACGGTTACTGCAAACGACCGGCGTCGCCCTCGGCGGCGTCGGGCTGGCCGGCTGTGGCGGACAGAGCGGGACCGAGGCAGACGAGTCGACGGCGACGGACACCGACGAGCCGACGGCGACGAACACCGCGGAACCGACCGCGACGGAGACGCCGATGACCGAGGCATCCGCGGCCACGGCGCTCGCCGCCGAGTGGAACGTGATGCGCGCCCGCCTCCACGACGCGATGGCGCTCGGCCACGCGGGACAGCACGCGGCGGCGGCGACCCTCGTTGGCGACGTGTTCGCCCGGTTCGAGAACGCCGGCGGCGAGTGGGGCGCCCACGAAGGGTTGGAGTCGACCAGCGAGTCGGCCTACGAATCCTTCGAGGACCACCTCGGCGCGGCCCGCACTGGCTTCGAGGAGGGGTCGGCCGAGGACGCGATGGCGGCACTCGGCGAGGCGAAGACGAACCTGCTCTCGGCCCAGCGTGGCCGCACGTCGGCCGACGTGGCCGAGGTGTTCACCATCATGACCTTCGCCGCCCGCGTCCGCGACGTGGACGCGCTCGCGACGGCCGGTATGACCGACGCGGCGGCGACGGTCGGTCGACAGGTCCTCGGCGACTTCGAGCAAGCCGCGGTCCACGACACCGTCGAATCGGCTGGCGAGGAGTACTACGAGGCCTTCGAGGGCGGCATGGAAGACGCCGTTTCGGCCGCGGGCTCCGGCGACGCCGAGGCGGTCCACGAGGCTGCCCTCGCCTCGTCGCAGGGCGCCGTCGACGCGGCCTACGAACTCACGTCCGAGGCCATCGCGGGGGTCGCCCACCTCTCCCTGCTGGGTGCGGTCGGCTTCGACGCCGAGATGGCGGCGGGCACGGGCGGCGTCGGACTCGGACTCGCCCACGCCACCGGTCTCAACGGCTACCGGGTCCGCGTGCGCGACGCCGCGTGGCTCTACGACGCCGGCGAGACCGAGGCCGCGACGGCCGCGGCGCAATCGATCTTCCAGCATTTCGAGGGCGCCCGCGCCCACGAGGCGCTGGAGGAGGCGAGCGAGGAGGCGTACGAGCAGTTCGAACACGAGGGGCTCGAAGCGCTCGTCACGGCCATCGAGGACGGCGACGACGCCGGCGTCGACGAGGCCGTCACGACCGTCCACGACGGGCTGACGACGGGCATCGACGCGCTGGCCGGCGAGAACGCGGCCGTCCTCCAGTCGGGCTTCTTCCGTGCCCGCCTCGGGGACGCCCACGAGCGCTACCTGCAGGGCGAGGGCGAGGTGGCCGCGACGGTCGCGGAGACCCTCTTTGCCCTGTTCGAAGGGAACCAGTCCAACTTCCACGAGTCCCTGGAGGAGACTAGCGAGGACCTGTACGGAACGTTCGAGGAGGCCCACCTCGCCGCCCTGCCCGACGCCTTCCGGAACGGCGACGACGAGGCGGTGGCAACCCACGTCACCGGTGCGATGGACGCGCTGGTCGAGTACGAGGCGATGGCCGGGTCGACGGCCGTCGCGAGCGCCGCTGCCGCGGGCTACATGACCGGCCGCGCCGGCGACGCGGGCGCCCTGGCGACGGTCGGCGCGACCGACCGCGCCAAGACGGTCGCGAGCGACGCCTTCGCGCACTTCGAGGCCGGCGCCAACGGCTTCCACGAGGCCGTCGAGGAGGCGAGCGAGGAGCGCTACGCCGCCTTCGAGGAGGCGCTCGGCGCGCTTCGCTCGGCGACGACCGGCGACGCCGACGCCTCCGACGCCGCGACGACGTTCGCGGACGAGGCCACCGCCGCCGTCTACGCCATCGTGGAGAGCGGCGGGTCCGGCGGCGACGTGAACGCCGCGCCCCTGGTGAGCGCGGTGTTCGCGACCTTCGAGAACGCCCGCGTCCACGAGGCCGTCGAGGAGGGCGACCGGGAGTTCTACGAGGCCTTCGAGTCCGCCCTGTCGGACTACGTCTCCGCACTCGAGAGCGGCGAGGGCGTCGACGCGGCCGCCGAACGGTACGCGCAAGCGACCCGGAACGCGGCCTTCGCCGTCGCCGGCGCCGCGGGCGACGCCCCCGAGATGTCGATGGGTGGTGGCGGTGGCGATGGCGGCGGCGAGGACCCCGAGCTATCGGGCGGCCCGAACGTCGTCTCCGGCGTGCCCGACGACGCCGACCACGTCGTCAGCATGCAGGCCGTCGCGTTCGAACCAGCGGAACTCACCGTCTCTGTCGGTGACACGGTGGCGTGGGAGTGGGCTGCCGGCGAGGCCCACAACGTCGTCGCCTACGAGGAAGAGATTCCCGAGGGTGCGACCTACTGGGCCTCCGGTGACTTCGAGTCAGAGGAGGCCGCCCGGACCGGTTGGGAGAACGGCGAGGGCGCCGTACGGGAGGGTCAGTCCTACGTCCACACCTTCGAGACAGCCGGCGAACACGCCTACTTCTGCGTCCCGCACGAGGCGGCGGGCATGGAGGGAACGATCATCGTCGAGGAGTGAGGTCACCGGCGGCCCCCTGACCGCCACACGATCATGCGGTCCCCGCACCGTGGGCAAACGGTAACGTACACTCCCTCCATCCGTTCTCACCGACCGCCAGCGACGGCGTCGTCGCCGGGCGGCCGGCGTTCGTCCGTCGTCGCCGCCGTCCGAACCGTCACGTCACTCCGCGGATACGGAGTCTCGATATCCGCATCCACGAGGGCGTGGTAGACGGCCCTGAGGTCGTGACGCGCCCGCGCCCACACGAGAACGATGACCGAGAGGGAGGGCCGGCCGAAAGACAGCGAGAGCGTGCGGGCGTCGACGAGTGTCGCCGTCGCCACGGACTCGACGCGCGTCAGGACGTAGATGCCCGCGAGGGCGACGGTGACGACGAGCGGAACCCGGAGTTCCTCGAAGCTGATGTCGTCGAGGGCCGTCTCGGTCCGGCGGGTGAGGCGGCGGGCGAGACGGACGCCCACCAGTTCGAGGAGGACGGCACTCCCGAAAGAGAGCGCGAGGACGACGGCCGTGGCTTGCCACGCGGGGAGGGCGTCGAGTTCAGCCACGAGTCCGCCGCGTACGACCGGGAGAGGCGCCCGGGAGTCATAACCGTATCCGTCGGCCGAAAGCTTCTGGTTGGTGCCCCGCTCACGACGTGTCATGTACCGCCGCGGCCACTGGGGCGTCTCCCTACTCGTGTTCGCACCCGTCGGCCTCGCGCTCGTCCTCCTCGGGCGGCCCGGCTTCGCCGTCGTCGGCGGCGCTGTCATGCTCTGGCTGTCGACGCTCCCCGACGTGGACCACCGCATTCCCGGCATCACCCACCGGGGGCCCACGCATACGCTCGCGTTCGCCCTCCTCGTCGGCGCCGCCGGCGCCGGCGCGGGCGTCGGCCTCGCCTCGGTTCTCGGCGGCGATCGGACGACTCTCGTCGCCTTCGGCTTCGGGATCGGAACCCTCGGCATCCTCACGCACCTCCTCGCGGATGCGCTGACGCCCGCGGGCGTCCCGATCTTCTGGCCGCTCTCGGGCCGGGACTTCTCCATCTATCTCACCCGCGCCGACAACACCCTCGCGAACTACGTCCTCCTCGCGGTCGGGGTGTGTGCGACGGCGGCGGCGGGCTTCGTCGCCCTCCGAATGGCGTGAGCCGGGCCTGTGGTCTTTTGTCCCCGCGCCTCCACGCGTGGGCATGAACGACGACGCGATGTCCCGATTCCCGGTGCCCGACTGCGATGACCTGCCCGACGACCTCCGCGCGCGTATCGACGCGGAGACCGAACGCGCGGGCTTCACGCCGAACGTCTTCGCCGCACTCGCGTACGCCCCCGAGCAGTTCCGCGCGTTCGTCGACTACCACGACGCCCTTGTCGAGGGGACGAGCCTGGATCGCGAGGCAGTGGAGATGATCGTCGTCGCCGTCTCCGGCGTCAACCACTGTTACTACTGTAACGTCGCCCACGGCGCCTTGGTGCGCATCTACGCCGACGACCCACTGCTCGCCGACCAACTCGTCGCCAACTACCGCACTGCGGACGTGAGCGACGAGCGACTGCTCATGCTCGACGTGGCCGTGACGCTCACCAAACGTCCGTGGGAAGTGACCGAGGACGACCTCGACGCGCTCGCCGAGGCCGGCTACTCAGAGCGGGAGATTTGGGACATCGGCGCCATCACGGCCTTCTTCAACCTCAGCAACCGGCTGGCGAGCTTCGTGGACATGCGCCCGAACGCGGAGTTCCACACGCTCGGTCGCGAGTAGTGACGCGGACGTGGACGACGGTCGGACTCGGATTCTGCCCGATTCACGATTGAAAAAACACGGTGTTCAGTGAAATACCCCGGAAAGCTTATACGTCCTGTTTTCGTCGTAGTGGATGCAATGGCGACTGGTACGGTTGCGTTCTTCAACGACACTGGCGGTTACGGGTTCATCGAGACTGAAGATTCGGACGAAGACGTCTTCTTCCACATGGAAGACATCGGCGGTCCGGACCTCGAAGAGGGACAGGAGGTGGAGTTCGACATCGAACAGGCCGACAAAGGCCCACGAGCGACCAACCTCCAGCGGCTGTAATACGGCGTGTTGTAACCGTGTTCCGGCGGTTGCCGACCGCCGAAACTGACGTACAACACTCCGTATCGGACCGAGCCGGCCCCGGCTCGGTCGGTCGGTAGCGATGCACGAAAGAAGAGTTCACTTTTCTCGACGTGCCGAGCTACAGCGACCCCTCCGCCGCCCGTTCGCGCAGTTCCGCCGCCCGCTCGCGGATCGCCGCCCACTCCGCCTCGTCCTTTCGGTCGACGTGGCTGTACATCAGCCCCATCCGCCCCGTGCCACGGAGCGTCTCCTCGTGTTCCTTCAGGAAGTCCCAGTAGAGTGCGTTGAACGGGCAGGCGTCCTCGCCCGTCGTCGCGTCCACGTCGTACGGACAGGCGGCGCAGTGATCGCTCATCTTGTCGACGTAGTTGCCGGAGGAGACGTACGGTTTCGAGGTGAACGCGTCGGTGGCGAACGCGCCCATCCCGAGGACGTTCGGCGTCGTCACCCAGTGGTAGGCGTCGACGAACCCGAAGTGGAACCACTCGTTGAGTTCGTGGGGGTCGGCGCCGACGAGCGTCGCGAAGTTCGAGAGGAGCATCAGCCGTTCGATGTGGTGGGCGTAGCCGTGGTCGTAGACGTGTGACACCGCTTCGTCCAGACACCGCATCCGCGTCTCGCCGTCGTAGTAGAGCGACGGGAGGTCACGGGAGCGGTCGAGCAGGTCGCCCTCGGCCAGGTCGGGCATCGTCCGCCGGTAGACGTGCCGCATGAACTCCCGCCAGCCGAGTACCTGCCGGACGAAGCCCTCGACGCTCTCGATGGGCGCGGCGTCGCGTTCCCACGCCCCGACGGCGGCGTCGATCACCTCCCGCGGCCCGAGGAGGCCGAGGTTCAGTGACGACGAGAGCAGGGAGTGTGCGAGCGCCCACTCGTCGCCGACCATCGCGTCCTGGTACGGCCCGAACGCGGGGAGGCGGTGGCTGACGAAGTGATCGAGGGCGTCGACGGCGTCCGCCCGCGTGACGGGCCACGCGAACCCCTCGCGCTGGCCCCACGTGTCGAACCGCCTCTCGACCCAGTCGAGCGTCTCGCGGGTCAGATCGTCCGGCTCGTATCGTGGGACCGGCGGCGGCGACCAGTCGTCGGGCGGCGTCTCGCGGTTCGACTCGTCGAAGTTCCACTGGTCGCCGACCGGGTCGCCGCCGTCCATCAGGACGCCCTCGCGCCGACGCAGCCAGCGGTAGAAGTCCTCGTGTCGGAAGGTATCGGCGGCGTCGCCGCCTCCCCGAGACGTCTCCGACGCCTCGCCGTGCCACTCGTCGAACGCCGCCGGCGAACACAGGAACCGGTCGTCGTCGACGAGGGTGAGCGATCCACCGCGGGACTCGACTAGGTCGCGCAGCCGGTCGGCGGCGCCGTGACTCGGCGGGCGCATGAGCCGCAGGTCGTCGTCCGGATATGCCTCGAAGTGGGCATCGAGGGCGTCACCGAAGGTGTCGGCTCGGCGGTACTCGACCGCGTAGCCGGCGTCCCGCAACCGGTCGCGGGCGTGACGCATGGCGGCGAAGACGAGGCCGAGCTTCTGCGGGTGGTACGGCCGTCGGTCGGCGAAGGCCGTCGCCTCGATCAGGAGCACGCTGTCGGCGCCGTCGAGGGCGTGATGCTCCGGGTGGAGCTGATCGCCGAGGAGCCAGACGGTCATGCCCGGCGTTAGGAACGGGAGGACAAAACGGTGTGGTGGGCCGCCGCACGGTATTCCGGCACAGCGCCGCCGTAGCTTTTTGCACCGGCGCGGTGATGTCCCCCTATGGAGTACACAACCCTCGGATCGACCGGTATGGAGGTGTCGCGACTCTGTCTCGGTTGTATGAGCATCGGGACGAGCGACTGGCGCGACTGGGTGTTGGACGAGGAGGACGGGATGGACCTCGTCGACCGCGCCATCGAGTTGGGGATCAACTTCTTCGACACCGCGAACATGTACTCGAACGGTGAGTCGGAACGCGTCCTCGGGAAGGCGCTGGAGGGACGCCGCGAGCAGCAGGTCGTCGCGACGAAAGGGTACTTTCGCATGGACGAGAACGACCCCAACTCCGGCGGCCTGTCGCGGAAGGCCATCGAGCAGGAGTTGTCGAACTCCCTCGACCGGCTGGGGATGGACACGGTCGACCTCTACCAGATCCACCGCTGGGACTACGAGACGCCCATCGAGGAGACGCTCCGTGCCCTCGACGACGCGGTCCGCCGCGGGCAGGTTCGGTATTTCGGCGCCTCCTCGATGTGGGCCCACCAGTTCGCGGACGCCCTCCATACGAGCGACCGGTTGGGGCTGGACCGGTTCGCCACCATGCAGAACCACTACAACCTCGCCTACCGCGAGGAGGAACGCGAGATGCTGCCCCTGTGTGACCGGGAGGGGATCGGCGTCATCCCGTGGTCGCCGATGGCCCGTGGGTATCTCACCCGCCCCGACGAGGAGGTGGACGCCACGACCCGAGGTGCGAGCGAGACACGTCTGTACGAACACCCCTACCGCGAGGGCGGGGGCCGGGAGGTGAACGAGCGCGTCCGGCAACTCGCCGAGGAGCGCGGGGTGAAGATGGCCCAGATCGCACTCTCGTGGGTGCTGCACAAGGACCACGTCGACGCCCCCATCGTCGGCACCTCCTCCGTCGAGCATCTGGAGGACGCGGTCGAGGCGCTAGAGATCGACCTCTCGGACAGCGACGTCGAATTCTTGGAGGAGCCGTACGAACCGGTGCCCGTGTCGGGGCACGATTAGAGGAGGCCGCCCCCGCCCGTCCGAACCCGCTTCAGATCCTCGATGTACCGCCCCTCCGTCCCCTCCCGATCCCGGTACGCGCGTTCGACGTACCCGTCGGCGTTCACGAGGAGGACGAGGCCGATGTGGGTGAACATGTACTTGCCGCCGTCCTCCGGGTCGTCCCGCTTGAACGCGAACCCGAACTCCTCTTCGAGGACGGTCTTCGCTCGCTCTCGACCGTCGGGTCGCAGGAAGTGCCAGTTGCCCGCCGACAGGTCGACGTTCATCCGGTCGGCGTACTCCCGGAGGGTCCCTGCAGTGTCCCGTTGTGGATCGAAGGTGATCGGGTAGAAGCCGACCTCGTCGGCGTAGTCGTTCTCCACGCTGTGAATCTGCACCTCGCGGAGCGCGGAGACGAGGCGCGGACAGATGCTCATACAGTTCGAGTAGAAGAAGCTCACGAAGGTCGGCCGGTCCACCGCCCGCAGGGCGACGGCGTTGTCGGTGAGCGGGTCGGGGAGAGTCACGTCGGGCACCCGCTCGCCCCACGCCGGGTAGGCGAGCGCCTCGCTCGTCACCCCCTCGGGTCGGTCCGGTTCGCCGAGCGTCGTGTTCGGGTTGCCGCCGCCGACACCGAGACAGCCGGCGGCCCCGCCGAGCGCCGTCGCGCTCAGCGTTCCGAGGTACGTCCGTCGGTCCATAACCGGCCGTAGGGCCGCGACGCTCAAAGCGTGTCTGGTCCGGTCGTCGAAGGCGGTCACACGGCGCCGAGATACCGCAGTGAGGCGACGATCTGTGCCACGCCCGCGAGGATCATGACGACGCCCGCGAGGCGCTGGATCGTCCCGACGCGCGCACTCCACGCCCGGAGAGCGTCGCTCCCGACGGCCGAGAGGAGGGTCACGCCGGTCAGCGGGAGCGCCGTCGCCGCCGCGTAGCTGCCGAGCGCGACGGCCGCCCGCGACGGTGCGAGCGCCAGCGCCTGTGTGAACACGCCAAGCACCACGGGGACGACACAGCCCGCGGCGGCGAGGGCGTAGCCGCCGCCGAAGACGGCCGCCCCCGCCACCGACGCCCGCCGTTCGGGGAGGCGGAGGTGGAGCGTCGGCCCCCAGCCCGTCAGGGCGAGGACGCCGAAGACGACGAGTGCGGCGCCGACTAGGGGTTCGAGAAGCGTCAAGTGCCGGGCGAGGCGCCCGCCGACGGCGAGGAGGAGCCCCCCGACTGCGGCGAGGACGACGACGGCGCCGGCGGAGGCGGCCAGTCCCCGCGCCGTCGCCCTGCCCAGTCCCGTCTCGTCGCCTTGGAGCGTGTAGCCCACGTAGCCCGGGAGGAGCGGATAGGCACAGGGTGCGAAGAAGGTGGCGAGGCCGGCGCCCACCGCGAAGGTGACCGTCCCGGCGAAGGCGGCGTCGATCATCACAGCACCGACGAAATCCGGCGATCGAGCGTCTCGACGGACGCCACGCCGCCGTGCGTCCAGACGACCGATCCCGACCCGTCGGTCACGGCGAGATAGGGGAGGCCGCTCGCGCCGAGCGCCGCCAACAGGTCGCTCTCGGGGTCGTGGCCGAGCGTCCACCGGCCATCGTGGTCGCGCCACCATCCCCGCACGTCGTCGGCGTCGAGTCCGCCGCCGAAGCGCTCGTTGGTGACGGAGATGAACGTCGCGCGGTCGCCGTAGCGGTCGTAGACAGTGCCGAGGGCGTCCATCTGTTCGATGCAGGGGCCACACCACGTCGCGAAGCAGTCGATCACGGTCGGCGTCTCCGGTGCCGGAACCCGCGCGATGCCGGCCGTCGACCCGACTGCGTCGAGGGTTGTCACCTCGACGGGGAGACGATCGCCGCCTCCATCGGTGCTACGGCCGCTATCGATCCCGGAACCGTCCCGAGTCGATCCGTTCGGTCCCCGTCCCGGCACGTCGACGGCGCCGCTCCCGATCACGCCGGCGCCCAAGAAGCCGGCCCCGACGACGCCGGCGAGGAGGTGGCGGCGGCCGAGCGTTCGTCCGCCGTCCGACTCGTCGCTCATTGGCTCCGGCTTGGACGCCGACGAATAAGTGCCCCGTGGTGCGGTCGTCGAAGCGAGTCGGTCGTTACTGCTCGGCTTCGATGGCGCTCGCGATGGCATCGTACGTCGGCGAGACGGCCCGCCCGGCGACGAAGACGGCCGGTGTTCCCCCTGCGCCGCGGTCGACGGCCCGCTGGCGGTCGGCCTCGATCACCGGGCGGTACGTCTCGTTGACGGCGTCGGCCTGAACTGCACACCCCGGCGCCTCCACGTCGTTCGCGAGGTCAGTGATCAGGCTCGCGGAGAAGTCGCTCTGGTTCTCGAAGAGCGCGTGCGAGTAGTCGAAAAACGTCTCGTCGTCGATTTCGTCCTGGACGCCGCGGGCGGCGCTCGCGGCCTGCCACGACCACTGCTCGTCGACCGGGATGGGGAAGTCGTGGAACTCGTAGCGGACGACGCCGCTCTCGACGTACTCCGAGCGAAGCTGGGGGAGCACGTCCAGGCTGTATGTCGCACAGTGCGGGCAGGCGAAGTCCTCGAATGCCAGCACGGTCACGTCGGCGTCGCTCGGGCCGAGCGTCGGCGCCGGCAGCTCCGACACCGTCGGTTCGTCCTCGATCGTACAGCCGTTCGCACCGCCGCTTCCGCCGCCGAGACAGCCGGCCGTCGCGCCGAGGCCGACCCCCGCCGCCGCCGCGAGATATCCGCGCCGTGTTCGGTCCATACCGTCAGGTGTTCCCTCTCGAACTTATAGCCGTGGTCGTGCGTTCCCCCGAATCAGCGCGCTTAACTGTGCGCCGGCGAAACGACGGGTCATGAGCTTCGAGAAAGACGATTCGGTCGTCCTCCACGACAAACACAGCGAGTACGACGGGGACACCGGAACGATCACGCAGGTGATGGAGACGATGTTCGGCGACGCCACGTACACCGTCAGCTTCGAGGATGGACAGGAGACCGGGGTCCCCGAGGACGCCTTAGAAGCCACCGACGGCGACGACGCGGACGACGAGTAACGTCACCGACCCCGCCCGCATGTCGAGTGTCCCCTTTCACTACGTCGACCTCCGCACGTTCTGTTACGCCACCGAAGACGAGAAGCGCGTCGAGTCGGCGCTCCGCACCTACCTCCCGGAGGAGTGTGACCTCGACCGACAGGTGACGACGGGTCATCACGGCGACCGGATCGTCGTCCTCTCGGCGCGACTGGAGAACGCCGACGACGTGCGCTACGTCCTCGACAGGCTGGTCGAACTCCCCGACTACGACACGTTCCTCAACGAACTCGACGAGCGGGTTTCGGAGGACTGTTCGCTCTACCTCACGCTCGACAAACAGGCCGCCTTCCGCGGCGAGCCCCGACAAGGCGATGGCATCTCCCTCCGTGCGAAAGTCGAGGCCTACCCCGCGAACCGGGAGGCAGCCGTCGAGAACGCTCGCGAGGCACTGGAGACGCGGGCGGCGG
>Ga0207714_1001900_pt1 | contig 13109 bp, 12 predicted proteins | sample PonA232FremontCA_2_FD_187270 | JGI IMG/M metagenome (GOLD analysis project Ga0207714, IMG submission 187270) | Marine sediment microbial community from Fremont, CA, USA - Pond A23 Sediment 2 (SPAdes) | ecosystem: Environmental > Aquatic > Marine > Unclassified | place: USA: Fremont, California... | reverse complement strand
CGAGCCATTCGTTGACTCAGCATTCGCTCTTGGCCAGCGATATTGACGGAATTTCCGACTTGTTCGGCTTGCTGATGATAGACGTATATTACACCGATATTGACACTCGCTACAAGGACGAGAACCACAAGTAGCAATGATACCTTCTCGAAAAGCTTGAGCCGAGTGTTGAGATGGGTTAGAAGTCCGGCCATGTCGATACTATTGCCGTTAAAATTTCGACTCGGAGACGAGAAGAAAGTACCGCCGAACCTGTCCGGTTAACCCGCGACTATTTGTCAGGCACTTGGTTTAGCATGTGCTCGTCAGCGGAGGCAGTTCCCGTCTCTCCTTCCAATAACTCCGCAACGTCCGTCCCTCTCGCTCCAAGTGATCGAGCGGCAGTTTCACGAACGATTTCGACTTCCGAATCGTCCTCAAGGATTTCTGTGAGCCGTGACTCCACTTCTTTGTCCTCGAACTGACCAAGCAACTTAACGGCCCATTCACGAACCCGCCCGCTCGGATCGTCTAAGGCCTCCAGCAAAATTCCCCGGGCTGAATCCTCTCGAATCCGAGTCAGGGAAATGAGGGCGTTCCGGCGGACCCCCATCGCTTCGTCGTCGAGAAGTTCCTCGAACGTCGCTTCGTAGTCTTCGCGAGCGAGACGATCCAAGGTGACGGCTGCTTCGGCACGCACCCAGGGATCAGTGTCAGTGGCTAAGATCTCCTCTGCAACCGCCGGATTGCCATCCAATTTACCAAGAGCCTCAACGCCGAACTGTCTGACTTGTGAGTCTGGATCAGTTAGCGCACCTTCCGCAATTTTCTCAGTTACGCTAGGGTCTCCGTCCTGCTGGGCCAGAGCAAGTATCGCCCGTCTTCTCGTTGGAGGTTCATCTGCCTGCAATAGGTCGAGCAGTTCCGATTGCGATAAATCCTCTATTGGCGTAATATCCGCGGCCGAGTAATCTGCCGGCTTTGCGCTGCCAAGTGTGATATCCCGAACTTCCGTCACGCCGTCAGCACCAACTGCATCCCGGTCGGGCTGATCATCGGTCATTTTTCAGCCACCTCCGCAAATATCCCCAGGGCCATAATCATAGCAATCCCGGTCGGGACAGTATTCGGAACGCCGGCAATGAGGATGATACAAACCGCCATAGCTGTCTGTATCTCCCGCTTCTCGATTACTGTTCCCAACGCCGTTAGGCTGCCCGCTGCTCCGCTCACTAATAGGATCAATGGTAGCCCCATAATGCCCATTCCCAGGAGACTAACAGCAGCAGTCATCATCGGCGCCACGAGCCCAATAGCGCCGATTACCGTGGCACCGATCAACCCCAGTATTAGTGACTGATAACTGTACCCTGTGACTGCCGGTAATCCAATGACACCGATTGCGAGGCTTATCGACGCCAGAGTACGGATAAGTGCCGGTTCGTAGCCAAACAGTCCAATCATAGACAAAACTACAGCGAGAGCAATGATCCCCAAAATCACAGACCGTAGTGATACAATCTCACTCGCTTTCGAGTGAAATTCATAGCTGATGAGCAGACTCGCACACGCGAGTACCACACTCGCGAGGACCCATGCCTCCGGAGCGACGATGGCTAATCCGCCAAAGACACCGGCTGAAACAAGACTGACCTGTATCCGTTCGTTGTCGGCAGTAACTCCCGATAGTATTGCTGCGAAGGACGGACCCAGATACGTGGCAGTTTCAATCGGTGCTCGAATCGATTCGAGTGGGAGTCTGGGGCCAAGTGGTGTATTTGTCCCAATTGTTAGCCCTAGTTTCGCCAGCAACGGTACTAGTACCAGCAACCCCACCCCAATCTCAAACGATGGGGCTCCTGACGGCAATTTGTTCGCATACAACGATTCGTCTGTTGCGGTTCTGGAAGCAGTCATTCTGTTGGATCCTCGAGTTCCTGGCGAAGGTGACCCAGATCGGCACGAACGAAATCCGCAGTGAAATCGACGATGTCTCGATAGATGCCAGTATTCTGTTCGCCCGCTATCGATGCTTCAAGGCCCTCCACGAACGGTAGCAAGTGACGTTCGATGAAGTCAGCCCGAGCACGTTTTGCAGCAGGATCTCCAGTCGCGGCTAAACGTGAGAGATAGCCGGCAAACTCCAATTCGATGACGAGATAATCGTGGTGTTCTCGCTCTTCTTGGTCGATCTCCACGTCGAAGTAATCATAGACCCGGGTGAGGTCGAGATTGACCTGCTCCCACTCGGTCTCAACGTGTTCGGATTCGTACCGTGGGATCACTGGATCCGGATACCCGACGACGAACAGATCGTTAAATCGGGCACAGAGGAGGGTATACTCGTCATCGGTTTCGACCGACGGTACTGTCACTTCGAGGTCGGTTTTCTGTGTCAGCCGCCGAAGGTCCGCAAACAGGGATCCAGAATCCAGCGCCGCAAATAATTCTTCGCTGGGCTCTTCGTAAAGGCGAGCTAACGTTCCGTATATTGTCCCTGTACCGACCTCGGTAGTATCCTCCACGGTCGGCTGGGGAGGGGATGTGGGGGCACTCATATTAATTTCCACCTCTCGTCCGAGCGACCAGTAGTAGAGCAATCACGATTCCCACTCCAGCCACAGCCCATAACAGGTATTGAGCGGCGGGCCCAGTTTCCTCGGGGCCGAGCGGAATCGTATACCATTCGCTGTACGCGTGGTGTCCGGCACGCTCAGCGTTATCGCCATCCCACACTGCAAAGGCGATGTCGATGTCCTGGTCACTGTCGAAGTCAGCACGGGCCTGGTCGTCTGTCACGAGAGACCGTTCCATGACAACTGTCCAGGTCCCGTCTTGGTAGAGCGCGTTCGTCTCGATTGTCGCATTTTCCATCGTCGTTATGCTCCCCGGATTGTAACCACCGGCGAGTGCTTCTTCTGGCCCCTCAGCAGCAGTCCAGTACCAGAGATTCACTGGCGAATCTTGGCTCCCAAGTTCGACAGTAGGACTCGTCGTGACGTTTGCTGGCACCTGAACGGCCGCCCCATCCGTGAACGAGTCGAGAGAGCCCTCGCTCGTATTTCGGGTTTGATCCTCCCACTGGAGCCAGACGTACAGTTCGGAGTCAGTATGTGCGGTCTTGACCTCCACGGCCTCCGTATTAACTATGCTAGCTTCTGGCAGTCCCGACGGAGCACTGGTCAGCGGTATTTCCCGCGCATCGACGTCGCTCCAGGCGTCACCACTCGGTGTAGCCAACTCGTTTCCGGCATCCGGCTGGTAGGTGACTGGGACCTGATTTGCCGGCACAGCAGCAGCGAGGGACGGGAAGACCACTGCTGAACCGATGACGAGAACCGCCACGGCAATGATGGGTAGCGCTATGGAACGGTCAGTCATGCATCAAACACCTCCAGACGGTACTGTTGAGCAGGATTCTTGCTGGTCAAGATGTCCATGACCTCGCTCGATCCACCACGATTGACCTTCTCACGCTCGCGACGAAGCGTTTCCCGCGCCTCGTGGACACGCTCACCGAAGAGTTCCTCGAGGTAGCTCGACGGAATCCGGTCAATGTCGGTCGTTTCACCGTTCTCGTCGATTTGGGGCGGTGCGTCAAACGGCGGGATGTAAAAGACGTTTGGCGCGGTCTCGTATTCCGGATGCAGCGGAATCGCCACCTCGTACTGTTCCACGAGCTTGTATATTGGACCGTCCTGGTCGTCCAGGAATCCAACTAAGCGAAGCTGTGTTGGACACTCTTCTGCACAGATTGGACCGGAAACTTCCCCATCCGGTCCTTCGCCCTCAAGACGGGGATAGCAGAAAATACACTTCTCGGAGGACTTCTTCGCGGCATTGTAGTAGACTTTCTTGTATGGACAGCCCTCCACACAGTACCGGTAACCACGACATCGCTCCTGATCGACGAGGACGATTCCGTCTTCTGCCCGCTTGTAAATCGCCTGTCTGGGACAGGCCTCTACGCAGGTGGGATGGGTACAGTGATTACAAATTCGCGGCAGGTAGAAGTACTGTGAATTCGGGTGTTTCCCAGATCCCTGATCCTCGTCCCAGTTGGGGCCCCACTCGGGATCCACTCCTTTCGGTTCGAGGGTCTCGTTTTGTGGATCGGAAAGAGCTTCCTCGTAATTGAACTCCCAGGCTTCACCGTATTCCTCTTTCCCGGGTAGTGCACCGTTTTTGACGGAGGAACGTTCGGGTGATTCCCAGCCACCGCCTTTTTCCTCCCAGTCTTTGGGATAGCCTTCGCCGGGACGGGTTTCCACGTTGTTCCAATACATGTACTCCGTCCCCTCTCTTTCAGTCCAGGTGGTCTTGCAGCCAACCGTACAGGTCTGACAGCCGATACATTTGTTCAGGTCCATTACCATGGCGACCTGATGGTCGACACCCGCTGCCAGATCCGTGTCCAACTCCTCAAGACTCATTCTTCCTCACCTCCATTTTTCTTCACCTCGACACGGACGTCGCTGTTCACGCCGGTGGGGCCCCAGTAGTTCGGGAAGAAATGGAGGTGTTCTCCGGTGTCTTCCGGATATTGGACTAGCTGTGTGGGTTTGAGCATCATCGTCGTTACCGTATTGAAATTTCCACCTTCGCTGAATTGGTAGTCCTCCCAGCCGTGGGCCATTTTTACCGTTCCTTCCTGACCGCTGGGATAGATCTTCGCGTTGGCTGAAATCGCGTCAGCGTCGTTATGGATGGTCACTGTATCGCCATCTTCGATTCCTCGTCGTTCCGCGTCGTCCGGATGAATATACACTACCGGGCCGCCCCGATTCAGTCGAAGCATGTATTTATCGTCCCGCCAGGTCGAATGAATCGAATACCGGCCGTGAGGGCTATTGTACCGAAGTGGGTACTCTTCCGGGTCTTGCTCGTCGACAGGCGGTTTGAACGTGGGGAGTTCTTCGCCGAGTTCGAGGAACCAGTCGTGATCGACGTAGTACTGCTGCCGGCCGGTGAAGGTCGGCCAGGGTTCTTTGTCTTGGACGAAGTCCATCCATGGCGTGTAGGTCTTATCCGCCTCGAGTGGCGAGGTCCAATGGCCACCGGCGGCTTCGAAGCGCTGTGGTTGATCGACAGTGTCCTCGAAGGTGATTTCGCCACCGTTCTCGGGATTCGTCTCCGTTGAGTTTTCCAGAACAAAATCAACGGCGTCTCTGGCAGACGTAAGCGAACCCTCCTCGTCGGTTAGCCAGTCACGAACGTAATCGTCATGGACCGACTGGAGATCGATTGTCCGGTCGAACGACCGGTCGTCGACAGGTCCGAGATTCCTTTCTTGGGCCTTTTCTTGTATTCGTTCGGCGATGAGTCGGAAGATTTCCCAATCCGATTTCGATTCTCCAAGTGGTTCGATCGCTTTCGTGAACGGGTGCACGTAGGAGTGCATATCCGTCATCGAGAGATCGTATTTCTCGTAATTCGAGGCTGATGGGAGGACGTAATCCGAATACAACGCCGTCGTATCCATCCGATAGTTGATGTCAACGACGAGATCTAACTTCGGCCACAGCGTTTCCCTGACAGCGATCCCTCCTTTGGCCTGATTGAAGTAATTGCCTCTCCAGACGAAGAAGACACTCGGATCCGGTCGGCTACCGTCGGCCCGCTCCTCCGGATACAACGGCATCCAATCCTTGGAAACGGATTCTTCGATCCGATCGGCAACCTCCGGCTGCTCGTCCATGATTCCTGCGTGGTAATACGTCCAGAGCGCCGTGGCAATCCCTCTCACCTTGCCGGTTGGGAAGGAGAGGTTCTTCCATCCGTTGAACGTCCAAATCTTCTCCTGACCGACGTAGTGATCGAAGCCGGTTCCACGACGGCCAATGTGGCCTGTCAAGGTGACCAAAAGCTGGACGGCGCGGTTCCCGAGGTCGTTGTGGTACCAGTCGTTGATTCCCTTCCCGTGAATGATCTTTCCGCGATCAGCCCTGGCGAATTCTCTTGCGATGCGCTGGTGGGTCTCTTTGCCGACACCGGTCTTTTCGTAGACCTCCGCGGGCGTATACTGCGAGAGTTCGTCTTGCAGCCGTTCCCAGACCGATCGAACAGCTACCTCACCTCCTATCGTCCCAATCGTGGTTTCGACGGAAAGTTGCGGATCGAAGTCGAGTTCGATGCTCTTGTCCGCATCGTACTGTCCATCACGGTCGCCCAAAGAGGCAGGAGCCTTTCGAAGGTCACCGTCGGCGTCCTGCATGACCATGATTTTCTCGTTGTCCGGGAGACCTGGAACCTCAGAAGCACGAAGGAATTTCCCAGTGTCCTCACGGACCAACAGCGGCATGTCCGTTTGCTCTTTGAGATGGGGTTCGTCATAGAGGCCCTCATCAACGATAGTACGGGCCATTCCCAACGCCAGGGCCGCGTCCGTACCGGCATCCGGTGCAAGCCATTCATCTGAATGGATCGCCGTTTGAGAGTAGTCAGTAAAAATTCCGACAGTCTTTGCGCCGTCGTATCTGGCTTCGAGATAGTATTTCGCGTCAGGAATACGGGTAATGTCGATGTTCGATCCCCACGCAATAATGTAATCGGAGTGGTACCAGTCGGCGCTTTCCGCGTTGTCGGTCTGATGGCCCCACGTGATCGGCTCTCCAGGGGGTAGGTCTGCATACCAGTCGTAGAACGAATGGCTCACACCGCCGAGGAGGTTGATGAGCCTGGATCCACTGGCGAACGAAACCGGTGACATGGCCGGAATCGGGGTAAACCCACTGATTGCATCGTAATTGCCTTCGGTGACCTCCTCGAGAACTTTCTCGGCAATTTCGTCGACTGCCGTATCCCAATCGATTCGTTTCCACTTGCCTTCCCCACGCTCTCCCGTTCGTTTGAGTGGGTATTTTACCCGCTGGGCCCCGTGGACGTAGTCCTTATAGCAGGCTCCTTTATTACACCCTCGCGGGTTCGAATCGGGGACGTTCTGATTGATACGGGGGTAATCAGCAGCCTGCTCCTCTCGCCAGACCTGGCCATTTTTGACGTAAACGTTCCAGGAGCAACTCCCGGTACAATTGATGCTATGCGTACTCCGACTGATAGAGTCCCAGTCCCACTCATCCCGATAGAGGTCCTCCCACTCCCGATAGGGATAGTTCCCAATCGGGTCCTCAGCGACCTGTAACCTGTCCATCTCCGAAAGCGACTGGGCCGTGCCAAGGCCGGTGGCACCGAGGACTGCTGCGGCCCCGATACCCTTCAGGAAGTCTCGCCGTCCAGTGCTGCTATCGCCAGTAGGTTCGTTGCTCATTGTGTTTCCTCCGTGATGAAGACGGTGCTGACCCCGATCAGAACACCCAGGACGGAAAGTGTCAGTCCGAGGGCCGATGTGATACCTGACTCCAGTCCAGCGACGATCAACGCGAGCCCAATCAGTTTCGTCCCGATGTCGAGCCACCGGTAGTTCGTTCGTGAAAGCCTCTGACGCTCACTGCTCATAGCCGGTCACCTCCCTCAGTACCGCTCAAAAGGACGTACGTGAAGATGGCCGTCCCAAGCGGAACGACGATGATCCCAGCCAGGAGAAACGGGTTCAATGCCGTCGTCGACACTCCGAGTGCACTCCCGAGCAGATTGTTCATGCCTGCTAACGACGCGACCAGGACCATGGTGATGCCCGCGATGCCAACGGCGGTCCGTCGCGGAGCTTTCAGCGGGTCAGAAACGAAATGTTTCGGGTCCGCCGACCGATCAATGAATGGCCACAGAATGACCACCCCGATGACGAGCCCTGGCAGGAAAATCCCGCCCCAGAACTCCGCGCTTAATTCTAACCCACCAACGTGAATCGACGTCCAGCCAGGCAGGACTTTGAGGAAGCCATAGACCCACATGAGAAACCAGTCAGGCATCACCACCGCGGGCGTACTTGCCGGATCGTTGGGCCCATACGCGACGATATTATGGACCGGCAGGAAACCGGCGAGTAGTGAAATTGTTCCAGCGGTGAGTAAAAACACCACCGTGCCTACGGCCACTTGATTCGGATAGGCTGGCAAGCCGATTACAACTGAGCTATCATCTTGATCGACGTCTGCGGCAGCGGCTTGGGCCTCCGATCGTGGTCCCTCAGTGTGTTTTTGCCGGACCAATATGAGCATATGAATTGCAAGGAGGCCCGCAATTGCCAGCGGGATAACCAGAACGTGAAGGAAGAATAGCCGTGGAATTGTCCCAGAGGCAGGGAACTCCCCCGCGAAGAGGATTTCAGCGATTAGATTACCAACGAAAGGCACCGATGTGGCTAGATTGTATCCGATTCCAGTCGCCGTCGCGCCGAACTCGTCGAACGGCAATGCATAGCCAGTATAACTCGCACCCATCGCGAAGACGACCAAAATCATTCCGACGACCCAATTGATTTCACGTGGGTTCCGATATGCGGCCGTGAAATACACTCGAAACATGTGCAACGCGATTGAGGCGAGGAACAGATGGGCCGCCCAGTGGTGGACGCGCCGTATGAACATCCCAAAAGGAACGCCATAGGTGATGTGGAGGACGCTAACGAATGAAGCTGGGAGTTCCTCGCCTTGGAACTGATCGACAACGCCCTGATAAACCACGTCAGCAGTGCTCGCCTCGTAGAAAGTTCCAAGAAAAATTCCAGACAGGACAATGACGACAAAGGAGAAAAGCGCAACCTCCCCAAGGAGAAACGAATCCTCGGCCGGGAAGGCTTTCCCAAACATTCCTTTCTCGGAATCGAGTTGGAGTCGATCCGAGAGCCAGGCAAGAACGCCCACGATTATTCACCTCCCGGACCGATTGTTCCTTCGAAATTACCTGTGGCCATCAGATATCCATCACTGGACAAGGTGATTGGCAACTGTGGGAGCGGTCGTGGCGGTGGCCCATCCAGGACTTCTGCGCCCCTGGTTGGATCGAATTTTCCGAAGTGACAGGGACAAACCAACGTCCCGTCCTCTTCGGCCTCTGAAACCGTGCAACCCGCATGCGTGCATATCTTCGAATATGCGGCATATCCAGCCACTGTGAATGCCAGATTCGTTGGTTCAGCAAAGGCTGATTCCTCGTGTCGCACCAAGAGCGTCGGCGCATCAGACACATCTGGATGGGATTCCGGAAAGACAGTCGCTCTGGTGCCGACTTCAAGCGCGTTTGCTCCAAGTCGATTTCCCTCTTCGTCAACGAGGTACGTTCCCTCAGTATACACTTCGCCAGTAAAGGACCGACTCAATGCATTTCGCAGTCCAGCCGTCGGGACAGCCAATGAGGCAGCGGCTGAAACGGTTCCCAAGCCTAACGCCGCTTTGGCGATATCTCGCCGTTGCCAGCCGTCCTCGGATTGGTCTTCCTTAGCCATGGTATCGCTCCTCCGCGACCGTGATGTCTGGTAGGAACCACGCTGAATAGGCGGCCGTCGCTCCAGCCAGCGTGAAGAAAATACCACCAACGTAGAGGCCGATATGTTGAGTACGAGCAAGTGTCGAGAATTCAACGACGACCAACACCGAAAACGCCACTGTTGCTGCTACCAGACTCAATATAACGTACAACCCTTCTTTGGCCTCACTTGGCCGGAGGTAGGATACGATACTTCTCGAGTCCGTATTGAGCCAGGATATCGTCCGTGTTGCGGCATCTGATCCCGCATTGCCGCTCTCGTGAGATCCGTGCATGCCTCGATGGAAAACTGCTAGCAGCGCGGTTAAGAGACCGAGAACCACCCAGATGATGATACCGACCTGAGCAGGTGTGAACTCCTGCGGGGTGTCGACGATCGATTGGAGTGGACGCAGATCCGTGCTGCTGGTATCGATTTCCGTTTCTCCAACGTGATCTCCAGTCGGTTGAGCGGCCGCAAACCACATCACCGCCAGAACAACACCCAACATTAGCACCAACAAGAGTGTCTTGCGGCGCATTATACACCACTAACCTCTGTGGAAACCCCTTCGTTCACCGTCAAGTGAGTGCTGTTGCACGGGTGTGACCCGGTATACGCAGTCCCTATACTGGACGGTCGTGAACTGTACATGTGCCTACCTGAAAGAGTCGGGTCAAATCCTAAGGATCTGATACTTTATAATAAAGTAGCATAATTCGACCCGTCTAATCAGCCGAAAGCGGCCATACTTGAAAATAGGGCGGGAGTAGAATAATTAGATTATTTAGAGGACTTCAGCCAATTAGTAAAGTGGGTTAGTTGGACGGATAGTCCCAATCATACGGCTCCAGAAGTCATGGCTTAGATAATAGTAATAGAATATCATTATTAATTGAGCATTTGCTAAACAAAACGGCCGATTCTCAAAGTGTTGCAATGAATATCGCCTTTTAGGATTCGTAATTAAACAAATGAGTATGGGCCTCCCCGGTGACCTGACAGGAGCCTTCGAGAAAGATTCTGCCAGCAGCAACAAGGATAGGACCGGAGCGACACGGATAACAGCCGGTATCGATGTTGGCTCTCGCACTTGCAAAGTCGTGCTCCTCGATGAGAACGCTGAGATACTGGGCACCTCGATCGAAAAATCGGGGATCGAAAGCAGCGAGACGGCCCAAGAGATGGTCACCGACATCGTCGAAACGGTCGGGGCAGAAAAGCCCGCATTAGATGCGACCGTGGCGACAGGCTACGGACGTGGTAACGTCGATTTTGCAGACCAGAACGTGACTGAAATCACTTGTCACGCACGCGGTCTGATCGAACAGTTCCCAGAGGCTCGCGGGTTGATAGACATCGGCGGCCAAGATAGCAAAGTCATCAAATTAGAAAACGGGCAAGTCATCGACTTTGCGATGAACGACAAATGTGCAGCCGGGACGGGAAAATTTCTCGAATCGATGGCTGAAACCTTGGACCTCCAGCTGTCCGAAATTGGGCCGTTGGCCAAAAATGCCGACGAAGCAACCGAACTCAGCAGCACCTGTGCCGTCTTCGCGGAATCGGAGGTCATCACTCAGATACACCAAGGCGCCCCTCGGGAGGAAATTGTCGCCGGCATTTGTGATTCGGTTGTTGACCAGATCATGGGCCAAGTTGAGCGAGTTGGGCTCGAACCACCAATTGCTATGACCGGGGGCGTCGCCCGAAACGAAGGCGTGAGACGCGGGCTCGAAGCGGCCCTCGATACTGATCTTCTCGTCCCCGAGAATCCGCAAATCGTCGGCGCACTCGGTGCAGCTTTGAAAGCGACCTAAAACCATGTCAGAAATCGATTACCGCGAAATGTGGGCGGAGCTGGGAATGGACCTCGAAAAACACGACGAGTTCCTTGAACCTCTTAGTGATCACTACGAGGACCTCTTTGTCAGTCAAGACAACCGTCCAGAGGGGATGGAGTATTTCAACGAAGTAATGCAGAACGTCCACCACTCTCGTGTAGCCGAACTGAAATCCGAGAAGGAAGCGGGCAATCCAGTTATCGCCTCTTTCTGTGTGTTCGTCCCGGACGAACTGGTGGCTGCGGCTGGGGGCAGCAGCATCGGTCTCTGTGCCGGTGCCCAATACCCGGTTTCTACTGGAGAAGAAGTGCTTCCCAGGGATATGTGCCCGTTGATCAAGTCAACGATGGGCTTCAAACTCGATCGAATTTGCCCGTACTTCGAGGTTTCTGATTTTGTCGTTGGAGAGACGACCTGTGACGGGAAGAAAAAGGCCTGGGAAATCCTTGACGAGTACAAGCCCACCTACGTGATGGAACTTCCGCAGCGAAAATCACCTGAGAGCCGTGATTTGTGGGAAAAAGAGGTTAGACGGTTCAAAGACCGGATCGAAGATGAAGCTACAACGGAGATAACGGCCGAGTCGTTGGGTTCCGCTATCGAAACGAAAAACGAGAAGCGGCGGGCCCTCAAAGAATTATATGCGGCTCGAAAAGCCGATCCAGTTCCAATAAGCGGGAAAGACGCGCTTTTGATCACTCAGCTAGCGTTTTTCGATGACACCGAGCGATTTACCCAAAAGGTGTCGAATATCAATAGTACACTCGAGAATCGAATCGAGGCCGGAGAAGGTGTCGCTCCGACCGACGCCCCGCGAATATTGATTGCCGGGACCCCGATGCCGCTCCCGAACTGGAAGATCCATGACATCGTCGAATCCAGTGGCGGAGTCGTCGTCTGTGAGGAAACGTGTACCGGAACTCGATACTTTGAAGACGAAGTGCCAGAATCCGGTGAGACAGTGTCAGAACACATAGAAAATCTGGCCGATCGGGCGATGGAGATAAACTGTGCCTGTTTCACTCCCAACGAGGAACGGGTCGATGATGTTCTGCGACTCGCCAGAGAGTACGAGGTTGACGGAGTGGTATATGCGAACCTCGAGTTCTGCCTGACATATGATATGGAATATCGGAAGATTCGGACCGCCCTCGAGGATAAAGATATACCGGTCACCCAAATCGAGAGCAACTTTGGCGAGAGCGATGTCGAACAGTTAAAAACCCGTATTCAAGCGTTCCTCGAAATGATTAGCTAAACGACCGAACGTCCCATTGGAAAATTATGGTATGTCGTATGATAGTGTAATTTAGCAATATTTCTCCACTTCTACGTGCAGAAAGGGACACAAACATTCAAATCCTCACTCATCCAATAATATAGTATGACATTTTCGAACCGTCTCTCGACCCAAGAACTGCTCGGTGCAGTCGTTTTGATCGTCGGTGTGATCCTATTACTCGACACGACAGGTGTCGCCGAAACAGGGGTGCTCCTCAATTACGTTCCCACCCTTTTCGTTCTCCTCGGGATTTATGCTCTCGTTACGAGTAAATTCCGCAACCTGTTTGGCCCACTATTGGTGATTGTGGTCGCTGGGGCCTGGCAAATAGCCGCCCTTGACCTGTTTCCAGAAGCGGATTTGGTTTCGTTCTGGCCGGCACTCATCATTCTCTTTGGACTGTCCCTGCTCCTAGGACGGATGCGTAGGGATGCAGAAGAAATTAGTGAGCATACTGCGGACGGAATCGCCGTCTTCGGTGGCCGGAACCAGCGCGTGACTTCCTCGCGGTTCACGGGTGCGGATCTAACCGCGCTCTTCGGCGGGTACGAACTCGATCTGCGTGATGCCGGGATAGCTGAGCATCCGGCGCGGATCAGCGCTGTCGCTATGTTCGGAGGCGTCGATATCATCGTTCCAC
>Ga0207714_1001899_pt1 | contig 13120 bp, 14 predicted proteins | sample PonA232FremontCA_2_FD_187270 | JGI IMG/M metagenome (GOLD analysis project Ga0207714, IMG submission 187270) | Marine sediment microbial community from Fremont, CA, USA - Pond A23 Sediment 2 (SPAdes) | ecosystem: Environmental > Aquatic > Marine > Unclassified | place: USA: Fremont, California... | reverse complement strand
ATCAAATTCAGTTTCCTGTCCAAAAATTGTATTGATTTCATCTTTTTTAATATCTTCTTCTTTATTAAACAATAGGATTACCTCCCGATAAATTTTCTAGGGTTTTTGGGAACCCCGTTAACCCGAACTTCATAATGCAAATGTGGTCCTGTGCTTTTGCCAGAATTACCTGTTAATGCAATCTTCTGTTTTTTATTAACTTTCTCCCCTTTGCTTACATTAATCTCATTAAGATGAGAATAATATGTACTATAACCATGACCATGATTTACTTCAACACTCCAACCATAACCACCATTCCAACCTACAAAAGTAACTTTCCCAGGAGCTGTTGCTAAAACAGGAGTATTATACCATACAGCAATATCTAATCCTTCATGATATTCTTGTTGAGATGACATCGGGTCAATTCTCCAGCCAAAATTAGAAGAGATATAACTTCCCCCATCATCTGCTAATGGCCAAATAGTAGGAATTGATTCCTTCATATCTTTATATTCTATAGCATCATCTCGAAGTTGCTCTTGCAGATTTTTCTGTTCTGCGACCTTTTCTTCAACAAGTTCAACATTAGAGTACATTTTGTTAATAAGTTTATCTGTTTCATGATAATATAAGTTTAATTTGCTTCCACCCATTGGCACACCTTGGTTTAAGATACTATAATTGTAGTCTAAAATACTGGTAATTCTCACTTGGTTATCTGAATTTTTGTCATTAGCATTGGTGTTTTTACCTAAAATATTTTTTATTTCCTGATTAGATTTTTTGATCTTCCTTAGTGCAGTTCTTAATTCTTCAGTATTTTGACTTAATACAAGTAGATTCTTCTTTAGATTTTTATTCTCTTTCTGTAACTTCTCTACATCTACACTAGCTTTATATTCCTCAAAATTATTTTTTGTATTTTTATATTGAGCTCTGTAATAATAGTAATTACAGGAAAGAACACCAATTCCAATTATTAAAATTAAAATGATAATTATGGGCAAATAGCGGTGAAAAGAAAAGTTTTTAATCTTATTTTGAGTAGAAGATGGTGTTACAGTTATGTGTAATTTCTCACCTAAATACTTTTTAATATTGTCCCATAGGGAATCATTCATATAATACCCCCCATTTATGTTTTTAAATTATTTCATACTTGTTTAATATTAATTAGAAAACAAACTGTGCAATAAATATAGCTACAAATATAGATGGTAAAAGGTTTCCAATTTTAATTTCAGTAGAAAGCAGTATATTAAATCCAATGGCCATAATCAAAAGTCCTCCAGTGGCTGTCATCATAGTAATTACATTCTGACCCAAAAAATTTTGAGCCCAAGATGCTAACAATGAAATCGAGCCCTGATAAATTAAAACTGGTATGCTAGAAAATATAACTCCAATCCCAAATGTAGCAGAAAAAGCTATAGAAGCAGTTCCATCTAATAAGGATTTTGTAAATAAAATTGAAGGATCATTATTCAATCCATCTTGTATAGCTCCCATTATAGCCATAGCACCCACACAATATATTAAACTGCTTTGTACAAATCCTTGTACAAATAAACCTTCATCACTACCGAATCTTTTTTGGATACTCTCTCCTATTTTTTCCAAAGCATTTTCAATTCCAATTAACTCCCCTAATATACCACCAATAACAAGACTAAATATTACTACAAGAGTCCCTTTTGTACTTTCTACAGACAAAGCCATCTGTAAACCAATTATTAATACCGCAAGACTTATCCCCTGCATTACAATGTTTTGATACTTCTCTGGCAATCTACCTTTAACTGAAAATCCTAGTATGCTCCCTATTATTATAGCTATTACATTAACTATAGTTCCTATCATGTGTGTTAACCTCCATTGAACATATTCATCAACTCTTCTTTATACTCCCTTCTCGTTAAGGCAACAAGTAAATCATCTTCTTTAATCAACGAATCACCTCTAGGCACTAAACTTTCATCTCCTCTTAATATTGTTACTAATACAGATTCCAATGGTAAATCTATCTCTCTTAATTTTTTATTCACTAAATCACAGCCTTTAGTAACAGGTATTCTAACTAGTTCAATTTTATCATGGTTTTTATTTAAAATCACACTCAAATCTTGAATAGTCATTTCTTGTTCAACCAAGGCAGCTAAGATAGAAGCACTACTTACAGCTACATTTACTCCTAACCAATCAAAAAGCCTTTCGTTTCCCGGAGTATTAACTCTTGTAAAGGTCCTAGGAACATCGAACTTCCTTTCTGCCATCTGACAAATTACCAAATTATCTTGATCATCACCAGTTACTGCTAAAACTACATCAGCGTCATTGATTCCAGCTTGTTCTAAAACATTTTCATTGGTACCGTCACCACAAAAAACTTTTACTCCATATTTTTCTTTTAATAATTTGCAGCTTTTTTCATCATTTTCCACGGTATGTACCGTATGATCTTTTTCTAGCAGTTCCTTAATTAAATAAGAACCTACTTTCCCTCCACCTACAACAATTACAAACATCTTTTCACCTCAATTAGAGATTGTTTCACGTGAAACAATTGTATTTTTATAATTTATTTAAGTTTCTCTAATATTTTTTCCATCTCTTTATAGTCTTTACAATTAATTGTAATCACTTTCTTACTTACTTTATCTTTGATATCTACATCCACATCCAACTTATCAGCTAATAACTCTCTTGCCTTGACCCATTTAGGTTCTAATTCTTTCTTCTTATTCTTGTTTTGCTTATTTTTGTTTTTGTTTTTTTCTAAATGTTTTTTTACTAATTCTTCAGTTCTCCTAACAGAGAGCCCTTCCTCAGCAATTTTTTTTGCTAACTCAGCTTGTTTTTTTGTTTCTAGTGATAATAATGCCCTTGCATGCCCCATAGAAATTGTTTCACGTGAAACAAATTCTTGGACAGAAGGGGGTAAATTTAACAAACGTAACGTGTTAGCAACTGTGGAACGACTTTTAGAAACTCTTTCTGCAACTTCTTTTTGAGTAATATCAAACTTCTCTATCATTTTTTGGTAGGCATATGCTTCTTCAATAGGATTTAGATCTTCTCTTTGTAAATTTTCAATAAGAGCAACCTCCATCATTTCTTCATCTTCAAAAGATCTTATTATTGCAGGAATAGTACTCAATCCTGCCATCTTAGCTGCTCTCCATCTTCTCTCACCAGTTACAAGTTCAAAATTATCATATTGTACCTCGCGAACTGTTACTGGTTGTAATACTCCTTTTTGAGCAATTGAATTTGCCAATTCCTCAAGTGCTCCCTCAGTAAACCTGTCTCTTGGTTGAAAAGGGTTCGGCTTGATTTTATCTATATCAATATCTTTTATTTCATGTTCCCTCTTCTCACCTTGACTTTTAGACAATAAAGCATCTAGTCCTTTACCCAATCTTTTTTTATTCACGCTCAATCACTTCCTTTGCTAAATCTTTATAGGCCTTAGCACCGCGAGAACTGGGGTCATAGGTTACAATAGGTTCGCCAAAGCTCGGAGCTTCACTTAAACGCACATTCCGAGGTATGATTGTGTTAAAGACATCTTTGCCAAAATAATTTTTTACTTCATCTATAACCTGGCTAGATAAATTTGTCCTTGCATCATTCATAGTTAGAACTACTCCCAACAGTTTTAAATCGGGGTTTAGATTGCTTTGGACTAGTTCAATCGTCTGCATTAGCTGTCCTAAACCCTCTAAAGCATAGTATTCACATTGAATAGGAACAACTAAATAATCTGAAGCAGTTAAAGCATTTAAGGTCAGTAAACCAAGAGAAGGAGGACAATCGAAAAATATGTAATCATAATCTATGTCGGACTCTTCTATCTTTTTTTTCAATCTGCTTTCTCTTGACATTAAAGAAACTAATTCTATCTCTGCTCCAGCTAAATCAATATTAGCTGGCAATATATGAAAATTATCATGACCTGTTGGCTGAATTATTTCATTAAGGGGAGTATCATTAATTAAAGCATCATAAATACTATATTCTAAATCGGCTTTTTCTAATCCTAAGCCACTAGTTGCATTACCTTGGGGATCAACATCTACAATTAATACTTTCCTATCATTATCTGAAATACTAGCCCCTAAATTAATAGCAGTGGTGCTTTTACCCACACCGCCTTTCTGGTTTACGATTGCAATTTTTCTTGCCAAATAAATAACCCCCTTATTATTCCTTATCCTTTTTCTTAGGTATTTTTATATCATATCTGATGAAATCATCTTTATCTTCTTTTTTTACATTTACTTCTATACCAGCTTTCCTAATCTGTTCAATAGCAGAATTTAAAGTGTTTTTTAATAATCGTGTATCTTTATAAAAAGTTTTGATTTTTTTAGGCTCTTCCTCTTCCTTTAAATATTGAGTAATTCTCCTATTTAGGCTTCGGACAGATAGGCTTTTTTCTTTGATTTCTTTTATTAGTTCTTTCTGTTTTTCATTATCTTCTATTTTTAATAAGGCGCGGGCATGTCTTTCAGATAAATTATACTTTCTTATTAAAGCTAATATCGGTTCTGGCAACCTCAATATTCTTAATTTATTGGCAACTGTAGACTGACTTTTTCCAACTTTTTTAGCTAATTCAGTCTGACTTAAATCAAATTTATTCATGATACTATAATAGGCAAGAGCTTCATCTAAAAAGTTTAAATCCTGTCTTTGAATATTTTCTACTAATGAAATCTCTGCAACTTCTTCTTCTTTATAATTATTAACAATGGCAGGAACCTCTTTCAAATCAATCATCTTAGCTGCTCTTAAACGTCTTTCCCCAGCTATAAGTTGATACTTACCATTATCTTCTTTTACAATAAGTGGTTGAATAATTCCAAAATTATCTATTGATTCAGCTAATTTCTTTAGATTCTCTTCATCAAAGTCAGATCTTGGTTGGTGAGGATTAGGTACAATTTTATCAATTTTAATTTTTTCTACCTTATGTTTTTTATTCTTGCCTAAAAATGGTAAGTCCATTTATTTACCTCCATTACTTTTATAAATATTCTTTGTAATTTATACATTTCCTGCCTAAAGAGGACGTTTTTTAGGAATGCCAGCTTTTCTGGGGTATTTCTGCCCTGTAATATCAGTCCTTTTAAATTCTAGCACAAATCTACCAACTTCAAGAAAGGGAATATCTAATTCATAAATATTAATTAATTTAGCATTTAGAATATCCATGGCCTTTTGGGAATTATCTAGTTCCTCTTGATAAGAAGGTCCTTTAAATAATAATATTTTACCATCTTCACTACAAAATGGGACTGTGTATTCTAATAGAACATTTAGAGGAGCAACAGCTCTTGAAGTAACATAATCATATTGATACCTATAATTATCATCATGTGCCAAATCCTCGGCTCGTTTGTGAAAAACCTCAATATCTTTATATAAATCTAGCTCTATCTGTAATAATTTTAAAAAGTTAACTTTTTTTAAATTTGATTCTACTAAAGTTAAATCCAATTCTGGATTAATTATTTTAAAAATAAAACCGGGGAAACCAGCCCCGGTACCTATATCTAAAACTTTCCCTTTAATATCTTTTTTAAGAAATATTCCAGCCGAATCTAGAAAATGTAATTTTACTATTTCTTTTGGTTCAGTAATTGAAGTAAGATTGTATTTTTTATTCTCAGAAATCAAAAATTCTATATATTGATTTAATTGGGCTAGTTGTTCTTTTGATAAATCTATATTTAAACCTTTAAATCCTGTTGTTATGAATTTATTCAACTCTTTACTATTCATTTTTATTTTCTCTTTCTTCTTGTTCTAAATAAATCATTAACACTGATATATCAGCAGGAGAGACCCCTGATATTCTTGAAGCTTGTCCTAAAGACCTTGGTTTTATTTTCTTTAATTTTTCTCTAGCCTCTAATCTCATATTTTCTAATTTACTATAATCAATATCTTCAGGAATGAGATTATCTTCCATTTTTTTAAACTGTTCAACTTGTGACATTTGACGGTCGATATAGCCTTTATATTTGGTCTGGATACTAACTTGATCCTTAACCTCCCGGCTAACTTCCGGTAATTCAGGTGCAAAGAATTTCAAATCATCATAATCTATTTCAGGTCTCTTTAAAATTTTAGCTAATTTTACAGGTTTTTTCAAAGCTCCACTATCTAGACTTTTTAATCTCTCTCTATTTTCAGGAGTTGGTGTTACCTGGTAATCTCTTAAAAACTCTAATGTTCTTTCAATATCATTTTTCTTATCTAAAAACTTTTGATATCTCTCTTCTGATATTAAACCTAATTCATATCCGATTTCCTTAAGTCTTAAATCTGCATTATCCTGTCTTAATAATAATCTATATTCTGCTCTTGAAGTCATCATTCTATAAGGCTCTTCAGTTCCTTTAGTAACTAATTCATCGATAAGTACTCCTATATAAGCTTCAGATCTATCTAGAATTAATGGATCTTTATCTTGCAACGCTAATGCAGCATTAATACCTGCTATTAATCCTTGCCCAGCTGCTTCTTCATAACCAGAAGTACCATTAATCTGACCAGCCGAATAGAGGCCCTTAACTTTTTTTGTTTCTAGATTTAATTTGAGATCATTAGGATTAATACAATCATATTCAATAGCATAACCAGCCCTCATAATCTCTGCATTTTCTAAACCTGGGATCGTACTTAAAATTTCATATTGTACATCTTCTGGCATACTAGTTGATAAACCGGAAATATAGTATTCCCCAGTCAATTCACCCTCAGGCTCTAAAAATAATTGATGTCTACCCTTATCAGGGAAACGAACAACCTTATCCTCAATAGAAGGACAATATCTTGGTCCTACCCCATCAATTACTCCACTAAAAAGGGGAGTTCTCATTTTATTTTCCTGTATAACTTCATGTGTTTTATCATTAGTATATGTCAGATAACATGAAACCTGATCTCTTTCAAAAGGAGGTGAATCAAAAGAAAATGTTAATCCTTTTTCACCTTCTTGTTCATACATTTTAGAAAAATCAATGCTTCTTTTATTAATTCTGGGAGGAGTACCAGTCTTGAATCTTCTTAAATCAAAACCAATTTCTTCAAGAGATCCAGATAATTTATTAGCTGGATACTGCTGATTAGGCCCCGCATTAAAAGTTGCTTCACCAATTATCACTTTTCCTTTTAAGAAAGTACCGGTAGTTATTACCACCTTTTTTCCTTTGAATAATATTCCAGTTTTGGTAATTATTCCTTTAATTTTATCATCTTCAACTACTAATTTTTCCGCTATTTCCTGTTTTAAATCTAAATTAGGTTCTTCTTCTAAAATTTGTTTCATTCTCTGATGATATTTTTTCTTGTCAGCTTGGCCCCTTAATCCGTGTACTGCCGGACCTTTAGCCGTATTTAGCATTCTTATCTGTAACATTGTTTCATCCATATTGCGGGCCATCTCTCCACCAAGAGCATCAATTTCTCTTACTATATGGCCCTTACCGGGTCCACCCAGAGAAGGGTTACAAGGCATAAAAGCTACATGATCTAAATTCACAGTTAAAGTTAATACATCAAGTCCCATCCTTGCAGGTGCTAATGAAGCTTCACAACCCGCATGGCCAGCACCAATAACAATAACATCATATTCTTTTTCAAATTCTTTATTATAATTGTAATTATTTTCCATTGAATACACTCCTTACTATTTACCTAAACAAAAATCACTAAAGATTTGGTCTATAATATCATCAGTAACGGTTTCTCCAGTTATAGAGCCTAAATAGAACAGAACATCTTTTAAATCAATTGTTAAGAAATCATAAGGCATACCATCATTTAATGATTGCTCAACCTTTTCTATTGATTGAAAAGCTTTATTTAAGGCATCCCGATGTCTTACTTTAGTTACCATTACATCACTATCTACATTTATTTGCTCATGGAAAATTTCTTCCAAAATTGTATTCTTTAATTCTTCCATTCCTTTTTCTTCTTTTACAGAAGTCCAGAGGAGAGGATGTTCTTTAAATTGTTTTTCAAGTTCATCAATATCAATATTTTTATCTAAATCTGTTTTGTTTACTACTACAATAGTAGGTTGACCTTTTATTAAGTTATATACTTGTTTATCTTCCTCAGTAAGACCTTGACTAACATCGAGCATCATAAGTACCAGATCAGCCTTTTTAAGCGATTCTCTGGTTTTTTCAACACCTATTTTTTCTACAACATCTTCAGATTCTCTTACTCCAGCTGTATCTATAACTTTCAATGGTATTCCATCTAAATTAATATATTCTTCAATTACATCTCTAGTAGTACCTGGCACATCAGTAACTATAGCTCTGTTTTCTTGTAATAAATAATTTAACAAACTTGATTTACCTACATTTGGTTTCCCAACTATTACTGTTTTTATTCCTTCTTGATATAATTTACCTTGTTTAGCAGTTTTAATAAGTTTTTGGATTGGTTCTTTAATTTCTTTTAATCTTTCTTCTAATTGATTAGAATCAAAACCTTCTATTTCATCTTCTGGAAAATCTATGGAAGCTTCCAAATGAGCTAGTAGTTCCATTACATTATCTTTAATATTATTTACTTTTTCAGAAAGACCGCCTTTAAGTTGCTCCATTGCAATGTTTAAACTTTTTTCAGTTTTTGAATTTATAACATCAATAATTGCCTCAGCTTGAGCCATGTCTAATTTTCCATTCATAAATGCCCGGCGTGAAAACTCTCCGGGTTCTGCCATTCTAGCACCATGTTCTAAAGTTAATTCCAAAACTGCTTCAAGTGGCACCATACCACCATGACAGTCAAATTCTAAAACATTTTCACCCGTAAAAGAACGTGGTTTTATCATAACTATCGCAAGAACTTCATCTATAGTCTTACCAGACTCCGGATTTTCAACATAACCATGATGAGCAGTATGAGAATCCGCTTCTTTTATATCAATCCCTGAGGAAGCTTCAAATATTTTTGATCCTATATTAATAGCATCTGGTCCACTAATTCTTACTTTTCCTGTACCCGAAGTCCCGAAGGGAGTTGCTATTGCAGCAATAGTATCTTCCTTCATATTGGTCATTTTAATAACCCCCTTTAAAAATATTAAACCCAGCAGGAGACCACCTACTGGGCATTAAATGTTTAATCAACTATAATATTTGTTATAGTATATTATTCTTAATTAACTGTTTCAATCATAACCTTTCTGAAGGGCTCCTCGCCTTCACTGTATGATCTTACTCTAGAATCTTTTTTCAAGGTTATATGTATAATTCTACGTTCATGAGGCGGCATCGGCTCTAAAACAACTTTTCTTTCCTTATTTACGGCTTTTTGAGCTAATTTGCGAGCTAATCTTTCTAACGTTTTTTTGCGCCTCTCTCTATAACCTTCAGCATCAAGAATAATTCGGTAGTACTCGTTAGTATTTTTATTTACTACTAATGAAGTTATATATTGTAAAGCATCCAGGGTTTCCCCGCGTCTCCCAATAACTATTCCAAGATCAGGGGAGTGGAGGTCGTAAACAACCTGTTCTTCATCAGTTTTTTCTTCTATAATATTAATATCCACATCAATATTTGTTTTACTAAAAACCTCTTCTAAAAATTCTTTACCCTTTTTAATAGGGTCATCTTCAATAATAATTTCTATTTCAGCTTGCTTTTTTCCTATGAGTCCTAAAAAACCTTTATTTCCTTGTTCCACAATGTTGATTTCCGCCTGACTGCGGTCGATATCTAAATCATCAAGTCCTTTTTTAATTGCTTCATTTACTGATTCAGCTTTATATATCATCTTTTTCATTACTGTTCAGTAACCTCCTTATCAACATCAATTGACTCTTTAGAAATTACATACTGTTGTATTGCAGTAAATACTGTGGAAGTAAACCAATATAATAATATACCGGATGGTAATTGGAATCCTATGAATATAATAAAGGCAGGCATTATCCACATAATCATGCTATTTTTACCGCCCCCGCCTTGCATTTTCTGTGTAACATAAGTTTGTCCAATCATGGCAACTGCATTAACTAATACAATCGCAACATCTGGTTCTGCTAAAGAACCGTTTGTCAAGGTACCTATCCATAAAAATGAAGCATCATTTAATATGTCGCTTAAACTTAAAATTGCTCTATAAAGCGGAATTAAAATTGCTAATTGAAAAATCATTGGTAAACAACCAGCAGCAGGATTTACATTATGTTCTTTATATAAGTCCATCATTGCTTCCTGTTGTTTTTCTTTATCATCTTCATATTTGTTTTTAATTTTATCCATTTCAGGTTGTAAATCTTGCATTGCCTTCATCGATTTTGTCTGTTTTGCTGTCAAGGGATATAACAATAATTTAATTATTAATGTAAATAAAATAATAGTTACACCATAATTATTTACTAATCCATTCAAAAACATTAAAGCTTCGACTATTCCATTAATCAACCAACCAAACATATTTTTCTTCCTCCTAAATAATTATTTGAGTGGATCATACCCTCCAGAATTAAAAGGATGGCACTTTGAAATTCTTTTAATGCTTTTAAATCCACCTTTAAATGCACCGTATTTTTTTACCGCTTGATATGAGTACTCTGAACAAGTAGGATGAAATCTACATGTTTTAGGCGTCCAGGGAGAAATTACTTTCTGGTAAACTTTAATTAACCACAATATTAATTTACTCATTATACTCACTTCCCCGAATTTTTAAATAAATCAGCTTTCTTAAAAAGCCTAGTTAAATCATCCTTTAAACCTTCAAAATCCAAATCATTTACAGGGTTACGCGCAATAATTATTATATCATAACCCGTTAAACAACTGTCTTCTAGAAATCTTCGAATAATTTCCTTTAAACGCCTTTTTAATTTATTTCTAACTACAGCTTTTCCAATTCTTTTGCTAATGGAAAAACCATAGCGATTTATCTCCTTATTATTAGGATACCAGTATATAACAAGAAAACGAGATGCAGTAGATTTTCCCCTATTAAAGACTTTATTAAAATCTTTTTTTCTTTTAAGGGTTTTCAAAAAACATCCTCCTACAAACTTAGTTTAATAAAAAAATATTATAATATCAACTCTCATACGGTTTAAATTATATGTTATTTATCTACTAGAGTCAAGAAATTTTATATATACATTAAATAATAGAGCTGTTGAAAGCCTATATACCGTATTTTTTAAAAACTCTCATTATCCACAAGTTTAAAGCTGTTAATTCTTGTTGAATAATTGTTGATAATCTGTTAAAATATTAATGATTAACGATAATTAAATATATGTAAAATTTCTATAATAACTATTATAACTTCAATAATAGTAATTTACAAGATTTACACACCCTGTTAATCAATTTATTCACATATAATTGCTGTCCCATCCACAATTTCCCTAGTTATCCACATAATTGTCCACATTTATTCACAATATGTTGATAGAAAAATAGATTATAAACATTTTGTGGAAATTTATTTTAGGTTTTTAACAGGTAATTTTACTTAAAATACCTTTTTTACTTTAATTAAAGCAATTATAAACAACTATAATTTGTGGATAAGTCGTTTTGTTATCCACAATTCTGTTGATAACTCTCTATATTGACTATTGTTTGGGGATAACTATTGTAATAATACGATATTAACTAAATTTTCGCAGGAGGTATATTAATGGCGTTTTCCCAAGAAGAATTGGAACATATTTGGAATCAAACATTGAATGAAATAAAAGATAAATTAAGTAATCCGAGTTTTAAAACGTGGTTTTCTAATACAAAACCGGTAGATATGAAAGATGACAATATAATGTTAATAGAAGTTCCTAACGATTTTATTAAAGACTGGATTGAAACGAGATATAATGATCTTATTACAGAAGTTATTCAAAATTTGACCGATACAAACCTTGAATGCCGTTTCTATACAGAAGAAGAACTTAAAGAAAAAAATCAAGAAGAGGAAAAAGAAGTAGAAGAAAATGAAAAAGAGAAAAATGAGGAAGAAGAAACAAAAGAAAAGAAAAAGGAATATAATATAAATACTAATTTAAATCCTAAATATTCCTTTGACTCCTTTGTAGTAGGTAATGGTAATAGATTTGCTCACGCAGCAGCTTTAGCTGTTGCAGAAGCCCCCGCCAAAGCATATAATCCACTTTTCCTATATGGAGATGTTGGTTTGGGGAAAACACACTTAATGCAGGCAATTGCACATTACATATTGAAACATAACCCTGATAATAAGGTTGTTTATGTTTCTTCTGAAACTTTTACAAACGAATTGATTAATGCTATTAAAGATGATAAAACAGCTGCTTTTAGAGATAAATATAGAAATATTGATATATTGCTAGTAGATGATATTCAATTTTTAGCAAATAAAGAAAGAACGCAAGAAGAATTTTTCCATACTTTTAATTCTTTACATGAATCAAACCGCCAACTAATAATTTCAAGTGATCGACCTCCTAAAGAGATTCCTACTTTAGAGGAAAGATTAAGATCACGTTTTGAATGGGGTTTGATAACTGATATCCAAAAGCCTGATTTAGAAACAAGAATTGCTATATTGAGAAAAAAGGCAGATATGGAAAACTTAAAAGTACCTAATGAAGTAATTATTTATATTGCTAATAATATTCAATCTAATATAAGAGAATTAGAAGGTGCTTTAATAAAGGTTATTGCATATTCTTCATTAGTAGATAAAGAAATTGATACAGATCTTGCTGAAAAAGCCCTTAAAGACCTTATTGTTGAAAACGAAGAACCAAGAGAAGTGAATATTGATTTAATTAAAGATGTAGTAGTTGATTATTATAATTTAAAGAAAGAAGACATGACTTCTAAAAAAAGAACTCAAAAAATTGCTTTTCCAAGACAAATAGCAATGTATTTATCCAGAGAATTAACAGAACTTTCATTACCTCATATTGGAGAGGAATTTGGAGGAAGAGATCATACAACAGTGATCCATGCATATAATAAAATAGAAGAAAAAATTAATGAAGATGATGAATTTTCTAAGGTTATAAACAAAATAAAAGGTAGAATAAATAACTCTTAAATTAGCTTGTTGATAAAGTTGTTAACTGGTTGTGGATGAATTGTTAATA
>Ga0207714_1001898_pt1 | contig 13121 bp, 9 predicted proteins | sample PonA232FremontCA_2_FD_187270 | JGI IMG/M metagenome (GOLD analysis project Ga0207714, IMG submission 187270) | Marine sediment microbial community from Fremont, CA, USA - Pond A23 Sediment 2 (SPAdes) | ecosystem: Environmental > Aquatic > Marine > Unclassified | place: USA: Fremont, California... | reverse complement strand
TTTTCATGCTTGGTTGTGCCCGGGTCGGCCCGGGAATGAGGGTTGTACAAAAAAACAGAAAGCCATGATTCATGGATAGACAAGGCACTAGCTGGTTCTTTTCGGGTACTTTTGAGAGCGGTGGAACAAGACTGTACAGCCGGAACGGGGGGGCGAATGATTGGAGTGGTATGTGCTCCCGTGCTGGGTGATGAGTGAACGAGCTCCAGCCCTAAGGAATGGTTGCTCCTTGGAGGCGTGAAGCAGTCCGGCAGGGACATAAAAAGGGCCCGCTTCCGGTTTTGCCGGAAGCGGGCCCTTTTCATTTCATGCGTTTGCGGCTCGCCGCAAGTTACTTGGCGGCCTCGCGGGCCTTGCGCTGCCAGTACATCCAGGTGTCCTTGTTCTCCTGGATCCATTGCGTGGCGTGGCGCTCCACGTCGACCTGGTCGTCCTCGCCCTCGAACATCTTCTCGTTCTGGGCGGTGATGTCCTCAAAGGAGACGGACATCATCTTGAACAGCTTTTTGGCAGAGGGGTTGTTCTCCAGGAACTGATCGTTCGCGGCCACGCGGATGTCGTTGGGGACCCAACCCAGGGTGAGCGGATCGGTGACCGCGCCCTTGAGGCCGGAAACGGTCATGTAATCGGTGAAGGGCTTCTGGCCCTCGGTGGGCTTGATCTCGGGCACGCCGATCCAAACCACGTCCTTGCCCGGCTTGAGCTTGTTCACGGTCCAGTTGGGGGTCCAGGTGTAGAAGAAGACGGGCTGCCCTTCGTTGTAGCGGGCCACGGCGTCGGCCATGCTCGCGCTGTAGGTGGCCTTGATCAGGTTGACGTGCTTACGCATGTTATAGGCGTCCATCTGGTGGCTGATGGTACTCTCGCAGCCCCATCCCGGCGGGCAGGCCACCAGGTCGGCCTTGCCGTCGCCGTTGGCGTCGAAGGCCTCCTTCACCTCGGGGCGCTTGAAGTCCTCGATAGTGGTGATGTCGTACTTTTCGGCGTGCTCCTTGGAGACGAGGTAGCCCTGCACGGCGCCCTTCTTGACCACGTAGCCCACAAGGTTTTCCTCCTTGTCGAAGCCCGCGGGCACCTGCTCGTTGTGCAGAGGGAACCATCCGTTGGCCCAGTAGTCCACGTCACCCTGCATCAGGGATCGGTAGAAGATCGGGGCGGAGAGCTCCTTGTACTTTTTCACGTCGTAGCCCAGGTGCTCCAGGGCGCGGCTGTAGATGGCCTCCACGATGAACCCGGTGGTCCAGGAAGCGCGGGCGGGCTTCACGGATGTCCCCTCTCCGGGGAAGGAATCGAATTCCTTTTCCACGAAGTCAACAGTGGGATAATCCTTGGCTGCCGTTGCCTGACCGGTCATGGCAAAGACCAGGAACAGTCCCATGGCCATGACCACGGCCAGTTTGAGTGATGTCCAACTTCTCATGCGAAAACCTCCTTGTTTTGACTATGACCAGTTTGGTGAACGTACCAAACTACTCCTTTTTGATCTGGCCCAATGCCTGGGTGATGCGGTCCAGCACCATGGCGATGAGCACGATGCTCGCGCCGCCGATGCCCGCCAGGCCGATCTTGAGGCTGTTCACGCCCTCGAAGACGAGCAGGCCCAGGCCGCCGGCCCCGATGAGGGAGGCGATAACCACCATGGCCAGGGCCAGCATGATGTTCTGGTTCAGTCCGGCCATGATGGTGACAAGGGCATTCGGAATCTGAATCTTGCGCAGGATCTGCATTCGTGTAGCCCCGAAGGCCTTGCCCGCCTCGATGAGCTCGGGGTGAACCTGCCTGATGCCCAGGTTGGTCAGGCGGATAATAGGAGGAATGGAGAAGACGATGGTGGCGATGACGCCGGCCACCGAGCCGATGCTGAAGAGCATGACCACCGGCACGAGGTAGACAAAAGCCGGGGTGCTCTGCATGGCGTCCAGAATGGGGCGGATGGCTGTGTAGAAGCGATCGCTCTGGGAGCCGATGATTCCCACTGGTATACCCACGATGGTACAAAAGATGACCGAGCTGAGCACCATGGACAAAGTGATCATGGCCTCTTCCCAGACACCCATCACCCCTATGAGGAGAAGTCCGATAAGGGCGAATAGTCCGGTCCTGCGTCCGGCCGCCCAGAAGCCGAGGGCGGCGAAGGCGAGGATAACCACAAAAGGCGGGAGCCATTGCAGAAAGGCTTCGATGTTGTTCAGGGTCAACTCGATAGGGATCTTGATCTTCTGGAAGACGTGGCGGTAGTTGGTTATGAGCCAGCTCACAGCGGCTTCGATCCAATTGTCCACGGGAAGTTCGAGGTATTGGATAAACATCTAGGGATCTCCTTGCCTGGTTAGCTGGTTTCCAGCTCTTCCTGCTGTTCCTTCTCCTGCGATTGCCCTTCTTCACGCCTCAGCGTCTTGAGGAAGCGGTTCTTGGAGATGGCTCCCTGGTATTTGCCGTCCTCGTCAACAACAGGCACCGGACAGCCCAGCTTGGTGATAACGGGCAGGACATCCTGCAGATGCGTATCCATGGAGACCGGTTCCACATCCGGCAGGAAGGCTTGCTTCAGAGCATCCGGGCCGTCGCCGTTCTGATCGATGACGTTGCGTAGGCTTTCGATGCTGGCCACACCCTGGAATTTGTGCTTGGTGTCGAGCACGTAGGCAAATTCCCGATCGTAGCGCTGCAGCCTCTCCAAAGCCACGCGGGGGCCTTCTCCCTTGTGCTGGACGATGGTGATCTGATTGTCCCGCACGATGTCCGCGGCGGAGAAGACATGGGTGGGGTCCACACCTCGGAAGAAGGCAGCGACGTAGTCGTCCGCGGGATACTTCAGGATCTCTTCCGGTGTGCCGATCTGCACGATACGGCCTCCCTCCATCATGGCGATACGGTCTCCGATGCGCATGGCCTCGTCCAGATCGTGGGAAATGAAGACGATTGTGCGCGGCGCCTCCTCCTGGAGCTTGAGCAATTCGTCCTGCATTTCGGTGCGGATCAACGGGTCCAGGGCGGAGAAGGCCTCATCCATGAGCATGATGGCCGGATCGCCGGCGAGACCCCTGGCAAGGCCGACGCGTTGCTGCATGCCGCCGGAGAGTTCCTGGGGATAGCTCTTGGCGTTGGCCTTAAGCCCCACAAGCTGAAGGACCTTGTGCGCGCGTTCGATGCGTTCCTTTTCCTCCATTCCGGCGATTTCCAGGCCGAAGGCAGCGTTCTGCTCCACGGTCAAATGGGGCATAAGGGCAAAAGACTGAAAGACCATGCTCATCTTAGTCCGGCGCATGTGGACCAGATCCTCATAACTCATCTGGCACAGATCCTTGCCCTCGACATAGACCTCGCCGGATGTGGGCTCGATCAAGCGGTTGAGCATGCGAACGAGGGTGGACTTGCCGGACCCGGAGAGGCCCATGACCACAAAGATCTCGTTGGGGTAGACCTTGAAATTGGCTTGCTGCACACCGACGGTGAGACCGGTCTTCTCGAAAATCTCGTCCTTTTTGTGTCCCTGTTCGAGGTAGGGAAAAGCGCGGTCCGGATCAGGGCCGAAAATTTTGTACAGATTCTTGGCCTCAAGGCGCGGTTCGTCTTCTGCCATATGATTACCTGTCCTTTTTAGAGTTGAGGATATTTGCGAATTTTGTAGTATGACAGATAAATATAAGAGTATTTTTTACTGAACACAGGGGGACATGTCAAGCCATGTCTTAATCGTCTTTGATGTTGGGGAAACAACTAGTATGAGTTGTCAAATGCTATAAAAAAACATAAGTTGCATTAAAGAAATATGTATTTCATGAAAAAGACTTATTGAATATGATGTATATTTTAAAATGATCCAAGAAGAAATTAAATGGTAAAAAATTTGTCTTGAATATAAGTTTGCAGGATTTAGTGTGGTTTAGTTGTATTTAAATGAATATGAAAATTAGAAAGTTGCGCTTGAATATTATCAAATTACTGCTCTTAAATTTTAACATGTGATTGTTAAGTTTAAAAAAGGATTCAATTTTTGATTTTGAAGCCCATTTTCAGAACAGTATAATACAATTTTTCCGAGTGAAGTCTAAAAAAGTGTCAGGTATGGTTTTCAATAGGGTTTTGCCGAATAAAACACGATTGCAATTCAATATATGTTGATGAAAAAGGAATCAATGTTTTTGTTAAAACAACATATTGAGTGTATTTTAGTTTTAAAAGAGATGTGTTTTTGAGATAAAGCAGTTGTGACCCTACTTTTCCAGAGTACACAATATGGCAAGTTGAGAAAGAGAACACAAGTATATTCAAAGTGTCATATGTATAACGTGCTTGTTCAGTCCTCGCTTGTATGGGAATAAAATAAAATCTTTTTTGGAAAAAGAGGAGCTATCGGTTAATGTGATTGTTTCTGTAAGCATCAATAAGGAGTTTTATTATGTTCGAGCGGTTACGGGATCAGACCCTGGAGAAATCAATCAGTGATTCCGCAGTTAATCGCAAGGAAACTTCTTTAATCCCGAGCAGTATATCGGGGGGACGAAAAAAGCACCTATCAAAAAATTTCAATTGATTGGATGCGATTCTCCGATAATCGTTGCAATGTGTCCGAGCGAGAGGCTGCCATTCAAGGAGTAAGGTGAGCACGGTTTGATAAGCTCGGTATTTAAGCCCCATGAAAAGGGAAGCTTGGTAGATTCTCCTTTTGCCGAATTGATCAAGGCGTTCTCAGTGAAAGGGTCAAGCACAGGGACCGGGAGAGGTGGCACGAGACGGGCACGGGCCGTTCCCACCCGACCCCTCTGTTAGCAGGGCGCCCCAATCTTCCAATTGCTGCGTTGTCCGGCACCTATTTGAGGTGACAAAGGGGATCTGATTGACTTGGCTTCACAAATAGGTGCCGGATTCAAGCTCCCATGGAGGCCGACTATGCCCCAGTGAACAAGAGAGGGTTTCACTGGGTGAACGACGACCTTGAACTTTTTGAACGCTCTGCCTAATAAGGATTTTTTCAACTGACCGTTCCCTTCTTAGAAGGGGCAGAAAGCCAGCAAGTTGATGGCTTGATAATTATTCGCAGGATCCTCGGCGTAGCGGCATCCGACCTTGGAGCGATCTTCTCCCTTGTTCTGGATGTCGTCCACAGAGTTGCGGTAAAAGGTGCATTGATTGTTGAAACAGACGTAGAGCCAGCCCCAACCCGATTCAGGCGGAGCGTCCCAAGAAGTCATTTCCATGTTGCAATGCGGGCAGTATCGGCTTTCCATGCTTGCTACCTCTTGGTTCGTGGTTAAAGTTCTGGCAGCGACACTGGATCCGAGCGCGGAATACGCTACCGAAAATGAATGAATGTGAGATTCATATCATGATTAAAGAGGACAATATCCTATTGACTTTATACTATGAAAGGATATCCCAAGTGCGGGGTGGCGTCAAATTGTCTCAGGTCAAATGTGCCCGGGTAATTGAGGGTATGAGCCAATCCGCGAGCAAATCTGTGAGGGGGGGTATTGATTGGAAGGCCGGGATAACGGTTGGTGGGGAAGGGGAACGTTTTCCATGTCGGTTCGCAGCCCTCTGTGGATCCGGAAGAGTTTGGAAGGCAAAAAAATTGATAAAGAATGTTTTTATCGTGTTGACAAGACACACGGATAAGGGATAGATTCCAAACATGAACAACGAACTCGGGCTCAGTCTTACCCTTTGCGCGAAAGCCTCCTTTTCCTATTGGGGCTATTTTTGGTTTATCAAGGGGAACGTCTGTGGCCCGAGAGGGTGCCTATGACTGTATAGGTGCACATCTACCAAAAAAGGACCCAAGGGCCGCAGGCGAGAAGCCGGCGGCCCTTTTTTTTGGCTGCCGGTTCCCGGTCCGAGGGGCAATCCGCAAGGAGGTGCCAGGCATGCATTTGGGCAAGTCCATTCGCATGGAGCGAGTCATCAATCGGGACACGGAGCGAACCATCGTGGTGCCCATGGACCACGGGATCACTGTCGGCCCCATCCGGGGTCTGGAGCACATGAAGGAACGGGTCAACGAGGTTGCCGAGGGCGGCGGCGACGCCGTGCTCATGCACAAGGGGCTCGTGCGCTGCGGACACAGGGAGCGGGGCCGGGATATCGGATTGATCATCCATCTTTCCGCAAGCACCAAGCATTCCCCTTCCACGAACACCAAAACCCTGGTCGGCTCTGTCGAGGACGGCATCAAGCTGGGCGCGGACGCCGTCTCGGTGCATGTGAATCTGGGCGATGAACAGGAGCAGCAGATGCTGGCTGAGTTGGGGCGTGTGGCCAGCTCGGCCAACGAATGGGGCATTCCCGTTCTGGCCATGGTCTACGCGCGCGGCCCGCAAGTGAAGGATGCGTACGATCCGGAGGTGGTGGCCCACTGCGCGCGTGTGGGCGAGGAGCTCGGAGCGGATCTGGTCAAGGTCAACTATACCGGAGACATGAACACCTTCGGCAAGGTGGTTGAGGGATGCTGCATTCCGGTGGTGATCGCCGGGGGCCCCAAGATGGACAGCCGCCGCGAGCTGGTCCAGATGGTCCATGACTCCGTTCGGGCAGGCGGAGCGGGCCTGTCCGTGGGCCGCAACATCTTCCAGGACGAGAATCCGGCCGGACTCCTCGGCGCCCTGCACAGAGTGGTCCACGAGGACTCCACCGTGGACGACGCCCTGGGACTGTTAAACTGATCCGGGCGTTTTGACGGAGAATATTCCCCAAGCAGACCGGGCGCCCGGAAAAAGCGAGCGAGAGAAGCTGTATGCCCATACCCATTCTGGTCAAGGTCGTTCCCTATGACAAAAGCCTGGTGACAGGCGCGCTCGAGGCCGGCGCTGACGGAGTCATCGTCGAGCCGGAGCGCGTGGAGGAAGTGCAGGGGCTGGGCCGGATTCGGACCCTGACCCCGGGTGAGCTGACCATCCGATCCGTGGCGGACAAGGACGGGGAGGAAGCGGCGGCCGAGTCCCTGCGCCAGGGCGAGAACGTGCTCCTGGAGCAGGGGTGGGAGATCATTCCCGTGGAGAATCTCCTGGCCCTGGAAAAGGGTGAGCTCGGCCTGGAAGCGGCTTCCGCGCACGAGGCGCGGCTCGCCGCCGGCATTCTGGAAAAGGGTGCGGATTTCCTGGTCCTCTTGCCCGAGGCCGTGGGGGAAATGCCGAACATCGTGCGCGACCTCCGGCTGAGCGAAGGCCGTCTGGGCCTGGAAACGGCCCGGATCACCGAGGTGCGGCCAGTCGGCCTGGGCCACAGGGTCTGCGTGGACACCTGTTCGCTCCTGGAGACGGGTCAGGGGATGCTCGCGGGGAACTCCAGCGCCTTTACCTTTCTGGTGCAGGCGGAGACCGAGGAGAATCCCTACGTGGCCTCAAGGCCCTTCCGGATCAACGCCGGGGCGGTGCATAGCTATGCCGTCCTGCCCGGGGACCGCACCTGTTACCTGGAGGAGCTCAAGGCCGGGGACGAGGCCCTCGTGGCAGACGCTCGCGGAGCGACCCAACTGGCCACCGTGGGACGGGTCAAGATTGAGGTGCGCCCCCTGGTTCTGATAGGGGCGCAAACCGAATCCGACGCAGGCCAGGTCTTTGTCCAGAATGCGGAAACCATCCGGCTCCTCACTCCCGAGGGCCGGCCGGTGAGCGTGGTGTCCCTGAAAGAGGGGGATGAGGTGCTCTGCCGCACGGAACAGGGCGGCAGGCATTTCGGCATGCGCATCACGGAAAATATCGAGGAAAGGTAGATGGCACGGGAATATGATGCGTCATCCGGTCCCGGAGAGACGGCCGAGGAGCTGGGCCGGCTCCGGCGGGAGATATCGGCCGTCGACGACGAGCTGGTGCGGCTGCTGAACAGACGTGCAGCATTGAGCCTGGAGATCGGGCGCCTCAAGTCGGACAGCCGGGACACTGTGTTCAAGCCCTTCCGGGAAAAGGAAGTGATCCGGGAGATCCTGGACAAGAACACCGGGCCCATCCCCGAGGAGCATCTGCGGGCCGTCTATCGGGAGGTCCTCTCCTCTTCGCGCAGCCTGCAGCGCCGGCAGAGCGTGGTCTACCTGGGCCCGGAGGGGACCTTTTCCTACTTCGCCGGCCTGCACTATCTGGGCAACTCAGCGGATTACCGGCCCAAGGCCGTACTGGAGGACGTCTTCCGCAGTGTGCGGCAGCGCGAGTCTGATCTGGGGATCATTCCCCTGGAGAACTCCCTGCAGGGTACTGTGGGCCAGAGCCTGGACCTCTTCCTGCGCTACGAGGTCTTCATCCAGGCCGAGGTGTTCTGCAAAATCAGCCATAGCCTGCTCGCTTCGGGCCAGAGCCTTTCCGACATCCGGGTGGTCCATTCCCATCCCCAGGCCCTGCAGCAGTGCACCTCCTGGCTGAGCGCCCAGCTTCCCCAGGCCGAGGTCGTGCCCGCGGAAAGCACCGCCGCGGCTGCGGAGCGGGTGCACGGCAAAACCGGGGAGGCGGCCATCGCTCATCCCGCGCTTGCGGAACGATTTGATCTCAATGTGCTGCAGACCGGGATCGAGGATCTTCCGGAGAACTGGACCCGCTTTTTGATTATCGGGCCCAAGATGCCCCCTCCGGGCAACCGGGACAAGACCTCGCTTCTGTTTACCCTCACGGACAGGCCGGGCTCCCTGGCGGGAATGCTCAACCGCCTGGCCGAGGAGGAGGTGAACATGAAAAAATTGGAGTCCCGGCCCATGCGGGGGGAGCGGTGGCAGTACGTCTTTTTCGCGGATGTGGAGTGCGATCTGACCCTGGACCGCTACGATCGCCTGCTGCAGAGCCTGCGGGACAACTGCCACAATCTGCGGGTGTTGGGGAGCTATCCTAACGGGCCCTATCTCGACTTGGTCCGCCAGCGGGTTTAAGGAGTTATTGGACGTGAACTCACCCATCTACTTCGTCGCTGCAAAATTCTGAAATCCTCATGTATGAAGATACACTGCGGTTTCAAAATTTTTTGCTCCTTGTATCTGGGCGAGTTGACGTCCAATCACGGCTCTCGGTCAGGCACTCAGTAGCAGAAGACAGAAGACAGAGGTCAGAGATCAGAGGGTGTAGTGGTGAGTATTCGAGCTGGCTCGCTTCAAAAAGAGACTTTCGCAACAAATGAGCCGGTTGAATTTTTTGGTCCATAGAGAGGACACGGCAATGCATCAATCCCCAGTCCAGGCCCCGCCGAGCAAGTCCGCCTCGCACCGGGCGCTTATCACCGCCGCCCTGGCGGATGGCGACTCGCGCCTCAAGAATCTTCTGGCCAGTCAGGACCTGGAGCGGACCCGGGACTGCCTGGCCCGGCTCGGAGCCGACATCCGCGAGGAGGGCGGGGATACCCTGGTGCGGGGCATGGACACACGCCGCCAGCGGAGCCCTGAGCCCGTGGAGCTGGACGTGGGCGAGTCGGGCACGACCTGCCGCCTCGTCGCGGCGGTGGCCGCCCTGACCGGCTGCGTCTGCCGCATTTCCGGCAGGGGCCGCATGCATCAGCGGCCCCTGGGCTCTCTGACCCGGGCCCTGGAGGCGCTGGGCGCTCAGGTGACCTGTGAGGTCGAGCCCGGCTGCCCGCCCCTGGTCATCGATGCTCGTGGGATAGCCGCCGGCAGCGTGGGCGTGGACCTGGAGCAGAGCAGCCAGTTCCTCTCCGGGCTGCTTCTGGCCGGGCCGGCACTGACAGAGCCTCTCTGCGTCAATATTACCGGGAACAGGGTGGTCTCCTGGCCCTATGTGGCCCTGACCCTGCAGGTGATGCGTGATTTCGGGGCGAGCTTCGAGGTGGAGGCTTTCCAGGACGGCATCTGGGAGGAAGTGGCCTGGGAAAATCTGACCCGGGCCGAGCCAGGCAAGGTGCGGTTTACCATATACCCCGGAGCCTATGCGCCGCGGGAGTATAGCGTGGAGGGGGACTGGAGCAACGCCTCCTACCTCCTCGCTGCGGGGGCTTTGCAAGAAAGGGGTATCCGGGTTTCGGGGCTCGATCCGGATTCGACCCAGGGGGACCGGCGGATCCTGGACATCCTGCGCGCCATGGGCGCCGAGGTGGAGATTTCCCACGGGGAAATCCGCGTCACTCCGAAGGGGCTGTGCGGCGCGGACCTGGACATGGGGGCCTGTCCGGATCTGGTGCCCACCGTCGCGGTGCTGGCCACCCTGGCCAGCGGGGAGACCCGGATCCGCAACGCGGCTCATCTCCGGCTCAAGGAGAGCGACCGCCTTGGGGATCTGGCCGGGGAGATCGCGAAAACGGTGGCGGAAGTGGAGCTGCATGAGGATGGAGCCACCATACGCCCGTCCTCGAAGCCGGCAGCCGGCCCTGTTCATTTCGACACCCACGGGGATCATCGCCTGGCCATGGCCTTTGCCCTGTACGGGCTGGCCGGAGTGGAATACAGCCTGAGCGATCCGGAGTGCGTGGCCAAATCATTTCCCTCCTTCTGGGAAACCTGGAAGCTGGTCCGGCACTCACAGCGCCGTGAGTGCCGGATGACTGATACACGGCGCGAAAGAGTGACAATCATTGGAGGCCGCGGGGCCATGGGGCGCTTCTTCGTCGAGCGGCTGCGGGGCTGCGGCCTCGAGGTGAAGGCCCTGGACAAGCCGCTGCGGGAGGAAGAGGCGACCGAGCACGTTCCGGGCAGCGAGCTGGTCTTGCTCGCCGTTCCATCCCATGTGGTGGCCGAGGTCCTGGATCGGCTGGAGGCCCATCTCTCCCCGGAGAGCGTGCTCGCGGACATCTGTTCGGTCAAGGTGGAGCCCCTGCAGCGGATGCTGTCCCGCCATTCCGGGCCTGTTGTCGGTACCCATCCTCTCTTTGGCCCCGATCCCGAGCCGGAGACCGCCCTGAGAGTGGCCCTTTCCCCCGGACGCGACGAACAGGCCGGGGAGTGGGTCCGCGGCCTGCTGCAGCGGGCCGGACTGACTCCCTTCGACGCCGAGGCCCGGGAGCACGATCGTGCCATGGCCTTTTTGCAGGGGCTCAACTTCGCCACCACAACCGCCTATCTGGCGGCTGCTTCCCATGACGCGAGCATCAGCAAGTATCTGACCCCCTCCTTCCAGCGCCGTCTCGACGCGGCCCGGAAGATGCTCAACGAGGACGCCGAGCTCTTCCAGACCCTCTTCGAGTCCAATCCCTACAGCCAGGAGGCGGTGCGCTGCTTCCGCTCCTATCTGGGCCTCGCCGCTGGCGGCGAGCTCGATATCCTGCTGAACAGGGCCTGCTGGTGGTGGAACGGCAACAATGATCCGGGGGGGGACGTGTAGGTCCGGGAATCGAATCTTTCGGTTGTTCAGGCCGCATTCCCTCCCCGGGAATGCGGCCTTTTTTTTGATCCAAACCATGGAGACAGGTCTATGCACAGATTCACATTGCGCCAGTACGCGGCGACCCATCCCGCGGACACCCAGACGCCCATTGGCATGTACATGCGCTTCGTGGGCGACGATCCCGGCCTGCTCCTGCAGAGTGCGGAAGTGGACGGCAGGCTGGGGCGCTACAGCCTCATCGCCTGGGATTTTTGCCTCACTGCCCGCTGCAGCGGGGGAAAACTCTCCGTTTCCGTGCGCGATCCCGCTCTGAGCGGCCTGTATAAGCTCTCCGGCACGGATTTCGTCCCCGGGCTGCGGCAGCTCATGGACAGCCTGGACCTGTTTCCGCCGGAGACGCACCCGGATCTGCCGGCCATCTCCCGCTCCCTGCTCGGCTACTTCGGGTACGAGTTGGCGGGCCTGCTGGAGCCCGGCCTGGCAAAGACCTTAAGTCCCGAGGACGCGGAGTGCGCCCTGGTGCTTCCCGGTCGGCAGATCCTCTTCGACCACCTGCACCAGCGCTGCGTGCTCCTGGGGCTGGAGCGAAGCCCGGAGCCTGACCCGAAGACACGCAGGGACAGGGAGGAACCCGAGACCAGGGTGGGGACGGTTCGGCCCACGGTTTCCGGGGAGGAATTCCGCTCCGGTGTGCAGCGGGTGCGGGAGGAGATCCGCGGAGGAGAGGCGATCCAGGTGGTGCTTTCCTGCCGTTTCCAGACCGAGTTCGAAGGTGATCCCTTCCTGGTCTACCGCAGGCTGCGCCAGAGCAATCCCTCGCCGTACATGTTCTACGTAAACCTCCCGGACCTGACCCTCATCGGCTCCTCGCCAGAGGTGCTGGTCCGCAGCACGGATGGGGTCCTGGAGGGACGGCCCATCGCCGGAACCCGCCCCCGCGGTACGGATCCGGCACAGGACGAGGCCCTGGCCCGGGAGCTGTCCGAGGACCCCAAGGAGCGCGCGGAGCACGTCATGCTGGTGGATCTGGGCCGCAACGACCTGGGCCGCATCGCAAAGCCCGGCAGCGTGAATCTGGAGCGGTTCATGCAAGTGGAGCGCTTCTCCCACGTGATGCATCTCACCTCCTATCTCCAGGCCCGAGTGAGTCCGGATCTGGATGCTCTGGACGTGCTCCGGGCCACCTTCCCCGCGGGTACCGTTTCCGGAGCGCCCAAGATACGGGCCATGGAGATGATCCGGGACATCGAGCCCCAGCCGCGCGGGCCCTATTCCGGGGCAGTGGGCTGGCTCGGCCTGGATCGGGACCGTCAGAACCTGGATACCGGGATCGCCATCCGGACCATGTGGCTGCGGCAGGGGATGATGACCTGGCAGGCCGGCGCGGGCGTGGTCAGCGACTCGGATCCGGAATCCGAATGGCAGGAGTGCTGGAACAAGGCCAAGGTGCTCCTGCGAAGCCTCAACCAGAACGGAGGTGGCGATGTTTTTGCTCATCGATAACTACGACTCCTTTACCTACAACCTGGTCCAGGTCCTGGGACAAGCCGGGACCCTTCCCAGGGTGCTGCGCAACGACGACGAGGCCTTGTTCGACCCGGATCTGTTCCGGGAGCTCAGCGGCGTGCTCATCTCTCCCGGGCCCGGCGGTCCGGAGAAAAGCGGGCTTTGTTCGGATTTTCTGGCGAAGCTGGATCCCAACGTCCCCGTGCTGGGAGTCTGCCTGGGCCAGCAGATCCTGGGCCACGTGGCCGGATGGAGCGTGATCCGGGGAGATCGGGTCATGCACGGCAAGACCTCGCAGATCCGGCACGAGGGGAGTGAGCTCTTCAGCGGACTGAGCCGGCCCTTCACCGCGACCCGGTATCATTCCCTGCT
>Ga0207714_1001897_pt1 | contig 13122 bp, 4 predicted proteins | sample PonA232FremontCA_2_FD_187270 | JGI IMG/M metagenome (GOLD analysis project Ga0207714, IMG submission 187270) | Marine sediment microbial community from Fremont, CA, USA - Pond A23 Sediment 2 (SPAdes) | ecosystem: Environmental > Aquatic > Marine > Unclassified | place: USA: Fremont, California... | reverse complement strand
TTCCTGTGACAGGTTTTCCATAGCCAGAAGAGCATTTCCGGCCACCTCTTTGTCGGTTTCCCCGATTGCAGCCGTAAACGTATCGACAATTGCCCGGTGCTGATCAGCATCCGAGACATCCCGGTACTGCGGGCGTAGATGCTGAATTACATACGCTCTGACAATGTCGTTCAGATTCTTGTCTCCGGCCATAGAGATCATGGCAGAGGTAAGCTCGGGCGGCATTGAATTCTGATTGCGCAGCTTGTTAAGCAGATTATTCTTAACAACCAGCATATTCTCACCATTTTCTTCATTTCTGAGTAGAGAATAGACAGCATTACGCTCATTGATACTGAGAGATTTTCCCAGAGTACTTACAGCCTGAATGCGTTGATAATCATTTTCGCATCCGTCGAGGCCGAAAACCTTACGCAGCGATGCCGGAACCTCTTCCTCTGCGACGGTTTTAAAACCGTAGTCAAACGAAGGCTTCCGTACAGGAGTTCCGGAAATCGGTGTGGTTTTTTGCACCGTAGCCTTACTGCTCTGTTTCACTTTATTTTCAGGTAAAGCATGTTCAGCATTAGGCTCAACAGTTCCCCAGTCGTTCAAAAGAAAGAACGATAAAGCAGCTGTAACAACAGCAATACTAACTATTATAGTTTGTCTGTTCATGATTCTTAGTAACCCCCGATGGTGATCCCACCCTGAAGAGCTTTAAGGTGATGACAGACGGACGTCTTAGTCTCTGGAGGATATACGAAATAAACAGTATACATGTTTAATTCGTCAAGATCTGACATTGTTATTGTTTTAGTACGTGTCCCGTCGATAAACACCACACCTGAAACAAAGATATCAAGTTTAAGGTTAAGGTCTTCATGCGGATTACTTACCACGCCAAACATTTTGACGACAGTTGACCCGTCCTCGAGTACTTCATCCTTAAACACCCCGGCCACGCTTGGCCGTGCTATGTCCGCTGTATGAATCCTGAATGAGTCAATGACCGGTCCGTCCTCTCCGACGCGGGCAACCACGTATGCAGATCCCGTTTCTTCATTTTTAATTGTAATTTTTTTATCAGTCTGAGTAATAAGTCCAACATCGGATGGCATATCAAATACAACTTCAGCGGGCTTTGCATTAACAGCAATGTTACGCTGATCGCCAACAACAGCCAGTTGGTCAGAACTAACAGCCTTGTAGTCGACAACATCGATCTGTGCTGTATAAGCAGTTTCTTTTCCGTCCGGTGCAGTATAAACACCTTCAAGTGCAAACGTGCCTGCTGTATCAAATTTATAAACAAGATAGTCATCGTGCTTCTTTGTGCCCACCACAGTTGAATCGACTGAGATAGTATATGATCCGCCTGTAGCTGTTTCCGGGCGAGCGACAAGCTTCAGGCTGTCACCTTTACGGATTGTGATAGGCTCAACAGCAGCGGCAATATTTGTTGTTGTCCATTTAAGTGCAGTCTCAACAGTTTTCGCCCCATTCTGGAATGCTACGTCAACAGTTTTAGTCTCTTCAGGGTTGAGCTCAACATTTGCGAACCAACGTTTGCCTGCATTATTGTTAAGGGCTAATTCTGTACCGTCAGACTCTGTTAGACTCATCATATTCAGGAAGTACCCGTTACCCTCGACACACGCAGGGGATGTAGCAGCTGCAACAAAAGCCGTATCTGAAAGTCCGGAGTTATTAACTTCACACATCTGAGAAAGTCGATTATCCAGCCAGTCTGCCTTCCCGTTTTCGTCTGTATCTTCACCTGCAACAGCTTTGAAAGACAGAGAGTTAATGCGCAGGCGCGGTTTGAAATCCGCATTATCGCAGTAGATACGGAAAGTATGATCACCCGCCGTAAGATGCGGAAGCATAAACATCACCTCTTCCTCGTTCCGGCAATTTGCTGTTAAAACCCTAGTACTGACAAAAATATCATCTACAAACAGTTTAAGGTTAAAATTATTTTGCATTGGGTTTTTATTTTCACGGCCTTTAACCGAAAGCATAAATGTTCCAGCCTCGACCAAATTCACATCATACTCCACATATCCCCGGCGTTTATCAGCAACAGCACTTGTACCTTCTTTTCTCCAGGATCCTAGAGAATTAGAAAAATCAGCACCGTTTATTACTTTTAAAGTTGTAATAGCACCAAGATCAGCATCAAGACCATCAGAGAAGAAGACCATCTCTTCTGTGTAATCATCAAAACCGTCGCCGTCGGTGTCTGCACTAAATGGATCTGTTTTCGATGAATTAACTTCGTACCCGTCGTTCAGGCCATCTCCATCGGTGTCTGCTTTTGTGACGTCAGTTCCCAATTCAATTTCACGTTTGTCACTCAGGCCATCGCCGTCAAAATCAGCCGTTTCAGCTAGAATAAGGTGTTCATCTGATTTATGAAAAAAGAATTGTGAAGGTACAACTTGCTTATCTATTAAATCAGAAGACCAGCTTAAGATCAATCCAGCATGTCCTCCACGGTCATAATAATCAATTTTTAAAGGATAAAACCCGCGTTGTAAATTCAACAGTCCACTTTTCTCCCTCATTGCATGATTCCCGTCATTGTTGATAACGCCATTATCATTGATCAGCAGCTTAGAACCGTCATCAGAATTGAGATAAAAGGTATAGTCGCCGTCCGCCGGGATATACACATAACCTGTGAAAGCAGCTGATACTTCCCTGCGTCCACTGTTTGCTATTTCGCCACGAGTCTTACTGATATTAACCCCGTCAACATTCCTGACAAGATAAGGAGTCATACTATCAAAATCAGGGAGTTTAGTAAGTTGCTCTGCACCATTATAATACGATGCTGTCAGCCCTGACTCATACAAAGCGACGTCATTATCAATATTAATTGAATCGATCAGGCCGTCGCCGTCGGTATCGGAATTGAGCGGGTCGGTGCCGTAGGTGTTGATTTCTTCGCCGTCTGTCAGGTAGTCGTTGTCGGTGTCGGCGCTGTGGGGATCTGTACCGTATTCTTGTTCGATGTAATTAGGGACACCGTCATTGTCGTTGTCCGCAAGGGCAGTGTACAGCCCGGTAATCTGTTCCGGTGTCAGCGCCCTGCGGTAGATCCGGATTTCATCGAGAGTTCCGGCAAAGAATCCTCCGTCGGCTGCACCGGTGTGACCGATTTTCAGGCCGGTATCGTCGGCATATTCCAGGTCCGCGTCATGGCTGCCGGATGCCGCGAGTTCACCGTTGACATAGAGTCTGATTTCCGGACGATCGAATACAACCGCAACCCTGTACCATTTGTGCGGGACTGTGAAGCCGGGCGCTGTTTTTATAACGGTTTTCATTCCGGCTGCGGGGCTGGAGAGTTCAACTGCCAGAGCGTTGCGGGCGGTCTTGTACAGGGTGTATGCGTGGCCGTCTGCGGAGTCCTTCTGTGCAAGCAGAGTCATAGTGCCGTCTTCGGCGGAACCGCTGACAGTGTTGCCGTACAGAGTGCTGAACCTGGTATATGCGAGAAGAGAGAGTTCTGCGGCCGGTTTATAGGCTTCGGAGTTATTCACAGTCAGTGAGTCATCGCTGCCGTCAAAAGCCAGGGCGCCATAGATTAAACCTTTGACTGCTGCGGCGCCGTTGACAACGCCGTTGTTGCCGGCGTTTGAACTGTCCGCGGCGACACCGTTCTGCAGCTCATCAAGCGGCCACCATCCCGCCAGTCCATCCGCCGGGATATCGGCCGGGATATCGGCCGGGTTGAAGTCGTTATCGAGCTCCCATTTATCATCGAGCCCGTCCATGTCCGTATCCGCCATGGTCGGATCAGTGCCTGCGGCGATTTCCTCTGAGTCGCTGAGTCCGTCGCCGTCCGTGTCATTTTCCAGCGGATCGGAGCCGTACTCATTAATTTCCACTCCGTCGGTCACCCCGTCGCCGTCCGTGTCCTCTTCTCGGGGATCGGTGTTGTGTTTCATTTCCTCTGCATTGGCGATTCCGTCGCTGTCGCTGTCGTCGACCGCGTTATCCAGGGCCTTAACTGCTGATTCGGGAAGCGGTTTATTCAGGACGAGGAAGTCATCCAGTGTTCCGGCGAACCGGCCGTTTCTGCTGCCGCCGCCGTGTCCCAGGAGGATGTCTGAGGAACCGTAATCGATGTCGCTGTCATAATCGACTGCATCGATCTTTTCGCCGTTAACATAGAAGGTCAGTTCAGTTCCGTCGAAAGTGAGGGTGAGGCGATAATAAGTATTCTGCACGGTGAAGCCTGCCGGGGTTTTCATAGTAGCGGATTGGCCGGAGGCAGCGTTTTCGACACTTACTGCCAGTGCGTTGTGCTCGGTTTTATAGAACACCCAGGCATAACCGTCGCCGGAATTGGGGTGGGCTGCGATTATCATGGTACCGTCCGGGGCATTTTCCGTAACATTGCCGTAGAGGTCGGAAAAAGCGGCTCGCGCCGCTATAGTGAATTGCTGCAGGTGAAGCTCTTGCGTATCGGGGATCGAGACTTCATCGTCGATGCCGTCGAACCGGAGCCCGCTGCTCACGTCAGTTTCAACGCGGACGGGACCGGAAATAAAGGCGTCGTTGCCGGCGGGCCCGCTGTCCACTGCGACTGATTCTGAGTTGCCTTCGAACTGCCACCATCCGGCAACATTTTCGAACTTGACAGTGGCGGGGCTGAAGCCGTTGTCGAGCTCCCATTTATCATCGAGCCCGTCCAGGTCTGTGTCCGCCCTGTTCGGATCGGTGCCTGCGGCGATTTCCTCTGAGTCGCTGAGTCCGTCGCTGTCGATGTCGGCCTGCAGCGGATCGGTGCCGTACTGCTTAACCTCCTCGCCGTCGGTCAGCCCGTCGCCGTCCGTGTCCGTCTTTTCGGGATCGGTGTCGTGCGTGTTTTCTTCGGCATTGGTAAGGTTATCCTCGTCCCGGTCTTTTTCGCCGTCCCGGAATGAAAGTATTTCGTCATCTGTGAGAGCCCTTTCGTAAATCCGCAGGTCGTTAAGGACCACGGCGGCGAACGCATCGTTCGGCGATCTGCCGTGACCGGCCCGGAGGCCGCTGCCTGCGGCGTAATCAAGTGCAGAGTCATGGGTGTCGTTATCGATCAGTTCACCGTTGACATAGAATTTCGCCTCTGGCCGGTTGAAGGTGAGAGCCAGCTGATACCATTGGTCTTCGGCTGCGAAGCCGTCTTCGGTACTGAGGACTGTTGTTTTACCGGTGACGGAATCATTTATTTCAGCGACCAGCGCCTGATGTTCCGTTTTATAGAACGTCCAGGCATAGCCTGTCGCCGGGTTATTCTGGGCGAGAATAATCATTTTTCCTTCAGGTGCGCTGTCGGTGACGGTATTGTTGTAGTATTCGGAGAATTTAACTCTGAGGGCGGCGGTAAGCTCCGAGGGTTTATAGACGGCGGCATTGTCGATAATCAATTCATCATCGTCCCCGTCAAACTTCAAGCCGTACCTACCGGCCCATCCTTCGACATGGCGGGCTCCGAAGATCGCGCCCGGGTTGCCATACATACTGGAGTCCGCCGCGACACTGCCTGTTTTTTCATCCAGCAGCCAGAGACCGACGAGGTCTTCGGTACCGACTGCGTCCGGTGTCATCCCGTGCTGCACTTCAAAGCCGTCATTGACGCCGTCGCCGTCAGTGTCAGTAATCAGCGGATCGGTGTTATTCTGATATTCCTGAAGGGCGGTTAAATTGTCGCTGTCATTGTCACTGTCTGCATCCGAGCTGTCGTCGGGGTCAAGGGTATAGGCGACTTCCCAGCCGTCGATCATACCGTCGCCGTCGGTATCCGCGCCGGCTGGGTCTGTGCCGTGGGTAAAGACTTCCTCGTAGTCACTGAGTCCGTCACCGTCGCTGTCAGTATCATTGTCAGATGTCCCCATCTGTGCTTCCTGTTCTGCGTCGAGACCGTCCCTGTCTATATCGATATAGAGCAGGCAGGATTCGATTTCGATCTCGCCTGTGCCGCGCTGTATTCTTATGACCGAGGCATCGGGGTTGGCTTCCAGGGGCAGGGTTTTCCTGACTGTTGTGCTTTCTCCCGTGCCGTTGAGCAGGTTGCCGAAAACATCTGATCTGATGACTGAGTTGTCCGCATCGAGCAGGTCGAGGTAAAGGGTTGAGTTATCGAAATCGGTGAGAGCAATCTCCAGGACTGCGTCCGAGCCAAGCAGGCTTCGGTCGAGTTCAATGAACAGGCTGCCTGTGTTGTCTGCTTCTGCGGCCGGGACGTGCCAGGTGTTGTTCAGCCATTCGCCGCCTTCCCTGTAACTGCCGGTCCACCAGACGGGGCCGGTATAGGAATAGGTATTCTGGTACGTAAACTCGGGGTTTCCCCAGTCGATGAAAGCCCTGCTCAGCGGATCATTATCGAAATCATCCGGCCATCCGTCCCTGTCGGTGTCCATGTACCGGGGGTCGGTCCACACGCTGAACTCCTGGAGGTTGGTCAGTTCATCGGTATCATAGTTAAGCTCGGCATCGCCGGGGTCGTTCGGATCGAGAGCGAAGAAATTTTCGTAGTCGTCGCTCATGCCGTCTGAGTCGGTGTCGGTGACGGCGGCATAAGCGGTGATTGCGAGGGTCATGGTGAGCAGTAATCCTGCTGACCAGACAAAGACCCTTGCGCCGGCTGACATATTTCGGTAGGCTCTGGATATCTGTTTAGTCATTGTTTTATTTCCTTTGTTTTTCTTATATGAACCACTGATCTTCGCTGTTGATTGCCGCAAAACGGTACAAAAATACACGAAAAGTAACAAGTTTACTAACCACAGAGGCCTCAGAGGGCACAGAGGTTTATAACACTATTGAACCACTAATTCTCACTAATCTTCACTAATAATTGCAGCAACAAATTTACGGCAGAAATATTAGAGACAGAAATATTGAACAAAACACTCAACGCAACGTGTGGAAAAGTGAGTTTTTTGTCCACAATATTTCTGTCGTCTTCGGCTCGAGGGGACTCTCGCCCTCCAGTAACGGCTCGAGGGGACTCCAAAGCGGCTTCGCCGCGGGCACTCGCAACGCGTCGTTACAAACAATATGGACCACTAATCTTCGCTGATTTTCACTAATAATTGCAGCGACAAATTTACGGCAGAAATATTAGGGGCAGAAATATTGAACACAACACTCCACACGGAGGTGTCAATTTTCCGGTGAAAATAAAATTGCACGAACTGTGATTTTATAGAATTCACCGCTTTTTCTATCATTTTTTAGGCATTGCAGTAGGTTAGCGTATGAAGCAAAGTTTAAGATGGCCTTAACTTCGGTAATTACTTTTCTCGGGGAACGACGTGTTTATAGAAAAACTGCGATATTTTCTTCACATTCCATATTTTATCTTATCGGGGACATGCATCGTAAGAAGCGATAAATCAAAGAGAGCTTTTATATGGCCTTTAAAAGCTCATTTTGTCTTATGTTTTTTCTTCTGTGCGAATTGAAAAACATTAAAAATGCGGTAAGTTAAAGAATATTGCTAATCCTAAACACTGCGTAATTTAGGATTATTTAAGCTTGCACTAAATATAAACCAGAGCCGGCAGTTACTGTATTAATTCATTAATCTCTGCTCTGATAGGGAGTCCCGCCTATATGGACAATCAGGAAAACGTCTCACAACCGGAAGAAGCTAACCCCCAAAATCCTGCAGTGGATCAAAGTGACTACAGTGAGAAACAGATCACCGTTCTTGAGGGGCTGGAAGCGGTGCGGCAGCGTCCGAGTATGTATATCGGCGATACCGGTGAGCGCGGTCTGCATCACTTGGTCAATGAAGTACTGGACAACAGTATTGATGAGGCACTTGCCGGTCACTGCTCGACTATTGATGTCGTTGTGCACGTGGACAACAGCATAACGGTTACCGACAACGGCCGCGGTATCCCTGTAGGCATTCACGAAGAAGAGAATAAGCCTGCGATTGAAGTTGTTATGACGGTGCTGCATGCCGGCGGTAAATTCAGCCATGATGCCTACAAGGTCTCCGGCGGTCTTCACGGTGTCGGTGTTTCGTGTGTAAACGCCCTCAGTGAATGGCTGGAAGCGGAATCGATGCGTGACGGCTATCATTACCACATGCGCTTTGAGCGTGGTCAGAATGTTTCTGGATTAAAAACAATTCGCCCTACTGATAAGCGTGGAACCAGGATTTCGTTCAAGCCCGACCCCGAAATATTTGAGGATGTTGAATATAACTGGGAAACACTTACCAAACGCCTTCGCGAGTTGGCTTTTCTTAATGCCGGCATAACTATCACCTTGCGGGATGAGCGTCCGGAAGAAGGTGATCGTGAGGAAAGTTTTCACTACGACGGCGGTATAAGCGAATTTATCACGCATCTGAATGAAGGTAAGCAGGCGTTTTCTGATGTCATTTATCTTCACGCTCAGCATGAAGGCGTGGATGCTGAAATTGCGATGCAATATACGGACAGTTATAATACCAATGTTTTCAGTTATGCCAATAATATAAATACTATTGAGGGCGGAACTCATCTGTCCGGTTTTCAGGCTGCATTGACCCGCTGTGTTAACAATTATGCCAAACAGCTGCCGTCTTACAGAAATGAAGCACAGGTATCCGGAACGGATGTAAAAGAAGGGTTGACAGCAATTATCAACATCAAGGTGCCTGATCCTCAGTTTGAGGGTCAGACAAAGACTAAGCTCGGCAACAGTGAAGTGCGCGGCATTGTCAACACGATACTTCATGAAAACCTGACCACCTACTTTGAAGAGAACCCGCAGGCGGCCCGCAGTATTCTGGATAAGGCACTGCTTGCGTCGCGGGCGCGTGAAGCGGCCCGCAAAGCACGTGATCTTACCCGCCGTAAAACGGCTCTCGAAAGTTCAGCCCTTCCCGGTAAACTGGCAGACTGCTCCGAGCGTGATCCGTCAAAAACCGAACTCTATATTGTCGAGGGCGACAGTGCGGGCGGGTCTGCTAAGCAGGGCCGTGACAGCGGTTTTCAGGCAATCCTCCCGTTGCGCGGCAAGCTTCTTAACGTTGAAAAAGCGCGGCTTGATAAACTTTTAAACAACAAGGAAATACAGGCACTTATAACGGCTGTGGGATGCGGTATCGGGAATGAAGATTTCGATATCGACAAGGTGCGTTATCACCGGATCGTGATCATGACTGATGCCGACGTGGATGGCTCGCACATCCGCACTTTATTGTTGACCTTGTTATTCAGGCACATGAAGCCGTTGATTGAGCGCGGTTATGTATATATTGCAAAACCGCCGCTCTACAAAGTCACCCGGAGAAAACGAGCTCAATACGTTGAGAGTGACGAGGAACTGGACAAACTTCTTCTGGACCTGGCTTTAGACGATATAGATATTGAATTTGTCAACAATGGAGCGATGGACCGGGAAAGTCTGTATGAAATTGTTTCTATTATTCGCGAAGCTACACGTTTGACATCCGGCCTTGCCCGCCACGGCACTTCACCGACCGATTATCTTGCCCGGAAGTCAACGGAGACCGGAGCTTTTCCATCCGCCCTGGTCAGTGTGCGCGAAAAAGATGGACGCTATACTGAACAATATGTTTACGACAGCGACGAGGAAGCCCGTGTTGTAGCGCAGGCAGAGGAACGATTGGCCGCAGAGCTGGCGGAAGAGAAAAAACAGCAGGAGGAAGGAGCCACCGGCAACGAGGAAGAAAATAATGATGCTGTAGATAATGTGGTTGCCGGAGATGAAGATCAGGAAGATGAGACCCGTAAACAGATTCAACAGGCCATTGATGTTATTCCGATATATGAAGCGACGGCCTTCAAAGATATCGATCAGCGCCTTCAGAAGCTGGGACTGACAATTGAGATGCTCTTTGAGGGGGATGAACCAATTGTGAATCTGGAGCACAAGAACGAAACGATCAATGTTAACTGTCTAATGGATATGTACAGCAAGATCAAGGAAATCGGCAAGCAGGGGCTTCAGATACAGCGTTACAAAGGTCTCGGTGAAATGAACCCGGATCAGCTCTGGGAAACAACTATGGACCCTGAGCGGCGCAAGATGTTCAAGGTGACTCTTGAGGATGCTTTTGAAGCTGAGCGCATGTTTACACTTCTCATGGGCGATGATGTAGAGCCGCGCCGGAAATACATTGAAGACCATGCCACCAGTATAGAAAATCTGGATATTTAGACAGAACTACAGGCGTCATTGAGGACGCAAGTCTTTCTGATATAAATCGAAATACTGGAGCTAGTCTGAACGGCTAACAAGAGACGCAACACTGAACACTGGATATCGATTACTGGTTACTGATAACCGCTAACTGATCACAGAACCAAAGGGAAAAATCTAATGAGCCCGGATCTACAAAACAGCGATTCACCAGCAAGCATAGAAGATATTCTGCATGATGCCTACCTGCAGTACTCTCTGAGTGTTAATGTAGGGCGTGCGATACCCGATGTACGTGACGGACTTAAACCGGTGCATCGGAGAATACTCTATGCAATGAAAGAATTGGGCCTTTCTAAAAATCATGCCTATACCAAGTGTGCTAAGGTTGTGGGAGAGGTTATAGGAAATTACCATCCGCACGGCGACCAGGCGGCCTACGATACCCTTGTACGGATGGCCCAGCCTTTTGCCATGCGCCATACACTTGTTGACGGGCAGGGAAACTTCGGCAGTATCGACGGTGATGCACCTGCGGCATACCGTTATACCGAGTGTCGTATGGAGCGGCTGGCGGAAGAAATGCTGGCTGATATGGACAAAAACACTGTTGATATGCGGCTTACGTTCGATGAAGAGAACGAAGAGCCCGTGGTTTTACCAGCGAGTTTCCCGAACCTTCTGGTGAACGGCGCAACCGGCATCGGCGTCGGCATGGCAACAACCATACCGCCGCACAACCTGGGAGAGGTTATCGATGCTACTGTTGAGCTTATTGATAATCCCACCGCATCAGTTCGTGAACTTATGCACCATATAAAGGGTCCGGATCTTCCCACTGGAGCGACCATTATGGGCATCAACCCGATTGTTCAGCTTTACGAAGAGGGGCACGGTGTTATCAAGGTCCGTGGCAAAGCCGATATCGAGGAGAAAAACGGCCGCGAGAAAATTATAATCACAGAAATTCCTTATGCTGTTAACAAAGAGCGGCTCGTTACAGAAATTGCCAATCAGGTACAGAATAAAAATATTCCCGGCATAGCTGACTTGAACGACGAATCGAGCAGCAGAACGGGGATAAGAATCGTGGTGGATGTAAAGAACAATGCCGATGCTAATATTGTTCTGAACCAGCTTTACAAGCACAGCAGTCTAGCGAGCACAATCGGCAGTCAATTCCTGGTAGTAGACCGCACCACGCCCAAAACCATGAACCTGCCGCAGGTTCTGCAGGCATATATTGATCATCGGCTGGAGGTAATTACGCGGCGTGCCCGTTATGAACTGAACAAGGCCGAAGATCGCGCACATGTCCTGTGCGGCCTGCTGATTGCTGTTGATAATATTGATGAGATTGTTTCGATTATCCGCAAGTCGCGTACGCGTGAAGAAGCAGGGAACACGATGATGGCGCGTTTTGACTTATCGCAGCGTCAGACAAACGCTATCCTGGAAATGCGCCTTCATCAGCTTACCAGTCTGGCGACTGAACAGTTGCAGGAAGAGTATGATAAACTCAAGCAGTACATTGATTATTTGCGTGAGTTACTGCAGAACCGTCAAATGCGGATGGACGTTGTGAAGGATGAGCTGCTGGAAGTCAAGAAGAAATACGCCGAGCCTCGTCGTACAGAAATACTGCCTTCCGAGCAGGAGCTTAATATCGAGGATCTGATTGCCCGCGGGGTGTGTGTTATAACAGTTTCTGCCGCCGGCTATATAAAGCGTGTGCCGTTAGAGACTTACAGAACCCAGACTCGCGGCGGCGTAGGTGTTATGGGAATGCAGACGAAAGAGGAGGATTATGTACAGTATCTGTTAACCGCCTCCACTCATGAATACATCCTCTTCTTCACTAACCAGGGGCGCATGCACTGGCTGAAAGCGTACGAAATTCCGGATGCCGGCCGGGTCTCGAAAGGTAAAGCTCTGGTTAATCTGCTTGACCTTGCTGAAGACGAATATATCCGTGCTATGATTCCCGTTGATAAAGTCGATGACCCCAGCCGGTTTGTTGTTATGGCAACCAGAAAGGGAGTAATCAAGAAAACACGCCTGGATGCTTTTAAAAATCTGCGGCGCAAAGGTATTATTGCAATTGAGCTGGTGGAGGATGACGATTTAATCGACGCTCGTCTTACCGATGGCCAGCAGGAAATTTTATTGGCCTCAGAGCAAGGTATGACCTGCCGTTTTCATGAAGCAGACTGTCGGGAAATGGGACGAAAAGCCCGCGGAGTAAGGGGCATGAAATTAACTGATGATAAAGGCAATATGGTTTCCCGTATAGTATCCATGAGCCTTGTTGATCCCGAGGCGGACCTGCTGATGATTACCGCACACGGACTGGGCAAACGCAGTCGGATGGGAGTAGGTGATGCTGAGAAAGACAAGGGAATACCCGGCGGCTACAGATTAACACGTCGCGGTGGCAAAGGTGTGATCGGTATCCGCCTGAAAGAATCTGATTACGTTGCCGCATCTCTCCAGGTCAACTCCGGCGATGAGATTCTGATGACCACTGTCAACGGTCAGATGGTGCGCATTTCGGTTGATGATATCCGTACTGTCGGACGTCAGTCGTACGGAGTACGAGTGATTCGCCTGCGGGAAGGCGACCGTTTAAGCGGTGTAACCAAGATAACCGAGATGCCGGATGAAGAAGAGGGGCAGGATGATGCTCAGGAAGCGGTTCAGGAACAGGATCAAATAGAAGAAAACAACGTTGCCGAAAAGGGAGAGGAGACGGAAGAAAATAGTGACAATCAGGAGTAAATGCCAGTTTTTATTACTGCTGAGAAAACGGTGTACTATTGGACCTAACTGGCAGGAATCAGGTCACCTTATGTGAGACTTCGTCTCGGTGATCGGTGATCAGTAATCTGTGATCGGTATTCGTGGCAAACAACCCTGAATCAGGGAGCTATCAGCATGTCTCACGCCGGGGTATCCGGGGCGCTTCGAGCCGGTGGTTTT
>Ga0207714_1001896_pt1 | contig 13127 bp, 13 predicted proteins | sample PonA232FremontCA_2_FD_187270 | JGI IMG/M metagenome (GOLD analysis project Ga0207714, IMG submission 187270) | Marine sediment microbial community from Fremont, CA, USA - Pond A23 Sediment 2 (SPAdes) | ecosystem: Environmental > Aquatic > Marine > Unclassified | place: USA: Fremont, California... | reverse complement strand
AGCTTTGAACTACAGCCCTCCTCACAGATGAAACAGGACATCAAGACTTCTAATTCTGAGGGAGCACTTCTCCTTATCGTATCTTCCGCCCTCGTTTCCAGAATCGCCGAATGGCTTCCGCATCCGGAAACGAAAAGTACGTCGCCTCGTCCTCCGGATTATCCTTCGTCTCAAATGTCCCGGACTCAATCTTCTGGACAGTCTCCACCAGGGCAGAGGCTCCGTACTGCACCTTCGACCGAAGCACAAGCGAGTGAAGCGTATCGTCGAGCCGAATAGGCACCTCCTTTTGCACGATAATCGGCCCGTCGTCCAGTTGCTCGTTCATGTAGTGGACTGTCACGCCTGTTTTCTCCTCTCCGTTTGCAAGTACCCAGAAGCTCGGGAGCTTTCCGCGATACTTGGGGAGCAATGCACCATGTATATTGATAACACCCTCGGGCGGACACTCCAGCAGATCCTCCCGCACGATCTGGGGACACGCGATAGAGACTACGAGATCGATGTTGTGCTCGCGTAGGAAGTCGAGAAAGGCTGGATCGTTCACATTCTCGGGGGTGTGCTCCGGAATGTCGTACGCACGGAGCGCGCCTCGCACGGAATGAATCTCGTCAAGTCCCATGGCTTGATCGAGCAGATCCAGGGCTTTGTGCCGCGCAAAGTCCAGTCCGTTTAGCACCGTTCCCCGTACGCCCATCAGGCGAAGGTAGTCGGGCACGTTGTCGACCGCAATTTCGCCCTTCAGTACTGCAGCCCCCACAACATGGGCGGATGCGGGCTTTTCCACCATGAAGCGATCTAGCAGCTTCGGGATGTAAAACGCATCCGGCTGGGTGAGGAGAAAAAGATTCATAAGGACAGGGCCTCCAGTTCACTGGCAAACACGTCGCGGTACGGGCGAAAGGTAAAATCCCGAAACAGCCGCTCCAGTTTTGACAGCGTGGAATCCAAATTCCAGTAGTGCGTCGCGCTCACCCGAAACGGCAGATCAATCTTCGGATGCTCCGGGTCCACCTCCCAGGGATGCACGTAGACGCTGATGTGGTCGCCACACTCCTCAATTCTTTTGAGGAGCCACCGCTGGAGCCGATACGGATAGATCCGCAGGTAAGCCCCGCCGCCACAGGGCACGTTGGCGTCGGGGAGCGGAGCGGGGAGCGGATACGTCGCGACCGGTACCTCCAGCATCTGTGCTCCGTCTTCGGACTCAATCACGGATGGCTGCCGATCCGCATTCGGAATGCCATACCGGTAGTTAAATACCGGGTGTATGCTGGAATCATAGAGAATGCCCTCCTCCCGCAGGATATCAAGGGCCCAAAGGGAGTCTTCTGTGATGGTGAAGTAGGGGGCACGATGACCGAGTACTCGCTCTCCTGTGAGATCCTGAATCAGTTCAATCGAATGCCGAAGTTCCCGACGAAAGCGTCCCGGCGACAGATTGTAGACTTTCTCGTGTGAGTAGCCGTGCGTGGCAATTTCGTGCCCTGCCTCGTGAATTCGTCGAACCAACTCGGGATGCTCTTCGGCGACCTTACCGAGCACAAAGCAGGTCGCCGTCACGTCGTAGCGGGCCATAAGATTGAGCAAGTCCTCCATGCTCACCTTGACCCGACGCTCAAAGCCCTCCCACTGGTCCATAGGAATCTCGATGCCCTGGTACCAGTCTTCGACATCAATTGAAAAGACGTGCCCTGTACGTCCCTGGTTTTCCATTACACTGCCGTCGTTTCAGAATGAGCGGTAACCCCGCTCTTCTCTGCAACCTCTTCGTACACCGACATCGTCTCCGACACCACTTGCTCCACTGAGAACTCCTCCCGGACGATTTCCCGCCCCCGAGCGCCCATTTCCCGACGTCGCTCCGGGTTTTCAAGGAGATCAGAAAGGGCAGAAGCCAAAGCTACGGAATCCTCAGGGGGAACAAGCACCCCATTCACCCCATCCCGCACGATCTCACGACACCCCGGCATGTCGGTTGTAACGATGGGCCGCTCACAGGCCGCTGCCTCAATCAGGACTTTCGGCACACCTTCCCGGTAGTAGGACGGAGAGGACACGATGTGCATTTGGGTAAATACAGCGGGCATATCTTCCTGAAACCCCCACCACTCCACGAGGCCTTCCTGCTCCCACTCGTTGATTTGTTCTTCCGAAACCGACATGGGATTGCTCGAATCTGTGTTCCCCACCAACACAAATCGGGCAGATTTGCCCTCTTGCGCAAGGATTCGGGACGCCTCGACAAACTCGCCCACGCCCTTATTCCACAGCAGTCGACCGGCTAGCAAGATGTTAGGAGTCCCCTCAGGTTCAGGAGCCGGCTGAAAGGAGCTAAGATCCACCCCAGACCCCTTGATGACATGACAACGCTCCTCCGCAACCAGCCCCTGGCTCACAAATGACTCCAAGTCATCCGGATTCTGGAAGATGACTCCCGTCCCCGCAAGAACAAACTGGAAGAGGCGCTTCAGTCCCCACTGTACCCCCCGGTACACGACATTCGTCTTTGAAATCACGTTCCCAAACGCAGAGGCCCCTCCCGTCACTGCGTTTACGACCGACGAGATGCCCGTGACTGTGGCTGCGATGGATCCGTAGAGAATTCCCTTGGCCGTGAAGTGATGCGCGATGGACGGGCGCTCTTGCGCATAAATAAGTAGGAGGTGGAGAACAGACCGAATTTCCTTCAACGGATTCATGCTGTGCCGGTCCAACTGCCACTTCCGGACCCGGTAGCCGTTCGACTCCATCTTCTCGGCGTACTCTCCGGGGGGAGTCACGAGAACGACGTCGTGCCCCCTCCCTTGGAGCTCTTCAGCTATGGGAAGCTTGAAATTGTACATGTACCAGTCATATGTCGCCAACAGCAGGAATTTCATCTAGCTACCAACTGTATCCAAGTTTTTGATTCATCCACTGTCCGAGAGTCGCAAACAAGATCTGGTGGTGCCGATCCAGTCCCGACCATGGATGTGGATTTGGCGTATCGGTCTTCCTCAAATGAATCTGCTGTTTGTGCCGAATTCGGTTCCCTCCCACATTGTGCCCAACCTCAAAGAACTCGTCGCGCCCAACCCTCCGAATCACGGCCCCCAAATTAACATCCACAAAGTCTCCGATTCCACGGAGCGTCTTTTCAGGGACTCGTAATAAGTCCTCGAACTTCACGCGATGGTAGCGATCGCTTCCGAGTGACCCGCCCAGTCCCCACGTAATCGCGTTTGCAAGAACCCATCCTATTGTCGTCTGCGTCCCGAGCCACCGCTTCTCGTCTATGTGGCCCTCCAAGGCCCAGTTCGATCCCTTCTCGACAACGGACCGCAGTGCGGCTCGGCCGTCACGAACGAGATGCAAAACCCGAACGTCGAGTCCCGCAATATTTTTTAACGCCCAGAATCGACCGGCCGCTTGACGCCCGGACTTGGACGAGTCTACGACAAGGTCGGCGCGTCCCTGCTGGGCAATGTATTCGAATAGCTTTCGGGTCCGACGTCGGTAATCCCGCTTCTCTTCTTCTGAATGAGAATCAAAAAGAAGCCTCGGAAGGGCGTGTCGGTGCTCAATGTCACGAACGACCCGTTCAAGAGAATTCACTTCTCTCGAATCTTTGAACAGCCCCTTCCAAAACGGGCAGTTTTCGTACGGCTCTCCACACGCGCACTTGCGATCTTCAGACTGCCAATCACTTCCAAGAAACACCAACTCCCCGACACTGACGACACGCGGATGTCCGCCAAGGAGCACATCAAGGACGGTGGACCCGCTGCGGCCGTATCCTGCAATGTACAGTACGGTAAGGTCGTTCACAGACTGTTCAGCGTTTCTCGTTCTACGGATAGACACTTATGTCGCCATATCCCATCCGACTGGTTAAATCGTTCAATTCGGGTACCGACATGATTCCCCGCTGTACACCCTCCGGATAGCGGAGTCCCGTCTCTTCATCTCGCGTCTCTCCCTTTGTATCATTGACCTGAGGGAGCGCTCGTGCAAAATGCTCAACAACCTGCGACTTTGGGAGATCGGCCCACTCCGAAATATTTCGGACACTGGAAAGTGGATTCTGCACAAAGGACTCGTGATTGAGCTCAAAAATCCGCTCGTCATCGATGGACTCAAAGTCTTTCAGTGCGTATCGATTGCACTGATAGTATTGCCAGGTCGCCACCTCGCCGACAGTCTTCGACTGCAACGTCTCCCATTCCGGGACGAGCGCGAATTTCCACCATTTATCTGCGTAATCCTTCAGATTCAGATCCCCGGCCACCGGATAGCTTGCCCTGGCAAACCGAGGGAGCTTAATCGGTCCGATTTTGTCCGAGGTATGCCATCCAGCGACTAACGAGTCGATATTCTTTGCAGGATGCCGCTGATTCCAAATAAAAAGCGCATCGGGAAACAGTCGATCAAGCAACGAAACCCGCAGCGAGTTTTTCGGCGTCTTCTCTAAGAAGCGAAAGTCGTCCGGTTTCACCATTTTTGAGCAGGCCCCCAGCGTTAGAACCGCAGTTGCACTGAAAGCACGTCCCACCAGACTGCTCGTCCCAAATAGCCATCCTGGATTATTGAGCACCTTGCTTATGTTCACTGCCTCCTCGTAAAACCGGCGGCGAACGGCCTCCACTGTCTCTTCGTCGGTATCCTCCTTCGTACAGCGATTGGACTGCCGCCCGAGTTTACGGGGATGATAGGGACCTTCCAGGATGTAGTGCGATTCTGCTCGCAAATGCCACAACTCCGGATGAACGGCCAAACAGCGCTGCAAAATCGTCGTCCCGGAGCGCGGAGCACCAATAATGACAATCGGACGTTGAATCATACTGTCAGCATTTTCGGCAATGCTGCCCTCGGACTTTAACTTTTTCGCTCTCCGTTGGTCACTTGAAGGTAACTCTCAACGTACTCCTTCGCTGTTCGCTCAATCGAATACCTCTCTGATGCCCGTCTCCGTGCCTTTTCCCCCCGCTCCTTCCAGCCACCTTCCCCCTCTTCCAGAAGTGCACCGATGGCACGGGTGAAGCTCTCAGGACGTTCAGGATTCGCGTAGATGGCAACATCCCCAATGACCTCTCGAAGCGTCGGAATATCCGAACAAACGATTGGAAGCCCCGCCGCCATGGCCTCCACAGCAGCGTTGCAGAACCCCTCCCAGAATGATGGTACAACGAAAAGGTCGAACGCGTGAAGGGCCGCGTAAACTGCATCCCGACCCACCTCCCCAGTAAGTACTACGTGGTCCTCAATTCCAAGTCGGCCTACCTCTTCTTCAATCATTTCGCGCTTGTCTCCATCGCCAATCAAGACGAGTCGGCATTCTCGCTCCGATTGCTCAACAACCTGTGCGAAGGCCTGCACAAGCCGCTGGTAGTTTTTCTGACCGATGAACCGCCCAACACTGCCTACCGTCACACCGTCGTAGTGATCTCCAAATGGAGGATCCCCCAAATTGGCCCGATCAATTCTGTCGACATCGATCCCGTTGTAGACAACTCTCCACTTTTCTCCGAGTAGTCGCTTCCGCCAGGATTCCATGCTCCGGTAGGTATTCTGGGAGTTGCACAGCACACGGTCCGCAAGCCCTTGACTGACAGTGTTGATCGCGCGTTGGCCCGGGGAGCGGTACACATAATTGTTGTGCTCTGAACGAACGAGACGAGACCGCATCACGCCTTTTCCGAGTAATGCCCCCCAGAAGGCAGGCATTGTGTGGTGCACGTGGAGAACATCCGGCTGGACATGGCGGAGGTACCGAGATAGGCGGTACACAGCCGTGAGGTCCTGACGGCTCTCTGCTTCCATGCAGACCGGGGCGCCCCCGAGCGATTCCTCAGAATACTGGGTTTTGTAGAACGCTACTGGATGCAACCGTATTCGGGCGTCCTCAATGAACTGCGCCACCTCAAGCGGAACTGAGGTCGGGGCGATTCGCCCCACGAGATACAGGACCGTGATGGGTTCCATATTAAATGTTATCCAGAGTCTGGGGAGGCTGTGGTCGGTGCCCCCTTTCGAACCGGCTCGTTTTCCAAGCCAACGAGAAGCCCAACGGCCAGCGCCATGAATAGGATGTTCAACGCCCCTCCTCCAAGAAAAATATTGATGGCCGCCCCAAAGAGGGCGAGCCCAACGATTTCCAGTCTTCTCGTCTCGGTACTGCTTGTGTTGCCATGGTACCGTCGTACCGAATCGCGAATTGCCACTCCCCACGCGAGCACGTAAAGAGTCAGCCCGGTGAGCCCATTCTCAACGGTGAAGCGCTGGTACTCACTGTGGGCCCCGATCATGTATCGTGACTTTCCGGAGTACGTCCAATCCGCAAGGGCCTCGTGCCACCGTCCCGTTCCGACCCCAAACCAGGGATGGATCAGAACCGTGCGGACCGTGAAAAGCAAGATATATAGCCGCGCGAGGTTGCTTCCCGACGTTTCGAACGCCGAAAGGTCCATCCGGAGATCGAAGTTCGAGAGCAGTACGTACACGTCTCCAATCGTTTCGAATTGTCGACTGACGTACTCAAATTGGAGCCCAACGGCCACGACCACCGCGATTGTAACTGCTCCTCCGACCAGCACTCGGGGATGCAGGATTCCCGCTAAGAGGCGACGGATGCCTCGTCCCTGATATACAAAGTACATCAATCCGCCACCGCCCATGAGGGCCACCCATCCCTTCCGCTCTCCAGACAACACCGTGAGAACGACTGCCACCAGGAGGGCAATACCCGCGTATCTCGACTTCCCTCGGAGAAATTCACCGAACGCCAGCAGTGCGAAGAGCGAAAAGACGTACTTGGAGTCGCCCAGCTCTTTGTACCCCGCGTAGTACCCATTGCTTACGTGCCACGCAGCCGCTCCCAGCGCCAGCAAACCGCTCCCAATCAGTAGGGTCCGGAAGAAAAGGCGCCGATGCTGGCTGCTCCGGATTGACACCGCGATCAGATGAGCCAGCAGCACAAACTCGATGACCTGGAGCGTTTCCTTTAGGGCGATTCCAGTGCTCGAAAGGAAGATGGCGTTCACACACCGGTACGAGTAGGTCGCAACGAAGAGGTAGTAGACGGTCGGCTTTGTAAGCGTATCAATGCGCCCTCTGACACTCGCCCGTCCGACCAAAAATAGTCCCCCAAGGCCAACCAGCGCGTCAAACGGGCGGAGGACAACACCAATTCTGTACTGGACCCCCAGGAATAGGGCCAGCACACAAAGAGCTGTATATCGTGATAGGAAACGGTCCATCCTACGTTTTACTCCGACGAGGATGGGTCGAGTGTAAAAGCCGTGGACCGATTTCGCCACGTCCAGATCTCTCGGTCCAGCACCTCCTCAACCCGCTGGACAGTAGGGGCGTAGTGCTGATCGAGTTCAAACCGAAGTTCGTACGGCATATCCGGGTAGTTACGGGGCGCCTTGTTGACCTTTTTTATCCGGTCTGTGAGACCGGTCCTCTTCAGAAAATCAAGCACTTGTCGGAAGCCCTCGTGGTCCCGCATCCACTTCGCAGTGTTCCCGATCATCCTGTGTAGAGCAGTAGACCGTACGGTAGAAGAACGATTGACGGCGTCTGTAATCCAGGACTGGTCTCGATAAAACGTATCCTCAACTCCCAAAAACGAACAAATCGCATTCAGATGCTGCACAGGATCGGCGAACAGTTCTTCATGAACGAGAACCAGGATCCGCGACCGGTCAAAATGGGACAAGTACCGTCTCAACTGCTTCCCGTACCGCCCACGCTCGATAAATCGCGGAGATCGGCTCTGAACGACCTCCCGGAAAGAACGCGTCGTGTGCTCTTTTCCTCGGGCCATCCAGTAGTGCGAGTATGCACGATCTGTCGGATAGCGTAGACAGGCAACAAGGCTTACGTTCGGGAGGTCTGTTCGTATCCGTTCGGGTGCCCACTCGTCACAAAGATACATTGGTGTGGCCTCTCCAACAGCAGCCTCGCCCGCCCACTCTCGAAAGTGATCCTCGTACCACTCAAAGTCGTGTTTTTCGTAATTTCGTCGCGGCTGTTGATTCGAGTTTAACTCGTTAAAGTAGTGAATCTCCTTCACCTCCGGAATGAACACGTTTGGATGCCGGCGAAGCCGGTCATATAGCCACGTTGTGCCCGACTTTTCAGCCCCGACAATGAGGAATGACGGGATCATGCTGTCGTTGTCGAATCTGGTTCACGATTCTCGTGGATGGTTTGTACTCCGAGGATCTTTAGCAACCGTGCCTTTACACGCCGGAGCTTTTCAAGCGACAAGATTGACTTTGCCAGACGACGGAAAAATACATATGCTACTCGCTGCAGGGCTCGACCAACAGGAATCCCATGACGACGGTACATCACCCAGTTCTGCCAGGTGAGCCAAAAGGCATCACTTAGTGTGGAGCGAGACGTGGCTCCTCCTAACCGAAACCGCGCGAGCGTCTTGTTGATGTAGAAACGAGGAATCCCGGCGTTTTGCAGCCTTAGCATCAGTTCCCGATCGGCCCCAATCTTAAACCAAGTGTCGAAGCAGCCGTGCCGTTCGTACACAGTCTGGGAGACGAAGCAGGTGGGATGGTTCAGTTGCAGATCTAGCTCTTCAAATGCCTCATCAGTCAGGTCTCCTTCATGGTATGTCTCATTCCCGTCTCCGTCGAACTTTACCATGTTCCCGTAAACAACACACGGCTCTCCCGCCTTCTGGTACGCCTCAGCAGCGTAGGCGACCGTGTGCGGGAGATACAGATCATCACTGTTTAGGATGCCGATGAGTTCTCCTCCCGCCACCCGAATTCCCTTGTTCATCGCATCGTAAATTCCTTCGTCTGGCTCGCTGATACACCGGTCGACGATGTCTGCATTCGAGCGAATGATGTCTAGGGTATCGTCGGTCGACTCCCCATCCACGACGATGTATTCAATGTTGCCATAGGTTTGCCTCCGCACGCTGTCGATCGTTTCCTGCAGCGTATCGGCCGAGTTGTATGTGACTGTGACGATGCTAACCAGTGGATTCACGTGTGCAGACCTCTTTGTACAGTGTTCTGTGGGACTGTGCAAGTTGGTCGTAACTAAACCGGTTTTCGGCCTTCTCCCGCGCAGAATCCGAGAGCCTTCGGTACCGGGATGCGTCTCCGAGGATCCACCGAATGCCACGGGCAAGATCTTTCGGGTCAAAAGGATCTGCCAGGTACCCATTCTTTTTGTGATCGACCACATCTCGAAGACCCGACGTATCAAACGCAATCACTGGGGTTCCGCAGGCCAAGGCCTCCGACGCGGTCTGCCCGAAGGATTCTTGCCGGGACGGCACCGCCATGAGGTCGGCCGCCGAATACGCCAGCGCAAGGGTGGTGTTGTCATCAAGTCGTCCAAGGTAGTGCGTTGGAAACCCAGCTACCTGGGCCACCCGCTCTCTCGGACGTGACATACCAAAAATCCCAAGTTGGAGACTTTGCTTACCGCCACTTTCCGATATGCATCCCAGTGCATCCTGAAGTAGGTGAAATCCCTTTTGTGGATTGCTCTCGGGGCCCAGCGCACCAAAAAGAAGAAGTTGCGCGTCAGTTGGAAGGCTCAGAATGTTCCGCGCAACGGACTGGGAAATTGGACGGAAGACGGTGTTGTCCAATCCATTCGGGATAACATCAATCCGGCAGTCGCCCAGCAGCGAGCTTCGCCGTGCCTGTTTCGCCATCCACCGACTCGGTGCCACAACTTGAATTGGGACATCACACCACGCGCGCGCCTTCCGTTTCCATGTCAATCGGGACAAGTCAATCTCACGATGACTTCCCAAGTGCGGACACCGACCACACGTCTCTTCAAAACGAGTGCAGTCCCCGCTCACGTGGCATCCTCCAGTCATCGGCCACATGTCATGCAAGGTCCAAACAATTGGGTAAGGGATCTTGGGAACAGTCTCGATCTGCATGAAGCCATGACAGATCCAGTGCAAGTGCACCACATCCGGCTCTAGCTCCGATAGGCGCGAGACGATGTCGTCCGGTGTCCACTGCGCATGGAATAGTCGTCGAGAGCGGCCTCCGTAGAGCTTGAGAGGAAGCTTTTCGAGCGTTGGTGTCGCACGGGCGTAAGCTTTCCTTACTTTCGTTGATGGTCCACGTACGAATGAATCATCACTTTTTTTCTGCCGGACTAACATCCGAGACTCCATCCCTTCCCCCTGGAGAGCTTCGTGAAGTCGCCACGCCGCTCGGGCGGCACCGCCACTCCGGTCGCTGGAACTAACATGCACCACCCGGAGGCCCTCCCTGTTTTGTTCAGCTTGAGTGCTCATCTACTCCGTCGCAATACGCCGTATTTTTTGAGTGAGACGCTCCAGGAAAGTAGACTCGAAGTTATTTTTTTGAGTGTAGCGGTCTGCTTTCCGGTGGCGAATAATGAATGGCGGATGGTTCAGGGGCATCTCAATGCTCTCGGCTAAACATCCCGTTTTTGAGGAGGTGGTGTGTGTTGCCTCCCCACCGAAGCCGATGTTTTCAACCAGGTTCTGCTCCGGGAGGATGTTTAGACCAGACTGAAGCCAAATGTGATATTGCCAAATGTATGCCCACGAGTCCACCTCGTCGGCCTCAACGCGATTGAATATTTTCGTCCAGTATCGAGCACTTCGTCGGGATTCAAAGATCTGATTGAGCCAGTTCTGGGTCTTCACCTGCTCCCAATGCTTCAATTGAGGACGATAGTGCTCCCAGGCACGCGCCCACGTGGCCCAGCCCCAGCAGTGCATGTAACGGGAAAAGTAGTAGCTGCTCTCTGTACGCTGCTTTCCATCCTGAAAGTTATTCCCCGAAATCGTGAATATACGGTCGTCCTCCGCATGCCGGGCAAGCAGTTCGGCACAGTAGGGGAAAAACGAGGGATCAGGACGGCAATCATCTTCCAAGATGATTCCCGAATCAACCTGTTGGAAAAACCAGGTGATTGCCGACTCAACGGCCTCTTTGCACCCGAGATTCTGGTCGCGAAAGAGCGTCCGCACGTCACAATCCCAATCAACCGCCGTTGCAACCTCCCGGGCACTAACACAGCGACGTTTGTCCTCATTGTGGCCTGGCCGCGGTCCATCCGCTCCAATGAACAATTGCTCAGGCTCCGCCTGCCTAATCCGCTCCATAACCGCCTCAGTGAGATCCGGCCGGTTAAAAATGAGGAGCAGCACAGGGGGATTCATCCGTTAGACAGCGCTTAATGAGAATCAATACCGTTTGGCTTTGCCAACCTAACCGTCGTCTCAACGAAATGCCTTACTGGAATACCAGTTTTCCGTCCCCTTTTCGTCCTCTACCCCACACTGATGAACTTTCCAATATTCTGGTACGCACTCCTGGGTCGAAACGGAAGAGCTATCGATTTTGACAGGCGTACCATCAGGCTTCTCGTTTTCGAGTGTATGAGACAACTTAGGTAAACGGCCGCAAATTGTGAGAACAACGTAGCGACTGCAGCTCCTCCCCCCCCGTGCTCCGGAATCAACACATAGTTTATGACCACATTCGAGGCCGCCCCCAGAAGGGCTGCAAGCATCGCAAATCGTGTCATGTTCTCCGCAATCAGCCACCGACCTCTAGCCACACCGAGCGTGACGAAAAGGAACGCCCATATATGTAATTGGAGTATTGGCACTGACTGTGAGTAGTCGCCCCCAAACAGCAGATTAATAATCGGATCAGCCAGAAAAGTCATCGGAAGAACGACGATGTACGCTAGCAGCGCCATGCCGTCGTACAGGGCCTGTATCCGTTCGGTGTACACACTGTCCGACACATTTTCCCGCATGCTCACGATCTTGGGGAAAACCGAGCTAGCAATCGTAATAGGAATGAAGTACCAGAGCTCCGAAATCTTCGCGGCTGTCGCGTATATCCCCACTTCTCTTTCGTTAATCATCTGACCGAGCATTACCTGATCCACCTTCATGTACACCGATACGGAGAGCCCTGCAATAATCAACGGCCAGGCGTCGGCCATCATGTCCCAGGCCGCCGTGCGGCTCACGGTCCAGTTTGGCTGTTCTTCCCGAACCATGCGGAACGCAACGTAAATTCCCGCGGTCTGGAGGGCTAACTGAATGGCTACCAACGCTGCGAACGCCTCAACGGGAAACTCCAACATAATGCAGGCCACCTGTCCTCCAGCGTACATCACCGTCACGATGCTCCGGACGATAACCGGATACTTGGACTGGATTTCCGATTTGAACCAGTAGTCGAAAACGTCTATCCCTTTCAGCACCAACTGGAACGACAGCAGAAGCACGACCAACTGCGTCGTCCAATTGTCCTGGATCAGTCCAATCGTCACGGCTACGACGCCCATCGTCGCCACGCCTCCTAAGCTTCGGAGGACCAGCGCCGTTCCCAGGATCTCACCGTCTTCTCGACCCTCTCTCGACAAGTTACGGACCAGGATCTCGTTCAGCCCCAGGGTGGAGAAGGCCATGAAGATCCCGACGAAGCTGAGCCCAAAGCTGTACGTCCCGTAGGATTCTGGCCCCAGATACCGGACCACCCACACCCCCACAAAGAAGCGGACTGCCTTGTTCAGCACCTTCTCGAAAACGAGCCAGCCCGTGTTGCTCGCGATTTTCGACAATACGGGATTGGCCGAGACGAGACGGCGAAACCAGCTTCCCCATTTTGAGGACACCTGTGATTTGGTCTGGTGGTCTGCCATTTAAGGGGTAACTGGTTCTATGGCGATGAGACCAGAGTCGAAGTCTCAAGTGCCAATTATTTTACTCTTTCGTCACGAAGCGCTCACCAGAGTCAAGAGCCAGCTCCTTTCGGATCTGCCGAATCTTTTCGCGCCTTGATTCGTTTTTTTGGTTCTCAATAAAGCTCTTTCCGAATGCACCAAACATCCCAATCCCCCCTCCGAGTAAAAGCGAAATCAAAACAATGAGCGTCCGCTGAGGAGACGTGCGGCTCATCGGCGGCACTGGCTCCTCCACAACCGTCACCACCGGCTGCCGCCGCTGCAGGTCGAGGCGCGTCTGGGTAAGCTGGCTCTGCAGGCTACTGTAGAGCTGCTCCTTGAAGCTCACCTGCCGCTGTAGTCGATCGCGTCGGAACTGGAGCGTGGCCGTGGTCGGGTTCTGGTTTCGCTCTAAGAACTGTGCG
>Ga0207714_1001894_pt1 | contig 13146 bp, 14 predicted proteins | sample PonA232FremontCA_2_FD_187270 | JGI IMG/M metagenome (GOLD analysis project Ga0207714, IMG submission 187270) | Marine sediment microbial community from Fremont, CA, USA - Pond A23 Sediment 2 (SPAdes) | ecosystem: Environmental > Aquatic > Marine > Unclassified | place: USA: Fremont, California... | reverse complement strand
AACTGTTCCGGGCGGCTAGAGGCTTATGGAGGGGAAACAGCTCAGGGCGCGTGAGCGATCCCTTTCCAGGCACGGAAAAAAACCGGGAGCTCGCAACAGACTCATTGCCGAACCGCACAGACAGGAAGCAGCGCATGGCTCCGGGATCAGCCTCGCTCTACTGGATCGACTCTCGGCTCTGGCGGGAGGCCAACCTGAGCCTATCCCGCACTCTCGGGGCACGAGAACCGGAACTGGCTGTCGCTCGCGGCACGGCCCAGCGCATGGAGGCGCTCCTGGAGTTCGTCATTCCCGTGATGGAGGAGCTCTGCGATGAGACCTGTCCCGCCTGCTCCGATCCCTGTTGCGTCAGGGCGCGCGCCCGCTTCGAGCTTGCGGACCTTATCTTTCTCCATCTCGCGGGCCGGGCCCTTCCGCTCATGCAGGCCGGTCCCGAGGGGCACGGGGCGTGCCGGCACCTTGGGGAACAGGGTTGCCTCCTTCCGCGCCTGAGCCGTCCCTGGATCTGCCGCTGGTACCTCTGTCCCCGGCAAAAGCGCCTGGTGCGGCACTATCCCGCCTCGGGCCAGCGCCGATTCGAAATCGCGCTGGCCCGGATCCGGAGACTGCGCCACAATCTGGAGGACACCTTCATTCAGGCCGTATCCCGCTGACAACGCCCAAAAAGCCTATACGCCCCGCAAACCCAGACTCGACAAGGAGAGCATTATGAACGAACTTCTGGATCGGATGCTGCGCGCCGCCAAGCTGGACCCCAACCTCTACGAGGAAGTGGAGGCGGACAAGGGCCTCATGAACCAGGCTATTCTCGTCGTGGTCCTGTCCAGCATCGCCGCCGGCCTGGGCAACTTGGGCCAGGGAGGAGCAACCGGCGTGCTCATCATGACCATCCTGGCGCTTGTGTCCTGGCTCATCTGGGCCTATCTGACCTACATCATCGGCACCAAGCTCCTTCCAACGGAAAACACCGAGGCGGACTACGGCCAGCTCCTGCGCACCATCGGCTTTTCCAGCGCGCCGGGAGTCATCCGCATTCTGGGGATTATTCCCGGATTGAGCGGCCTCGTCTTCACCGCGGCCAACATCTGGATGCTCGTGGCCATGGTTATCGCCGTACGCCAGGCCCTGGACTACGAGAGCACCCCGAGGGCGGTGGGCGTCTGCCTCATCGGCTGGGTCGTCCAGGCCGTGCTGCTGGGACTGGCCATGGCGGCCATGGCCTGAACACCATCATCGAGGCCTCTATGACACAGGACGAGACGGATGCAGTGATCGTGGGCGGCGGGCTCACCGGCCTTGCCTGCGCCCGCGAGCTACAGGCCAGGGGAATCTCCTGGACCCTGCTCGAGGCCGGAGACAGAGTGGGCGGGCGCGTGCGCACGGATCGGGTCGAGGGCTACCTGCTGGACCGGGGGTTTCAGGTGCTGCAGACGGCCTATCCCGAGGCCCAACGTGTGCTGGATTACAAGCGCCTCGATCTGCACAGTTTCGAGCGCGGGGGCATCTTCCGGATCAAGGGACGGCTGTACACGGTCACCGGAGAGCTGCACAAGCCCTCGCACGTTGTCGGGGCACTGACCGCCCCCATCGGCGGGATGGGCGACCGCTACCGCCTCGCGCGCCTGGCCGCCCGGGTGCTGCGGGGCGAGGACCGGGAGATCTTCCAGGGCTCAGAAAGCAGCACCATGGACTTTCTGCGCGCCGAGGGCTTCTCCGAGACCGTGATCCAGCGCTTCTTCCGCCCCTTTTTCGGCGGCATCTGCCTCGACCCGGAGCTGGGAGCTTCCAGCCGGGTCCTCACCTATATGCTCCGCGTCTTTCTGCAGGGGCAGGCGGCCTTGCCCAAACAGGGCATGGAGGAAATTCCCAGGCAAATGGCGGGAGAGCTTCCCCGGGAAAAAATCCGCACCGGCACTCCCGTGCGCGAGATCTCCTCCTCAGGGACGGTTCTTCCGGAAGACGGGGAGCCGCTTTCCCCCCGCGCGATCGTCACCGCCACCGAGGAACCCGAGACCCGGAGGCTCCTCGGTCTGACCGGCGGGGCCGGCTCCGTGTCCGAGACCTGCCTCTACTTCGCCGCGGACCGGGCGCGGTCGCATCACCCATTGCTCTATCTCAACGGCGAAGGGACCCCGCCGATCAACAACGTCGCCATCCCCAGCGCGGTTTCGCCCGCGTACGCCCCCGAGGGCAAGTCCCTGATCGCGGCGGTGGTCCTGGGAGACCCCCCAGAGGACGACGAACAGCTGCGGGACAGGGTGCGGGCGCAGCTCAGCAAGTGGTTCGGCAGGGAAGCCGAAAACTGGCGGCATTTGGCCACCTACCGCATCCGGCACGCCCTTCCTGGGCAATCCCCGCCCACGAGCGACCCGCTCAGCCCGGAGCGGATGATCCGTCCCGGCGTGTTCGCCGCGGGAGAACACGCGAGCCTGCCCGGAATCCAGTGGGCCCTGCTCTCGGGGAGGCAGGCCGGGGAAGCCGTGGCTGAATACCTGGGCTAGCAGGGCGTTCAAAAGGGCTCCACCATGAGATCCGTGCGGCGTCGTATGAGATGGGCAGCGGTCAGGAGATAGCCCTCCCGTGCACCGGGAAGGCGGTCCCCAGAAAGGAGGTTTACTCCCCGTCCCGACTGAAGAGCATCATGCATCCGCCCCGAAAGCGCTGATAGACGTGTTCCGGCATAGAGGCACCCCTTTGGCTCTATATCCCTTCCCGCTCCCGGGACCTGGCCCGAAAACGTTCCCCAAACCGTCAATCCTCTTCCTGCCGGGTCCAGGACCGCACCTTGCCCGGATTGTGCCGCATCCAGCGCAGGGCCTTTTCGTAGGGGTATTTCCGTCCCTCGCCCTCCTGGATCCAGAGCATGAGCTGCCCCATTTGGGACGGGGTCCAGCTGAAGCGGTCCAGAAAGGAATACACCCGCGGCATGTCCCGTTTGAGGCCATCGCGGACCACGGTGGCGATGTGTCCGCCCTCTCCGTAGACGTTGTCCGGATCCTTCAGGAACTTGAGATTCCACCTGGCAAAGATCCAGTGCGGCAGCCACCCCGTGACCACGATCCATTCCTGGTGTCTGATGGCGTGGGAGAGCTCGGCGATCATGGACACCTCGCTGCCCTCCACCAGGCGGTATTCCTCCAGACCGTATTCCCGCATGGCCTGCCTGGTTTTCTTCATGATCCCGGCCTCGGGATCGATGCCCACGATGCGGTGTTCGAACTCGTCCCTGTATTGCTTGAGCTCGGGAATGGAGTCCGCCTCGATATAGGGCCTGTTTTGGATTCCGGTCCCGGCGGTGAATCTGCCCTCGGTGATCTTGGGCACCACCAAGCCGATCCTGGTCCCGTTCATATTGGGGCCCAGATTGTCCACCCGATTTTTGTGGCGCTTGTAGTAATGCCCGTGGGTGGTGGGCAGCCATGCGGAAACCATGGCGTCCACCTCTCCCGTGGCCACGGCCTCCCACATCTCGTCCGCGGCCATGGCCTTCAGGCGGCAGTTGTATCCCATTTCCTCCTGCAGGACCGCCTTGACCAGATTGTTGCTCGCGATCTCGGTGGACCACTGCACGTAGGCCAGGGTGACCGTCCTGTCTCCGCCCTCCGCTGTCCGGCCAGCGCCGGAAACCGCGAGCAGAAGGGCCAGGAAACACATAATCCCGGGGATGCGACGCAGCGAGGTCATAACTCACCTCTTTGCTTAGAGTGTCCATGCATGCCGGAACACACCATTCACCATAAATGCTAACAAGTTACTCCAAATCCGACAATCAGGGAGTCTGATTTTCCACACCCTCATCCATCCAATCCGCGCCCGCCAAAAAATGATCTGTCCGCGTGCTTCCGGCGGGCCCGAGCCGAATACGGACTCTGCCTCGACGGTTGAAAGAACACGCTTTACCCCGCGGCACTCATTCGGGTACAATGTAAATGGTATCCAATCTCCACGCACCCTTTTCGCGCAACACAGCCCAGGGAGCAGACCCATGAGCCCCGAAAAGCAACAACAAACCCACGTCCGGGTCAGGGACGGAGCGGGCCAGGAGTTCCTCTGTCCGCTCGATGCCCTGAAGCCATCGGGAGAGGCCTCGGAGGAGGAGCTCACCAACTGTGTGGACCGGGCCACCACGGAAAGATACTCCTCCAATATAAGCGCCGGGGAAAAGGACGAGCCCGGCGGGGATTGAGAGCCCGGCGAAACGCAAGCTGGAGCATCTCCCGGTTGGGGCGGGCAGTTACCAAGGAAGTCACATTTTCCAAGGAGGCCGATCATGAAGGTATGGATCGATTACGAGCTCTGTATGGGGGACAAGAACTGCAACAAGGTCTGTCCCGAAGTCTTCCAGTACGACGAGGACCAGCTCATATCCCGCGTGCTCGTGGACGAAGTCCCGGAGCACCTGCGGGACAGGGTGCGCCAGGCAGCCCGCGAGTGCGCCCCTGAGGCGATCAGGATCGAGGAATAGCGACAAGAAAGGAGTGGCAAGGATGGCCCAGAGCGAGCCCGTCTTCTGCGAAAAATACTGCCCCGTCTGTCGGGGAGCCAGAGCCGGAAACCCCTTTTGGGCCAAGGTCCAGAATCTGGAGCTGAGACTCCTCGGCGAGCGGGGCTGCCCCTTCGGCAGGGCCAGGACCGACTACTACGGGGTTCTGCCCCATCAAAAGGTCAGTCGGGACGATGAGGAATCCTCCTCGAATAAAGCGTAAAAGGACGGGACCCCGGGTCCGGACAATGCCCCAAATCGTCCCGGCATTGGGCACTGCGCTGTTTCTTTGCTAAGAATATCCTTATTCCATTCCGTTTACCGCCTCCGGTCACGGAGATGAAGAAGTCAGAACAAACCCTGACCGGGGGGGATTGCGAGCTCAATCCCGACGCGGGCCTTTTCCGGCTGGGCATCGGGTATCGCTTCTAGCAGGGCGCCCCCAATCTTCCAACTGCTGCGTTGTCCGGCACCTATTTGAGGTGACAAAAGGGCGTCTGACTCACTTGGCTTCTCAAATAGGTGCCGGATTCAAACTCTCATGGAGGCTCACTACGCTACGACCTTGCCCGGCACTCACTTTTTTTATGTTTGCTCGTAATATGTTGAACTTCGGGAAATAAGTGAGTGCCGGGTCGCGCTTGACCCTTGAAATTTTTGAACGCCCTGCCTGATAAGGACTTTTTCAACTGGCTGCTAGGATCTCACAGCACCGCGCGAATGTATTTTTCCCGCAATAGACGCCAGACCACGGCGAGAAAGGCGGTCAGGGGGATGGCCAGGATCATGCCCAGAATCCCGCCGAATACGCTCCCCCAGAAGAGCACGGCCACCATGATGAGCAGGGGGTGCAGCCCCGTTTGATCGCCCATGATCCGGGGCGTGAGGAAATTGCCCTCTATTGCCTGCACCGCCACGAAGACGAGCCCCACCCAGAGCAGGAGCCACGGACCGCCTCCCGCCTGAAAGAAGGCCAAAGGCAGGGTAATGCCCGCTCCGACAAGGCTGCCCAGATAGGGAATGATATTCAGAAAGCCCGCAAGAAGGCCGAGAACGATCCCGTACTGCAGCCCGGCCAGGGAAAAGCCCAGAGCAAAGAGCCCTCCCTGCAGCAGGGCGATAAGCAGCTGGCCCCGGAAGAAGGCCACGATGATCGCGCCGAACTCCCGGGCCAGATAGACCACGTCCCTGCAGGTCTCGGGCTTGAGAAAGGGCAGCAGGCGCTCCTCGATGGTCTCCGTTCGCACACTGGGCAAGAGGAGCAAAAAGAAAACGTATACAGGCACCAGGACCCAGCTGAACAGGGACACCGTGGCCTGGAACAGGCGCGAGCCCACGGAGAACGCCCCGAGGCCCACCTGCTGCGCTCCCTGGGTGAGCATCCCCGAATGCGTGGAGATGAACCCCTTGAGCCTCTCGGTGAGCCCGTGCATCTCCAAGAAATCGATGAGCTGGGGGACGTTCTGTTGCAGGTACTGTTTCACCGCGGCAATCCACTGCGGGACGTGCTCCACGAACCCGCGGATTTCCTGCAACAGCGGAATCCCCAGCAATATCGCGACCAGGCACAGGGGCACCCCGATGGAGACGTAGACCATTCCCACGGCGAGAGCCCCCCTTCCACCGGCGATCCTTCGGCACCAGGCATGGTACGGCTTGAGCAGGAGCGCCAGAACGGCGCTCACCGCGAGAGGGAAGAAGATGTGGGAAAAGGTTTGCAGGAGCAGGATGGCTCCGAGGAAAAGGGCGGCGACAACCGCGGCGATGAACAGCGCGCTCGCCGTGGTCAGGGCCGCGGCGAGGGCCTTTTTCTGGGTCTGGGAAAGGTCCAGCTCCACGTCCGGCCTCCTTGTATCCATTCCTTCCGGGGCAATTCCTCGCACATGAGCGGGAGGGATGCCAAGACCTCCACACACTGACCGACTCGGGAAACCCGGACCACCGTCTGGACAGGCCTCACCCGAAGGGGATCACCTCCAGCCCGGAAAGGGAAGAGCTTGTGTTTGCCGTACCAATCCGTCAGTTCGAGGCCTCGGGAAAGATCCGGACGAAGTGCTCCACAAGGTCCGGGTCGAACTGGGTGCCGGCACAGCGCCGGAGCTCCCGGATCGCTTCGGAGTGGGGCATTGCTCCCCTGTAGGGCCGCGCGTTGGTCATGGTGTCGTACGCATCCACGATGGCCAGTATGCGGCATTCCAGGGGGATGTCCTCACCGGAGAGACCCAGGGGATATCCCTTGCCGTTCCACCATTCGTGGTGCTTGAGGATGAAATCCGCGATTGGGGCCAGATCGGATGTGGACAGGGCAATGCGGTGGCCGATCTCGCAGTGCCGCTCCATTTCCTGGAGCTCTTCCTCATCGAGCGGCCCCGTCTTGAACAGGATCCGGTCCGGCACCCCCACCTTGCCCAGATCGTGGAAGCGGGCCAAAAGCTGCAGATCGTTCAGGCGCTCTTCGGACAGGCCCAGGGAGCGGCCCAGCTCCTGGGCGTAGTACTGCAGACGCCAGGCATGGCCCTCGGTGAGATAGTCCCGGGCCTGGAGTGTCTTGATCAGGGCCTGAACCGTTTCGCTGCGCGAGCTGTGGCTCTGCTGCAGCTTGTCCTTGTACATGGCGTCGTCTGCCTGCTTGAACAGGGCGTTCATGTCCGCGGACTGAGCGTCCCCCACAGCGTAGCCGATGGAGACGGACAGCCCGAACTCCTGATCCCGCTGGAAATGGCGTTGTACTTCCCGCCGTATCCTTTCGCAGCAGCCCCGCACGACCTCCTCGCTGCTGCCGGGCAGCAGGACGGCGAACTCGTCCCCTCCGATCCGGGCGATAAGATCCGTGGAGTGAAAGCACTGCCTCAAAATGTCCGCGGTGGTTCTGAGCAGCTCGTCTCCCTTGCTGTGGCCCATGGTATCGTTGATGAGCTTGAGGCCGTTGACGTCGCAGACAATGATGCCCGCGGGGGAGGAGCTCTCCCGCCCCAGATCCCGCATCATCTCCTCGAAGAAGGCGCGATTGGCCACACCGGTCAGGGCGTCGTATAGGCTCATCTCCTTGAGCCTGCGCTGGGCCTCCTTCCATTCCCGCAAATCCCTGATGATGCCGATACTGCCGATAAGCCGTCCCGCGTCATCCCGGAGAAGGCTGATGGAAGTGGAACAGGGCACCCGGGTCCCGTCCTTGTGAAGGAGATCGATCTCAAAGTCCCGGACTGTCCCGTTCTCCCGGAGCAGGGCGAGCATCCGCTCCATTTCCCCGGCATGGGCATAGAACAGGGAAAAATGCTCCCCCCGGATTTCCTGAAGCGAATAGCCTAAAAGCTCGCAGGCCTGCCTGTTCCAGCGGGTGATCCGTCCGGATTCGTCCACGATGGAAATAGCGTCCGCCGAATTCTCAAAAAGATTGTCCAGGTACTCTTTTTGCTGCCTGTATCGCGCCTCGCTTTCCCGAAGGGCCTCTTCCGCCTCCTTGCGCTGGGTAATGTCCCGCACGAACTCCACGACATAGCCGATCCTCCCGGAATCCTCGATCACGGGATGGCTGAAAAGCTCGACCCACTGCTCCGGGGAATCGTAGGGGACCGGTCTTTCCTCGTGCTCCATCCTGCCCGACTGCAGAACACGCTGAGCCGGACAGGAAGAACAGGGCTCGGATTTTCCCCAATAGGCCTCATAGCACTTTCTCCCCTCCAAAGGTTCCCCGTTGCCGAACCTTTCCCGCATGACCTCGTTAACCCGGCACACGGTGAGATCGGCATCGAGCACCCCGATCCCGTCCTGCACACTCTCCAGAATGGTGTTCAGGAAATGCTCGTTTTCCTCGAGCCGGCGCTCCTGGTGATATTTCTCGGTCACGTCGCGGAAGACAAGCACCACTCCCCGGATCTCCCCCGCCTCGTCCCGTATGGGGGAGGCGGAGTCCGCAATGTGATACTCCCCGCCGCGCCGGGATATGAGCACCGTGTGGTTGGCCAGCCCCTGGATCGTGCCCTCCTGCAGGACCTTGTGCACCGGGTTCTCGACCGGGTCCCTGCTCAAGGCGTTCACGATGCGAAAGACCTCCTCGAGCGGACGGCCCTGCGCCTCCTGCTGGCTCCAGTCCGTGAGCTCCTCGCTCACCGCGTTCATGCGCTGGATGCGTCCCCTGTCGTCCACGGCGATCACCGCGTCGCCGATGGAGTGAAGCGTGGTCCGCAGATCGACTTCTTTTTCCTCGAGGGATTTCCGGGCCCTCTGCAAGCTGAGAACAATCTCCGCGACCACCCCGCCGAAGGCCAGGAACAGGAAAAGGATCAGAAAGCGGATATAGATCTCGTGACGCGGGGGGTGAACCAGCAAGAGGTCCCCAAAGGAGCCCTCGTAAAAGAGGAAATAATCCACCGCCGCATCCCCTATCCAGACCAGCAGGCCGAGAAGGAGCGAAGCGGTGAGTATTTCCAGAGGCAACTTCCTCCTGGAGGAAAAGCGCCTCCGCCTGTACGGTGCATGGGTCTGCCGCGCCATAAGGGACTCTCAGCTTCTGCCGGAGGACACCATTGGGGAAGCCGGCCAAGAGAATAAGCTTGTCCTCTCCTCTCCGGACCCTGAAACAGTTGTATGGGAAATGATGATAGCCCAAACACGGCTTTCAGGCCAGGAGTGATTAAAAAAAACCTGAACGAAAAAGAGCCGGGAACCAGTGGCTCCCGGCTCTCAGAGTCTTTCACTGTTTCCGGAAAACGACCGGCATGGGGCGAACGCTCTCGAACCTAGCAAGACGCTGCAGGCTTTGTGCTGCGGAAGGGTTCCCTGAGCCCGCTACCGGATTCATTCCGAAGGCGATCGCTCCTTCATTTTCTCCTCGTACCACAGGTCCTGGTGCTGCTTGGCCCAGACCGCGTCCACGCGTCCTCGCCACATGCCCTCGAAAGTACCTTCGGCCCCGATGGTGCCCATATAGATGTGCCCCAGCGAGGCGGCGACAAAGAGAATGGCCACGGAAGCGTGAATCAGGTGGGAAACCTGCATGGTGCCCCTGGCCTGCCCCCAGATGGGGAAGTCCAGGATCACCCCTGTGACTCCCACGGCGATCCCGGCCAGGGCCATGAACCAAAACCAGGCCTTGGCCCCGGCGTTTTCCTTTTCCGCGTGCGGACGCGGCCCTTTGCCCACCATGCCCCCCATTTTGAGGAACCAGTCCAGATCGATGCGCTTGGGGATGTTGTCCTTGGCCCACAGGACGATCTCCGCGAGCACGCCCACCAGGAAGATGGGGCCGAGGACGTTGTGTACCCACAGGCCCCACTGCATGTATCCGGCAAAGCCCGTTTGCCCGAAAACCGGGATGAGCACGGCGCGACCGAAGAGGGTGGACAGCCCGGTCAGGGCCAGGAGCACGAACAGGGTCGCCGTGGACCAGTGCAGGATGCGCTCTCCCCTGCTGAAACGTTCCAGCATGATTCCGGAGCGGGACTCCTCCAGGCGGTCCTTGCCCGCGATGAGGTAAAAGCCGATCAGGGCCGCGAGCACCACCGCCAGGACCCACGGCCCGAGCCCCGCAACCAGTCCGTTGCGGGTCGCTCGCCAGTTCTGTCCCCCGTTGTGGATGAGCACGTCGTGTCCTCTGGACTCCACCGAGGTGTATCCCGCGACCCCCTGACGCACCTCGCTCCAGTAGTCGGCCCGGGGATTGGGGCCGGGACTGTTCGCCGCAAAGGCCAGAAGGACCGAGGCCAGCGCGATCGCCCCGATCAGAAGCGGCCATATTGCGGCCGGAGATCGTCGGATGCTTGGACTGCAAAACATAATGCCCTCACTTCCGATATGGATGTCTTCATTTCCATGCAGCAGGCACGCCGGCTAACGGTCCGTCTGCACCCACAGCAGGCGATGCCGCAGCTCCTGCCGCGAGGCATCGGACCGGGCCCGCTCCCGCTCGAGCTGATTTCCCTCGCGCACCCAGGGCTCCCGGATCTGTTGGCAGCCGGTCGCGAGAACAAGGACCGTCGCCAGCAACACGAGGAAAGGAATCGTGTGCTTGATCATAACCCGCCCCTCCTTCGGGCTCACCCCCTAGCAGACTTTTGGAAAAGTCCCTATCCGGCAGGGCGTTCAAAAATTCCAAGGGTCAAGGCGCGACCCGGCACTCACTTATTTTCCGAAGTTCAATATATTCCAAGCAAACATAAAAAAGTGAGTGCCTGGCAAGGCCGAAGTTTACTCCGTGAAACCTTCTTTTGTTTCACCGGGGCGTAGCCCCCTCCATGAAAGTTTGAACTTTTTGAATCAACGCAGCAATTGGAAGTATTGGGGGGGCCTGCTAGCGGTCCGTCTGCACCGCCCCGAACCGTTCCCCGAGCCGCTCGCTCAGCTCATCACCCCGCATCTTGGCCAGGAGCGGGTCCTGTTTGCCCTTGTACACATGCGGCTCGTGCCAGGTAACGTCCCATGGCGCTCGGTAGCAGCCGGAGAGGAACAGGAGCGCGGCCAAAAGGGCCGCCAGCCCGCCGATCAGTGGCTTTTGTCTCATCAGTACCCCTCTTCTCCCTTTTCGCTGTCCCGCTCACCGGGGTAGGCCGCGCCCCAGCGCCAGAAGCGCATGCTTCCGCCCCGGGCCATGACCCGCTTGCGGTAGATCTTGGACACCATCTCCCCGTCTCCGGCGAGCAGGGCCTTGGTGGAGCACATCTCCGCGCACAGGGGAAGCTTGCCCTCGGCGATGCGGTTGCGGCCGTATTTGCGGTATTCCTCTGGGGAGTTGTCCTCTTCCGGTCCCCCGGCGCAGAAGGTGCACTTGTCCATCTTGCCCCGGACGTTGAAGGCCTTCTGCTCCGGAAATTGCGGCGCTCCGAAGGGACAGGCGTAAAAGCAGTACCCGCAGCCGATGCAGAGGTCCTTGTCGTGGAGGACGATGCCGTCGTTGGTGGTGTAGAAGCAGTCCACGGGGCACACCGCGGCGCAGGGCGCGTCCGTGCAGTGCATGCAGGCCACCGAGACCGACTTCTCCCCCCTCTCGCCGTCCCCAAGGGTCACCACCCGCCTGCGGTTGATGTCCCAGGGGACCTCGTGCTCGTTGTTGCAGGCGGTGACGCAGGCGTTGCACTCGATGCAGCGCTCCACGTCACAGAGGAATTTCATCCGTGCCATATTGGATTCTCCTTGAGCGGATCCCAATCCTTGTCCAACGAGGCGTCCTCAAATTGCAATAAAGAGCACCCCGTTCTTAACTGCCTGTTGAAAACAGTCCTTATCAGGCAGGGCGTTGAAAAATTTAAGGGTCAAGCGCGAAAAAAGTTCAAGGTCGAAGCGTAGTTAGCCTCCATGCGAGTTTGAACTTTTTGAAGCAACACCGCAATTGGAAGATTTTCAACGCCCTGCTAGGCCGGGAAGACCCGGCACAGGGTAGCCTTGGTCTCCTGCATCTGGGTCACGGGGTCGTACCCGTAGGTGGTGGCGGTGTTGCAGGCCTCTCCGCGCACATAGGGCCCCGCGCCGTCCGGGTACTTGTCCTTCAGATCCCGGCCCTGGTACCAGCCGCCGAAGTGGAAGGGCGTCCAGACCACGCCCCGTCCCACGCGCTCGGTGACCATGGCCCGTACCTTGATTCGGCCGCCTTCGGGGCCTTCCAGCCAGATATAGCGGCCGTCCCGGATATCGGCGTCATTCGCGTCCGCGGGGTGGATCTCCGCGAACATCTCCCGCTGCAGCTTGGCCAGCCAGGAGCAGGAGCGGGTGTCCGCGCCGCCGCCCTCGTGCTCCACCAGACGTCCGCTGATGAAGGCCAGGGGGTACTTCCGGGAATGATCCGTGGCCTGGATGGAGCGGTATTTGGTGGGCACGCGCCAGATGACCTTCTGGTCCTCGTAGGTGGGATATTGCTCCACCAGATCCGGGCGCGGCGTGTACAGGGGCTCGCGGTGCAGGGGCACGGGATCGGGGAAGGTCCAGACCACGCAGCGCGCCTTGGCGTTGCCGAAGGGGGCGCAGCCGTGCTTGATGGCCACCCTCTGGATCCCGCCGGAGAGGTCGGTCTTCCAGTTGACCGACTCCATCTTCTTCTGTCCCTCCTCCTGACGGGCCTCCTGCTTGGAGACGCCGGCCACCTTGCGGATGGCCTCCATCTCGGAGTCCCTGAGGTCTCCGTCCCAGCCCAGGCGCCGCAGCATGCCGTAGGTGAACTCCGGATAGCCGTCGCGTATCTCCGAGCCCTTGCTGTAGCTGCCCTCGGCCAGGAGGTTCTCACCCTGGTATTGTGTGCCGAAGCGGGCCCGGAAGGTGAGGCCGCCCTCGGCCACCGGCTTGCTGGGGTCGTACAGGTTGGGGGTGCCGGGATGCTCCATCTCCGGCGGGCCCCAGCAGGGCCAGGGCAGGCCGTAGTATTCCCCGTCGCAGGGGCCGCCCCGGGCGCGGAGGCTCGTGCTGTCGAAGTCCGCACGGCGTTCGGCGTGGAGCTTGAGCCGCTCCGGGCTCTGACCGGTGTAGCCGATGGTCCAGGTCCCGCGGTTGATCTCGCGCAGCACGTCCTCGATCAGGGGCTCTTCCCCTTCAACCCGGATGTTCTTGAACATCTCTCCGGCAAAGCCGAACTTCTTGGCGAACTTGTACAGGATCACGTGGTCCGGCAGGGCCTCGAACATGGGCTCGATCACCTGCTCCCGCCACTGCAGGGAGCGGTTGGAGGCGGTCACCGAGCC
>Ga0207714_1001893_pt1 | contig 13146 bp, 10 predicted proteins | sample PonA232FremontCA_2_FD_187270 | JGI IMG/M metagenome (GOLD analysis project Ga0207714, IMG submission 187270) | Marine sediment microbial community from Fremont, CA, USA - Pond A23 Sediment 2 (SPAdes) | ecosystem: Environmental > Aquatic > Marine > Unclassified | place: USA: Fremont, California... | reverse complement strand
TACGAACTTTCCGGAGAACCGATAAGCAAGTTGAAGGAGGAGACGGAACCCCTGCCGTTCGATTTCAGAGTTATTGGTCTCGACCGTGACAGAGAACAGCTGTACGCACGGATAAACCGGCGCGTAGAAGAAATGGTCGAGGCCGGCCTGTTCGACGAGGTAAAGGAGCTGGTCCAGGCCGGCTTCGGTCCCGACTGGGGAGCCTGGGAGACCATCGGGTACAAAGAGCTGGCTTTACATCTCCGCGGCGAGCTGGACAGGGACGAGGCGATTGACGAGATAAAGAAGAACACCCGGCACCTGGCCAAGTACCAGCAGAACTGGATGAAGAAAGTTACGGGGCTCGAAAAAATTGATCTGGACAGGGAGGACGCACCGAGTAGTCGCCTGACCGACCTATTGAGCTAATCCGGCTCGAGTCCCGGGGATTAACCTCTCTCCAGGGTCTCAGGGAGCTGGCTCACGTGAGATGTTTGATTCCCCTCGATTTTCCCCTTTAGTTTTCTGGTCCAAGCCAACGGAGCAGGTGCGGTTTGACCCCCAATCCAGTAACTCGGGTGTTAAGTAGAACCGGACCATGACTCCTTCCGAAGAGAGAGTTGTTACCGCTTTATTGTGAACTATTTCCTTTCTCCAGCCGGTTCTATACGAGAAAATGAAGAACATAGTCGAATTTATTCAATGATTTTGATTACCCTGCGGTAAAGCAGCAACGGATACAGTTGATATCCGAAGATTTGCTGGGTTTTTCGGGTCTGAGTTGTGCTTTTAGCTGATTTGCTTGTGCCTTATGTCGGGATTATTTATTGTTGTTGGGATAAATAATTGATTTAAATTTTTGCTTGTACCCATAAACATAAAAACTCAGGAGGCGGCGATGGATACATTTTCCGTTGATCGCAAGCAGCTGCTGCTGGCGACCGGCCTTTCCATTCTTTTCTTTCTTTTTTCGTTTTTGGCTTCCGGCGAGACTCTGGTAGTGGGGAGTGGTTCCGCTGATTACGGTTCGATACCGGAAGCGGTTCAGGCCGCTGACCCGGGAGATACGGTTCTGCTTTCCGAAAACCACTACACGGTAAACCTGGAAATCGACAAGAATATAACTCTTAAGGGGTCAGGCTCCGAGAGACAGGTCCTATCGGGAAAGGAGACGGGGGAGCCGGTTCTGGCTGTTGGCCCTGCGGGCGTGGATGTTACTCTGATCAACCTGTCGCTGGAAGACGCAAAAGGGGAGCTCTGTCGGGACCGGGATAAGGGAATATGCCCGGCCGGGTTGGCTCTGCGCGGCGCGGCTGCGGTAAAAGTAAAAGAATCCTCTTTCGAATCGAACGGCCGGAATGGAATAAGGCTGGTCGGTAGTTCTCGGTTAAAGCTGGAGGATTCGCAGGTGACCGGAAGCAAACGCTCCGGCCTCTGGCTCACGGATTCGGCTGAAGTTACTTTTTCCGGTGGAAGGATTGCAGATAATCGCTCCGGCGTATCGCTGGCCGGATCCGCCGTGGCAAAAGTCTCTGACGTTGAAATAGTCCAGAACTCGGGTTACGGGTTCTTTCTCTTTGGCGATTCCAGCCTGACCCTTGAGGCTGCAACGCTGGCGCGGAATGGTGGGGGCGGGTTGAGGCTTGAGAACAGCCCGCGTGCCGAAGTGAGCCGGACCGACGTAATTGACAACGCAGGCCGCGGAATAAGAATAGAAGGAGGGTCCAGAGTTACCCTGATAAATAACCGGATCAGGGGGAACCAGGTCGGAGTAGCCAACCATGGGGATTTTCCGGTCAAACTGGAAGAAAACGAGATTTCGAAAAACGACGTCGATCTCGTCGGTAACTTGTCCGGCGATCTTCGAACGAAACTGGGCAAGGCCCAGGCAACAGAAATTACCCTTCCGGACGAAAGTTATTCCGGCTTACAGGCCGCAATCGACGGGCTCGAGCCGGGAGGAGACCTATACGTCAAAGGTGAGGTCGTCGGAAGTGCTGTGGTGGATAAGGATATAACCATAGAGGCCGTCGGTGAGTCAGGGCAATTGACTGCTCCCGAGGGCGTTGCCGGACCAACTCTCTCACTGGTAAACGGTGCGGAAGCCGTAATCCGGGGGCTGAAACTGAAGGCTCCGGACGGTAGTGGCCTGGTGCTTGGGGGAAACGCCGAGCTGAGGGTTTTTAATTCAACAATGAACGGGAGTTCGGGCGGAGGATTGGAGCTCTACGATTCGGCGACGCTTACCCTGAATGGAAGCGAGGTCAGGGGTAACGGTGGTAGCGGCGTTCGACTTGTCGACTCGGCCAGTATCCTGATGAACGATAGCCACCTGGCCGGTAACGGGTCGGACAACTTGCTGCTGGCAGGTGACTCTTCCGGGTTCATTCGCAAAAGCGAGGTCTCAGCTGGGAAGGGTGCAGGCGTGGGGATCTACGATTCCGGAAAACTGGCCGCCGGGTCCAGCAAGTTTTCAGGAAATGACGGCAACGGGTTAAAGCTGGCCTCCGCTGCTCGTGCCCGGCTCGAGAACTGCGAGCTCAGGGAAAACGATGAGGCCGGGGTCAAGCTCTATTCCATGTCCAAACTGGATCTCAGCCGGAGTGAAGTTTCGAGTAATGCAACCGGGGTCGCCCTGAGGGATAACTCGAGCGCTTCGCTTGGCAATAGTTCTTTCACGGACAACCGAACGGGTATAAAAGTTAGCAACCCGGAGAAGTTCGCCGGGGTTATACGGGGAAGCGGAAACGAGTTTTCCGGGAACGATTTGGACTTTTCGGGGGTGACCGATTCGACGAGAAAGAAGCTGACCGGGTGATTGCCATAACTTTTGGACTCAACCATTTTCACTCTCTAAAAAACGCCGTAAAAAATATAAAGGTGATTTTGTAATGTCGAATTCTTCCAGCAACGGAGAGGATTCGCTTAGCTTTCTTTCGGTTACGGCCATAGGCATTGGAGGCATGGTCGGTGGTGGGATCTTTGCGGTTCTCGGTCTTGCCGTCAAGTTAGGGCACGGCGGTACTCCCCTGGCTTTTCTGATTGCCGGCCTGGTAGCTTTGATTACTTCGTATTCTTACGCCCGCCTGTCGGTAACGTATCCCAGCGAGGGTGGTACGGTCGAGTTCCTCGTCAAGGGTTTCGGAGAGGGGATTTTTACCGGTGGCTTGAACGTCCTGCTCTGGGTCAGCTACGTGATCATGCTGGCGCTGTACTCATATGCCTTCGGGGGTTATGCCGCCAGTTTCTTCCCGGAATCGGTTCAGCCGGTGCTGCGCCACGTCTTCATCTCCGGGATAATGATTCTCTTTACCGTTCTCAACAGCATGGGTTCCAAGCTCGTCGGTGAGGCCGAGGAGCTGATCGTCGGGATCAAACTGACTATTCTGATCGGCTTCGTCGGCGTCGGAGCACTGAACGTCGATTTCGCACGCGTCGCACCCGGTAACTGGACGAGCTTACCGACCCTGCTCGCCGGCGGGATGATAATTTTCCTCGGCTACGAGGGTTTTGAGTTGATGGCCAATTCGGCCGAAGACGTCCGCAACCCGGAGGAAACCCTGCCGAAGGCCTTCTATACGGCAGTCGGTTTTACCGTGCTTCTTTATATTGCCATTTCCTTCATTACCGTGGCAAACCTGCCGGTCAGCCAGATCGTTAGCGCCAAGGACTACGCACTGGCCGCCGCGGCGGAACCTGTCCTCGGCCAGGTGGGATTCGTGATCATCGCCATTGCTGCGCTTCTCTCTACGAGTTCGGCGATTAACGCCACGCTTTACTCAACTTCCCGCGTTAGCTACATCATAGCCAAGGACGGGGAACTGCCCCAGACGCTTGAGAAGAAAATCTGGGACCAGCCGCTGGAGGGTCTGTTTATCACTGCCGGCCTCGGCCTGCTGGTGGCAAACCTGCTGGATATATCCAGTATTTCGGTCATGGGCAGTGCCGGTTTCCTGCTGATCTTTACCGCGGTCAATGCCGCGAACTTCCAGCTCCACGAGGAAACGGACAGCAAGCGCTGGCTTGCGGGTGCCGGAACCGTTGTCTGTGCCATTGCCTTTGCGGCACTGGTCTGGCACGGCGCCAGTCAGTTATGGGATATTTTCGTCTTGATCGGGATGATTGGCGGTTCCTTCTTGATAGAGGCCGTCTACCGTGGATTTACCGGTAGGGGGATTAAAGCCAGTAACTGATTGATTCTAGCCCCGGTCGGAGGTGTGGTCGGGATGGACGAGCAGTTCGTCGAAGAGTTCAGGTCGCTGAAGCGGTTTATGATGGTCGTCGCTGCAGTCGCCCTCCTGGTCCTCCTCCTGACCCTGGCCAGCTCGGTTATTCACGTCCTGGTCATGCTATATGCGGGTATCCTTTTTGCCGTGCTGCTCGGGGGACTTGCCGGTTCCGTGAGGAAGCGTTTCGGGATCCCGTACCGAGTTGCCGTGGTGGGCGTGATTTTGACCTTGCTCCTGATTTCGGTGCTCGGCGGCTGGTTTCTCGGCAGCCGGGTTGCCAGCGAGATAGCTGTTATTCGGGATAAGTTGCCGCGGGCTCAGAAGGATCTCGGTGAACTGCTCCAGGGCACCGGCTGGGGGCAGACCCTTCTTTCTCTGACTGACGAAACGGAGAAACTCTGGTCGCTCGGCAGTGGAGTTGTCGGTAACCTGACCGGGTTCTTCTCCGAGACTGTCGGCGTGGTCGTTTCGGTCGCCTTCGTGATCGTGGCCGGGATATATATTTCACTCAATCCGGAACTTTACGTGGAAGGGCTACTGAAGCTCTTTCCCGGAAATCGGAGAGATGAGTTCCGGGAGACACTGGAAGCCATCGGGACGGCGCTCGAAAAATGGCTGACCGGTAGGCTAGTCGTCATGGTCAGCGTCGGGATATTAACCACGGTCGGACTGCTTGCGGCCGGAATTCCCAGCCCGCTGGCGCTCGGGTTACTTGCCGGGTTAATGGCATTTATCCCTCTGCTTGGCCCGATTATTGCGGTTATTCCTGCTTTTCTGGTAGCCCTGATCGAAAACCCAATACTGCTGATCCCCGTTGCGATCATATTCGTGGTAGTTCACTCGATCGGTGGCTACCTTGTCACGCCGCTAATCCAGCAGCGGACCGTCTCTCTATCGCCAGTTGTCCTGCTGACGTCTCAGGTGATAATTGGTTTGCTGCTGGGGATACCCGGCATTATTATTGCCACTCCCCTGACCATCACCGTAGTCGTAATAATTCAGAAGGCCTACGTGGAAAACTACCTCGGGAGCTCAGTTCAGGTCCTCGGTCAGAATTAATGCTGGTTCAACACATTTACTATTGATAATTAGTCCGGCGGATAGGAAGAAAACGAGTTTTTGAAGCTCATAAATCAAATTTAAGGAGGTCGATTGATATCAAAACGACTAAATCGGTTTTAACGATTGTTCTCTTTCTCTCTCTAGCGGTGGCTGGATTCGGCCAGGCTGTAATTGCTGCGGATAACTACGGCAGGCTCCAGCCGGTTAAGTTGAGCGCTGATTGCGACGACTTCCAGTTCAAAAACCGTATGACCGAGAGCGTCAAGCTGGCGACTCACGGGCGCCTCCAGGTCAGCCTCTGTTCTAACGCCTCTACCGGGTATTCCTGGTCGGATTCTGCCCGGATCAGTGACCATACCGTGCTCTGGCAGACGAGCCACTCGTCTCAGGCCAGCAGTGGCGGTGCCCTGGGCGCTCCGGGCACGGAAACCTGGACGTTTCAGGCGTTGAACGAGGGGACGACCACGATATCATTCGAGTACAGCAAGCCCGGTGCCGGTCTTGGCTCCAGCAAACGGACCTACGAGGTAAAGGTTCGGGTGGTCGACGAGGACGACGAAGATGAAGACGACGAAGAGAAGTCGGGAGAAGATCTAGTCAAGCAGTTCTTTACTTACGTCAACAACTCCAATATTGCCCTGCTGGAAAACGCGATAGCGAAGGATTTCCAGGCGATAGACGGAGCCGGGTTTAAGAACAGGCGTGAGGAGCTTGAAGCACTGAAACAGGCCGACCTGGGAAGTTACAGTCTCGGTAACTTTAAGACGACCCGTCGGGACGAGCTGCTGATCGTGACTTATACTCTGAGCGCCGATACGACGATTACCGGGAGGAAATTACCCGGTGGTTCCGGGCCGAGGCTGAGTACGTTTGTCGAAACGGACTCCGGCTGGAAGCTAGTTGCTCACGCCGCGGCGTCCGGAAGTAACTAGGCGCGAGACCTACTTGGGAACTAAGATGTCCCGTCCTTCGGGCGGGGCATCTTTTTAGAATCCTGTAAGCTCTGTATTAAACCACAGACCATCCAGCGTGCCGCTAATACCTATCCGCAGGCAGTTTTGTAGGGTTTTATTGATCGAATAGGAGAACTCCGACAGCCGATTATTCTGAAAGTCGTATTTTCCTCCGAGCTGAAACGTCCAGGCTGCGAGAGCTGTGACCTTCAGGTTCGTTGATAATTCCTTGACCCAGTTCCCCGTCCCTGGACCGGTAAGTTTGAGGCTACCGGAGCTGTCTTTCCGGGCCAGTTCCAGGGTAAGTTCGGACTCGTTTATCGTCCGGGAGGAAAAGTCGTAGCCGGATTCCAGTTCCAGCCTACCGTACTGGTGGGATAAAACCGTCTTTGTAGTTATTTCCTCGGCCAACCCCCTGGAAAGGTCGTATTTGAAGCCGATTTCCTGGTCTATTGGTCCGATGTCAAAGGCCATTTCGTAATTCAGGTTTGAGATTCCGTCCGGCGGCAGGAAGTCGTAGTGAAAATTTAGTTCCCCATTTAAGTTATTGCTCGCCCCACGGTAGCTAAAGCTCAATCGATCTCGATCCTCGATACGGTCGAAGACGAAGGGCGAGCTTCCCAGCCCGGACCTGTGTTCGAATTTGATGGTCAGGTTGCCCGGGCCTTTAAGTTCCAGCCTGGGGGTAAATTCGAAGCCCAGGCGCGTCCTGGTACCCGGGTTGTTCTCGGTAAAGTACCCATCAATCCGCCCCAGGCCGGTCAGGGAGAGTTCCAGCCAATCCAGCGGGGTACTTCCGAGCGAAAAATCCCCGAGCAGCTTCCCCCGAAATCCGGTGCGCTGCTCAACCCAGTTTGGTTTGTACTCGTCGTAATAGCCCAGTTTACCGCCGAATCTGGTTTCGGGAAGGTGCTTGCCCGTCAGGTTTTCCAGGAAGTAGGAGACTTCCGGGAGCTTTTTTAGCACTCGTTTGGAGCCATTGGAAGAATTGGAGTCTTCTTCCGTTTCTACCCGGGAAACGACGGCCGACCAGGAGCTTTCTTTCGGGCCGTTGAGGCTCAAGCTCCACTCGTTCCGATCGTAAATTTCTCCCTGGGATGGGCCTTCTTGATAATCAACTTTGCCGGTAAACTGGAGCCACTTCACTGGTTCGTAACCTAATTGGGCCTCGGCCGTCAGGAAGTTTACTCCCCCGTTTCTGACGTTGCCGTAAAGCTGGCCGACTCCGTTAAGGAGGTTTCCGCCGCTGTAGTAATCGATACCTGCACCGATCGTCCGGTTTTTCGTCGAAAAATCTGCTCTGAGGTTCCCAAAGTTACTCCTGTTCAGGTAAAACGGGACTGCCCCTTCAAAGTTCAGCCCCCCGCCTGCCGAGAAACCCGTTCGGGGAAAGTAAGAACGATTTGGGAGTCCGAAGTCCTTTAAGGGGACAAAGTAATTCGGTGTGGCCCATACGGGGAAGCCAAATGATTCTAATTTGGAGGACCGGGTCACCAAAAATTCTCCCGGGAACAAGCTGGTTTGGCGGGCTTGGAACGAGTAGGCTGGTTTCTCTTTTCCCCGGCAGAACTCGCAGCTCGTAAGGCTGCTTTCGTAAAGTTCTATCTCGGTCAGTTCCCCTGAGTCATCGAAGGTAAACCTGCCTGCTTCTCCGGTGAAACTGAAACCGGCGAGGTCGTTTTTCCGTTCACCCGTGGACAATTGCCCCGAGAGTTTTTCCGCACTAACCTCCTTCAATTGAAGGGATCCCTCCCGGTCCCTGGATTCAAGGGTTCCGGTAAGGTGGTCGGACGAGAGCTGAGACCTGCGACCGGAATACTTGACCGATCCGGCTGCTTGTAGTTCCCAGCTGGACTCTCGTTTAACCATTTTTATTCGTTCTGCGGCCAGTTCGGTTTCTCGTGTTGTGTCAAGTTTTGCTTCCCCTTCCAGCTTCAGGTCCGTGACGGTTCCCTTCTTGACGGTGATAGTAATTTTTTCGGCTGCAAAGTTGACCGATTCGATCGAGCCGCTCCCGTAGTCGAGTCTCAGACGGAGTCGATCTCCCTGATTAACTTCAGGCATTTTCCCGTTTAACTGCGTGGCTTCCACCTTAACCCGTCCGGAAGTTAGCGTTACCTCGCCGGAAGCGCTGAGATTCCTCTTTTCTCCCGTGTTCAGGAGCTGGAGCGTCTTGCTGGAAACGACGAAGCCGCTTCTGCTAAATCTGACGTTTCCGCGAGCCAGAGTTTTATCCGGAGTTATCTCGAGTCTATCGGCTTCGAGAACTGTCTCGGCGCTCGGCCCGGGTACCGAAAAGGTGATCGCTAATAAAATGACCGCGATAAATGAGGCAAGGTAAGTTCGGATTCCGCTCACCCCCATCGATCAAGACCAGGGAACGATTCTCTTGCTCAGTCGGGAGATCTCGGATTTAAGACCCGGGTTGTCGAGAGAAAGGAAGAGCAAAAGGCCGACGCCGCCGAGTATCATATTCGGTGTCCATGCGCCAAGAAACGGCTGGAGTGTCCCCTGCCTTACCGCCGTCTGACCCCAGAGCAGAACTCCCTGGTAGCCGCCTACTGACAGGAGCGCCAGGAGTACGCCGATCGCCCTGCTCCTATGCCTCAACGTAAGGCTGAGCGGAACGCTGAACAGGACGAACACCAGCCCGGCGAGGGGTCGGGCAAACCGGGAGTGCAGGGCAAATTTTAGCTTTGAATCGGCCTTTCCGGCTCCCTCGGCGGCCCTGACCTGGTTCCAGAGCTGGATTAGTCCCATTTCCTCCGTCTTGCGCGAGCTGAATACCAGGTTTTCCACGGCTTCATTTACATCTACGGTTAGCTTCTCGAACTTCATCGTATAATCGACCTCGCCGGCTTCGTTCAGCCCAATTAACTGTCCGCCATTGAGTTTCCAGCCCGTCTCCGTCAGGGTTCCGGATTCGCTCGAAAGCAGCTCCGGATAGTCCTCCGGTAGGTTTAACCCCGGAAAGTTCAGCCCGGCCGAGTTAAATATTAGCACGTCCTTAACTTTTTTCTCCTCTTCGGAGTACTCCCCGACGTAGATGGTTCTGCCGCTCGGGTCCTTGAAAAAGAGGTCCGACTGGACATCCGGTAGGGGGTTCTCTGTAGTGATTCGGTATATTTCCCTGCGATACTGGTAGTTTGCCCAGGGTGCCAGGTAGTTGTTTAAGCCAAAAGTTGCCAGGCTGACCAGCAGGCCGACGACCAGTATCGGGTAAGCCAGGCGTTTGAGCGAGTAGCCCCCGAGCTGGAAGGCGAGGATCTCCTGGTTGCTCATCAACCGGGCCAGCACGATAAAGGTAGAAACAACCAGGGATATCGGCAGGGCAAAACCCATGAACTCGGGAACCTTTAGGCTCAGTAACCTGAAGACCGTGACAAAGGACTCGCTGCGGTCCAGGATGAGGTCGGAAAGCTGTACCGCAAGGGTAAGCGAAGTAAATATCAACAAACCGAAGAGAGCAACGAGAAATAGTCCGGCGATTCGCCTGGCTACATATTTTTTCATCTATTTTTTATCTCGCCTCGGTAGCTTGTTTTTGAACTCAAGGCCCGTAACTCATTCGGCGAAGTAGGATTCACGGGCCCTATCGGACTGAACTATCGCCTCGGAGCTGCCTTCCGCTATGATTTTCCCTTCTTCAATCAGGTAATTGTGATCCGTGATGGCTAAAGCTTCCTTGGCCCGGTGGTCAGACAGCATGATTCCCATTTCTTCTTTCTCCTTCAGGGTAACCAGTATCTTTTTGATTTCCGCCACGGATCGAGGGTCGAGGTCGGAAAAGGGTTCGTCGAGCAAAAGGTAGCGCGGGGAAAGAGCCAGGGCCCGGGCGATTTCGACCTTGCGCCCCTGTCCGGCCGAGAGGTTACCCGCCTTCCTGTCCTTCAGCTCCAGGGCGTTCAGCTGTTTTAAGGAGCTACGAACTTCGTCTCTGGTGTCCTTGCCGCCGGTTCCCGTGTTCCTCAGGTAGATCATTACGTTTTCCGCCACGGAAAGTCCCCGAAAGAGCGAGGCCTCCTGCGGCAGAAACGTCAGACCTTCTCTGGCCCGGGCGTGGATCGGGAGCGGGTCCAGCCTCCTCTCGTCCAGATAAATTGTCCCGCTGTCATGACTTTCGGCTCCCGCTATTACCTTGAAGGTCGTCGTCTTGCCGGCACCATTTGGACCGAGAAACCCCCGGATGTTTTCTCGCTCCAGCTCCAGGTCGACCCCGGCCAGAACCCGTTCCGAACCGTAAAACTTGCTTAGGTCCTCTACTCGTAACACTTTAATCCTTTTCCTCTGTTATCCTTCCATCGACTACCACCAGTTTCTCGTTTTCGCTTTCGTACCGCAGGGAATTTCCGCTCACCGTCGTACCGTCCCGGTCGGCGCTGGCAGAGCCCCTGCTTTCCAGCAGACCCTGATCCGTCTCCCAGGTCAGGCGCTCGGCCTGCAGTTTCCAGCCGGTGGCGAGCGAAGCCTTTACGTCCCCGGCCATCTCTATTCTCTTCCCGGAGGGCCAGATGAGCGAGTTCCCGGATATCCTGGTTCGGTTGCCTTCGGGGTCATGGTTAGTTAGCTTGAAGCCGTTTTTTACGGTCAACTTCTCCGGCCCCAAACTGTAGGTAAATCCCCTGCCGTTCAACTTTATTTCTCCGAATTCACCAGTTCTGGTCAGGGACAGTTCGCTGCCGGAGAACTCCTTTTCCGAGAAATAATATCGGGCTGCCCCGGCACTTCCTTTCATGTCGCCCTTTAAATTCAGGTTTATCCGTCCGGACATGTATGCTACCTGTGCACCTCCCTCCTCCTCGAGGCGGAGCTCTTTCCCGGTGAATATGGAAACCATCTCCTTTGACTGCCTCAACTTCAATTCAAACCCTGACACGACCAGACCGCCGCCGGTTTCCCTGCCACTGCTTCCGGATAGTTCCCAGGAAAGAGCTGCTTCACCCGAACCGTACTCGTAGATGGTGAAGTTCTCCATGGTCGTACCGGATTCTTCCGGGTCGTCGCCTAAAGCAAGGGGTCCGGGGAAGCAACAGGAGAACAAAAAAAGGCCAACTAGTAGTGCCGGTATTAATTTACCTTTATTAAAAGTGACGGGCGAATCCATGTCCGCTCCCTGAAAAAATAGATAACTTGATAATTTTTCCGTGATCGACGCTGCCCACGATGATAGCTACTATAGTGGATTTAATCAATAAAAGTGCTTATAGAAAGTCGAAGCTAGAATAATTTGCTGAAGACTCTTACTTAGTGGGTGAGGTGTCAATTAGTTGAAAAAAAGAGCTTAATAACTTTAGAGGATAGATGTAACCCTTCCAGGTGTCGTATGACCTTAAGCGAGTTGGGTTGCCCGGTTAGAATTGCCCTGAACTATCATTGGTGGAGTGTAGAGTAGGATAAGGACTAACTTTATCTTTGTTATGAAGAATCATAAATGATAATTTAACTGTCTGTTATAGGATTGAAACATAATATTTCTTAACCGGGAGGCGAAATAGTGTCAAAGTTTATACGAAACGCCGTTTCTCTAGGTCTTTTGTCGGTTTTGATTCTTGGATTGACGTTTCTCCTGACGGGTTGTGGCTTTATCAACCAGGATCCGGAAGCAAAGATTTCTACCACCCCTGAGATCTCTAACGGAGTAGCAGTTGGTACTACCATTAATTTTTATGGTGATAATTCGGAGGACAAGGACGGGGAGATAGAATCCTACAAATGGGATTTTAAAACGAACAAGTCCGATAATGCTACCAGTACTTCGAAAAACCCTACTTATACTTACAGTACTGTCGGTACTTACACGGTTACTCTTACCGTAACTGATGATGATGGTGCCTCCGGTTCGACTACCGCCTCTATTGAAGTTGTAAGTTCCAACTTGAATGCGGAGTTTACGATGAGCCCAAACCCTGCTGAGGTCGGTGAAACAGTTGATTTTGATGCCTCGAGTTCTTCTGGAGATATTAGCTCTTACAAATGGGATTTTGGTGATGGAAGTACGGAAACAAGTTCGAGCAGTGCCACAACAACCCATGATTATTCCGCTGCTAAAAACTATACAGTACAACTTACAATTGAGAACCCCGAAGGTGACCTGGCGATCGAGGGTTTGACTCTTGAGGTACAGAGTAGTTCCAGTACTACCTGAGGTAGTTGTTTATTTATCTTTTTTTACTGACAACCACTATAAACCCTCTTCATCACTGTCTGGAGAGGGTTTATAGTCCTTGGTTCCCTTGCTGGTTTAAATGAAGATTACATTTTTTAACGGTTAAAGTGTCGAGCGTACTTTTAATCATCCTAGTTGTTTCGTGAATTCCGCCTTGACTTGAAGGTAATTTTGGTCTCTGAGCAGGACATAAAGTGATTTATAAACGTGGCCCGGGAACCGGAGTTCCAGGTAAAATTGGCGCAAACTTCTTTCAGGTAATTGTAAGTGATATCCTTGCACTCAAAAGGGAAAGCTGCAATAATTGTTACTGTTTAAGGTTTCTCGAATTCTCGAAAGGGGGCGGGGCGTATAAAAATTTAATACATATCTGTGTTGTTGGGCCCAGATCTGGGCGGTTTGCGGAGGTGGTTTTGTTCATTCTTTTAAATTCAATTATGGATGGGAACCGGGAAGACATGATTGATAGTAGTTTTCAGCTAGCTCACTTTTTTGGAGAAAACACTAATGTTCAGTTGGACAATGAACTCTCATATCAAAAGGGGGTAAAATAAATGGAAGAAAAGTCGAAATTATTGGTTATTTCTTTGGCGGTAATCCTCATCGGGTTACCATTTGTAACCGCTTCCGGGCAAAGTGTCGATGACAGCACGGCTGGAAGCGTATTTGGTTTTGGCACGGATGCCAAGTCCCTCGCTATGGGCGGCGCTTTTGTAGCGGTTGCGGATAACTACTCCGCAACTTACTGGAATCCGGC
>Ga0207714_1001892_pt1 | contig 13155 bp, 14 predicted proteins | sample PonA232FremontCA_2_FD_187270 | JGI IMG/M metagenome (GOLD analysis project Ga0207714, IMG submission 187270) | Marine sediment microbial community from Fremont, CA, USA - Pond A23 Sediment 2 (SPAdes) | ecosystem: Environmental > Aquatic > Marine > Unclassified | place: USA: Fremont, California... | reverse complement strand
AGGCCGGCCCGTAGGGCCGAATCCCCTGACAGAAGAGGTCGCCGAGCCGGTTCAATGCCTCCAGCGTCGCCGCCTCGTCGCCAACGAGTTCTGCGGCGTTCCAGCAGCCGGGAAACATGAGCTCTCGGAGCACGCCGACCTCCGTGATGACGGCCTCGCGGTCGGGAAAGTCGGCCCGTTTTTGGGTCTGAAACCGCTCGTCGTCGGCCTCGTAGGCGGCCACCAGCTCCGTGTGCGCCGTGCCAGTGTAGCTAAACTCCATCTACCCCTTGTTAGATCCCCATGAATTTAGGTACTAATATATCGTGTGGGGCGTGCAACACGCATCGCCATCGTCGATCCCCCGACCGAGATCGTCACCGACGTGACCGCAGACATCGACCGGATCGCTCTCGGCAAGACCCTGACAGGATCGACGGCAGGTGCGGTTGAGCAACACGGCGGCCGATCTTTCTCCCGACTATCGAATCTCGACGCTGGTGAATATGAACTTCGCCCCACCGTGGGCACCGTCTACGACCTGAACGTCCCAGCCGTGGGCGTCGGCGATCCGCCTGACAATCGGGAGTCCCAGCCCGGTTCCCTCCCGTGAGCTCGTTTCGCCGATATCGAACACCTGATCGCGCTGGGACTTCGGGATCCCACGGCCGTCGTCCGCGATATAGAACGCGGTCCGCTGGTCACCGTCGGTCTGTGTTGCTGTCGCCATCGTCTCGTGCAGCCCGACCCGGACCGTCACGGGCTTCTCGTTGTGGTCGATCGCGTTTCTGAACACGTTCTCGATTAGCCGGGCGAAGCGGTCGCTATCGCAGACGAGGTCGAACTCGTCGGCGACCTGGAGGTCCGACTCGTTCGTCTCGACCAGTTCCCACCCCGATTCGGCGAGCTTCGTGATCGATACTGCCTCGACCTCCTCGACGGCCTGTGCCTCCTTCGTGAGTGTCAGCGTATCGTCGATAATCTCCTTCATCCGGTCGTGGGCCTGCTCGATGAGTTCGATGCACTCCTCGTTGTCTGGCTCGTCGAGCTGATCGAGATACCCCTCGGCGATATTGATCGGGTTCCGGAGGTCGTGGGTGAGAATCGAGGCGAACTCGTCCAGTTGCCGGTTCTTCCGTTCGAGCTCCGCTTCTCGTTGCTTCTGGTCGGTGATATCGCTGTAGATAGCAAACGCGTAGCGACTCCCGCCCTGTTCGTACGGGACGCCACGATAGAGGAACTCCCGCTCACCGTTGGCTGTCGCCCGCGTCAGGACCGCATCGTTGTATTTGCCGTCGCTGGTCCGTGAATCGAGATCTGCTGCCTCGTCCTCGTACTCATCCGGGACGATGAAGTCGTTCAGCGATTCGCCCCGGATGTCGGCGGATGCGTAGCCAAAGACATCCTCGAACCCCGGATTGACACGCCGCACGATCGGCTCGCCGTCGATGATTTCGAGTTCGACGACCGCATCCTGAATCGAGTCGAAGAGGTGCCTGAATCTGCCTTCCTGTCTCGGCTCGTCGGTGAATTTGGGGGTGCTCATGATGGTGGAATACGGACGCTACGCGTGATTTGATTGATGCGTACGCAGTATTTGCTGTATAAGGTTTTCATTTAATCCATATAAGGGTCTGAGTAGTAACAAATGACTGCAAAATGGCCGATTCAGCTGACAATACTGTCGAGACTTACCCGTGTGTATTCGACGGTGGTCCGCTGTCCCTCTATCGCGTCATCGGTTGAACTTGACACCCGATTTCGTTAGCGAGTGCCTGATAAATCGGTGTTCGACGACCTTTTCGACCTTTCCGCGCGGCGAACACACCTTGAGTTCCTTGAAATCGTACGCCTGTTGGATCTGCTTGCCGTACTTGTAGGCCGTTTTGACGTTGGGCGCGGAGGCGAAGGCAAACTGGTCGTGTTTCGGCACAACGACCCACGCTTCGAGGAAGTCGCTGCGCTCGACCCGGAGCGACTCGAAGTTTTCGTTCCAGTATATCTCGCCGACGCTGTCGTGGGTGTCCCACCGGAGCGTACAGGGATGGGTATCCTCGGTGAGCTTGTTCGAGGCCGCCCGCATCGCGGTCATTCGCCGGTCGTGGGTTGAAAACACGGTTGCGTTGCTTGGGTCGCGGTGGAACTCCCGGACGAGGTATCCCTCCTCGGTTTCGAACACCTCGACGGGCTGGTTGCACGGCGGCAGTCCGACCTCGCCGGCTGGCTCCGATATCGGCGATCCCTCGCGACCGACCTCCGCATCCTCGCCCATCTCGCCGCCAGCGGGGCGCTTCGCCTGTCCACTTGGCCCGCCCGGGCCACCCGGACCGGCTGGCCGGCCGCCGGAGCCAACGGGCGTCGCACTCGCATTCGTCGTGCCCTCGTCCGGGGATGTCGCCTGTGGTTTCCCACCGTCGGCTGCGCTACGAGGTGCGGGCACGTCGGCCACCGCCGAGGCGAGATCGCGGATCGTCCGGTAGCGATCCTGCTTTTTCGGGGCCATCGCCCGGGCAACCACCTTGTCGAACTCCGAGGGTAGCTCGTCTCGATGCGCACTGGGTGGATCTGGCCCATCGGTGACCGCGTTCGAGATCTCGATGCGGCTACCCGTGAACGGTGGCTCGCCGACCGCCAGCGCGTAGATGATCGCACCGACCTGATACACGTCGGTCATCGAGTCCGGTTCGCCGAACCCGTCAGGATCGAACTGTTCGGGCGCGCTGAAGGCGGCCGACAGCCCGCCGTCGTCGGCGTCCTCGAGCGGCCGTCTCGACGTGCCCCAGTCGGCGACCTTGGCGACATCCCACTGCCCCTCCGGGGTGGATCGGAACAGGACGTTTCCGGGTTTCAGATCGAGATGAGAAATCCCCTCGTAGTGGGCGAGTTCAATGCCGCGACAGACACAGTTGGCGATCCAACGGAGTTCGGGCACCGGGAGGTCTGTGCGACCGCTCAACCGGTCGGCAAGTGTCCCGCCATCCATATACTCCATGGCGATCCACGGCAGTTCCTCGCCGGTATCGACGATCCCGACGAGGTGTTCATACTCGGTCCAGAGCTGTTTGTTTCGCTCTCTGGTGTCGAGCTTTTGCCACGTCTCCGACTCCTGAATAAACTCCTTAGCGGCCGAGGCAGGCAGTGTTTGCTCCTCGTTTGCTGGCTCCTTGACGGCGACGTACTCGGGGCTGTCGTACCCCTTGACGCGCGCCTTGTAGACCGTCGCGTGGCCGCCGCCGCCGAGTCGCTCGACGATCCGGAGATCGTCGTACGTGAGCGACCGGCGCGGCGGACTCGCCACAGACTCGATATCCGGTCGGCGCGACGGTGGCATACGTTACCGTAGATGGGCCAGTGGTATAGATGTTAGCAAAACTGAGCTATTCCACCCTCCCCGCCCACAGTACGCCAGCTTACCGCCTGATATAGAGGTGCTCGATCCGGTCGCTCAACTGTTCGAGCTCCGCCTGCCACTCGGTATCCAGCGTGTCGGTGTTGTGGAGCCCGGTGGCCTTGCTCTCCAGCCGGGCGGTGATCTGATCGAGTTTTGCACACACCTGCTCGTACTTTCGATTGTCAAGCGGGTGATCGGCGACGAACGTCCGCAACTCATCGACGACCGCCCGTGCCTCCTCGACGGAGCCGTCACTCGCGTTCCGGAGATTGGTGGCGATGGTTCTGGCGTGGGCCGCCGGCGAGACGCCAGCCTGTCCCTGCTGAGCCGCCTGTTTGGTGCCCGAACTCGCCGGCTCGTCGCTCTCGACGGTCGCCTGCAGTTCGACGTTGATACCGATCTGGATGAAACAGTCGTCGTCGACGTGGGCCGATTCGCCGATTCTGAGCTCCTGTTCTTTCATCGTCGTTCGCAGCGTGATCGGGTTCGTGCTCCCGTGGTTTTTGACACCGATCCCCCGGGAGGTCGGCGCGAGTTCGATCGGCGGCTGGCCGGCCGTCTTCCGCGAGACGGTGGCATCCTTGACGCCGAGATCGAGCAGGTCGTCCGCGGTTTCGGCGACGACGGTGTACGTGCCGTTCCCGATCCGATAGATCCCGACCGGGCTCTCGATCGGAACGCGCCGGGTTGCCGTCCCCGCGTTCGCGTCGTCGGCCGGGAGCAGATACCTGTTCATGTGTCGGACCACGCATCAAGACTCGACTCCGTCGCATCGATCGCCGTCTCGATGTGGTCCTGCGAGATCGGTACCACCTCGTCGGCGTCGCGGGCGTCCTTTAGCGCGCGCCGGGCGGCTTTCGAGGCGACGATCTCCAGATCGCTCGCGGCGTAGCCATCTGTCAGCTCCTTGATCTCGTCCCAGTCGATCTCGTCGGTCACGACCGGCCGATCCCGGAGATGGACCCGCATGACGGCCGCCCGCGCCGTCGCGTCCGGCGGCGGCACCTCGATCCGCTCGTCGAACCGCCGCCACGCCGCGCCGTCGATCTCGTCGGGCAGATTTGTTGCGCCGACGACCACCACATCCTCGCCCTTCGTTTCCGACATCTCGGTAAGGAACTGGGTGATCATCTGGCTCTCGCTCATCGTCTTGTTGGTGTCGCCGCTCCGCTCGGCGGCGATGGCGTCGATCTCGTCGAGAAAGAGCAGGCAGGGCTGGTTGTTGCGCGCGATCGTGAACAGCTCGCCCATGTTGTCGGCAGCCTCGCCGACGAGTGAACTCGTGATATCTGAGGCCTGTGCGATGACGACGTTGTAGCCGAGTTCGCCAGCAAGCGCCTCGGTAATGTAGGTCTTGCCGGTTCCCGGCGGGCCGTACAGCAAAACCCCGTTGACGACGCCGAGGTCGTACTCCTCGTAGAGCTCCGGTCGCTGCAGCGGGTCGATGACCTGATCCTTCAGCGTCTCCTTGAGATCGGTCATCCCGCCGACATCGCTGAAGTCCTTCTCGGGTGCCGCCTCCAGAAACGTCGACGGGTCGACACCATCGTCATCGTCATCCCCGCCGCCAGCTGACCCCGGCGGGCCGCTGGCGTTGGCGTCGCCACCGCCTGTCGCGGTGGTCGTCTGACTTCCACCACCGTCGCCGCTCTCGTCGACGAGCGGCTCGTCGTTTTCGAGGCGGTCGGCCGCCGTCGCGAGATTGGCCGCCAGCTCCTTTCGCTCGGTTGCCAGCCGGTCGTTGGTCTCAAGATCGGCGAGATCCTCGAGGACGCCGACACACTGGCGGTAGTACCGGGCGGCTTTCGTCGCGTTGCCCTCGTCGCGCGCAGCCTCGGCGCTCTTGCGGTATCGCTTATACTCGGATTCGAGGTGGCTCTTCTGTGCGCTCCGCTTGAGAGACATATCAGAGGCTTGGCTCCGACTCCTCGATGTCCATATCGAGGTCGTCGAAGTCATCGTCTAGCTCGTCGTTCTCGACGGTACTGTTGAGATCAACCTGTTCCTCGGACACCTCGCCGGCCTCCATCTCTCGCATGAGTTCGAGCTCCTCGTCGGCACTGGTTTCGAGCTCCTGATCGAGGATTTCGATGTCAAGCGCCTCCTGGACCTCCTTCATATCCTCCATCTCGAGACCGAACTCGGCCATCTGGTCCATGACCTGCTGCTGGAGTTCCTGTGCGTTGACCTCCTCGTCCAGCAGCCGGTCAAGCTCGTAGGACTCCTGATCGCCGTTGTGCATCGATAGCACGTCTCGCATCCCCTCGATAGAGATGATCGTCCCGAGCTTGATGCTGTTGGCCTTGTGCTTTTTCTTCTTGACATCGTATTTCTTTTTCTCGAATTTTGCCTTCTGGGCGTACTGCTTCCGGCGGAACTCCTCGGCTTCGGCGCCTTTCTGGAGGAGTTTCTGGTATCGCTCGCCGTGTTTCTCCATCTCGTTTTCGATCTGTCTGAGATTCTGTTCGAGCTTCGTCTTGTCCTTGCGGAGTTCTTTTCGGCCGTAGACGCTCTCGTCGAGGAGCGTCGCCGTATCGTCGGTTCCAAACCGCTTTTGGACCCATGCGCTGATATCCATTATCTCATGTTACTGTCTCCCACTATAATGGTTTTCTGCTTACTTTGCCGGTCCTCCCGGTGCACCCACCCCTCAGGCTGATGCTCGGCGACCGAATTCACCCCCAAATCCATTAGGGTGGATCACATACGTATCACTGATGGTGATTGTATCGACTGCGCTGCTGCCCGTTCCCGAACGAGCCGGCAACTATTTCTCGGGAGAACCTACGCTTTCGGGGCATCAGGAGCGGCCTGTAGAAGAAATAACCCACGGAACTCCCCTGCCAGCGGTCGGTCGAGAAACAACCCCTGCGGCGGTTTCACCCTTGGATTCATCATGACAGACTGTCAGGACTGGCTCGCCGAGATCACCCACGCTGCCAACCGCATTCTCAACGAGGATCTCGCGGCTCTCAAACGGATGCCCAGGGATCGGCGGGTCGAACGATACGAGGACCTCAAGGCCGACGAGGAGGAGTTCCGCTGGGAGTTCACCAAGGAGTGCAACGAGTTTCTGACAGGAACGGAGGAAGACCGGCTGCGCGGTGAACTCCGACTCGCGCAGTTGCTCGTGGCGGCGAGTTTCTACGCCGAAAACGAGGTGCCGGACGCCATCGCGGGCGACTTTATCGAGCCGGAACTACAGGCCGTCGTCGAGTTCGATCAGTTCAAGACGTTCGACACGCTGGACGACGACCAACTCGACGAGCGCATCCGGCGGCTGGACGGCGAGGTAGCCGAACTCATCGAGGGGTACGCCTCGACACAGATCGCCAACATCGACGACCTGCTCGATAACTCTGAGGTACAGCAGGACGTGGTCGAACGGCTGCTCGAACGGTACGAGGACCGCCGCGAGCGCATCCGCGCGGGCGTCTCCCGCTACGCCGAAACCCACGGCCTCGATCAGGTCTCGACCAGTATTCAGGCCGATACGGCAGCCGCCGAGATCGAAGCCGACGGGACAGGGTCACCGCCCGGCGACGGCGCGACCGCGACACAGTCCGGCGATCAGCAACCGATCGGCAACGCGGCCGCCAGTCGGGCGTCAGCCCCGGCCGAGGGCGACGAACGCGACGGAACCGATGTCGTGACCGCCGGCACCGCGCGGCTCTTCGAACTCGACTATCTGGGCCGGTTTGCGACGACGATGTACGAAATCGATCGGATTCAGCTTCCAGACGAGTCATTTCAGGTCCCCGAGGACTACTGGGACGGCCGCCACGGCCGCCGCGACGAGGCCGACCGCATGGAGGCGTTGCTTGCCGATCACGGCGGCGACCTCGATGCCCACCCACACAACCCAAGTGCGCGCTACGAGATCACCGCGCCGAAGTACTTCGGCCTCGGCAAACAGACCCGGATGGTCATCGAGGCGACCGTCTACTCGCATCTCGAAAGGCACGCGGCCGATGGGTACGACGCGACCCCGGCCGGCGTCGACGACCTCGTGAGCGTCGTCGGCAACGCTGTCCGCGAGGCTGCCAGCGAGAACACGCCGTATCTGCTTGGCATCGCCTCACCCACCGGCTGGACCGACGAGGTCGTCAGCCACGTTCGTGACGACGACCTGAGCCGCACCCGGTACAGCCGGCAGGTCAGTGTCTGTCTGGTCGATCTTCGCCGCGGAACGCTGATCTACGACGAATCCGATTCTGTCGTCGCCGACAACACGGGCCTTTTCGAGCGATCAGTCAACGCCGAGGCCGTCGCGAACTGTGTCTCACTGCTCCGCGAGGAGTACAGGGATGCACTGGAACACGGCTCCGTGTTGCTCACGGAGCTCGTCGATGCGACAGAGTTCGATCGTCACGTGGTCAAACAAGCCTTTGCGCGCGTCGAGGACGACGGCGATGCCGAGCAGTTTTATCTCGACGAGCAGGGACTCGCGCTGGACTTTCGGTGAGAGTGTACCGCCTGCCCGGTGAGTACGGTATCATTGGGTGGTCACGACGCTATGGCTGACTCTCAGCATCCGCCGCGTCTTCGTCCGTTGTGTCCCCATCACCATCGTCCGGATCACCGTCAGTTGTGTTGCCATCGCTATCGGCGTCGTCATCGCTGTCGGCGTCGCCATCGGTGATTTCGTTTTCTTCACTTCCGGTGGTATCGACAACTGATCCGTCGTCGTCCAGTTCGGACATGCGTTGGCCCTCGGCGACCGCATCGGCGATAAGTTTGTACAGCGATCCGAACAGGCCCGCCAGCACGAGCAACACCCCGATGATAAGCACGAGCACTCCGACGATCAGCAGCCCGACGTTCGGCTGTGTGCCCCCCATCTGCGCCGCGCCCGCGACGCCGGCCGGTGCGACCGCCGAGGCAACGGAGAGAACCACCTTCAGTATCTCAAAGAGTGCCAGCCCTCCCCCGACAGCTGACATCACACTGCCGATAACTGCGACAGCGAGGTAATAACCCATGATTCTGAACCCATACTTCAACCCGTCCGTAATGTCAACTTCGCTCACATGTCTCAGTGCTGGGGGGTCCCTGATAGGTGTTTCTCTTGAGTAAGTAACAGATGCCCCCGAAATTGATGGCCTGATTGGCACCTGTCGGCGAACCGTTCGTTCAACTGTATGTATTCTAACCGTCTGTACATATGGGGACGGAGGGATTTGAACCACGGTCACTCGCTACGCTCGCTCACGGTTCCACCGTTCGCTTTCGAGGTCGCAAGCGACCTCGCTCGCTCCCTGCTTCAATCCCTCCGACGACCACGCTACAGCCGGTGCTCGAAACCGTTGAGCACCGGCAGAATCATGGGGACGGAGGGATTTGAACCCCCGATCGACTGATATCTCCGGTATGCGCCTCGGAACTCCAGAGGGTCGTCAACGCAACCGATGATCAGTCGGTCGCTCGGTATATCAGTCTGGAGTGTCGTCCCGGGCGCGTGGCCTCTGGAGTCAGTCGCCATACCTGGCTTGGCCACGTCCCCTCGCCCGCCTCTTGTCCGAACCACAGTAAAGGGGTTTCGGTCCCACCAGACGGCAGCCGATCAGCCACCCCGGTGCCTGCGGTCGACTACCCGTCGCTTTCGGTCTCCTGCCACGCACAGTCCTGACACTTGTAGCCGGTGAGAAAGTCGGTTACGCTCGGCATATAGCCCACCTCGAGGACGTTCCCGCCACAGTCCGGACACTCCCGGTCGGCATCCTCGATCTCGGTCGCCTCCATCGGTGTTTCGCCCTCGATCAACTCCGCCAGCGATTCGGCCGTTACCATCCGCCCCTCGACAACGCGATTGCTCATACCGACCGCTTGGCCGGGCGACACCAAAGGGTTTCCTCCATGGTTCGGAAACTGCGACCCTGGTTCGATGGACGCGGGCACACCCCGAAACCCCTGTCCGACACGGTTGCTTCCCCCGCCTCTCGCCGTTTCAGGCGATCCCCAGCCCGCCGAGGACGAGCCGCACACCGATGACCGTGAGCATTCCGAGGACGGCGATCTCGCGGTGGCGGCTGCTGACTCGGTGGCGGAGTTGCCGCCCGGTAGCGACGCCGAGGACAGCGGGAACGACCGCCGCCACCGAGAGCCCGAAGATCGCTGTCGACGGGTAGAGTCCGAGCGCGCCGGCCGCGCCGACGCGAACGCCGTTGATCCCCAGAAAGACCATGGCGACGACGCTGACGAACAGCCCATGCGAGAGGCCGAAACTCCGGAGGTAGGCGACCAGTTGGACCCCGACGTTCGTCGCGCCGAACAGCAGCCCCGAGACGCCGCCGACAACGACCATGACGCCGGTCCCCTCGCGGTCGACGGTACTCCCACCGCCACCAGCGGGCACCGGGACGACAGATTGCCGATTCAGCACGAACGCCAGCGTGATCACCCCAAGCCCGACCCGGACTGGCGCGCCCGGCAGACTGTCGATAATCACCATCCCGAGAATTGTCCCGATCAGGGCTGCCAGTATCAGCGGCCAGAACCGCCGGCCGCAGCTCTGTAGCTCCGCGACCGACAGTTCGCTGACCAGCGTGGCGTTCGCCGAGAGGATCGGGATGATCATCAGCACGACCGCCGTCGAGGGCGGGATCACCGTCGCCAGCGCCATCGTCCCGACGAGCGCGAAGCCGAAGCCGGCCAGCCCGTTGACCGCGCCGGCGACAAGCAGCACGGCCGCGAGAATCACGAGAAACGTCGGCGAAAAGCCGGCGATCATCGGCGCACCCCCGTCGCTGTTGCACTCGTCGCACGACGGTCAATGCTTGCGCTCGCCGCCAACGTGTTGTCCGTCACCACAGGAGGGTGTTGCGGCGCGGTGGAATATGTCTCCCCCGGTTGTGCGCTCCCGTCGCGACGCCGGTGTGCTCTTGGTATCCGCCTACGCTACCTGCCGCTCGACGAAGTCGATTACGGCCTCGTGTTCGGCCGGGCCGATGCCGTGGCCGCCGTCGTAGGTGCTGAACTCCACGGCCGCACCAAGCGCTTCGAACCGGTCGGCAGCCGCCTCCGTCCGTGTTGGTGGGATGATCTCGTCGTCGGCACCCGCGGCGACGAACACCGGTTTGCCGGCGATCCCGTCGGGATCGACATCGCTGTGGGAGTCCGGCAGATAGCCATGCAGTGCGACGACCCAGCTGCACCGATCTGGATCGTCGAGGACGAGCGAGAGGCTCGTGATCGCCCCCTGACTGAACCCGAACAGCCCGATCCGGTCGGCGTCGAGTCCGTAGGCGTCGACGGCGGCGTCGATACTGTCGCTCACGAGGCGGCGGCTTCGCTCGAAGTCGTCGGCGTCGGGCTGGCTCTGGTGGAGGCCGCCGCCCGAGAGGTCGAGTTCGTACCACGTGTAGCCGCCCTGCAGGCGGTCGGGTGCCCGCAGGCTGACGACGTGGAGTTCGTCGGGTAACGATTTCGCAACCGGCAGCAGGTCCTGTTCGTTCGCCCCGCGGCCGTGCAGGACGACGACCGCCGGTGCGGGTCCGTCGCTCGGCGCGTCGGGTTCGATGTGGACGTGGTCGAGTGGGAGGTCGCTCATGGTCACCGTACGGCCCCCCGTTACATGAACCCCGGAGTGCCACCGACGCGACCGGGTGCCAGTCGCGGCACACGTAACCATCAGGGCACACACCGCGAACCCAACGAAACGCCGTGGTTATACGTCTCGCCCCGGAAAGGTCGCCAATGAGCCACGACGCTACCGACGACGACTACTCTGAGGGCGACCTCCGAAACACGGGGATGGATCTCCGCCACGACCGCGAGTGGGATTACGAATTAGAGCGGATTGTCGACGAGATCGAGGACCGCGACGCCGAGAAGGTCGGCCTCCAGTTCCCCGAAGGTCTCAAGCGCCGCGGCCCTGCCGTCGCCGACGACCTCCGGGAGATCGTCGACGACGACGTGACGTTCATGCTCTCCGGCCAGCCCTGTTACGGCGCCTGCGATCTCGACACCTACCTCATGCGCCGGACGGACGTCTTCGTCCACTTCGGGCACTCGCCGATGAAGGAGTCCGACCAGATCATCTACGTCCCGCTGTTCTCCAACGTCGATCCGTTCCCCATTCTCGAAGACTCCCTCGACGAACTCCCCGATCCCGACGACGATCCGGGCGTCGGACTGGTGACGACCGCCCAGCACATGAACCGCTTCGACGAGATGGTCGAGTGGCTGGAAACCCGTGGCTACGAGGTCCACACGCGCAAGGGCGACGACCGACTCACCCACGAGGGACAGGTCCTCGGCTGCAACTACGCCTCCGCCGATATCGACGCCGACCAGGTGCTCTACGTCGGTGGCGGGAAGTTCCATCCGATGGGGCTGGCCATGGAGCATCAGGAGAAACACGTCGTCATCGCCGATCCGGTCAACAACGTGGTGACGATCGCCGACCCCGACCAGTTCCTCAAGGAGCGGTACGCGACCGTCCACAAGGCGATGGACGCCGAGAAGTGGGGCGTCATCTTCTGCACTAAAATCGGGCAGGGCCGCTGGGAGACCGCCGAGGAGATCCTCGACAACAACGATAACGCCTACCTGATCACGATGGACGAGGTCACGCCGGACCGCCTGCTCAACTTCGATATGGATGCCTTCGTCAACACGGGCTGTCCGCGGATCACGACCGACGACGGCCCGCAGTTCCACAAGCCGATGGTGACCCCCGGCGAGTACGAGATCGCGATGGGCAACAAACCGCTTGAGGATCTGGAGTTCGACACCTTCCACGGCACGTGGTAGGCCAGAAGTCGCTGGTTATTCACAGACGGCTTGCGCAAGCCGCGGCAGCACCTCGGTCACGTCCTCTCGGATGTCGTAGTCGGCGTTTGCCGTGAACGGTGTCGTCTCCAGATTGATGACCGCCAGCGTTGCGCCCTGTCGCTGGGCCGGCAACGACGCCGCCGGATCGACCTGCAGCGACGTACCGGCGACGAGCAGCACGTCGCTGCCGCCGACCAGCTGTCTGGCCTCGTCTGCGGTGTCGGGGTTGAGCGATTCACCGAACAGCACGACCGCCGGCTTGTAGATCCCCCCACACGAGCAGGTCGGCGGCTCGCCGCTGCCCTTGGCGACTTCGTGGGCCCACTCGGCGTCGCGGCGTTCGCCACACCAGTGGCAGACCACGCGCTGGGCGTTGCCGTGGAGTTCGAGCACCTGTCTGGAGCCGGCGGCGCTGTGCAGGCGGTCAGTGTTCTGCGTAATGATCGCCGACAGCGCGCCGCAGGCCTCCAGCCGGGCGAGCGCGTTATGGGCGGCGTTCGGTTCGACAGCGTCGGGTCGGATCTGCTCCCGCAGGCAAATCCGGTCCTCCCAGAACCCGACGGGATCTGTTTCGAACCGCCTGATGTGGAAGGATTCGGGATCGAACTCCTCGCCCCAGATGCCGTCCTGACCACGAAAGGAGGGGATCCCGGAGGCGGTGCTCACCCCCGCGCCGGTCAGCGCGACCGCCGAGTCGGCGGTCCGGAGGTCACCGGCCAGCGACCGCAATGGCTCGTCCATACCCCATCTTATGGAGCAGTGACAAAAGCATCGGTGCCGCGGCCGAGCCTCACTCACTGAGAACGCGGCGGCGATTCATTACTGTTCGGACCCAACCGCTTGTGTATGCCGACTGTTGTTGCAAACGACCACGCGATGATCCGGGCTACAACCCTCCGCACCGTTCTCGGCGACGAGGTCTCGGTCGAAACGGCCGCACTGGACGCGACGGCCGATATCATCGAGGCCGCCGGCGACGCTCACGCCCTCGTCGTCGACGTGAATACGCG
>Ga0207714_1001890_pt1 | contig 13169 bp, 12 predicted proteins | sample PonA232FremontCA_2_FD_187270 | JGI IMG/M metagenome (GOLD analysis project Ga0207714, IMG submission 187270) | Marine sediment microbial community from Fremont, CA, USA - Pond A23 Sediment 2 (SPAdes) | ecosystem: Environmental > Aquatic > Marine > Unclassified | place: USA: Fremont, California... | reverse complement strand
CCCGCCGCACCTACGACTCGGCGGTCGCGCCGGGCTATATGGCGGTCGGTGACGCCGCCGCCCACGTCAACCCGACGACCGGTGGCGGCATCGCGGGCGCGGCCTACGCCGGCCAGTACGCCGCCGAGCAGGCCGTCGACGCCATCGCCGAGGGCGACGTGAGCGAGGAGACCCTCTGGCACTACAACGAGCGCGTCATGGAGCATTTCGGCGCGCGGTATGCCGGTCTCGACGTGTACAACATCCTCTCGACGGCGGTCGATGTCGACGACCTGATGGGGTTGCTCGCCGCGCTGCCGGGCGAGAAGCTGGCCGAGGCCCTCTATGACGGCAAAACGTCGATGGGGCCGCTGCTGGCGGCCCAGACGGCGATCAAAAGCTTCGGCTACTGGCGGCAGATCCTCGACTTTTATCGGGTCAAACAGGTCGCCGAGCAGGTGATCGATCATTACAACCGGTATCCGGCCAGCCCCGACGGGTTGGCGGGGTGGCAACGCCAGCGCGACGAGCTGATGGAGACGGTCTACGAGGTCACCGGCGCGGAGCCAAAATACTGAGTCGCCGCCGCTATTACTCGTTTTCGTCGTCGGTGGTGTCGCTGTCGGTATCGTGGTCAACGGTGCTGTCGGTATCGTCGTCAACGGTGCTATCGGTATCGTCGTCAACGGTGCTATCGACGTGTTGGGTGTCGTTTTCGCGCTCGACAGTGAGCGTCCCGTCACCGTCGACCGCAAGCTCGTTGATCGCGCAGTTGCCCTGTTCTTGCTCCATGATCGTCGCCACGATATCGAACGCCTTGATCCACCCGAGCAGCAGATACAGTGGCCCGCCGTGGGTGACCACGACGACCGTTTCGTCGGTGTCGATGTCGGCACCGAGGTCGGTTGCGGCATCAAGCACGCGCTCGCGGTGGTCAAGCAGGCTCTCGCCGCGCTCGGGGGTCGCTTGGGCGGCGGCATAGCCGACTTCGGTGAGCGTGAACTCGGGGTGACCAAGAAATAGTTCGCCGTAGCTGAGGCCCTGCAGCACGCCGAAATCCCGCTCGCGCCAGCGGCGGTCGGTCGTCGGCTCGCAGTCGACGGCGCGAGCAAGCGGTCGGGTGGTCTCCAGCGTCCGCCGGAGGTCGGAGCTCACGACGCGGTCGACCGCATACTCCTCGGCAATGCGGTCGGCGAGCGCGGCGGCTTGTCGGTGGCCCCGGTCGGTGAGGCCGACCGCTGCCCACCCCTGTACCCGCTGTTTGCGGTTCCACATCGTTTCGCCGTGCCGCACCACGACCAGCGTTCCCATACCGACCCCTCTTGCCGACGAGTCGTAACGTTTGCCCACCCGCGTCGCCAACGACCGCTATGGCCGAGCCAGTCGAGATCACGGTCTACAGCCGCGAGAACTGCCATCTCTGTGGGGTCGCCCTCCAGCGAATCGAATCTATCAGCGAGGAGACGGGGGTCGCCGTCGACATCGAGGAGATCCGGATCGACGACGACCCCGAACTGGAAGCCGAATACGGCGACCGGGTGCCGGTCGTCTACGTCGACGACGAGCTCGCATTCACCTACACTGTCGACACCGACGCGCTGGCGTCGATCCTCCGGACGGCCGTCGACTGAGCGCAACCACGTACCACTAGTGACATAACAGGTCAGATATATTACGGGGCAATTTATACGCGTGCTGTTGGAACGATTTGATGGTTGATGTTCCGACCGATTCGGGTGCTGCATGTGGATGATCGCCCGGAGTACGGCGAGGTCGTCACCGCCTATCTCAGTGAGCACGACGAGCCGTTCACTGTTGTCACCGAGACCGATCCGGTCGTGGCGCTGCAAACGCTTGCCGACGAGGAGTTTGACTGTCTCCTGACCGACTACGAGATGCCGAAGATGGACGGCCTCGAACTCCTTGCGGCGGTGCAACGCCGACAGCCCGACCTGCCGGTCATCCTGTTGACCGCCAAGGGGAACGAATCGGTCGCCAGCGAGGCCATCGCCGCCGGCGTCACCGACTACATCCCGAAATCCGATCTCACCGATAGCCCTGCCGTCTTGGCGAACCGGATCACCAACGCGGTCGAACGACAGGCCTACAGCCGCCAGTTCGAGACACTCGTCGAAACGCTGCCCGGAGTCGTCTACCGAACCCGGGAGACCCCGGAGTGGGACACCGACTTTGTCGGCGGCAACTGCGAGTCGCTGATCGGCTACCCGGCCGACGCGCTTGTCGCCGGCGAGGTCACCTGGGGGGCGGATATCATCCATCCTGACGACCGTGCGTCTGTCCGCGACGCGGTCGACACACAACTCGAAAGCGGTGACACCTTCGAGCTAACCTACCGGGTTCTGACCGCCGACGGCGACGAGAAGTGGGTCACCGAGCACGGCCAGCGCGTCGCCATCGAGGACGGCGAACGGATCTTTGAGGGGTTCATTACCGACGTGACCGCCCTCAAGGAGAGCGAACGCCAACTGGCCCAGTACAGCGATACGCTTGAAGGCCTCCAGCGGACGACCCAGCGGCTGCTGGAGGCAACGACGCCGGAAGCAGCCGCGGAGATCGTGATCGATGGGCTGGAATCCGCCTTCGAGTTCGACACCGCCGGGATCTGGCTGGCGACCGACGGCCAGCTCGAACCGGTCGCCCAGACCGAACGCGGTCAAACGCTGATCGGCGAGCCGCCAACATACTCGCCGGATGAACACTCGCTGTCGTGGACGGCCTTCCAGGAGGGCACGACCAGACGGATCGATTCGATGGCCGACCACCCTGACCGTGCCAATCCGGAGACGCCGATCGGCAGCGAGCTGATCGTCCCGCTCGGGGAGTACGCCCTGCTGAACATCGGCTCGACGGAGCCTGAGGCGTTTAGCGAGGCCGACGCCGAGCGCGTCCAGCTGTGGGCCGACACCGTCACCGAGGCCTTTGGGCGGATCGACCAACTCCAGCGGCTCAAAACACGGGAGGAAGAGCTGACCCGCGAGCGGGATCGCCTCGATCAGTTTGCCAGCGTCGTCTCCCACGACATCCGCAATCCGATCAACGTTGCCAGCGGGCGGCTGAAACTCGCCGCCGAGGAGTGCGACAGCGAGCAACTGGAGATCATCGATCGCGCCCTAACCCGGATGGAGGAGCTGATCGACGACGCGCTCGTGTTGGCGCGACAGGGCCAAACGGTCGGTGAGACCGAAGCTGTCGCCCTTGCTGATCTTGTCTCACAGTGTTGGGGAACGGTCGCAACCGCCGACGCAACGATCGACTGTCGGTCCGACGCCGTCATCCGGGCCGACCGCAGCCGGCTGGCCGATGTCTTCGAGAATCTGTTCCGCAATAGCGTTGAGCACGGCAACAGCGATGTTTCGATCACCGTGGCGACAACCGAGTCGGGGTTTTATGTCGCCGACGATGGCCCCGGAATCCCGCCGGATGACCGCGAGCGGATCTTCGAAACCGGCTACTCGACGGAAACAGACGGGACGGGTTTCGGGCTGGCGATCGTCCGCGAGATCGTCGAAGCCCACGACTGGGCGATCAGCGTCGACGACAGCGCGGACGGCGGCGCGCGCTTCGAGATCACCGGCGTCGAGTTTATCGACCGCTAGTTCCCGGTCCACCGCAGCAACGCGAGGGTGCCCTCAAACAGGATGACCATCGTGACCGCGACGATGATCGGGGCCATCCCGGTCGGATCGGGGCTGAAGAGAAACGCGATCCCGAGAAACGAGCCCCAGAAGAGCAGGCGTTTGGCCTCCAGCCACTGCCGGGTGACGAGGTTCATCATGATCGCCAACATGATGAACAGCGGGATCTGGAAGATGATCGCCATCCAGCCCATGAGCACCAAGATGAGGTTAAACGTCTCCTGGAGGCCGAAGGCGACGGCGGCGGCCTCGGCGGTGTAGGTCGTAAAGTACGCAAAGACGAACGGGAGGACGGCAAAGTGGGCAAACAGCACGCCGAGTGAGCCCAACACGAGGCTGGTCGGCACCGCCGCGAGGTAGTAGCGTTGCTCCGTGGGGTAGAGCCCGGGACGCATGAACCGATAGGTCTGGTAGACAAACATCGGGAGGCCGACCACCAGTCCGGCAAGCCCAGCGACCTTGAGCTTCGTGAGGATGAACTCAAGCGGGCCATACAGCCGGGGGCGGTTGGCCACCGGTTCGGGGATATGAACCGACCAGAGATAGGTGACGAGATCGCCGGCAAACGGGTAGGTGACCGCCAGCGCGATGCCGGCGATAAGGAAGACGACGCCGAGGCGGCGCATCATCTCCTCGATGTGGTCGGCCAGCGGCATCTCCTCGTCGGTGGCCGGCCCGTCGCCGGCGAGGCCGTCGTCGACGCTGTCGCCGGCTGGTGCTGCCGGCTGATCGGCCGCAACCGAGCCGCCGGTACCGCCGTCAGGGGTCGGGGTTGTCGCCGTCTCGGCGGCTGCCGGTTCACCACCTGCTGTCGGTGGCTCATCGCAGTTGGCTGGGGTGTTGTCCCCGTCTGGCGGCTCGGCCATACGAGTAACAAACGCCCCCCTGTGGGTATATGCCTTTTCGGATTCGCCTGGGTCGTCGGCTGTTACTCGGGTCGCCGACGGTTCGCTCCCGAGACGCCGTGATCGGTGCCACGCCAAGAGACAACGTTGATACCGCTGAGCCGATTTCCTCCGTGTATGGCAAGCGCGCTCGACGACGACACCCAGCGCGCCCTCGGCGAGGCGACCGCAACCGGGCGGGCGATGTTGCGGTCGGCACAGAAGGATCTCCAGAAGGTCTTTATCGTCTTTCTTATCGGCTTTCTGGGCACCTTCTACGCCCTCCGGCTCTACGTCTGGGATTTCCTGCGTGCGGTCACCGAATCCCGGATGCGGGCGGAGGTCGGCGAGAGCTTCGAGATCATCGCCCAAACGCCGTTTGACGTGATCCTGCTGCAGGCGAAGATCGGCCTTGTTGTCGGCCTTATCGTCGCGCTCCCGGTGTTTTTGTACTTCTCTCGTGACGCGCTCAAGCGGCGCGGCTTCTGGCGGCAGCTCCCCGCCGCCCGCTGGAAAGTGGCCACCGTCGTTGGCTTTGCGGCCACGCTGTTTGTCGGCGGTGCGGCCTACGGTTACGCGGTGTTTTTCCCCGTTATGTTCAGCTTCCTCGCGGAGTTCGGCTTCGAGGCGGGGTTCGCGCCGCGGTATTCGATCGTTCTGTGGACGCAGTTTATCGTGCTGTTGACGCTGTCGTTCGGGCTCGCCGCCCAGATGCCGCTGGCGATCACCGGCCTCTCATATGCCGAGATCGTCCGGTATGAGACGTTTCGGGACAAGTGGCGACACGCCGTCGTCGGCATCTTTGTCTTCGGGGCTGTCTTCTCGCCGCCCGATCCGTTCACCCAGATCATGTGGGCGATCCCGCTGGTCATCCTCTATGGGCTGAGCCTCTATCTGGCGAAGGTGATCGTCACGACCAAACGCGGCAGCGACCAGATCGACCTCCGGGCGACGATTCGTGCCCACTGGAACGTCCTTGGCGGACTTGGCGTCGTCGGCGCGATCCTCCCGTATGCGTTCTACACCTACGGCGGCCGCGGCGCGGTCAACGCCGTGTTATCGTATCCGCTGATCGACAGCCGGTATCGGATTCTCCCGCCCGGCGACGGCCTCGGCGTCGACCCCCAGACGGCGATGGCGATCTACGGCGGGATCGTCGCCGTGCTGCTGGCGGTCGGCGGTCTTGCGTCTCTGGTCTACTCCGGGCTTGAGGTCGATCCCGACGGCAAATTCGGCGATCCGACCGCGATCGATCTGGCGACGCTGGATGCCGCCGGGATCGAGGCCGCCCCACCCGAGGCGTTTATCGAACTCAGCGAGGCGGAGGCGATGGGGTATGCCAGCGCGGCCATCGAGGAGGGCAACGAGGCCAAAGCCCAGGCGATCCTCGATCGCTTCGACGAAACGGCAGAAGCTCGACAGGCCGCACAGGACGCCGATGGTGACGGCAACGCTGACGACGGCGATGATGGCGACGCCGGCGACCCCGATCTCGGCGACCGCGCCAGCCGCGCCGGCGATTCGTTCCTCAGCGAACTCACCGACGGCGAACGGGATACCGACGATATCGGCGGCTACTACACGGACATCGCCTTCGTCGCCGGCAGCTTACGATCAAAATCCTTCCGGCTGGTGGCGACGTTTATGATCGTGTTGGTGGTGACGTTCACCTGGTTCTATATCGGTGGCTTGGGGGCGGTTCGTGAAAACTTCCTGAGTCGGTTGCCGCCGGAACTTGTCGGTGAAAACGCCTTGGAGATCATCACGCTCCACCCTGTTGAGGCTCTGCTGTTCATCGTGAAGTTCTCGGTGCTGGCCGGGGCTGTCGCCGTGGTGCCGATGGTCGCCTACTACGCCTGGCCCGCCCTGCGAGAACTCGGTGCGGTGCGCGGCCGCCAATCGGTAATCTTCCTGTGGGTTGGCTCGCTGACCGCCGGCCTGCTCGGCGGTTTCGTCCTCGGTTACGTCTATATCGCCCCGGCGATCATCTCGTATCTCGTTGCCGACGCCCGGGCCTACGATATGCTGCTCACCTACCGGATCAACGACTTCTTCTGGTTGATTATCTTCACGACCGTCGGGATCGGGCTGTTGGCCGACGTGCCGATCCTGATGCTCCTACTCAATCGGGCCGGGATCCCGTATCAGGCGATGCGAACGCGCTGGCGGGAGGTCACCATCGGGATGCTCACCGTCGGCGCGCTCATGACGCCGGCCGACATCGTGACGATGTTCCTGGTGACGGTGCCGCTGATGGCCGCCTACGGTGTCGGCCTGCTCGTGCTGTTTCTCATCACAGGCGGTGGGCGGCGAAACCTCGCGCCGCCGGCCGATATCGTCAGCTAGCCGTCGTCGACGCGATCGATCAGCCAACCGAGACGAGCACCACGCCCCCAACGGCCAATCCGCCGGCCAGCAGCCGTCGTCTGGCGTGTGGCTCCCCGAGCAGCAGGCTGCCGAGCACGACCGCGATGACGGCCTGGGTGTTCACGATCGGCGAGACCACGCTGGCCGGCAGCGCGACGAAGGCCACCGAAACAAGGTGTTGGCCCGCCGCGAGGACGCCGCCAGCAACGAGGAGCTGCCAGCGGTCGCCGCGAAGGCTGACCCCGTCTCGACGGCGGAGCGCCCACGGCGCTAACGCGATCGGGACGATCACCAGCGTCAGCACCACAAACCCCTCGGCGGAGACCGCGAGCTCCTGCATACTCACCCGTTTGCCGACATCGACAACGCCGAAAACGGCCGCGCTGGCGAGCGCAAAGCGGGCAGCCCGTCGATGAAACACCGTCCGGAGCGGGCCGAGGAGCGAGCCGCCGTGATAGTTGGCAACGTACACTGCACTGGTGGCGATACCGATCCCGATGATCTGTACCCTCGACAGCTGCTGCCCAAGCAGCAGTACCTCAAGCGGCAGCACAAAGACGGGGACGATCTTGCTGATCGGCGCGACATACGACACGTCGCCGATCGCCAGCGCGTGATAAAAGGCTGCGAGCGCGACCGCGATGAGGCCGACCGTACCGACGACCAGCCCTGTCTCGGCTGCCGTCAGCGGCGGCAAAAGGTCGTCGCCGCCCGTTGCGACGACGACCGGCAGATACCAACAGAGCCCGATGGCATGGACGACAGCGAGATACAGCGTTGGCGGATAGTGGCTGAAATACCGCTTGACGCCGACGAGATAGCTGCCCAACAGCACCGCCGCTGCGACGGCGGCGACGAGCCCACCGGTCATGGGGGTGGCGACCGCTCTCTGTCCATCGCTCGATCAGAGGAGTGCCGGCAACGCGGTCAACGAGTCGATCTCGGCGCGTGGCTCGACCGGCAGCGACACGTCGTTGTTGTGGTCGCGTCTGATGAAGATGGCGTCCAACCCGGCCCGGCGGGCCGCCAGCACGTCGGTCTCGCGGTCGCCGACGTAGACGCCGTCGGTGCCGCCGAGGGCGTCACGACACCCGAGGAGGTAGTTCGGTCTTGGCTTGCGGCGATAGAAGCCGTCGACACCGGGATCGCGGCCGCGGACGTACTCGAAGGCGTCGAGACCGTAGTGATCGACGACGAACTCGACGACGCTGTTGTAGTTGTTGCTGATTACTCCGAGCGTGTAGTCGTCTGCCAGCGCGGCGATGGCGTCGCTGTCAGGGTAGAGCGTCCGGCGGCCGGCTTTGAGCCGATCGATAGCGTAACTCGCGCTGTGGCGTTCTCGGCGGTCGTAGAACTCGACGGGGTCGATCCCGAGGCGATCACAGCCGCGAACGAAGTCGGTGTCGTACTCGTAGCCGGCCAACAGCGCGTGGGTGTCGGCGTCGACAGCGAGCCCGCGATCGTCGATAGCGTCGTCGAGTGCACGGTCGTGGACGGTATCGTCGGTGCCACGCCCTTCCAGGACGACGCCATCCATGTCGAACAACACCAGCTGTTGCGTACTGTCGGTCATTAGATGGTCTCGCGTGGGACAAACGGTTTCGCACGCTTGAAGCATCCTAATAGTGCTCTGTTGTTCGATAGAGGGATCGCAATCGGGGTGTAGCGTGGGGGATCGGTACGCATACTATATAGACAAGGAGGGGGCGTGTCGACGGCAGGATCCTGGGAGATGACGGACGATGATGGCTTGGAGCGATCCGACACGCCCATCGATCACGCTTGTCGCTCACACCAAAAAAGCCGCTATGAGGGGTATATATCGATCTATTGCGGTAGGCTTCCAGCCGGCCAAAGTAGACAGATTCAAATATATTCTTGTGATAATCCTCCGCGATGACCAAGATAAGCGTGGAGGTGCCCGACGAGCTTCTTGCGGATCTCGACGCCCACGTCGGTGAGGGCAAGAAGTTCGTCAACCGCAGTGAGGCGGTACGGGCCTCGATCAGAAAGACGCTGGATCAACTCGATGAGATCGACCAACGACAGGGGCGGATCGACGATGAGTAACGCCGCTGCGCCCGGCAATAACACCGACAGACAGGCGATCGGCCAGGTCGCCCTGCTGGGGCTGTTTGTCACCGCGTTGGTGACCGCACAGGTGACCGCCGCAAAGCTGTTGGCCCTCCCGCTGCCGTTTGGGGTAGAGTTGCCGATCGTCGGCACCTCGATCAGCCTTCCCGGTGCGGCATTGGCCTACGCGCTGACGTTTTTCGCCTCGGACTGTTATTCGGAACTCTACGGTCGTCGCCCTGCCCAGCTTATGGTCAACGTTGGCTTCGCGCTCAACTTTGTCGTCCTGCTGTTGGTATTTTCGACGCTTGAAGCATCTGGGGTCAATCCGGAGGTTAGTCAAGCGTTCAATACCGCCCTCGCCCCCAGCGTCAACATCGTTCTGGGAAGCCTGCTGGCCTATCTCGTCAGCCAAAACTGGGACGTGATCGTCTTCCATAAGATCCGTGCGTTCACCGGACAGGGGCATCTCTGGCTGCGAAACATCGCCTCAACGGCGAGCAGCCAAGCCATCGATACGGTGATATTCATCGGGATCGCCTTCTACCTCGCGCCGACGCTGCTGGGTGTGGGTTCGGCGTTGCCACAGAATGTGCTGCTGGGGCTCATCATCGGCCAATACCTGCTGAAACTGCTGATCGCCCTGCTGGATACGCCGGTCGTCTATCTCGTCGTTCGGCTGGTCGGTCGCGTGAGCGATAAACCGAACCCCGCGGCGTTCGGGAACTGACCGGCACCGACAGGGCAAAACGGTGATCGGTTCGCTGCCGACTACCGCTGTTCCGGGGGTCGCGTTTTTCGCTGCTGTTCGGGATGTTTGATAAACACGGTCGTGTGATCCGGCACGTCATCGGTGACCCACGCGTTGGCCTCGATACTCACGTGGTCGCCGATGGTGACCGGCCCGAGGATCTTACTCCCCGCGCCGAGAACAACGTTGTCCCCGATCGTTGGATGGCGTTTGTACCCTTTCTTGAGCGCGTGTTCGTCGTTTTCGTCCTCCTCGAAGTGGAGCGCGCCGAGCGTGACCTCCTGATAAAGCCGTGCCCAGTCGCCGACCTCGGCGGTCTCGCCGATGACGACGCCGCTGCCGTGATCGATAAAGAAGTACTCCCCGAGCTCCGCGCCGGGATGGATGTCGATCCCGCTGTCGCTTTTGGCGGCCTCCGAGAGTTCGCGGGCGTAAACGCCCTCGCCTTCCTCGTAGATCGCATGCGCGACACGGTGTACCATCGTCGCATGAAAGCCCGGATACGACCGGATGATCTCGACGTAGCTCTTGGCGGCGGGATCACCCTTGTAGGCGGCCTCGACATCGCGTTTGAGTAGCTGTCGGATCGCCGGCAGCTGATCAAGGACGTTGGTGACGACCGTCGCCAGACATTGGTTGGCGTACGGCTGAATGCCGTGACAGAACAGTTGACCTAGCTGATCGAGTGCCGCCTTGACCGCGTCCTCGTCGCCAACGAGAGCAGCACCGTTCCAACAGCCCGGAAACAGCAGCCGCCGCAGGACGCCGATCTCCTCGATCGTCGCCGCCCGCTCGGGAAACGCCGACCGCTGGCCGGTTCGGAACCGCTCGTCGTCGGCCGCGTAGGCGTCGACCAACGCCTCGTGGGCGGTGCCGGTGTAGGTGTACTCCATCAGCTATACTGTTGCCCTCCGCGGACTTTAGTGTCTCGCGTTGGTGTGGTGATCGAACACACCGGGACGACAAGCGGGCTCCGACAGCCACCGGTGGCGAGCTACCGGTTGAACTTCACCCCGGATTTCGTCAGCGAGTGGCGGATAAACCGGTGTTCGACGACCTTTTCGACCTCACCGTCGCGTGAACAGACCTCAAGCTCCTTGAAATCGTACTCCTGTTGGATCTGCTTGGCGTACTTGTAGGCCTGTTTTGCGCTCGGCGCCGAAGCAAAGGTGAACCGCTCGGTCGCCGGCACGATGAGCCACGACGACAGGAAGTCGCTGTACTCAACCCGCAACGACTCGAAGTGCTCGTTCCAGTAGATGTCGCCGACGCTGTCGGCGGTATCCCAGCGCAGCGTACAGGGATGATGCTCGCTGGTCAATCGTTTCGAGGCCGCTCGCATCGCCGTCATCCGCCGGTCGTGGCGTGAAAATACGGTTGCCTCGTGTGGATCACGGCGGTACTCCCGGACAAGATAGCCCTCATCGCCGGCGATGACCTCAAGCGGCTGGTTTGATGGCGGGAGCTCGACCGTCCCGATCGAATCCGGAAGCGGCCCTGTGTCCTCGATCTCCTCGGGTTGGCTGCTGGGGACTGTCGGCCCTGCTGGCCCTGTTGGGCCGCCGATGCCGCCGGGTTGGCCCCCGCCGACCGGCGACGCCCGATCGGTCGTCACGCCGGTGTCGGCCGGGCGGCCGCCGTCGGCTGGCTGGGCGTTCGGATCCGGTACGTCGGCGATCGCGGCGGCGAGATCGCGGATGGTTCTGAACCGATCCTGTTTGTCGGGGGCCATCGCCCGCGCGATCACCTGATCGAGTTCGGTCGGTAGCTCGGGCCGATGGTCACTCGGCGGCGTCGGCCCGTCGACAACCGCCTGTGAGATCTCGATTTGGCTGCCATCGTACGGTGGCTCGCCGACCGCCAGGGTGTAGATGATCGCCCCGACCTGGTAGATGTCGGTCATCGAGTCGGGTTCGCCGAACCGATCGGGGTGGAACTGCTCGGGCGCGCTGAAGGCAACCGAAACGCCGCTGTCGTCGCTTCCCTCTAAGGGTCGTGTCGAGGTGCCCCAGTCGCCGATCTTGGCAACATCCCACGTCCCCGGCTCTGTCGTCCGGAACAACACATTTTCGGGTTTTAAATCGAGATGCGAGATCCCCTCGTAGTGGGCGAGCTCGACGCCGCGGGCGATACAGTTGATGATCCACCGAAGCTCGGGGATATCGTAGGGCTCTGTCCGGGCCGACAGCCGGTCGCCCAGCGAGCCGCCGTCCATATACTCCATGGCGATCCACGGTAGCTCATCGCCGGTGTCGATCACGCCGACAAGATGTTCGTACTCGGTGTACAGCTGTTTTTCCCGCTCGCGGGTGTCGAGCTTGCGCCACGTCTGGGCCTCCCGGATAAACTCCTTGGCGGTCGCCGCCGGCAGCGTTCGCTCCTCGTGGGTTGGCTCCTTGACCGCGACGACCCGCGGGGGGGACTGGGTCGTCACCTCGGCCTTATAGACCGAGGCGTGGCCGCCGCCGCCCAGCCGGTCGACGATCTGTAGCTCATCGTACGTCAACGACCGGCGCGGTGGACTCGCCACGGACGAGACATCCGGGCGGCGCGACGGTGACATACGGGATTGTTGGGACTGGATTCGTATAGAGGTTAGCCTCGGCCTACCGGCTCGATCGGGCGGCGTTGCTACCGATCCGAGCGGGCGTAGATGCTTTCGATCCGATCGCTTACCACCGAAAGCTCCGACTGCCACTCCTCGTCGAGGTGCTCGGTGCGATGTAGTCCGCTGGCCTTGCTTTCGAGGCGTTGCTCGATCCGATCGACCTGTGCACACACCGACTCATACTCCGCGCGCTCCAGTGGGTGTTCCTGGAGGAACGTCCGGAGTTCACTGATGACGCCACGAGTCTCCGCAACCGAGTCCTCGCTGGCGGTTCGCAACGCGTTCGCCAGCGTTCTGGCGTGGGCGGCCGGCCGGACACCAGCTGACCGGGCCTGGCCGTTCTGTCGGCCCCCCTCTCCTTCGACTGTCGCCCGCAGCGTGAGGCTGAGACCGATCGTCAGCCGGCAGTCATCGGTGATCGCGGCGGCGTCGCCGGCGGTCAGCTTGTGGGTGCGGAGGTTGGTGCTGAGCGTCACCGGGTTTGTACTCCCGTGGTTGCGGACGCTGATCCCCCGAGAGATCGGCGACAGCGCGACCGGCGGGCGGCCGTTGGTCTTCCGTGAGACGGTTGCATCCCGGACGCCGAGATCGATCTGTTCGTCGGCGGTTTCGGCGACGATCGCCTTGCTGCCGTCGCCGCGCCGGTAGATCCCGACACGGGAGTCGATCGAGACACGCGTCGTCTCCCCATCGGCGGCCGTCGGCTCGGAGAGCAGATACCGGTTCATCAGCCATCCCACGCGTCCAGACTCGGATCCGTGTCCTCGATGGCGGCCGTCAGATGGGCCTGGGAGATCGGGACGACCGAGTCGGCATCTCGGGCCTCCTTCAGCGCGTTGCGTGCGGCCGTC
>Ga0207714_1001889_pt1 | contig 13170 bp, 13 predicted proteins | sample PonA232FremontCA_2_FD_187270 | JGI IMG/M metagenome (GOLD analysis project Ga0207714, IMG submission 187270) | Marine sediment microbial community from Fremont, CA, USA - Pond A23 Sediment 2 (SPAdes) | ecosystem: Environmental > Aquatic > Marine > Unclassified | place: USA: Fremont, California... | reverse complement strand
GAGCGGTTGCTTTCCGCAACGGGACCAACGAGTGGTACCATAAAGCGACCTTCCGACGGAAAGGTACCGGAAAACGTGGTTTTTATCCAGTGTTCCGGCTCGCGTGACCCGGAAAACCATAATTCTTACTGTTCGAAAATTTGCTGCATGTACACGGCGAAGCACGCAAAGCTCTACAAGGAAAGCGTTCCAGAGGGTAATGCCTACGTATTTTACATTGATATCAGAGCCGGGGGTAAGGATTACGAGGAATTCATCCAGGAAGTCAGAGAAGAGGACAGGGTACTGTATCTGAAAGGAAAAGTATCGAAACTAAAGAAAGTAGACGGAGGTTTGAAAGTCTGGGGAGTCGACGAAATAGCGGGCGAAAAGGTCGAAATCGACGCCGACCTCGTCGTGCTGGCTCAGTCAATAATTCCTTCCGAGGGGGCAGAAACGGTTGGAAAACGATTCAACCTCAATCTGGACCAAAACGGGTTTTACAAGGAGGCACACCCTAAGCTCAGGCCGGTCGAAAGCCTTGCTGGGGGTGTATTTTTTGCCGGAGCGGGTCAGGGTCCGAAGGATATCCCGGATACTGTAGCTCAGGGTAGCGGGGCCGCAGCTAAAGCGGTTGATCTCCTGTCCAAGCCGACTCTGACCCATGACCCGCAGGTAGTTTCAGTGGACGAAGAACGCTGTAGCGGCTGTGGGATTTGCGTTAGCCAGTGCCCTTACGACGCTTTAGAAATAAACTCTCGTGGGGTGGCCGAAGTAAACGAGATACTCTGTGAGGGCTGCGGGACTTGCTCCTCCGGCTGTCCGGCCAACGCGCTCACGTTAAAGAACCTTACTAACGAACAGGTAACTGAAGTTATCAATGCCTATCTCGGGGGCTAACAATGGAATTTGAACCGAAATTAGTTGGTTTCCTTTGTAAATGGTGCTCGTCTGCCGGTGCCGACCTAGCCGGAGTCAGTAGGCGGGAGTATCCGCCCAACCTGATTCCAGTAACCGTCAACTGCTCTGGCAGGGTTGAGGCCAGCGAGGTAATGCGTGCGTTTCGAGACGGAGCCGACGGCGTCCTGATCAGCGGCTGCCACCCGGGTGACTGCCATTATACCAGCGGAAACTACAAAGCCGGGAGAAGAGTGGCATTGCTCAAACATACCCTGGATGAATTCGGCATGAATCCGGATAGAGTCAGGCTTGTATGGATATCTGCCACCGAGGGCGACGAATTTGCCAGAGTAGTGAGAGAGTTTACGGAGGAAATTCGAGCACTTGGACCGGGTCCTTATAGCAATGCCAAAGAAAGAAGATAAGAGAAAACTTGCCGCATACTGGGCTTCTTCCTGTGGGGGTTGTGACGTCGGTCTCCTCGGGTTACACGAACGTTTGCTCGAGTTGATCGATTTCGCCTCAATAGTTTTCTGGCCGGCAGCGACGGACTTCAAATACGAGGACCTGCGGAGTTACGGAGACGGGGAAATTGACGTTACTTTCTTTAACGGAGGAATCAGAACGTCGGAAAACGCGGAGATGGCGGAGCTTTTGAGACGAAAATCAGAGGTGCTTGTCGCTTACGGCTCTTGTGCCCACCTGGGAGGAATTCCGGGTCTTGCCAATTTGAGTGAAAGAGGAACCTTGTTTGACACGGTCTATCGCGAGAATCCGACGACCAAAAACCCAGCTAACACTGTACCAAAGCAAGTTTCGGAAGGAAAATTTGGAGAGCTTGAATTACCCGGAGTGAACGAAAAAGTAGGCGCCTTGAGCGATATCGTCCCCGTTGACTACTCCGTGCCCGGCTGCCCGCCACCGCCCGAAATTACCGAGGATTTTCTCGACCTCCTGCTGGAGAACGATCTCCCTGAAACCGGGTCCGTGATAGCCGGCGGGAAAACAGTCTGTGACGAGTGCGATCGGGAATGGAACCAGGAGGCCATTGAGGAACTCAAACCTCCCGGAGACGTGAATATCGATCCGGACGAATGCCTGCTTGACCAGGGGATAATTTGTCTGGGTCCGGCTACCCGAAGCGGTTGTGATGCCAGCTGTCCTTCAGTCAATCGACCGTGTCGGGGGTGTTTTGGTCCCCCGGAGGGAGTTGAAGACCAGGGAGCAGAGATGTTAAACAGCCTGGCTTCGATACTACAAATTGGCGAGGAAGGGACCGGGCTCGAACAGGAAAGAGAACTTCTCGGAGCGTTGCCCGATCCGCTCGGTACCTTTTACAGTTTTGCGCTTCCCGTATCGATTTTCGGCGGGCGGGTTGAGGACGGAGGTACGAATGAGCACGAATAAGGTGTCGATCGATCCGATTACCAGATTGGAGGGGCACGGAAAGATAGATATTTTTCTCGATTCCGAAGGCAACCCCGAGGATGCAGTGCTTCAAGTCCCGGAATTAAGGGGCTTTGAGGAGTTCTCCCGGGGACGTCGGGCAGAAGATATGCCCAGGATAACGGAAAGGATTTGCGGAGTCTGCCCGGAAGCACACCACTTCGCCTCAACGAAGGCGCTGGACGCGGCCTACTCAAGCCCGCCCCCGGAAACGGCACTACAGCTAAGAGAGCTCCTCTATAACTCCTATATTTTTGCAGACCACCTTCTGCACCTTTTCTACCTTGGCGGTCCCGACTTCCTGGCGAATGGAGCGACAAAAGAGAAGCGAAATATCGTCGGAGTAATAAACGAGCTTGGTGAAGCGGTTGGAAAAAAACTGTTGGCCGCGAGGCGCAAGGCTCACGAAGCAATCGAGATTATCGGTGGCCATCAGGTTCATCCCGTCACCGGAATTCCCGGTGGTCTGTCCAGCGGAATAACGGCATCGGAAAAGGAAGAACTTGCTTCGATTGGTAAAGACGTCCTCGACTTCAGCGAAGACGTCCTCGAACTTTTCCACGAAAAAGTTATTGCTTCGGAAGACTTCGGTGCTCTGATGAACAACGCCCGGTTTTCACTCGATAGCTACTACATGGGGCTCATAGATGAAGCCGGTAAGGTCTCCTTCTATGACGGGGATCTGAGAATCATAGATCCGGAAGGAGAAGAGTACGCCAGACTTGATCCCTCGGAGGGAATAGGTCTGCTCGAGGAACGAGTGGAACCCTGGACTTACGTTAAATTCCCTTACCTGAAGGGAGTGGGCTGGGATGGTTTTAGTACCGGAATGGACAGCGGAATATTTCGAGTCGGCCCCCTGGCGAGACTGAACGTAGGAAACGGAATGAAAACCAAGCTAGCTCAAAAAGAATACGAAAAGTTACTTGAGCACTTTGACGGAAAACCAGTGCACCAAACTTATGCTTACCACTGGGCCCGGATGATTGAACTGGTTCAGGCCGCCGAAAGGATTGACGAACTTGCGAGGCTTGACTCCATCACCGGGGACGAAATTTCTTCCGAGCTGGGCGAACCCGGAGAAGGGGTCGGCGTTGTAGAAGCCGCACGGGGGACCCTGTTTCACCATTACGAGCTGGACCAAACCGGAATAGTAGAAATGGCAAATATGATCGTTCCGACTACCAGCAACAGTGCCGCTCTTTCTATATCGATCAAACAGGCAGCTGAAGAGGCCATTGAGGTTGGAGAAATCAGTGAAGAAGCATTAAACCGAGTAGAGATTGGGTTCAGACCTTATGATCCCTGTCTGGCCTGCGCCACACACAGCGTGGACGGAGGACTGGATATCGGTTTGAGTATCTACGACGACGAAGGAAAACTGATCGAGGAAATTGAGAAGTAACTCTGGAGAGGGTAAGTATGCTGAGCTACCCTGGTAATCGTTCAGGAAAATCCCATCGGAGGCTGAGCGGGAATCGTTCCACCCTTTCTTTGAAAGGGTGGGGAGCGAGGCCGAGTTTCGACGTTCAACTTGCTGAAAGAGAGATTGCCACGCTGGAGAAACCGCCTGCGGTTTTATCGAACGATTACCGGGGGAGCTCAAGCCCAAAACTATATGGTTCCTTTGAGATTTATTCACAACAATTTAATCGAATTACTTATGGACAAACGGGGGAATAATGAACTTAACCGACTCCAACCGGGACCTAACTGCCAGGGTAGAGGAGCTGAGCGGAGAGAACGTCTATTCCTGCTATCAGTGCGGCAAGTGTTCAGCAGGCTGTCCGTTCACCGAGGATATGGACCTACTGCCCAACCAGGTTATCAGAAAGGTCCAGTTCGGCGATGAAAGCGTGCTCAAAACCGAAACGCCCTGGATCTGTGCCTCCTGTCTCAGCTGCGAGGTGGACTGCCCAAAGGGAAACGACGTGCCGGCGATAATGGAAGGAATCAGGGAAATCAGTCTGCGACAGAACGTTGATGAAGTGGACCTGAAACAAATGGACACCAGGGGACTGCCGGAGATCGCTCTGGTCAGCAACCTGAGAAAAAAGACGGGCTGATACTCATGCAAGAGCTGCCTTACTACCCAGGGTGCAGTTTGAAGGATACGGCCAACAACTTTGAGACTTCAGCTCTCAAGACCGCGGAGGAGCTCGGGTTTGACCTGGAAGAGCTGCCGCGGTGGAATTGCTGCGGTACTGTATATTCTTTAACCGACGACAATCTGATGAAGCAGCTTGGCCCAATCAGAAACCTGGTTCATGCCCAGTCCCATGGGTATGACCGCCTGTATACGCTCTGCTCCATGTGCGACAACACCCTGAAGCGGGCAAACCTGCTCGTAAAAGAGGACCAGGATAAGCTCAAAAAGATCAATGCGTTCATGGACCAGGAGCCTGATTACCTTGGAGAAGTAGAAGTGCGGCATTTTCTCCAGTTACTCCGGGACGAGGTTGGGTGGGAACGAGTTCGGGAAAACGTAAAAAACCCGTTGAACGACCTGAACATTGCCCCTTATTACGGTTGCATGCTAACTCGACCCAGGGAGGTCGGACTGGACGATCCGCACGACCCGTCAGTTTTTGACGACCTGATAGAAGCTCTCGGCGCGAACCCCGTGGACTTCGCTTACGATTCCGAGTGTTGTGGCTCCTATAACACCGTCGATAAGGCCGAGGTCGTACTGGATAAAACGGAAACCATCATCAACGGGGCCAGAAAGGCCGGAGCCGACCTGATGATAACCTCCTGCCCGCTCTGCCAGTTCAACCTGGACTCAAGGCAGGTCGACTTAATTGAAGTCGCACCCAGCCACGAACCATTACCCGTACTTTACTTTACTCAGTTGACCGCACTGGCCTTTGGCCACCCTGAAGCCTGTCAATTTTCGGAAAACAGCGTAGATCCGACAACTAAGGTCGAGCCGGTCAAAAATCCGGCGACTGAGAGGTGATACCGTGCCCGAAAAACCGGACACCGAGATGGTAGAAATATTCATTATGGGCAAAAAATACGAGGTTCCAAAGGGCCTGACCATCATGAAGGCCATGGAGTACAGCGGTTACCAGTACGTTCGGGGTGTCGGTTGCCGCGGAGGTTTCTGCGGTGCCTGTGCCACGATCTACAGGGTCGAGGGCGACTACAAGCTTCACACCGACCTTGCCTGCCAGACGACGGTCCAGGACGGGATGTACCTCACTCAGCTTCCTTTTACTCCAGCAGGGAGGGAGAAATACGATATTAAAGAGATAAACCTGGACACCAACCCTTTACTTGACCTCTATCCGGAACTTGCCCGGTGCGTTTCCTGCAATACCTGCACGAAGACATGTCCACAGGACCTGGAGGTCATGGATTTTGTCAACGAAGCAATCCGAGGAAATATAAAAAAGGTGGCTGAACTCTCCTTCGACTGTATCCAGTGTGGATTATGCGCAGCACGATGTCCGGCCGAAATCCCCCACCATCACGTCGGGCAGCTAGCAAGGAGAATTTACGGGCGATACCAGGCTCCGGATTCGCATCACCTCGAGAATCGAGTGCAGGAAATAGAGAACGGGAAATTCGACGAAGAGCTGGAGGAACTTGCCGGCCTTTCAAAAGGAAAACTGGAGGAAAGATATGAAAACAGGGAAATTCAAGAATAAAAAAGCGGCCGAGGCGGACCCCTACCCTGAGTCCATGCGGGAATCGATCCGCAAGGTGGAGGAGACCAGGGACGCCAGACTGGGAGAGGAAGTAGAACGGATGAACCCGGAAGAAAGGGAGGAGGTTTTAAACGAGTTCCACCCGGATTATCGGGAAGCCGGAATGCGGGAACTGAAGGCAGGGCCAAACCGGGGAGATGAGATGCCCCTGGAACTGGCCGACCTGCTGGAAGCTTACCCCGCAGTCAGACCCGAAGAGGTCGACCTTTCCGAAGTAGATTACCAGGTCGACGTACTTATCATTGGCGGCGGAGGTGCCGGTACCGTTGCTTCCCTGTGGGCAATCCGCGAGGGTATCGACCCGGAAGATATTCTAATCGCGACCAAACTAAGACACGGCGACGCCAATTCGATGATGGCTCAGGGTGGAATCCAGGCGGCGGACAAGGAAGAGGATAGCCCGGGGGCTCACTTCCTGGACATAATAGGAGGAGGTCACTTCGCAAACAAACCGGAATTGGCAAAGGCGCTGGCTGAGGATGCGCCCGGAATTCTCAAGTGGCACGAGGAACTGGGCGTGATGTACGACAAAAACGAGGACGGTTCCATGCAGACCCTGCACGGCGGCGGAACGTCCCGAAAGAGACTTCATTCCGCCAAGGACTACACCGGGATGGAATTGATGCGAAACATCCGGGACCGGGCCCGGAACCTGGACGTGCCGGTGGAAGAGTTCTCTCCCGCAGTCGAACTCCTCACGGATTCGGAAGGCACGGTAACGGGGGCACTGCTTTACAACATGGAAACGGAACAGTACTACGTGGTTCGAGCCAAGAGCGTGGTTATGGCAACCGGTGGCTTCGGTAGGCTGCACATTCAGGAGTTTCCAACCACGAATCATTACGGTGCAACTGCCGACGGTTTAGTAATGGCCTACCGGGCGGGCGCAAACCTGCTCGACATGGATTCCGTGCAGTATCATCCGACCGGGGCGGCCTTTCCCGAGCAGATAGTCGGCCTGCTCGTTACCGAAAAAGTTCGCGGTTCAGGCGCAGTCCCCGTGAACCGGAAGGGGGAAGCCTTTGTATACAACCTGGAACCGAGGGACGTCGAAGCAGGAGCGTTAATCCGGGAATGCTACGGCCGGGACCTGGGAGTCGAAACGCCGACGGGCATGAAGGGAGTCTGGCTCGATACACCAATGATCGACATGATGCACGGTGAAGGAACTTTTGAGGAAAACTTGGCCTACATTTATAGGCTTTACACCAGGTTTGGAATAGATCCCACCGAGGACCCGCTTCTGGTATTTCCAACCTTACATTACCAGAACGGGGGAATTGAAATCAATAAAAAAGGCAGGACTGCCGTCGAGGGCCTCTTTGCCGGAGGAGAAGTGGAGGGGGGAGTCCACGGCAAGAACAGGCTGATGGGAAACTCACTGCTGGACTATAACGTATTCGGAAAAAGAGCCGGAATTGCAGCTGCCAGCCGAGCAAAGGAAAACGGCTGGGGTGAGCTGACGATGCAACACGTAAAAGATTACATCGAGAACCTGGAAGATTCTGGAATAGAAGCGAAAAGGAAATCTCCGATGCTGGTCCCCGAATACCGCGGTGAAGAGGCATTATCGCGTTCAGTCGACATACTTTAACAATCTTTAAAACAACACAAAAGAATTAAAGGGTGAATATGACGAAGAGTACAGAAAAGAAAGCGAAAACCAAAAAGTGGGAAACCGATGGGGGTTACCTTTTCATCAAAGAAGATTACTGCAAGGAATGCAGTTACTGTATAGAGTTTTGCCCCCAGGACGTTCTGGAAGAATCCGAAAGCTTCAACGAGAAAGGATACCATCCGCCACAACCAGTCAACCTGGACCAGTGTCTCAACTGCAACTTCTGTGGCATGATCTGTCCCGATTTTGCCATCTGGACTGAGGAGGCGGAAGAAAATGAGTAAGGAAGCAATAATGACGGGCAAGTACTTCATGAACGGGGACGAGGCCTGCGCCGAAGGGGCTCTAGCTGCCGGCTGCCGTTTTTTTGCCGGGTACCCAATTACTCCCCAGTCGGAGATAGCCGAGAGAATGTCCAAAAGAATGCCGGAAGTCGGCGGTAGGTTCATCCAGATGGAGGACGAACTGAGCTCCATTGCGGCAGTACTTGGCGGCTCATGGGGTGGTTCGAAGTCGATGACTGCTACTTCAGGACCCGGCTTTTCGCTGATGATGGAGAACATCGGCCTCGGGATGATGACGGAAACACCCTGTGTAATCGCCAACATCCAGCGGGGCTCGCCGAGCACCGGTCTGCCGACCGCGGTTGGTCAGGGGGAGATGATGCAAGCCAAATGGGGCTCTCACGGTGACTACGGAGTAATTGCTTACGCGCCGACGTCGCCGCAGGAGATGTTCGACTACACTATCAAGGCTTTCAACAAATCCGAACAGTACATGATGCCTGTCTTCGTCATGGCGGACGAAAAGATCGGCCATATGAGGGAGCGGGTCGTGATAGATAAAAGCAAGGTAGAAACTCAACCCCGAAGAAAACCGGATGCCGACCCGGAGGATTTCCTGCCCTACGAACCGAAGGAGGATCTTGTACCGGAAATGGCTTCGGCGGGAGAAGGTTATCGCGTCCATGTCACGGGATTGACACATAATGAAAAAGGCTACCCCCAGCTTGACGTAGAGACTCAGAAGAAAAAGGTAGGAAGGCTGGTGGACAAGGTAGAAAAGAACAAGGACGACATAGTTGAAATCAAGACACAGGGAGTGGACGACGCCGATGTGCTAATAGTTTCCTACGGTATGGCTTACCGGACGGCAATGGGAGCATACAAACAAGCCAGGGATAAAGGAATGAAAGTGGGGATAATCAGACTCGTCACGGTATGGCCGTTTCCGGAGGAAGAAATACGGGAACTGAGCCAACAGGTATCGGGTATAGTAGTGCCAGAAATCAACCAGGGCCAGATGGTCCACGAAGTCGAGCGTGCCTGTGGTGATAGAGCCGAAGTAAAACTCGTTCCCCATCCCGGTGGAGGCTTACACAAACCGAAAGATATCCTTAATGCGCTGGAGGCTTTGATATGACGACGGAACTGAAAGAGAAAGAAGAATCGGCCGAACCCGAGATAACGGAAGCGGACCACCCCGCAACCAGGTACCTGCGCCAGGAGCGCCTGCCCCATATTTGGTGTTCCGGCTGCGGTCTGGGTTCGGCAGTAACGAGCTTGACGAAAGCATTCGACGAATTACAGCTACCGATCGACGACATAGGGGTCGTTTCCGGAATCGGTTGTGCCGGCAGAGCAGCTGGTTACTTCGAGACCGACTCCTACCACACGACCCACGGCAGGGCCATTCCCTTTGCCACCGGATTAAAGCTGGCGAACCCGGATATGAATATCACGGTGTTCAGCGGAGACGGAGACCTGTTCGCAATCGGCGGCAATCACTTTATCCACGCAGCAAGACGGAACCTGAACATTAACGTGATCTGCGTGAACAACTATAACTTCGGAATGACCGGCGGACAGTTTGGTCCAACGACTCCGCAGGGGGCCAATGCAACTACGTCACCTTACGGAAATTACGAAAAACCCTTCAATTTACCCGATTTAGCCGCTTCCGCCGGAGCAGTTTACGTGGCAAGGTGGACTTCAGTCCACGCGCGGAGGATTCAGAACGCCATGGAAGAGGCTCTATCAAAAAACGGGTTTTCCTTTGTCGAAATACTTTCCCCGTGCCCGACCGGATACGGAAGGAAGAACGACCTGGGTGAAGGTATAGATGAGCTGAAAAGCTACCAGGATAGAACAGTTATCAAGCACGGTTCCGATCCCGAAGAGGCAGAAATCGAACGGGACCCCGAATCCGAAATCGTCGTTGGCAAGTTCGTGGATACGGACCGTCCAACTTACTGCGACGTCGCTGATAGCTACCTTGATTGACAAAGATCGTTAAGCCGCCAATAGCTGGGGCTTCCCCTTTTTACGTTATGGTAACAATCGTTTCGTGCTATACCACAGCGAGAAGTCCCGGATTTGAGGCCGAATTTCCGTAAATCGGTAAAAGCTAGTCATTTTGTTTGATATCATTTTCTTCGGCTCGGGAGGTGATAGAATCGCCGCTCGATTCCTATTTACGTAAAAACAATAAAAAGGAGGGATAAATATGGAGGAAGAAATTAGCGAGGAGGAATTACTGGAAAAGGCAGAAAAACCCGGTAAGGATGCACTCAGACTTCATCCTTTTTACCAGGGGAAAATTCAGACCAATCCAAAGTGCGCCATCCGAAGTTTCGATGACTTTGGCATCTGGTATACACCGGGAGTTGCCGAACCCTGTCGGGAGATAGACGAGAACCCGAATAAAGTCTTCGAGCACACTAACAAGTCAAACATGGTTGCCGTTGTCTCCGACGGCTCACGGGTCCTGGGTCTCGGGAACATCGGCCCAGAAGCCGGGTTACCGGTAATGGAGGGCAAGGCCCTTTTGTTCAAATACCTCGGCGGAATAGATGCCTTTCCGATCACCCTGGATACAGAAGACCCGGAGGAAATAATCAGGACGGTTAAGATCCTCGAACCCACGTTCGGCGGAATAAACCTGGAGGATATAGCGAAGCCAAAGTGTTTTGAAGTTCTCGAACGACTGAGAGAAGAAATGAGCATTCCCGTCTGGCACGACGACCAGCAGGGTACTGCTTCCATCGAACTCGCCGGGATAATAAATTCTCTCAAAATAGTGGGTAAGGACATGGAAGACGTACAATATGCAATAATTGGCGCCGGTTCCGCCAACGTAGCTTTGACCAGAGTAATGTTCAACGCCGGCGTACCCCCGGAAAACGTCATCATGGCTGACAGCACGGGGATACTGCACGAAAACCGGGAAGACCTCAGGGAAGACAAGGAAAACAATTCATATAAACAGGAGTTAGCCCACAAAACCAACGGCGAAGGCAGGACCGGGGGACTGGAGGAAGCAATTCGTGATACCGACGTGCTGGTTGCCGCTTCCGCGCCGGGACCGGACACGATAAAGCAGAAGTGGATTGAAAGAATGAACGAAGACGCGGTAGTGTTCGTCGTCGCCAACCCGATACCGGAGATATGGCCCTGGAAGGCGAAAGAAGCCGGGGCAAGGATCGTCGGCACCGGCCGCTCGGACTTTCCGAACCAGATAAACAACTCGATCGGCTTTCCGGGAATATTCCGCGGTACTCTGGACGTAAACGCGAAAACGATAACCGACGAGATGGCCATCGCTGCAGCCCACGCAATTGCCGATACCGCAGAAGAAAAGGGTTTGAGCGAGGACTACGTTGTACCGAACATGGACGAATGGGAGGTATTCATCAACCAGGCAGTGGCCGTGGGGAAAAAGGCAATCGAACAGGGCATTGCAAGAAACGAGCTCTCCGAAGAGGAGCTGGCGGAAAAAGCGCGGTCAAGAATCGAGAAGGCGAGAGAATGGACTCAGAAAGCCATGGAGGAAGGACTGATAGAAGAGCCACCGGAATAGGCAGGAAAACCCGAAAACGTCCAGCGAAAATACGAGGTGACGACAATGAACCCGGATGAACTCGCGCAGGATCTGGTTGAACCGATAAAAAAAGCAGTAACGACGCTCCCCGGGCCAACGCTTTCTGCTTTGCAGGAAGCCAAAAAAAGAGAGGGCAAAGCCGCTAGCGTCCAGTTTGACGCGATGCTGGAATCCGTGGAGATCGGGGAAAGGGACGGCGTACCGATATGTCAGGATACCGGGACGCCGACGTTTTACGTGAGGGTTGGGGCGGATTACCCGGGAATAAACGAACTCGACTCGGTTAAACTAGGTTTAAAGAAGGCAGTTCAGCGTGCTACGAAAGAGGTCCCTATCCGTCCGAATACCGTCCACCCCTTATCGGGAAAGAACCCGGGAGACAATACGGGTAAATCAATTCCCTGGATAAACTGGTCCCTGGTCGAGGGGGTGGATTTAGAGCTAACCTATCTACCCAAAGGGGGCGGCAGTACGAACATGAGTCAGCTTACCATGATGACCCCGGGCCGGGGGATCAAAGGTGTCAAGGAAATCGTCCTCAAGAGGGTTGCTTCAATGGAAGGGAAGCCCTGTCCGCCGACCATCTTGGGCGTCGGAATAGGTGGATCCGCCTCCATTTCAATGGAGCTGGCAAAAGAATCCCTGCTGCGTCCGGTAGGTAAACGCCACGAAGAAAGCCGGGTAGCCGAACTGGAGGAAGAATTGAAAGAACGGGCCAATAACCTGGGCGTTGGACCGATGGGAGTAGGCGGGGAGACCACGGTTTTGGACGTCAAGATAGAGTACGATTACAGACATCCCGCATCGTTTCCCGTCGGGATAACCCCACAGTGCTGGGCCAACAGACGGGTATCGTTAAAGCTGACTCCGTCAGGGGAGGTCAGGGAGGTGGGAGAATGAAAATTCTAAAGACTCCGCTTGACCCGGAAAAAGTCAAGGAACTAAGGATCAATGAACCATTCAAGGTAACCGGAAGGATATTTACCGCCCGCGATGCCGCACACGAGAAACTACTCGGAATGGCCGAAGAGGGAAGAGAACCGCCATTCGACCCATCCCTGTACCCCTGTTTTCACTGTGGACCGGTAATGAAAGAGGCCAATAGTGGATGGGAGGTAGTTTCGGCCGGACCAACCACGAGCATCAGGATGGAGATCTTTGAGCCGGACTTTATGGAGGAGTTTGGGACAAAGATATTTATTGGAAAGGGTGGCATGGGAGAAAAAACTTCGGCAGCTCTGGAGAAATATGGCGATGTCTACGCACAGTTCACCGGAGGTGCCGGCTCCCTCATGGCGGGTTCCGTCGAAGAAGTAATCGACGTCTACTTCCTGGAAGAGCTCGGAGTTCCGGAAGCGGTCTGGTTACTCGAAGTAGTCGAGTTCGGACCGCTGCTAGTTACTATGGATTCGACCGGCAAATCTATCCACCGGGATATCTCCGAGGAAGTCGATCTGAACTTAGCCCGAGAACTGGAGACCCTCTAATCAACCAGGGACTGATACCAGCACACGGAAGTAAGAAATTGAGGGTCCCAAATTAAGGTTAGCCATAAGAGGTGGTTAATTACGGTTGACGGTGAGGCTTACTACCCTCAATATATTATGAATTGCATTGAGAAAACTGACAGACTTT
>Ga0207714_1001888_pt1 | contig 13171 bp, 13 predicted proteins | sample PonA232FremontCA_2_FD_187270 | JGI IMG/M metagenome (GOLD analysis project Ga0207714, IMG submission 187270) | Marine sediment microbial community from Fremont, CA, USA - Pond A23 Sediment 2 (SPAdes) | ecosystem: Environmental > Aquatic > Marine > Unclassified | place: USA: Fremont, California... | reverse complement strand
CGATTGCGAGTGTGTTGTTTGCGCCGACGTCGATCGCTGCTGAGTGGGTCGTGTTCTCGGTTTCGAGTGTGTGAGTGAAGGCAGTCTGCCGCTGTTCTTGCAGTTTGTCTGACTGAATGCGGACAGGGTGCTGGACACGAAGATTCTCAGCGTGCTCATCGTAGATGAGTTCCAATCGACTGTCATCGCCACGCCAGTGCGGATTACCACGCACTTTGAGTGTCACGCGCTCATTGTTTTCGAAGTCGTAGCGGTCTTCAAGCACGTCGCCGACGCCAAATTCGAGTGTACTGCGTTGTTCGTTCCAGTCGAAGTTGTACAAGTCGTTCCGAACGACACCGTGCAACTCGTAGCCCTCATCACGGTTCCCCCAATAGCCGGGCGGCGATGGTTTCTCCGTCACAGTCTGATCCGACTCATCATGGTACAGTGAGAGCAATTTGAAGTGGCTGCGCCAGGCCTCACTGTTTTTCCGGGCGAGTTGTTGGCACGTTGCTTTGCCGAGGATGGGTGCGTAGTCGTCGTAGAGATCAGTGTATTCGGCGTCCCATACGTCGCCATCTTCGTCGAAGTACTGTTGACGGCGGCGGTAGTTGATCTGGTTCCAGAGCGGAGCGTGTGCGGCCAGCCAGTCGAACAGACACTTCCGATACCGGTCACTTACCGGCTCGGCAGTGTACGTGTTCGTTCGTTGTGGCCGGTCGCTCACACGTCAAGATAATATGTCTATTAATATAAACGTATAGATTACAAGTGAGCTACGTCCGGTGATTTGTTAAATGTCTTTTCGGATTCATCCCCGTGCTAAAGCACGGGGCTTTCTCCTAGATTTTCCGTAAACCGAATCAGCGACAGGGTATCCAACTGGTTTTGCTTCGGCCAGGAGGTTACTCGGGTGGTGGGTCATCGTTGCCAAGTCGAAATTTGGAGCGATATTCGAGTGTGAACCATGCGGAGGCTCCCAGAAACAGACTCGACGCGATCAGAAACAACGCGGCAGGTTCGAAACTCCCGATGAGGTAGACATCGAGCCGTGTGGCGATTGCGAGGAGGCAAATCGTCCCCGAGAGACCTACGAACACGGTGCTCCAGGGCAGTTCCTCTTCAGCGACCTTTTCGAGATATACTTCAATTGTATCGCTTGTCTCTCGTCTCGTAACGAGTTTCGATTCGGGATCGTACTCGATGAGGTTCTTTTCCGCGAGTTTGGGGAGGTGTGTTTGGTAAAGCGAGGTTTGCACGCTTTTTCGGTCTTCGTATGTAATATCCGGTACCTCCTGCCCCTGCTCCCAGGCCGCTACATGGCTTGCAATTGCTGACAGCGGAGCCGCTTCGCCGTCTTCGAGTTGTTTCAGGTAATGGAGAACGTACCGTCGGCGTCGATTGCTGAGCACTTCAAAAATTGCTTCCCGGCTCGGATGCCGCTCCTCCCCATCGGGGTCGGTTTCTACCGAGGTCGGTTGTGCATCCGGCGAAATCGAGCTCATAGCCCCCTCCACTCTACCCACACTCCCATGGCCTGTAAATAACTTACCGTTGGTATATACTAACCATTGGAAGCGACCAAAAGCGATCCCAGAGCCAGATCAGTAGTGGATTGCCTTGGAATTTCAGCCGTATGTGAATGGCTTCGATAGACCTTTTGTGGACGATTTTCTGAACGTTGTAGCGGTTACTATTTGCTATTACATTCGGGTGGCAGTCCGTCAGATCCAAGCCGCATCTTGTACCGGTGATGGTATGTGAACCAGAGGGACGCCCCAAGGTACCCGAGCGAGGCGATCAGGAACCAGACCGTGGCTGGCAGAATCCCGATGAGGGCGGCATCGATTGCGACCCCGATGGCAAGAAGGAACGACGCGGTCGAAACGCCAAGGAAAAATACGGGCCATGAAATCTCGTTCTCCGGAATTGCCTCGAGGTAAATTTCGATCTCCTCGATCGCATCTGTTTGTTTGATTTCCCCGGCTCGCCTGTCGTATTCAATGAGGTTTTTGCCCGCGAGTTTGGGCAAGTGAAGTTGATACAGCGAGGTTTGGACGCTTTTCCGGCCATCGTATGAAACTTCGGCGACATCAACGTCATTTTCCCACGCAGCCACATGACTGGCGACTTCCGACAGAGAGACTGTCTCACTTTTGTCGTTAAATTGTTTCAGATAATGAAGTACATACCTGCGTCTCCGATTACTGAGGACTTCGAAAATATCTTCTCGTTGAAGGCTATTTTCCCCAGATTCTATGCTGGGTGTCTGAGCAACCTCCCCATCTAATTGTTGTTGCGCGGACTTGCTCATGCATCATATTCCTCGGCCAGTAAAGAGAATTTAATCTCATATAAACCTAGGTATTGTGGGAACATACCGGTAGTGTACTGGTCACTACTTTGGAGGCACATAGTTAGTAATGAATGGCTTAACGCCGACGAAGCGTGAATACGTGGGTGGTCGGCCGATAATAAGGAACTTGTTTTCGCGGGCTCTGATAATTGCTATCCCCTAAATAAAGGGAAATAGATTGGAATGTTGATTTGATTAGCTGTGCGCCTGTCGATCAACAACTCGTGTATCATCGGGCCGTCGCAGGCATTGTTGGCGTACTGCATTCGGGCCTTAGAAAGCAGGCGAAACGAGGGAATCGGGCTGGGATTTCTTCGGGGACAATAGGCGTGTCAGACATGCACTGTCAATTCTGATATAAGTATTTTGAGAGCCGTATACAAAGGTATGGGACAGTTCAAAACCAATACCCTTCCAGCGAGGGAGAGTTCATCCGGGCAGGTATACGCTGGGCTCAATATGATTCTGGCAGGCTTCATCGCCTGGATGGGGATTGTTACCGCGGAAGTCCTCTATCCGAACTACACCAGCCGCCAGGAGATCAGCGACCTTGGCTCTTCGGCTCCACCGAACCCTGTCATCCACCAGCCGTCCTCGACGATCTTCAACAGCACGATGCTCGTCACTGGCCTGCTAGTAATCATTGCAGCCGTACTCCTCTATCGCGCCGGAACCCGGGGCGGGTTTCCGATCGCTCTCGGGCTCTTTGGCTTCGGTGCGTTTGGGGTCGGCGTCTTTCCGGGCAACGTCGTCCCCTGGCACGGTCTCTTTGCACTCCTGACCTTCTTCGCGGGCGGTATCACCGCCGTCCTCTCCGCCCGGGTCTCCCGCCACCCGATTTCGGTTATTGGAGTGGTTTTCGGCGGGATTTCACTCGCCGTTCTCCTGAGCGTGTTCGTCTCAGAGCTCTTTTTCGGCGGCGCGACCCCGTTGGCGCCACTCGGATTTGGTGGGATCGAACGCTGGGTCGTCTACCCCCTTATCGCTTGGATTATCGCGTTCGGCGGCTATCTGCTCGGAACTACAGAGTTCGAGTCCAGCCCAGCAGCGGAATAGCGGTTTCACAACACTCTCCTGCCGAGCGGCCGAAGTACCTGTATGCTCTCGCGCCGGGGTATCGACTCGTTTGCGATCGGTTTGGCAACGCTTCCGTTGCTCGCTGCCGTTCTCCTATGGCCCGAACTGCCCGCCGAAATGGCCGTTCATTGGAGTGGCGGCCAGCCGGACAGTTACATCGCCAAACCAGTCGCAACGGTTGGGCTGTACGGACTTGCAGTGGGCAGTGTCGTCTTCGTTCGATTGGCGCCGGACTCGTTCACCAGCACCCCCGGCGGCGAGGATCTTACCGTCCTCTTTCTCGGAGTCATCTTCGCGGGGGTCCAGGGACTCGTGCTCGCCTGGAATCTTGGGTTTCGCTTTTCGGTCGAACTGGCGGTTGTTCCGATCCTCGTGCTGACCGGCTTGCTCCTCGCGGTGGCGTACTGGCTCGGGTAGCCTCCTCGCAAACGACACCTAGATACGTTTTCCACACCCAGCCAGTCGCATGGAGGTGGCGCTCGTCATCCTCGACGGTTGGGGCCTTGGAGACCACGACCGGCTGAACGCCGTCGAGGCCGCTGCGACGCCGACGTTCGATCGCTACTGGGCCTCGGGCGCGACTGGCACCCTCCGGACGGACGGCCCGACGGTGGGCCTGCCGGCGGGGCGCATGGGCAACAGCGAAGTCGGGCATCTCACGATCGGCGCCGGGAGAGCGATCGACCAGCCCACGCTTCGAATCGACCGCCAGATCTCGGCAGGAGAATTCTGCGACAACGCGGCACTGCGAGAAGCCTTCGAATCGGCCAGAGAGCACGGGGGCCGAGTCCACCTTTTGGGTCTCGTGAGCGATGGTGGCGTGCATGCCGACCAGGACCACATCCACGCGCTCATCGACTGTGTCGCCGACCAAGACCTGCAGCCGGTAGTGCACGCGTTCATGGACGGACGAGACACTGACCCGAAAGCCGGCCGGGGGTACATCAATGAGCTCAAGGGGGCGATCGACGGGATCGGTGCCGGAACAGTCGCGACCGTCACTGGCCGGTATTACGCGATGGACCGGGACCAAAACTGGGAGCGGACGAAGCAAGCCTACGACGCCATCGTCAACCGGGAGGCTCCCCACCGTGCGCCGGACCCCGATACCGCCGTCGTGGAGTCGTATGATCGGGGTGATACCGACGAGTTCGTCGAGCCGACGCTTGTCGAGGGCGGACCCGCCGTCGAAGACGGGGACGCAGTCGTATTTTGTAACTTCCGGGCGGACCGAGCGCGCCAGCTAACACGAATGCTCGGTGACATCGATCCGGTCTGGGAGCCCGAAACTGAGCCGCCGCAAATCACCGTGGCGACGATGACCGAATACGACCGGACCTACGACCTGCCGGTCCTGATCGAGCCCCACGAGCCGACGACGACGCTGGGGTCGGTGCTGGAACGGGAGGGGCAAAGTCAGCTCAGAATCGCGGAATCCGAGAAGTACCCCCACGTCACCTACTTCCTCAACGGCGGCCGGGAGGTCGAATTCGACGGCGAGATCCGCGAGATCGTCGCCAGCCCGGACGTGCCGACCTACGATCTGCAGCCCTCGATGAGCGCCACCGCTGTCACCGATCGGGCCGTGGAAATCATCGCGGAGCAGGACCCGGACGTCATGGTGTTAAACTACGCGAATCCGGACATGGTGGGGCACACCGGTGATTACGAGGCCACGATCGAAGCGGTCGAAACCGTGGACGCCGAACTCGACCGACTCGGGACGGCCGTCGAGGAAGCCGGCGGACACCAACTCGTGACCGCCGATCACGGGAACGCCGAGGAGATGGGCACGCCTGAGAAGCCCCACACCGCCCATACCTCGAATCCGGTCCCGCTCGTTCACCTCGCGCCGGACGGCAATCACGGCACGATCCGCAAGGACGGCACGCTTGCGGACCTCACACCGACGATCCTCGAGCTACTGGGAATCCAAACACCGGCGGAAATGGAGGGCGAATCGCTCCTCCGAGACGGGCCTCAGTCCGACCGGTAGACGATTTGGCCGTCGAGGACCGTCATCTCGACGGAGAGTTCCGAGGGTGGAGTTTCCCACGGCGATCCGGACAGCACGACGAAATCGGCAGGGGTACCGATCTCGAATGGATCCCGGTTCTCGGTTGTGGTGGAAGCCCTATGGGCGGCCGTGACCGTTCGCAAGGCCGGATTCACATTGGACTGATCCGCTGATTCACCCGTGCGGAATCGAGCAGCGGACTGGAGCGGTGCGGACATGCTCACGCTTCCACCCATTGCCAATTTCACACCTGAGTCTCTGAGAGTCTCCGGGTTCAGGGAGTCGTTCTGGGATTGGGACTCATCAGCCTCCTCCGAAGGAGCCAATTTTGGGCGAGCGATGACAATTCCGCCAGTCGTGGCTATCGCCTCCTCGGCCTCCTCAGTCAGCCTCACGTCCGAGACGAGTCGATATTCTGGGGCTGACTGCCCACGAATCGCTTCAACCACCGCGGTGAGTGACGATTTGTCTTTGACGTGGATCGTCACTGGCATGCCGGCCGCAGTTGCTTTCGCGATGAAATCGGGAACGTCCGCCGGGGAAAGCCATGGGGCGCTATGTATTGTACCGGCCGCCAGTTCTCCGTCAGCCTCGATCTCCGCGGAACCCGCTGTAGCAACAGTCGCTCCCACGGATTCCAGTTGTAACATTTGATTCCCGGCACCTGGCAGCAGTCCGAGGCGTTCGACGGCCGCAAGCGGTGTGGGACCGTCCATCTGGCCGGCCCAGTAAGTCATCCGGACGCGGGCCACGAGTTCGTCTGCTCGATGGAGTTCGTGGAGGGCCCGCGCAATGAGAGGAGTCCGAACGACGGCTGAGACAGTCGTTACGCCTCTTTCGACCGCCTGATCGAGGGCCGCAGCGACGTACTCTTTGGCCCGCTTGATGTTTCCTGGGGCAATCTGTGGCCAGACGAGTTCCGTCTTCGGCCCTGTGAGGATGCCGTCTGCAGGCACGGCTCCACCGGCTTCGGTCACCCGCTCCGCAGCCACATCGTTCAATGCGACCGTCTCCCCATCGGCCCCAAGGGCGGCGACCGGTCGCTCCTCGCTGACAGCCCCCAACGCCTTGCCATCGATTGTTTGGTCATCCGACCAATCGCTGTCGTCGTACCCAGCACCCAGAATCCAGCCTTCGCTCGCTTCAGCGTCGTCGCGAAGGGCTTCGATAGCCGCCTCCCGATCGGACGCTGAGCTCAAATCGGCCCGTTCGATCCCCAGGCCGACCGCGAGTAAATCGGCGTGGGCGTCGTAGAAGCCCGGTAGTACCGACCGCCCGTTCAGATCGACTCGTTCGGTCTCGATCCCGTTCAGAAACTCGACCTCGTAAGTGTCCGCAACCCGGCAGATAGCGCCGTTCCGGACGGCGACCGCCGTTTCGGTCCGGTCTGTGGTCCCGAGCACGTGGATCGTTCCATCCACGAATACCGCGTCGGCGGGTGCAGCCATACGCCAAGGGACGGGCGAGAGCGCAAAACGATTTGGTTTGTCGATCAGAGTCGTCGGTAGCCCTCGGCCCCCTTTACTATCGAGCCCTCGCGAGTGAGTTTTTCGAGGGCATCACGAACGCTGTCGGCCGGCAGCCCCCGGTCCGACATGTATTCGATGACCGCTTCCGCAGTCGGTTCTTCGAGGGCATCGATGGCAGCAAGAACCCGCTCGCGCCGACCAGACGGCCCCCCGTCTGTCGATTCCGCTGCGTTCTCGACCGTGTCCGGATCGATGCCGCTGGCAGCGAGATACTCCCGGTCTGAAACACCGACTTCGTCGAGTTGCGCCGCCATTTCACCGACCGAATCGAGGTTCCCGTAGGCGTCCTCCCGACCCTGTTCGGCGGCGAGCACCGCGGCTCGAACCTCCCGGGCTTCCTCTCGGTCCTCCGTCCGCACGAACGGCTCCAATCGATCGAACTGGTGCCGAGAGCCACACCGGGGGCACTGTGTTCGCTCCGGCCGGCCCTCGACGATCCAGAGGGCCTGACAATCAGAACACCCGACGACCGCGTACATGGTGATGGCTGATCGCTCCTGATAGATAAAGGAGAGGACCGCCACGCTCAGGGACAAAAAACAGTGTCAGCTCAATCGTCGAGCAGGGCCCAGCTGGATTCAGGCTCCTCGACTTTGTATCGGTCACGCTCGGGTTTGAGGTAGACCATGTAGTAGGCCGCGCCGATGAAGATGGCCCCACCGATGATGTTGCCGACGGTGACTGGAATGACGTTCCCCAGGAAAGTCTGCCAGGTCAGCCCCGAGAGGGCTGCCTGCGTTTCGGGGCCGAGCGCGCTGAGTACCGCCTCCTCGTTCTTGACGGCGATCCCGATCGGGATCAGGTACATGTTCGCGATACAGTGCTCGAACCCGGCCGCGACGAAGGCCATGATCGGGAAGTAAATCGCCCCGATCTTCCCGGCCACGTCCTTCGCGCCGGCGGCCATCCAGACCGCCAAGACCACCAGCATGTTACAGAGAATACCACGGGTCAGCGCCTCGACCGGCGTGAGCGAAACCTTTCCGACGGCAATCGAGGCTGCGGTCGCGCCGATGGCGCCGCCGCCAGCCTTCCAGGCGCCCGAGTAGTAGATCAGGCCGACCATCGCGATCGAGCCGGCGAAGTTGGCCGCGTAGACGATGCCCCAGTTGCGCATCATCTGGGTCATCGTGACCTCGCCGGTCAGCAGGCCGACGATGATGAGGTTATTGCCGGTGAAAAGCTCTGCTCCGGCGACGATGACGAGAACTAGCCCCACCGAGAAAACGCTCCCACCGAGGAACCTGGCGAATCCGAGACCGAACCGTTCAGCGGTCCCGGTCAAAACGACGGTTTCGAGGTAACCGCCGAAGGCGATGAAGGCCCCGGCGAGCAGCCCGAGAATAATGAGGTTGAACGCCGGTTTCTTCGATTTCTCCTTGCCGACGTGAAAGAGGGTTTCTGCGATCTCGGCCGGCGCTTCGAAAACGGAAACGTGTGTTGCTTTTGACATTCTGAATCACCGCCACCGTACTGTCCGATCTGGGGTCGCTTTTCGGGCGAGGCAATGCGGAAGTTTAGCGTGTCCCACGGTACCAGGCCCAGCGGCCGTATCGTTCGGGTTCGTTGAAGGAGACGGAATATTTCTCATCACATGTCTACCTATAGCCCCATTTAATTTAATGACTGTGGTATTTCTTCAATGAAAGATTGTGATACTTAGGCGTTATTGGAGAGTAATACGCAAATCGTCCAATACTTCCCCCGTCAAGTGGTCACGTGTCGTTCTCGGTGAGTCGGTCGAGAAAGGTGTCAAAGGCGCCGCTCTCTGCGTGGAGGTGGGCATAGGTTCCAAGGGTGGCGTATTCGATGAGGCCGTCCCGGTCGCCGTCGAGGCCATCGCCCCGTCGCATCGAGAACGCGAGGCGTGCGTCTCGATCGAGTTCGGCCGACGAATAGTGGAATTCGTGGCCGCGCACCCGCTCGCCGCGCCCCGCAGTGACAGTCCGCTCTGTCGCTTCGAGTTCGACGTGATCGAGGGCCTGGTACCGCTCCCGCATCTGAACCCTCGCCGGTAAGATGTCAGCCATCTCGAACGATTCGTCGGCCGTCGTCACGAGCGAGCGGGAGAGGGCCATCAACCCACCGCACTCCCCGTAGACCGGCAGACCGTCTTCCGCCCGGTCTCGGAGCGTTCCGAGGGTGTCACTACGTTCCAGGTCCGCGGCGTACCGTTCCGGGTATCCCCCGGGGAGGTAGACGCCATCACATGACGGCAGCGGGTCGCCGGCAACAGGTGAGAACGTTCTGACGGTTGCGCGTTCTCGGAGGCGCTCCAGGGTGGCCGGATAGACAAACGAAAACGCCGCGTCACGCGCAACGGCGACACAGGCTCGTGACGGTTTCGGCTCCTGGACCGGCGGAACGCCAACCGACTCCCTGGCCACATCGCGTAATCGATCCGTCCGGATATGTTCGGCCGCGTCCTGGAGTGGGGCTTGAGAAAGGGGTGCTTCCGAGCCCATATGCAACCCGAGGTGACGATCGGGGACGCTCAGGTCCGACGACGGTGGAATCCGGCCGAAATAGGTCAGTTCGTCCGGCAGCGCCGCCTCGATTTCTCGCTCGTGGCGCCCGCCATGGGCCCGTTGCGCGATGATGCCGGCGACGTCGATGTCCCGGTCAACTCGGTCGGCGTACTGTTGGAACCCCAGCGCTGTCGCCGCGACGCTCTCCATCCCGGCTTTGGCATCGACGACGAGGACGACTGGAAGGTCGAGGATTTCGGCCACCATCGCCGTGCTGGAAGCGTCCCCGTCGTAGAGTCCCATTACCCCCTCCACGACGGCCACGTCGCCGGCCCCCCGTGCATAGTTTCGTCGAACGCCGTAGGGACCCTGCATCCAGACGTCGAGTGTCCGAGACGGCTGGTCAGTCAGCGCGGCGTGGTGACTCGGGTCGATGAAATCGGGGCCTGCCTTCGCCGGTTGAACAGTGGCCCCCGCATCCTGCAGCGCTTGCATGACGACCAGCGAGGCCACCGTTTTGCCGACGCCAGAGGCCGTCCCCGCGAGAACGAACCCCTTCATGGTCGGTGGGTCGCCGCGAGGCGGCGTGCTCGTTCCCATTCGCCCTCGGCCAGTGCGTCCCGGATCCGTTCGTCCTCAAGCACATTCCAGAGAAACTCCCGCCGGGCGTCCGCGGCCTGATCTGCAGTGTCGTCCCGGAGTTCGGACTGGAGCGGAACCATCGCATCGAGGGCCTCGATTTCCGATTCCAACCGCTTCCGGAGGTACTTGCTGACGGCCGGACTCTCGCCTTCTGTCGAAATCCCCACCGTCACGTTCTCGCCGTCGATGACACTCGGCGTGACTGTGCGTCCAGTCGCATCGACACGGTTGACGAGCGCACCGGCCTCGCGGGCCTGGGCCGCGATCTCCTCGTTGAGCGTTGGATCGTCAGTCGCGGGGATGACCAAGAACGCCTCGCTGAGGAACTTGCTCGCGTTAGCTGGGGTCACTTCCAGTTGGCGGGTGCGGCAATCGATTTCCCGAAACCGATCGGCGAACTCCCGTGAGAGGACGAGGACGTCCGCTTCCGTCGCGAACAGCGCGGCCTTTCTTGCTGCCACTTGACCCCCGCCAAAGATGACGACCTGTTCGTCCCGGAAGTCGTGAAAAAGCGGGATCATCGTGTGGTTCCGTCCGCCCAGTCCACGTCTGGGACTCGCTCCCGCATCGACACGACGTCGCCGATAACGGTCGTCGCCGGCGGTTCGATCCCAGCAGCCTCGGCCTGCTCGACAATCGTCCCGAGGGTCGCCGTGAGCGTTTGCTGCTCGTCCCAGGTCACCTTCTCGATCATCGCGGTCGGCACGCTCTCGGGTACTCCTCGGCGACGGAGCCGGCCGACGTAGTCGGGGAGACGCTTCACGCCCATGAGAACGATGAGGGTCTCGCCACCCTCTACCCGCTCGGCGAGTGCGTCCCAGTCGACGTGGTCCTCTGACTTCTCGGCGGCCTCGTGGCCGGTGATAACGGTGAAACTCGAGGCGATCTCCCGGTGAGTGACCGGAATCCCGGCCAGTTCCGGAGCGGCGACGACGCTGGTCACGCCAGGCACGACCCGGAAGGGAACGTCGTGCTCGGCGAGGAACTCGGCCTCCTCGCCGCCCCGGCCGAAAACCACGGGATCGCCACCCTTGAGCCGGACGACGGATTCCCCGCGTTTCGCCCGATCCAGCATCAGGGAGTGGATCTGCGATTGATCAGTGCGGGGCGCCGTCCGCTTGCCGACATCGATGCATTCGGTCCCTTTCAGGGCACCGACGATGGCCGCACTCGTCAGGGAGTCATACAGAACCACGTCCGCACTTTGGAGGAGGCGCCAGGCACGAACCGTCAACAGTCCAGGATCTCCGGGCCCAGCGCCAACCAGAGCGATGGACCCGCCGTCCCTGATCCAAAGCTCTCTGCGTTCGGCCTCGCCACAGGCCAGTTCGACCGCGGAGCGGTCTTTTGTTCCCGGCTGGCCGTCGAATTCGCCGTTCAGTTTGGTCACGGCCCGCCCGACCGGCGGTTCGGGGGCGGTCGGTGACACCGGTCCCGGGGCCGGAACCTGTCGGTTACCTCGGCCCGCTTTCGCCCGGTTTTGGTCGGCCTGGGTGCGTGCATCGGCCGAGTGTGGGTCCCCTGAGTTCCCCATCGATTTAGAGGAACTGTGCGTTCCGGGGTATTAAAACTAATTTTGTTTATCGCAATCATAATTGTTTTAATTGGGCCCTCTGAAGTCAGAGACACAGCATGCACATCGCAGAGGGATTTCTGCCCCCGCTCTGGGCCGTGGCGTGGACGCTTTTCGCCGCCCCCTTCGTCGCCTACGGGACCTATCGAGTGACGACGTGGGTCCGAAAATCCCCGGAGCGGATGGCGATGCTTGCCCTAGCAGGAGCCTTCATGTTCGTGCTCTCGGCCATGAAGTTGCCGTCGGTCACGGGGAGTACTTCCCATCCCACGGGAACGGGGATCGCAGTCGTCATGTTCGGCCCGGGCGTGACTGCCGTCCTCTCGACGGTCGTCCTGCTCTATCAATCGCTCTTGCTCGCTCACGGTGGCATCACGACCCTAGGGGCGAACGTCGCCTCGATGGGGATTATCGGACCGGCGATCGGCTGGCTGGGGTACCGGGCGGTGCGGGGGCCAACTAGCGTGGTCACGGGAACGTTCGTGGCGACGGTCCTGGCGAACGTGACAACCTACCTCGTGACCGCGACACAGCTCGGCATCGCCTTCCCAGCGGGAAAGGGAATCTCTGGAATGATCGCGGCGGCGGGCAACTTCGCTGCCATCTTTGCAGTCACCCAATTGCCAATCGCGATCATCGAGGGACTGCTCGCAGCGGCGATGATCAAGCAACTGCTCGCGGTCAAACCAGCCGTCACCGCAAAGCTGGGGGTGGCAACGTGAATCGGCTCGCCGTGCTCGCGGGCGTCGGAGTCTTGCTTCTCCTACTCCTGCCCGTGGTCGCACCGGGCATCGGGTCATGGGGCGGTGCCGACGGCGCCGGAATGGCGGCCGTCCAGGACCACCACCCGGAGTACGAACCGTGGTTCGAAACGGTTTGGACGCCACCGTCGGGGGAGATCGAATCGGTCCTTTTCAGCTTGCAGGCGGCGATTGGCGGGGGGATCATCGGCTACGTCCTCCGCGCGTACAAAGAGACCTGACATGCACCAAACCCTCGAGGGCGTCCAGCAATCCGCCACCCCGTCGATTCGGGGACCGCTTCAGCTCTACGTCGTGCTTGGAGCCCTGGCGCTAGCGATCACGGCGCCGACACGACTTGGACGGGCGATCACCACAGTCCTGTTTCTCGGTCTGACCGTAGATGCCGTGGGACTGAAACCGCTCCGTTGGCTGGGGGTCCCGGTGCTCTTTCTGGCCCCGGGATTGCTCGTGGTATTGGTGACGATACCGGGAGAAACGGTTGCTCAGTGGGGCCCACTGGTCGTCACCGACGCGGGAATCGGGACCGCCGCTGAAACAGGCACCCGCTCGCTGGCGACGCTTTCGATCCTGGTTTTTCTGGTCGCCTCCACGCCGATTTCGACTGTCATCAGCACGCTTCGCCGCTGGGGACTCCCGCCGGTTCTCGTGGAACTGTTCCTCTACGTGTATCGAGCCATCGCCTCGATCATGGTGGAAGCCGAACGAATGCGAACCGCGGCGAAAGCCAGAGTCGGGTTCAGGAATCGGCGAGTGGCACTGCGAA
>Ga0207714_1001887_pt1 | contig 13189 bp, 13 predicted proteins | sample PonA232FremontCA_2_FD_187270 | JGI IMG/M metagenome (GOLD analysis project Ga0207714, IMG submission 187270) | Marine sediment microbial community from Fremont, CA, USA - Pond A23 Sediment 2 (SPAdes) | ecosystem: Environmental > Aquatic > Marine > Unclassified | place: USA: Fremont, California... | reverse complement strand
CGCCGCCGAGCGCGAACACGACCGCGAGGGGCGCGAGCGCGGCGAGGTAGCCAGCCTCAACGAGCAGGCCAGCGAGGATAGGGCCGAGGACCGCGCCGATTTTGCCGACGCCACCCGCGAACCCGTTGCCGGTCGCACGGACCTCGGTCGGGAACAGTTCGGGCGTGTAGGCGTAGATTGCGCCCCACGCGCCCATGGTGAAGAAACTGGCCGCGAGCAGACCGCCGAGGAACGGCCAGAACCCCGACAGCCCCGCGCCCAGCAGCGACACGCCGGGCATCGACGCCGCAAACAGGAACGTGCAGGCCCCCGACAGGACGAGGTAGCTCCCGAGCGTGAGCTTGCGGCCGAGTTTCTCGACGAGGTAGGCCGCGCTGAAGTAGCCCGGAAACTGGACGAGGCCGATGAGCAGGAAGTAGAGGTAGACGCTCTCTATCGTCGCGCCAGCTACGGTCACCGTGCCGACCACGCCCGCCGCGCCCACCGTGTCCGGGAGCCAGATGAACACCCCGTAGTAGCCGAAGTTGACCGCGAACCACGCCGCCGCTATCATCGCAGTTCGGGTGCGGAGGTCGGTCTCGAACAGCCGCGAGTAGCCCGGCGAGGATTCGGTCTCGACCGACTCGGCGGTAATCGGGGTGAACTCCTCGCCGTTCTCCTCGGCGATGGCCGCGATGCGCGCGTTTGCCGCCTCGACGTCGCCCCGGCGCGCGAGATAGTAGGGGGTCTCGCGCAACTGGCTCCGGATGACGAACACCAGCAGGGCGGGGAACGACGCGCTGGCGAACAGCAGTCGCCACCCCGCGACCTCGCCCACCACCGGGAGCGCGACGACCCCGCCGGTCGGGAGCGCCGACAGGAACACCCACGCCAGCACCACCGCGAACACGTTGCCCAGCGGCCAGAACGCGTCGAGGTAGACGAGATAGCGCCCCCGGCGGTCGGTCGGCAGATGCTCGGAGAGATACGAGGTGTCGACCGCCAAGGCCCCGCCCAGTCCCACGCCGGTCAGGAATCGGAGCGCGAACCCCGAGTAGAAGCCGGTCGCCAGCGCGGTCAGCCCCGCGAACACCGAGTACGAGAGGACCGTCCACTGAAAGGCGTCGACGCGGCCGTACTCGTCGGCGTACCAGCCCCAGAGCCAGTTGCCCGCTATCATGCCCATCAGGCTGGCGCTCCCGAGCAGTCCGGCCGCGAATCCGGAAAGCTCCCACGCGCCGATGAGTACCGGAAGCGTGAAGCTGATCACGATGACCTCCATGCCGTCGAACGCCCACGCGCTCCCGCAGATGGCCAGCAGTCGGCGGTGAAATCGCCCGACCGGGATGCGGTCCATCACCTGCGAGACGGTGACCGGTGGCGTCGTCTTCTCTCCCATCGAATGACCCTCGACCGTGGCCACAGGGCCGGGGGAGTTAAGCGAACGGATGCGACGCCGGTCGGTCGGGCCGGGGCAAAAGGCTGGATATAAGTACGCCGGTGCCCGAATTTCGGGGTATGAAAGATCAGGGTCGCTCCACGCGCAAGCGAACGGGCGGTCGACGCCGTCCCCAGCACAAGAAGAAAAAGCACGAACTGGGTCGCGAGCCCACCGAGACCACGGTCGGCGAACCCCGTATTCGCACCGTCGACGCCCAAGGCAACACCGAGAAGGTTCGCGCGCTCTCGACGAACGTCGCCAACGTCGCGACCGGCGACGAGACCGTCGAGGCCGAGATTCTGGACGTGGTCGAGAACGCCGCCAACCCCAACTACGTCCGGCGGAACATCGTCACCAAGGGCGCGGTCGTCGAGACCAGCGCGGGACGCGCTCGCGTCACCTCCCGTCCCGGCCAGACCGGCACCGTGAGCGCGGTGCAGGTCGAAGAATAGCGACGCCGTCCCTTCTACGGCGCTCGATTCTCGGTCGCTTCGAGCCCCGTGTCCGTAATTCGGAACTGGGCGGTCTCGCCCGCCGCCTTCGCACGATGCTTTTCGAGCGTCGCCCGGCGGTTGCCGCCCCGGAACCGCTCGATGCGGACCACCGTGCCGGTCCAGTGTTCGAGGGTGTGCCCGCCCAGCGCCCGCGCGCGGTCGCTCTCGGGGTCGGCGTACACCTGATTGGTCAACACGACCGCGAGGTCGTGTTTGCGGGCCAGCGACAGCAGATGGGTCACTTGGTCGGCGACCGCCCGGAGCGCCTCGCCGCCCTCCTCGTCCTCCGAGCGTTTGAGCCGGTAGAATCCGGTGGCGCTGTCGAGCACCACGAGGTCGGCCCGCTCGGCGAGGTCGGCCACGTCCCGGACCGCCTCGGCCTGCTCGTCGAAGTCCATCGCCTCCTTGATGACGATGCGCGAGGTCAGTTCGGTCACGTCGTCGGTCGCGTCGCCGTCCTCACGAATCGCGTCGTCCGCGCGAGCCTCGGCGACCTGCTCGAATCGCGTCAGCGACAGCCCCTCGGTGTCGACGTACACCGCCGTCCCGCCCTCGGCGGCGACCTCGACGGCCGCCCCGAGCGCGAGGTTGGTCTTGCCGGCGGCCGGCGGGCCGTACACCTGCGTAACGGTGCCGCGCTCGAACCCGCCGCCGAGCAGGTCGTCGAGCGGCCCGCACCCCGTTCCGATGGCGTCTTCGGTCACGTTCCGGAGTTGGTCCCACCCGGTCAAAAGGGTCAGGATTCAATTTTGGGAAACGAATGAGTGTGCGTTCGATTAAGTACGACGCCGAAGCCTGCATTCACACGTGACGAATCAGAGTAATATATTTAAACGATAGATATATTTTGTATGTATTTTATATTGGCAAATATATGGCTGACGCTGCTATCGCACTCTACTTTGGACTCGGAGTGATGCTACCACAACTCCTACACACGTATTACGCGAGCGAAAAGTACCATCAGAAATTCGTTCCCGCACTTGAGTTTCTCACACCGAAGTTCTCCCGTAGTGATCCGCCATCAGTGTCTTGGTTACAGCGTCAGGAAGTCGACTCAATTCATCCGCTGTTCCCTCCGTGGAAACTGAAGTCATATCAGATGCTCCCACCACCGTACAACCGCGACTTGAAGTACAAAATATCCAAGGCTTTGGGTCTTCATGCCACGAATCTCGTTTACTGCTATCTGATGTCCGTTGTTTATGGGATACTCGGTAGCTATGTCGTATTTCGATTCGTCCACCCGTTAGAAACCGTCACGAGAGGGACGATGATACGCTTTCTGGTGATATTTACTCCACTTCTCGGGTTCTCGCTTTTCATTGTCGGTTGGAGTCGAACCGAGATCGGGATTGAACTGATAGTCATCGTGAATGTGATCGTACTGATGGTTGTCGATCCCTTGTCTCAAGGGGCGGTACTCACATTCGCCACCTTTGGAGAAGGACCCATCATCGCAGGATTATTCCACTGGCTTCAGACCGAGGGTGAACCGCTAATCGGGCCATCTGGCGCGTACGTCGTGTTCTCAGTTGGCTTCGCAGAGATGGGTGCTCTGTTCCTCTTACTTCCTGCGCTAGCCTAACGTCTCCGACGGAGCGTATTCCGAAACCGAGGCAAACGTGCCGAGGAAGTGCTGGTTATGCTTGAATGAACGCTCTGGCTCGCTCAAACGCAAAGCGAGGCAGACGAACTTTTCACCCCCGGCGACCAAACCCCGACCAGTGACAGTCGTCGTCGCCACCGAGAACTTCGAACTGTACCACGGCGTGGTCAACGAGTTGCGCGACCGGGGCGTGACCTTCACCACGATAGAGCCCGGCGACGACCTGCCGGACGCGACGACGGTCGTGATTCGCGCCGAGAGCGACGACGCGGTCGTGGAGGCCGACGCCCGGACCGTGGTCGCCGACCCCGAGAACCCCCGGCGTGCGGTCGACGAGGCGCTCGCAACGCTCCGGGGCGGCGAGGGCCGGACCGTGGTCGGAATCGACCCCGGCACGCGGCCCGGAATCGCGGTCCTGACGGGCGAGGTCGTGGTCGCGGCGTTCCACGTCCCGCTGGCCGACGTCGCCGAGACGGTCCGCCGGGAGGTCGAGGACGCCGTCGACCCCGTGGTCCGCATCGGCGACGGCGCGCGGTTGCAGGGCGCGCAACTCGTCCGCGAACTGGCGGACGTGACGGTCGAACTCGTCGACGAGACGGGCACGACGCCGTATCTTGGGACGGGAGCGCGGGGGATGGGCGACGTGCTGGCGGCGGTCAACATCGCTCGACTGGACGGCGAGCGGGTCGAGGGTCGGGAGATAGAGCCGACCGCCGGAGAGCTACAAGTCATCAAGAATCGGTCCCGCGAACGGGGCGACGACGACCGCGAGATAGACGAGCGACTGGCGCGGAAGGTCGCCACCGGAGACCTGACGCTGGCGGAGGCGCTGGCCGAGCATCGGGACGAGTCCTGAAGAGGGAGGGTTCGGCGTCGACCGAGCCACAAAGTACACCCGTCGACCAAACGGCTTTGTAGCGCGACGCCGAAGAGAGCCCATCGGATGCGCCCCGCCGAGACGACGCCGTCGGCCTGCCGCGTGGACGATTCCCCCGGTAGCAAAGGACTTATCCTTCGCGGGCGCGGACCGACAAACAATCCCCGCATCACCGAATCATGAACGAAGTTCAACTGGAGGTCGCGAAGGCGTACCCGAACGACTCGGGTCGCGGTATCGCCCGTCTCGACCCGGACACGCTGTTACACTTGAAGTTAAGTCCGGGCGACATCATCGAGATAGACGGCGGTGACACCACCGCCGCGAAGGTGTGGCGGGCGGACCGACAGGACTGGAACACCGACACCGTCCGCATCGACGGGTTCACGCGCCAGAACGCCGACGTCGGCATCGGCGAGCGCGTCGAGATACGGAAGGCCGAGGCCGAGAAGGCCGACAAGCTGGTACTCGCGCCGCCGGAGGAGGCCAGCGTCCAGTTCGGCTCCGACGCGGCCGGCATGGTCAAGCGCCAGATTCTCAAGCGGCCGGTGGTCGAGCGCGACATCGTCCCCGTGATGAGTTCGACCAACCACCCGTTCATGCGCTCGCCGGGCCAAGCCATCCCGCTCATCGCGGTCGAGACCGAGCCCGACGGGGTGTGTCTCATCACCGAGGACACCGACGTCGAGTTGCGCGAGGAGCCCATCAGCGGCTTCGAGAAGACCGGCGGCGGCATCACCTACGAGGACATCGGCGGGCTCGAAAGCGAGATACAGCGCGTCCGGGAGATGGTCGAACTCCCGATGAAGCACCCCCAGATATTCAAGAAGCTGGGCATCGAGCCGCCACAAGGCGTCCTGCTCCACGGCCCGCCCGGCACGGGCAAGACGCTGCTCGCCAAGGCGGTCGCCAACGAGACCTCCGCGAGCTTCTTCTCCATCGCGGGCCCCGAGATAATCTCGAAGTACTACGGGGAGTCCGAGCAACAGCTCCGGGAGATATTCGAGGACGCCACCGAGGAGTCGCCCTCCATCATCTTCATCGACGAACTCGACTCCATCGCGCCCAAGCGCGAGGACGTGACCGGCGAGGTCGAGCGCCGCGTGGTGGCCCAACTACTCACGATGATGGACGGTCTCGAATCGCGGGGACAGGTCATCGTCATCGCGGCGACCAACCGCGTCGACTCGGTCGACCCCGCGCTCCGGCGACCCGGCCGGTTCGACCGCGAAATCGAGATCGGCGTGCCCGACGAGACGGGCCGCGAGGAGATTCTTCAGATTCACACGCGCGGGATGCCCCTCTCCGACGACGTGGACCTCGGTCGACTCGCCAACGACACCCACGGGTTCGTGGGCGCGGACGTCGAGAGCCTGACCAAAGAGGCCGCGATGAAGGCGCTGCGCCGGTACCTCCCGGAAATCGACCTCGACGAAGAGGACATCCCGCCGAGCCTCATCGACCGGATGATAGTCAAGCGTCAGGACTTCAAGGGCGCGCTCAACGAGGTCGAGCCCTCGGCGATGCGGGAGGTGCTGGTCGAACTGCCGAAGGTGTCGTGGGACGACGTGGGCGGCCTACAGGACGCCCAACAGGAGGTCGAGGAGAGCGTCGAGTGGCCGCTGTCCTCGCCCGAGAAGTTCCACCGGATGGGCATCAACCCGCCCAGCGGGGTCTTGCTGTACGGCCCGCCCGGCACGGGCAAGACCCTGATGGCGAAAGCGGTCGCAAACGAGACCGACGCCAACTTCATCTCGGTGCGGGGTCCACAGCTCCTCTCGAAGTGGGTCGGCGAGTCCGAGAAGGCCATCCGCCAGACGTTCCGGAAGGCCCGGCAGGTCTCGCCCACCGTCATCTTCTTCGACGAACTCGACAGCCTCGCACCCTCCCGCAGCCAAGAGATGGGGTCGAACGTCTCCGAGCGGGTGGTCAACCAGCTTCTCACGGAACTCGACGGGCTCGAAGAGCAGGGCGACGTGATGGTCATCGGCGCGACCAACCGCCCGGACATGATAGACCCCGCGCTCATCCGGTCGGGGCGGTTCGACCGGCTCGTGATGATCGGCCAGCCCGACGAGGAGGGCCGCGAGCAGATTCTGAAGATTCACACTGACGACACCCCGTTGTCGCCCGACGTGAGCCTGCGCGAACTCGCGGAGGTCACGGACGGCTACGTGGGTAGCGACCTCGAATCCATCGCTCGCGAGGCCGCCATCGAGGCGCTGCGCGAGGACGACGACGCGACCGAGGTCGAGATGCGCCACTTCCGGCAGGCGATGGACAACGTCCGCCCGACCATCACCGACGACCTGCTCGACTACTACGAGCAGATGAAAGAGGAGTTCAAGGGCGGGTCGTCGAGCCCGACCCAAGGCCGGCGGAGCGGCCGCATCGGCTTCCAGTGAGGAATCGGCGAGGGCGGCGCGCTCGCGCGCCGCCCTCGCGGACGCGGGCAGACCGCCACGCCTTCGCTTTTCGCATATAAAATTTCGGGACGCTCGCTGACTCTGCGGCCGCGTTCCTCGTTTTATGGGTCGCGGGAGAGTACGACCATCCGCATGACGACAGACAGGACTCGACGGCGGTTCCTCGCGCTCGGCGGCACGGCGGCCCTGACGGGGCTGGCGGGCTGTACCGGCGCGACGCCGTTCGTCGGCAAGCGAGTCGAGAACGCCGAGACGTACGACGCCGACGCCGTGTCCACGGTCGCCGTGGACGGGGCGAACGGCGACGTGACGGTCCGACCGGCCGACGGCGACCGCCTCCGAATCGAGACGGTCAAACAGTCCGGGTCGGTGTTCGCCGACCTCGACGACGTGAGCGTCGACGTGGCCAACGAGGGCGGCGAGGTGCGCGTCGAGACGCGCCAGACCGGCGACGATTCGTTCCTCTTGGGGATTCCCTCGGTCGACGTGACCGTCGCACTCCCGACGAGCGTCGACCTCGGCGAACTCCGGACGGAGAACGGCAGCGTCGACGTTCGAGGCGTCGACAGCGACGCGACGCTGGTCTCGGAGAACGGCAGCGTGACCGCCCGCAACGTCGAGGGCTTCGTCGACGTCGAAACCGAGAACGGCAGCGCCACGGTTCGGGGCGTCTCGGGCGTCGACGGGGTGCGGACCGAGAACGGGTCGGTCGCGGTCGACGTGGCGGCCGTCCGGGGCGAGACCGTCGTCGAGAGCGAGAACGGGAGCGTCTCAGCGGCGGTCTCGCCCGAACTCGACGCGGACCTCGTCGCGACGACCGAGCAGGGCGAGGTCGAGGTCGACGCGTCGAGCGTCGAGACCACGACCCGGAGCGACACGCGAGTCGAGGGACGACTCGGCGACGGCGGGCCACAGCTCCGGTTCGTCACCGAGAACGGCGGCGTGACGGTCTCGGAACTGGCGTAGCTCTTTTTCGGGTCGTTCGGCGGTCGCGCTCGGAGGCTCTGCTGGACGACGGTGCGACGAAGCGAACGCTGACTTTGCGGGCTTCGACTGGGTCGGCGGGACCGTCGAAGCGGCAGTCGGTGAGAGATAGCGTCAGCAGTGGGGGGAGGGTGTAGCGTCAACGGGGCTCGGGAGCGGAGGGACTGCGTCAACGGGACCGATTAGCTTCCGTCCGGGTCGGCGACCGCGCTCGCGTCGACGTCGTGTTCGCCCAGCAGTAGCTCGGCTATCGTGGCCGAGACGCCGGCGAGCGCGTTCAGCGCGTGGAGCGAGGCGATAGCGAGCGCCAGCCCCGCGACGGCCGCGCCCGCCGCCTCCGGCAACGTGTCGACGACCAGTCGCCCCGACTCGAACGGGCCGACCGAGACGGTCCCGGCTCGCAGGCCGACCGTGTACGTCGACGAGTAAGTCAGCGGGGCGGAAAGCAGCGAGACCGAAACCGACAGCAGACTGACGAGAGCTGTGAACGAGACCACGCCGAGGACGAACTTGACGCCGAGGTAGACGACGTCGAGCCACGTTCCGGGGTCGGCCACCAGTCGCTTCGCGGCATCGAGGAGGCCGTCCGACCCGCTCGGAACCGTGGCCCGAATCTCGGTGCCGAGCAGTCTGTTGGCGAGTTCGGCCTCGACGCGGGCCAGCACCGTCGCGCCCGCGAGAGTTACCAACACGAGCGGGACGCCGACGACCGTGAGCGCGAGGCCGACGCCGGCAGAGAACCCGACCGAGAGCGCGACGACGTACGCCAACCCGAGCGGGAACGCGAGTAGCAGGTACAGTAGATTCCGATACGTCTGTGCGCGTGCGGGGACGCCGACGACCGTGGTCGCGGCGTCCCGGAGCGGAGTCGTTGTCACGAGTGTCACCTCGTCAGGCAGTTTTGTCGGACGCACCGTAAACCGGGCCGGGGAGTCGCCGACTCGGCGACCGGGAGAAACGCTTTTGTATCAGTTTCCTCGGAGCGACAGCAGGATGGCGACCAGTCCCGCGTTGTACGACGCCACCATCCCGAGCAGTCTCGCGGCGTCAGACCACGCGAGCGCGGGGCCGACCAGCGTCGTGAGGGCGAACGGAATCGCGGTGAAACACGCGATGCCGACCGCCAGCAGTCCCATGGTTCGGCTGCCGTGGCGGCGGTAGCCACGGTAGGCCTGATAGGCGACGAACAGGCCGAGCGCGGCGGGCAGCGACGCCGCGAGGGTGACGATGTCAGGGGTCATAGATTGCGTACAGGATGGCGGCGAGGCCGAGCAGTTCGGAGCCGGTCGTGACGAGCGACCTGACTACGGGCGAGACGCCCACGACGTTGGCGAACGCGAGCCGGAGGAAGATGGGGCCGGTCACCAACAGCGCCAGCCCCACGCCCAACACCAGCATGGGACGGGTCCCGTTCCGGCGGTAGCCCGCGACCAGCCGGGAGACGACCACGACCGACAGCACGGCCGCGAGCAACAGTCCCGCCAGCGCGAGCAGCGCGACCGACCGCGACCCGCCGACCGTGGCCGCGAACACGACGTCGGGCGTTCCGAGCGCGGCCGCCGGCGCGAGGAGTGGAGCCCCGGTCATCCTTTGAACCCCTCGTAGAGTCGGGTGAAGCGGTCGACGGCGTCCTCGTCGCGATCCACGTCTATCTCGATGCCGTCCCCGGTCAGTTCGACGGTCACCCGCTGGACGCTGGCGGCGTACACCTCGTGGTGGTGGCCGTCGGGGTCGATTCGCTGGTCGGCGTCGAGCAACCGCTGGTCTTTGAGTCGCTCGACCCGGCGATAGACGGTCGACTCCGACGCGTCGCAGGCCTCGGCCAGCGCCTCGGCCGACTTGGGCTCGCGGTAAGTCGCCACGAGGATGGTGCGTGCGTACTCGTCGTCGAGCAGGTCGAACACCGCGTCCGGGTCGTCGGCCGCGTCCGAGTCACCTGCCGCGCCCGCGCCGGACCCGCTCATCCCGACGCCCTCCGGCGGGTCGGCGGCGCGGCTCGGACCGGGCAGGCCTCCCGGATTCGAGCGCCGACTGGGTCGAGCGAGCATTCCATCGCCGTCTTCGGGTCGGTTCGGACGCGGCCGGTTAAAACACTGCGGACGGTCGCTCGGCGTGCGAGCGTCCGAACGTTTTTTGGCGCATAGCGTCCAACTCCCGCCAACTCCGATGTCCACCTACGACCGACTCGCGGGTTCTACCGGGACGCTTTGGAGCGTGTTCGGCGTTCCGTTCCGGCTCCAGACCTACCGGAACCTGCTGTACCTGCTGCTGGCGTTCCCGCTCGGGCTGGCGTACTTCGTCTTCCTCTCGGTCGGTCTGGCCGCCGGAGTCGGCCTCGCGGTCGTGGTCGTGGGCGTCCCGATACTGCTGGCAGTGCTGGCTCTCTCGGTCGGTCTCGGGCGAATCGAGCGGGAACTCACCGCGCTCCTGCTGGGCGTGGAGTTCGAGTCGGCCGCGTCCGCGCCTACCGACTCCGTGGTCGACCGGGCCAAGCGACTGGTCACGAGCCTCGGGACGTGGAAGGCAGTGGTCTACCTCGGGACGAAACTGTTCGTCGGCATCGCCTCGTTCGTCGTGGTCACGACGCTGCTGGTGACCGCCGTGAGTCTGCTCGCCATTCCGTTCGTCTACGACCAACCGGGCGTGTACGTCGGCATCGTGACCGACGCGCCCATCCGACTCCACCCTTCGCTGTACGTGGCGTGGCAACACCTGCTTGTGGGCGTCGAGACGGTGGTCGAAATCGGGTCGTGGCAGGTCCGGACTCTCCGCGAGGCGCTGGCGGTGGCGGGCGTCGGCGTCCTGCTCGGGGTCGCGACGCTCCACCTGCTCAACGGGCTGGCGCGGTTCTCGGCGTGGTACGCCGAACTGCTGCTCGGGCCGACCGCGACCGAGTGACTGCGAGTCGTCGGTTCGTCGCTCGTGTTACTCCTCGGGGCCGCAGAACGCCTCGACCGTCCGGTCGGTGACCCCGCCTCGCGAAAACAGCGTCACGATGTCGTCGGGTTCGATTCGGGTGTCCCCGTGGGGCGTCAGCACCGCGTCGTCGCGCTCGATGGCGACCACGAGCGTATCGTCGTCCAGAATCCCGCGCCCGACCGCCTCCTGAAGCGTCGTCCCCGCCATGTCGGCGTCGCCGTCGACGGTCACCTCCGCCACTTCGGCGTCGCCCGAGAGGCTGATGAAGTCGGTGAGCATCGCGTCTTGGGTCCCGTCGTCCGGGCCGAACGGGGCGTAAGTCTCGGTCGTCTCCTTCTGGACGATGACCTCGTCCTCGATGTCGACCCCGAGGTCCGAGAGCGCGCGCGCGATTCGGCGGAGGTCCTCGGTGTCCTCGCCGACCGCGAGTACGTGGAGGTTGCGTCGCCCGGTCATCAGCTCCCGGATGTTGATGACGCCCGGAATTATCCGGGCGCGGCGGGCTATCGACTCGCGCTCGGACACCGGCGCGTTGCACATAAACAGGTTGGTGAGTCGGCCGTCGGCCTGCTCGAAGTCCACGCTGGCGTGATACCCCGTGATGACGCCTCGGTCTTCGAGTTGGGCGATGCGGTTCCGTATCGTGCCCGGCGAGACGTTCACCTCCTCGGCGATCGCGGGGGCCGAGACGTTTCTGGCGTCGCCCATTAGCGCGTGGATTATCCGGCGGTCGATCTCGTCGAGTCGTTGGTCCATCCTACGCGCCACTTGGCGCTCGGGGTAAAATAGTGGGCCGTTGAGGAATACGCAATTCCAGTGGATTATAATCAGCATTCAGTAGTCCTATCGGCAGTTTTATGCTCTTGGCTCCGGAACGTCGGAACCGATGAGTAGTCACGTTCGAGCGCGCGGCCGGTCCGACTCGGCGTCCGGAGCGTCGCCATCCCGCCGCGCCCCGTCCACGGGAGGGAGCTGAGCCGTGACCGAATCCCTGTTGGAGACGGTCCTCGTCCCCATCGCGAGCGAGGACGACGCCGAGGCCACCTGCCGGGCGCTCCTCCGAGAGATAGGTGACGAGCGCCCCGCCGTCCACGTCGTCCACGTCATCGAGAAGGCGGGCGGCGCGCCCGACAAGGCGGGCGTCGAACAGCGCGAGGAGCGGGCCGAACGCATCTTCGAGATAGCCGAGGCCACGCTCGCGGACGAACCGGTCACCGTCGAGACCGACGTCGTCTACGGTACCGACGTGGCCGACGCCATCATCCGGCGGGCGGGCGAAATCGACGCCACTGCCATCGCGTTCACGCCGCGCGGGGCCAGCCGGTGGACGAAGCTGCTCACGGGCGACGTGGCGCTCAACCTCGTCACTCGCGCGGACAGGCCGGTGATGGTCCTGCCGGTCGAGGGCGACGTCGACTCGAACCACGACGCCCGGAACGACGACACATGAGCGAGGAGGAACTGGCCAAGGACCTCGGGCTTCCCTCGGCGCTCGCCATCGGCATGGGGACGATGATCGGGGCGGGCATCTTCGTGCTTCCGGGCGTGGCCGCACAGGAAGCGGGACCCGTGGTCGTCGCCTCGTTCGTGGTCGGCGGGCTCATCGCGATGGTGAACGCGCTCGCGGTCAGCGAACTCGGCACCGCGATGCCCAAAGCAGGCGGCGGCTACTACTACATCAATCGCGGGCTCGGCCCGCTCTTTGGCTCCATCTCCGGGATGGGCGACTGGATGGGACTGGCCTTCGCCTCGGCGTTCTACTGCATCGGGTTCGGGGGCTACCTCACCGACCTGCTCGCGGGGACCGCGCTCGCGCTCCCGACGCTCGACCTCGGACTACTGGTCCTCACGGACGTCCAGATCGGTGCCGCGCTCGCGGGCGTGTCGTTCGTCGGCGTCAACTACGCGGGTGCCAAGGAGACCGGAAACATCCAGACCGCAATCGTGCTGGTGTTGCTCTCGATACTGACGGTGTTCGCGGCGTCGGGCCTGTTCCACTTCGACTGGGCGACCGTGACCGGCGAGGGCGGCCTCGCGCCGATGGGAATGGGCGCGATACTCCCCGGAACCGCGCTCGTGTTCGTCTCGTTTCTCGGCTACGCGAAGATAGCCACCGTCGCCGAGGAACTGAAAAACCCCGGTCGGAACCTCCCCATCGCGGTCATCGGAAGCGTCGGCGTCGTGACCGTCATCTACGCGATTCTGGTCGGGATGATGGTCGGCATCGTACCGTGGAGCGGCCTCGACGACAACGTGCCGGTCTCGCAGGTCGCCGAAATCACGTTCGCGGGCGTCCCCGTCCTCGACGCGGTCGGCGTGACGCTCATCTCGCTGGCGGCGATGCTGGCGACCGCCTCCAGCGCGAACGCCTCCATCCTCTCGTCGGCCCGCATCAACTTCGCGATGGGTCGGGACCGCATCGTGACCGACTGGCTCAACGAGATTCACCCGACGTTCGCG
>Ga0207714_1001886_pt1 | contig 13189 bp, 15 predicted proteins | sample PonA232FremontCA_2_FD_187270 | JGI IMG/M metagenome (GOLD analysis project Ga0207714, IMG submission 187270) | Marine sediment microbial community from Fremont, CA, USA - Pond A23 Sediment 2 (SPAdes) | ecosystem: Environmental > Aquatic > Marine > Unclassified | place: USA: Fremont, California... | reverse complement strand
CTGAGTAACACATCTAGTGGTCATTTGAAGCATGTTCACGGTCGGGTTTCCCCCACGTGGCGAGCGAAGAAAATCTGGCATAGTCTCCGCTGAAATGATTCAAAATATCCCGTGTCGGCTTACAATGATTAGTGGGGTGGTGAACAGTTACCCGTATTGAAACCAGGAAGGCGAACGGGCTCGAACGAGCCGGGCCCAGTAGGTGGAATAGTCGAAAAACAAGGTGGATGCGGTGATGGCGACGAAATTCATTTTTATTACCGGAGGTGTGCTTTCCTCCCTGGGCAAGGGGCTTGCCGCCGCCTCCATCGGGACCTTGCTTCAGGCCCGGGGGCTGAAGGTGACCATTCAGAAACTGGACCCGTATATCAATGTGGATCCAGGGACCATGAATCCCTTTCAGCACGGGGAGGTCTACGTGACCGATGACGGGGCGGAAACGGATCTGGATCTGGGCCATTACGAGCGCTATCTGGATGTGCCCATGGCGCAGAAGAACAACTATACCTCGGGAAGCATTTACTACGAGGTGATCAACAAGGAGCGCCGGGGGGACTATCTCGGCGGCACGGTCCAGGTCATTCCCCATGTCACGGATGAGATCAAGCGCGCCATTCGGGGGGTGGCAACGAACCAGGAGGACGTGGCCCTTATCGAGATCGGCGGCACGGTGGGCGACATCGAGGGCCAGCCCTTTCTGGAGGCCATCCGTCAGCTGCGCTACGATCTGGGCAAGGAGAACGTGCTCTACGTGCATCTGACCCTGGTGCCCTATATCCGAGCCGCGGACGAGCTCAAGACCAAGCCCACGCAGCACAGCGTCAAGGAGCTCCGCAGCCTGGGCATCCAGCCGGACATCGTGCTCTGCCGCTCCGAGGTGGACATGGAGGAGAGCATCAAGAAAAAGATCGCCATGTTCTGCAACGTGGATCCGGATGCGGTCTTCTCCGCGGTGGATGTGAAGAATATCTACGAAGTGCCCCAGGCCTTCTATGACGAGGGGCTGGACCAGAAAATCGCCATCATGCTCAAGCTCCCCGCCAAGAACCCCGATCTTGCCAAGTGGCACAATCTCCTCCACGCCCAGAACAATCTCCGGAGGCGGGTGCGCATCGGCATCGTGGGCAAGTACGTCGACCTCAAGGAATCCTACAAGAGCCTCCACGAGGCCCTGATCCACGGTGGCGTGGCCAATGACACGGCGGTGGAGCTGGCGCACATCAACGCAGAGGATCTGACCCCACAGAACCTGGAGGACCAGTTCCGGGAGGTGGACGGGATCCTCATTCCCGGCGGCTTCGGCACGCGGGGCATTGAGGGAAAGATTCTGGCCAGCGGATACGCCAGGGAAAAAGGGCTCCCCTTTTTCGGGATCTGTCTGGGGATGCAGTGCGCCGTGATCGAGTTCGCTCGCAACATTCTGGGATACGAGGGGGCCAATTCCAGCGAGTTCGACGCCGGCACCCCGCACCCTGTGATCTATTTGATGACGGAGTGGTACGACGCGCGGAGCCAGCAGGTCCATACCCGGGACGCCAACTCGAACAAGGGCGGGACTATGCGCCTGGGCGCCTATCCCTGCAGCCTCAAGCCGGAGACAAGGGCCTACGCCGCGTACGGGCAAAAGGAGATCTCCGAGAGGCACAGGCACCGTTACGAATTCAACAACGCCTACGCCAAGGATTTCGAGGCCGCGGGAATGATCCTCTCCGGGAACTCCCCGGACAATTCCCTGGTGGAGATTGTGGAGCTGGAGGGTCATCCCTGGTTCGTGGCCTGTCAGTTCCATCCCGAGTTCCAGTCCAATCCCATGCGCGCCCATCCGCTCTTTCGGGATTTCATTCGCTCCGTGGTCGAGGCGCGGACCCCGGAGCAAGGCAGGTGAGGCCCATGCAGGCGACGGATCTGTTCACCGAGTGCAAGCAGGACCTGTTCTTCATCCTCGGTCCCTGTGTGCTGGAGAGCCTGGAGCTGGGCCAGCGCGTGGCGGAAAGGCTCGCGGAAGCCAGCGAGGTCCTGGACCAGCGGATCGTGTTCAAGGCATCCTTCGACAAGGCCAATCGCAGCTCTCCGGCGAGCTTTCGCGGACCGGGGCTCGATCAGGGGCTCAAGGATCTGGAGCGGATCAGGCGCTCCTCTGGCCTGCCCGTGATCACGGATATCCATCATCCGGAGCAGGCCGGACCCGTGGCCGAGGTGGCGGACGCCATCCAGATACCGGCCTTCCTTTCCCGCCAGACCGATCTGGTGCAGGCGGCAGCGCGGACCGGGCTGGTGCTCAATGTGAAGAAGGGGCAGTTCCTGGCTCCCTGGGACATGGCCCAAGTGGTGCGCAAGGCCGCGGAAGCCGGGAATGCGAAGCTCTGGCTCACCGAGCGGGGGAGCAGCTTCGGGTACAACAATCTCGTGGTGGACTTCCGCAGCTTCGCCTTTATGCGGGAAACCGGCATGCCCACTGTCTTCGACGCCACCCACTCAGTGCAGCTTCCGGGCGGCAAGGGCGAGAGCTCCGGAGGTCAGCGGGAGTTCGTTCCCATCCTGGCCCGGGCGGCGGTTGCCGCGGGATGCGATGGCGTGTTCATGGAGGTCCATCCCGAGCCGGACAAGGCCTTGTGCGACGGGCCGAATAGCTGGCCCCTGGACCGGGCGGTCCCTCTCTTGCGCCAGCTGGGCGCGGTATACACAGCCGTCCGCGGGGAGGAAGGGGTATGATCCAGGAGGCCATGGCCGCAATCGCCTTGATCATTAGCGACGTGGACGGGGTGATGACCGACGGGGGGCTGTATTACGACGACGCGGGACGGATCAGCAAGCGCTTCCACGTCCAGGACGGCCTGGGAGTCAAGCTGGCCCAGGGCGCGGGCCTGGAGGTGGCGGTCACCACCGGCCTGGAGTCCGAGGCTGTGCGCATGCGGATTCAGGAGCTCGGGATCGGGGAATACCATTCCGGGGGCCTGAACAAAGGGGAGCTGGTGACCCGTATCGCTGCGGATAGAAAGGTGAGCCTGGATCATGTCGCCTATCTCGGCGACGACTGGGTGGACGCGTCGGCCATGTCGGTTGTGGGCCTGCCCGTGGCCGTGTCAAACGCCCAGCCGGAAATCAAGCGGATCGCCGCGATGGTGACCACAAATCCGGGAGGCCAGGGGGCTCTCCGGGAGGTCATCACCGCGGTGCTGCAAGCCCAGGGCAAGCTGGAGGCGATGTGGCGGCAATGGACGCAACAGGACGCAAGCGGCTCTACCTCGGGCTAGTCGTCCTGGCTGGCGCTTGCCTGATTCTGGTTATGAACTGGTACTCCACCTCCAGCGAGGAGCCCGGGTCCGGAAAAGAGCGGCCCACGGTCCAGGCAGAGATGCGGGATGTCTCCTTCCGTCACGGGAAGGAGGGCAGCCTGGTCTGGCATCTGCGGACCAGCCGGGCGCAGCTCGGCAATGACCGGGATGTGGTCTCCATGACCGATCCCGAGATCGAATACGCCATCCAGGGCAATCAAACCCTGGTCGCCTCCTCGGCCAAGGGGACCTACAACCGCGCAAACCGTACCGCCGCCTTCTGGTCCGGGGTTTCCGGAACATACGGAGCTGTGCGCTTCACTGCCGGAAGGATGGAGTATGCTGCGGGCAAGGAACGAATCCAGCTGTTGCAAGGGGTGCACGCCACCCGGGGAAACGCTTCCATCCGGAGCTCGAGGGCCGAGGTGCAGCTCGACTCGCAACGCGTCATCTTTTCCCGTGATGCGGAGGTGAATCTCAATGCGAAGTCTCCATGAATACGCCGAGGGAAGGATTCCAGGGGTCGCCGCGCTTGCGGCAACTGCCCTTGTCGCGCTGTTGGCGCTAGCGCCCGCAACCGCGGCCGAGGATGGGGTCGATCTACAGCAGACCCGGATCACCTCGGACAGGGTGATCTATTCCGGGGGGAAGGAGACCATTGTCTTCCAGGACAACGTTCGGGTCCGGCGCAGCGACTTTGATCTCTGGTGCGAGCGGATGACGGTGCATCTGAAGGGCAAGGCCCCCGGGCAAGGAGAGCGGCAGGCGACGGGACGCGCCAGTGATTTCGAGAAGATCGTGGCGGAACACGAGGTGCGGCTCAGGATGGAGGGCAGGAACGCGACCTGCCGCAAGGCCATCTATCGCTCCGGAACGGAGATGATCACCCTTCTGGGAGATGTTCGGCTCCAGCAGGGCCGGAACCGGATCAGGGGCCAGAAGGTGCTGATGGATATGGCCCGGAACACCACGGAGATCGTTGGAAGCGAGGGCGACCAGGTGGAAGCGACCTTTTACACCGAAAACAGCACGGAGTCGTCCAATGGGGGTTCTGGAGGGGACTGACCTGGAAAAGCGCTTCGGGCACAAGCCGGTGGTCCAGGGCGTGTCCCTGCGCGTGGCCCAGGGCGAGGTGGTCGGGCTGCTGGGTCCCAACGGAGCGGGCAAGACCACAACCTTCTACATGCTGGTGGGGATCATCGGAGCGACCCAGGGACGGATCAAAGCGGCGGGTCGGGATGTCACGCACTGGCCTCTGCATCAAAGGGCCCGCTTCGGGCTTAGCTATCTTCCCCAGGAGAGCTCGGTTTTCCGCAAGCTGAGCGTGCGGGAGAACCTGGAGATCATTCTGGAGTACACCGGCCTGGCCCGCAAGGAACAAAGACAGAGGCGGGATCGCCTCATGTACGAGCTGGGAATTTCCGGTCTGTCGGAGCAGCGGGCGGTGAGCCTTTCCGGAGGAGAGCGTCGGCGCCTGGAGATAGCTCGCGCCCTGATCCGGGATCCGTTGTTCATGCTTCTGGACGAGCCCTTCGCCGGGATCGACCCCTTGGCGGTGGATGATATCCAGACCAATATCCGGGGGCTGAAGGACAAGGGGATCGGGGTCTTGATCTCGGACCACAACGTCCGGGAAACCATGTCCATCTGTGACAGGGTCTACCTGGTTTTCGAAGGCCGGATCATCCTGGAGGGGACGCCGGAGGAGATCGTGCAGGACGCCCGGGCCAGACAGATCTATCTGGGCGAAAACTTCAGCATGTGAGCCAGGCCTCTCCCCCCTCGCCCGGGAAGCCTGACCCTGGTGCCGCGGCCCGGAGGCCACCCTGTGCGGGATGCGTTTGCATAGCCGCATGGGTTGTGGCAGGATCTAAGGAAGGATTTCGGTCTGAGGGAATCCCGATGAATCGCTGGTTTTTCTCGATCGTTTTCGTGCGGAAAGCCCTCTTTCCGGATGGAAGCGAGCCCACTCACAATCGACGGAAAGCGCAGGATCAATCTGCTTTTGATTCGTGTTAGCCCTCATCCCAAGCGACGTGTACCGGATGGTAACGGAAAAGGGACAGCGTCCGCGACAGCGAGGTCTGCGCCAAGGAAAGTGATACACTTATGAGCCTTCAGTTGCGGCAGAATCTGAAACTCACCCAGCAATTGGTGATGACCCCGCAACTGCAGCAGGCCATTAAGCTGTTGCAGCTCTCCCGCACGGAACTGGTGGAGACAGTGGAAGAGGCCCTGTTGGAGAACCCACTCCTGGAAAGGCGTCAAGAGCAGGATTCCGCGGAGGAGAATCCGGGGAGTCAGCACGAGAAGAATGACCCGGGAGGAGAGGATGCCCGGGCCTTTAGCGGTCAGGAGAATGATCTGGCCCAAACCGCGGAGTGGGAGGACTATCTTGGGTTGTTCTCCAGCACCTCCAAATCCGTGTCCGAGCGCGAGCTTCCCGAGGACGCCTTTTCCCTGGAAGCCGTCTCCTCGGTGAAGCCCTCCCTGGAAAGCCATCTTGCCTGGCAATTGCATCTCTCGGATCTGTCACCCCGCAAGATCGAAATCGGAGAGATTTTGATCCATAATCTGGATTCCAGCGGCTATTTCGGCATCACCCTTGACGAAGCCGCCTCCCTGGCGCAGTGCACCCCCGAGGAAGCGGAGGAAGTGCTCCTGGCTGTGCAGCGGTTCGATCCGGTGGGCGTAGCGAGCCGCAGCCTGCAGGAGTGCCTGCTCCGTCAGCTCGAATTGCGGGAGTGTGGGGATCCGGTCCTTTTTTCCCTGGTTCGGGATCACCTCTCGGATCTGGAGCTGCTCGACATTCGGAGCCTCGCCGGTCAGCTGGGGGTATCCAGGGAGCAGCTCGAGGAATACCTGGATGTCCTTCGCTCCCTCGATCCGCGGCCGGGAAGCAGCTTCGGGGGCGGGGAGACCATTTACGTGAGCCCGGATGTTTTCGTGTATCCCTTCGATGATGAATTCCTGATCATGCTCAATGAAGACGATTTGCCCGATATCGGCCTGAATCCGGATTATCTCGATCTCACGGCCGTGCGGGGCAAGAAGGAAAAGGAATTCATGCAGCAGAAGATGCGGGAGGCGATGTGGCTCATCAAAAGCATTCAACAGCGTCAGCGCACCCTGTACCGGGTGATGGAGAGCATCGTTCGCTTCCAGCGCGAGTTCTTCGAGAAGGGAATGACCGCGCTCAAGCCCATGGTCCTCAAGGATGTGGCCGAGGACATCCAGGTGCACGAATCCACTGTCAGCCGGGTGACGACCAATAAGTTCGTCTTCACCCCCTACGGGATTTTTGAGCTGAAGTTCTTCTTCAGCAGCGGGGTGGGCACGGACGCCGGCGGCCATATGTCCTCGGTGAGCGTCAAGAGCGCCATCAAGGGAATGGTCCGGGAGGAGGATCCGAAAAAGCCCCTCAGCGACAAAAGGATCGCTGAATGCCTGAACGAGCGATTCGACCTGAACATCGCCAGAAGGACCGTCGCCAAATATCGAGAGGCGCAGGGCATCCCCTCATCCTCCCGGAGAAAAAAGGCCCGTTGAGCGCCTCAAGCCAAGAGCGCCTTGTTTTTGCAAAAAAGGTGGAAAGGAGAGGATATGGACATCCAGTTCGAATTCAAGAACGTGAATCCTTCGGAGCATCTCAAGGAGTACGCCCGGACGCGCTTCGAGAAGCTGACCAAGTATATCAAGCGAGAGGATAGCGCGGTTCTCTCGGTCCTCATGGAGGTGGATCGTTATCGCCAGATCGTGGAGGTCAGGCTGAGCGTGGACGATCTTCAGCTGACCGCCCAGGACGAGTCCGAGGATATGTACGTCACCATCGATCAGGTTTTGGACAAGCTCCGGGCCCAGCTCAAGCGGAACAAGGACAAGGAAAAGGATCGCCGCAAGGGCAAGCTGGATCGGCAGAACAATCCCGGGGGTCCGGAGGCCGCAGCCGGTGTGCCCACGGAGGAAAGCGGGCCGGAGCCTGTGATCACCCAGGAGGATATAGGGGAAAAGAAACCCATGACTCCCGAGGAGGCCCTGATTCAGCTTCAGGAGGCGGACCTGAATTTTCTGGTCTTTCTCAATGCGGACAATGAGCGGGTCAATGTGCTCTACCGGAAAAGCCGCGGCGACTTCGGCCTAATTGATCCAAGGATATAGCAATGCAACTTGCGGACTACCTGGACAAGGATCTGATTCTTCCGGATTTGAAGTCCTCTACAAAGCCCGATGTTCTGGAGGAGTTGCTCGCCCCCCTGCGGGAAAAGGGCTGGGAGCTGGACGGGAACAAGGCAAGGGATATCCTGCTGGAGAGGGAAAAGCTGGGCAGCACCGGAATCGGCAATGGTGTGGCCATACCCCACGGGAAGATGGAGGAGCTGGAGAATATTGTGCTCGTGGTGGGGAGAAGCCTGCAGGGCGTGGATTTCGATGCCCTGGATCAGGAACCCTGCACCATCTTTTTCCTGGTCTTGGCTCCGGAGAATGTGGCCGGAACCCATTTGCGCCTGCTCGCGCATATTTCCAGGCTATTGAAGGATCCGGAGTTTCAGGGGAGCTTTATGGAGGCCCGGAACCGGGAAGGGCTGTTTCGTCTTTTGGAGAGTGTTTGATCCCGTGATCGGGAACTCTCTATTGGACGGAAAAAAATATTTGCCGGCAGGGAATCAATGGGCCTGCTGAGGCATTTTCTTCTTGACGGGGAACACGGTTCCGGGAGCCTCTTCTCCGCGAGGGAAGGTGTTCCGGGCCCTCTTGGGACGGGACCGAGAGATACTTGGCTAGGTCAAAACAGGAACGGAGCAGATCACCGGAGCGCGCTTTACCGCAAACAAGGAAAGGCTGGGAACCGGGCTTGCCGCAACAGAAAAAAATCCTGATGATCATAGTAACCGGCCTCTCCGGGGCCGGCAAGAGCACGGCCCTCAAGGTTTTCGAGGATCTGGGGTTTTTTTGCGTTGACGGGCTGCCCTCGGCCATGGTGGATCGCATGGCCCATTTGTTCCAGAGGGAGAATCCCGGAAACTACCGCGGCCTGGTTCTGGGGATCGACGTGCGACAGGGAGATTTCCTGGCGGATTGGGAGCGTGCCAAGAGGCAGCTCAGCGAGCGGGGTGTTCGGCCCCAGTTGCTGTTTTTGGAGGCGAGCCTGGACAAGCTGGTGCAGCGCTACGCCGAGACGAGGAGGCCGCACCCCTTGGCCTCCTCCGAGATGGGCCTGGAACAGGCCATCCACAAGGAAATGGAGCTCCTCGAGCCCCTGCGCCAGGAAGTGGACCTGATTCTGGACACGACCGAATTCACCCTGCACGATCTGCGACGGGCGCTGCAGCGGAACTGGCGCTTCATGACGGATCCCAGCCTGGGTTTACGGGTCCATTTGCTCTCCTTCGGATACAAATACGGGATGCCCAGGGAAGCCGACCTGGTCTTCGACTTGCGCTTTCTGCCCAACCCGCATTTCGAGCCGGATTTGAAAGGGATAAGCGGCAAGGAGGCCACGGTCCGGGAATACGTTTTTCAGAACGAGGTGGGCACGGATTTCAAAAAGCGCTTCCTCGACTTCCTGCTCTATCTTTTGCCCCTGTACGCCGGGGAGGGCCGCTATCGCGTGGCCGTGGCCCTGGGATGCACCGGCGGATTTCACCGCTCGGTCGCTGTCGCGGAGGAGGTCTATAGCGCCCTGGTCAGCGCACAATACAATGTTTCCTTGGAACATAGGCATTTGGAACTGGGATGATCGGAATCGTTTTGATCACGCATCACGAATTGGGGCACATCCTTCTGCAGACAGCCGAGGGAATCCTGGGCGAGCTGGAGAATTGCTCCGCCATTTCTGTGGACGGCAGCAGCAGCATGGATCAGGCCATGACCGAGATCCAGGAGCGGATACGGGGAATGGATCAGGGCGAAGGCGTGCTGGTGCTTACGGATATGTTCGGAGGGACACCCAGCAATCTAAGCCTGTCCCTGCTGGAGTCAACCCGGCTAGAGGTGGTTACCGGGGCCAATTTGCCCATGTTGCTCAAGATCCTGAACAGAAGGGACGCGGATCTGGAGGAGCTCGCCGGAGAGGCCAAGTCCGCGGGGCGACAGGGGATTGTCGTGGCCGGAGAAGTCATGAAGAGAAAAATCAACAATGGATAGGCTGGCAATCTGGGTCCGGATCGACAATCGCCTTGTGCACGGACAGGTGATCGAGAGTTGGCTGCCCTACTGCAAGGCGAATGTGCTCGTCGTGGCCAATGATACCCTGGCCTGCGACGAGCTGCAGCAGGAGATCATCAGCCTTGCCGTGTCCGGGAATGTGGGGCTTGTCTTCACACCGGTGGAAAAGGCCCTGGACACCTATTCCAGCCTGAACAAGGCCTCCAGGCCCCAGGATCTCTTTTTCCTCTTTGCCACATGTGCCGACGCGCAACGGGCCTATCAGTCGGGGCTGCAGTTCACCGCGGTCAATATTGGAAATCTTCATTACGCCCCGGGAAAGAAGCAGATCTGCGAGCATGTTGCCCTGGATCAATCGGACAGGGAGTGTCTGCGCTTTTTCCAGTCCGAAGGGGTGAGGCTCGACTTTCGCTGTGTGCCCAATAAGCAGGTTCAGGTGAACCTGCAGTAAACCCGGCCCCGAGGTCGGATACCGGAGGTCTGGCATCGGTTCCCGGTGCCAGATAAGCGGTCACGGGCCCATCTCTTGCTGAAACCTTTGAACTTTTGAGGAAGCCATGCCCGAACTGGCAGGAACATTGCTGATCATGGCCCTCTGCGGTTTTTTTTTGGCCTGTTGGCGCTGTTCCGCAATGCGATCCATTTGGGCTTTCTGGACAGGCCCCTCGTCGTCGGGATCCTTTTTGCCCTGATTCTGGAACCCGACTTTCCCTTCCTGGCGATAGGTATCTTCTTTGAGCTCCTGTGGCTCGACGTCATTCCCGCCGGGACGCATATCCCCCCGCAGAGCCAACTGGCCGCCTTTGTCTGTTCCGAAGCCGCCGCCTTGCTCCATGTGACCCAACCGGGGCAGATGGTGCTTTTGCTTCTGCTCGCAATGCCCCTAGCCTGGTTGGGAAGCAGAGTGGAATCCGGATTTCGGAATCGCCTGAATTCGGTCCACAACGCCCTTCTCCGCCGGAGCGCATCCCAATATCCCGACGGGGAAGGGGATCCCCGAGCTTCCGTCCTGCGCTCCCTGGCCCTTTATGTCGGTATACAGGCCGGCTTGTGCCTCCTCGCCACCATGTGCCTCTATTCACTTGGATCGGTTCTCCTTGGCTATTGGCCCGGCCCAGGCGGCCCGGATTGGCCCGAGATTTTGGGGGGCGTTCTGATGGGCGCTTTCCTGGCCCTTCGCTTGAGAAGGTCCTACTGGATCCTGGCCGCGGGAATCCTGGCTGCTTTCGTGGCCACCTGGCTCGGAATGGCGGGGTGAGCTAAAGGGGCGGGGTGATTGTATCAGGGAAGAACTTGGCAGGCGATCAATATTGTGCTAGCTTGCACAAAGTCTTTTTCGGGGAAACGTGTCTGGATCGCAAAAAATACATTTGGAGGAGGTTGATTATGCCAGCGTATGTTGTCGGTCATAAGAGCCCGGATACGGACACCGTGTGCGCGGCCATCGCCCTGGCGGATCTGAAGAGCAAGCTGGGCACGGAGTGCAAACCCGCGGTCCAGGGCAAAGTGAACGATGAGACCAAGTTCGTCCTGGACAAGTTCGGCGTGGAGGCTCCCGAGCAGATCGAGAGCGCCTCTGGCAAACAGATTTACCTTGTGGACCACTCGGATCGGTCCCAGAGCCTGGACGATCTGGATCAGGGCGAGCTGATGGGCATTGTGGATCATCACAAGCTGGGGGATGTGACCACCCCCAATCCCATCGAGATCTGGGCCTGGCCCGTGGGGTGCTCCTGCACCGTGCTCAAGGGGATGTACGATTTCTACGGGGTGGAGATTCCCAAGAACATCGCCGGGATCATGACCTGCTCCATCCTGAGCGACACGGTCATTTTCAAGTCCGCAACCTGCACTGACGCGGACAGGAAGGCGGGCGAGGAGCTGGGCAAGGTCGCCGGGATCGACGATCTCCAATCCCTGGGCATGGAAATGTTCAAGGTCAAGTCCGCGATCGAGGGCACCCCTATCCGGGACCTCGTCCTGCGCGACTTCAAGGACTTCGACATGAACGGAAACAAGGTGGGTATCGGCCAGCTCGAGGTCGTGGACCTGAGCCTGCTGGATTCGGTCAAGGACGACCTGGCCAAGGAAATCAAGACCATGAAGGGCGAAGGGAGCTATCACAGCGTGTTCCTGCTCCTGACCGACATCATGAAGGAGGGATCCCAGATCCTCATCGCCTCAGACGATCCGCAGGTCGTGCAGAAGGCCTTCGGGGCCAAGCCCGAGGGCGAGCAGGCCTGGCTGGACGGCGTGATGAGCCGTAAGAAGCAGGTGGTGCCCAACTTCGAAAAAGGGTTCGCCTCCTAGTCGCGATTCGGAGGCTGCGATGCAAAGGCCCGGCCCGATCCTATTCGGAGCCGGGCCTTTTTGTGTCGGACTCCTTTTCCCAGTCCGGCCTGGTTTTCCAGCGCTTGTGCATCCAGAACCACTGTTCCGGATAGTTGTGCACCATGGCTTCCACCTCGCGGGTGTAGAACGTGGCTACCTGATTGACTTTGTCCCGAAGGGATCCCTCCAGGGCTTGCGTATCCAGCGGCTCGTGGTTGTGGATGGCGTAGCCCCCGTCTTCCCGCACCATGAAAATGGGCCAGACTACCGCCTTGGAACGGAGGGCGAGCAGGGCGGGCCCCATGTTCACTGCGGCGTATTCTCGAAGAAAGGGGAGGAATACGGATTGGCTGCGTCTGGTGTTGTGGTCCACGAGGAAGCCGGACAATCCGTTCTTGCTCAGGCAGGAGCGCACTCGCGGAGCTGCCTGCTTGCTGGAGACGATTTCCACGTTGTTCATGGCCCGGAAATGGAGCATCATCTCCTTGAGGGCATCGTTTTTGGGATGGCGGACCACGATCTGACAGAGACGTTGCGGGAAGTACAGGGCCGTGAACCCGGAGAGGAGCTCCCATGCCCCCAAGTGACCGGTTATCGCGACAATAGGTCTTTGCATTGCAATGATCGTCTCCAGCCTTTCGGGCTCCTCGATCCGGACCCTGTTTTGCATGAAGCGGTGATCCACATTGCGGGATTGCAATATTTCCAGAAAGGATCTTCCGGTGTGCTGGAAGTTGCGGCGAATTAGCCTCCGGCTTTGGGCGGGGCTGTATCCGAGGTGGTGTTCCAGAGCCCTGCGTGCTTTATGGCGTCGGCCGGGAAGGAAAAGCCACATGAGCCAGCCCAGGAATTTCCCGCTTCGGGCCAGAGCGCGGGGGCTGCAAAGGCTGCCCAGAAAGCCGAGGGATTCGAAGATGAGGCGCGACATCAGTCTCAGTCCTCAGTGGTAAGGAGTTGGTCAAGGCAGGAGAGCACGCAGCGAACTGCTCCCTGGTTCTGCTCAAGAACCGCTCCGGCTTTTTCACCCCTCTGCCAGCGGAATGCGGGATCCTGGATCAATCGAAGCAGGAGCGGGGCCAGCTCGCTCTCATCCTGCACTTTGACAAGGCCCTCCTGTTTCGAGAGCATACCGGTTATCTCAGCGAAATTGAAGACATGCGGGCCCATGAGAATAGGGAGCTTCAGTGCGGCCGGCTCCAGGGGGTTGTGTCCGCCTACAGGGACCAGGCTGCCGCCCACGAAGGCCGAGTCCGCGGCTGCATAGTACAGGGGGAGCTCGCCCATGCTGTCCCCGAGATAGACCGAGGTCTTGTCAGCGGGGAATAGCCCCTCGCTGCGCCTGTGCAGGGAAAAGCCCAGTTTCTGGCACATCTGGGCCACTTCCGGGAAACGCTCGGGGTGTCTGGGAGCCAAAAGGA
>Ga0207714_1001885_pt1 | contig 13191 bp, 14 predicted proteins | sample PonA232FremontCA_2_FD_187270 | JGI IMG/M metagenome (GOLD analysis project Ga0207714, IMG submission 187270) | Marine sediment microbial community from Fremont, CA, USA - Pond A23 Sediment 2 (SPAdes) | ecosystem: Environmental > Aquatic > Marine > Unclassified | place: USA: Fremont, California... | reverse complement strand
AGGAAGGCGACGAGCTTGTCGGTCGGTGCGACCTCCACCCAGAGGTCGTCGGCGTAGATGTCTTTCATGTGGTTTGCGATCTGGTAGCAGTGGGTGAGCTTGCGCTGCTCGACGCTTCTCCCTGCGAGCGCGAGGAAGATGGCTTCCTCAGTGGACTGGGTGTGGGAGGGGTGGTCGGCCTCGTAGTGGTGCATGTGGGCGAACTCGTGGAGGGCGAGTTCGCGGGCCATCGCCGAGGTGGCGGCCTGCCGGGAGATAGTCAGCCGGTGGGCGTCGTCGGTGTGGCTTGCCCGGGTCCGTTCGTCGGGGTCGTCGACGATCCGCACGGTGACCGGCCAGGCGAGGTCGCGCTCGGTGGCAAAGAGGTCCCGCGCTCCGAGAAACGGGTCGGCCGGCCCCGGTCCGCGTACCTGCACGTCCATGCCCCAACTGGGGGGACGGGACCGTATGACGCTTGCGCCGGCCGCAGGGTTTGCATCTCGTCCCGCGACGGTCGTTCTCGCCCGCCGTCCCGCCACGTGCCACCCGTCGTCTCCGCGGCCGGTCATCCGGGACCGAACCGCGCCGTCGCGAACGCCTCGAAAGGGCCGGAGTACTGCATCAGCAGCGTCCCGACCACACTCATCACGAGCACGTAGCCGACGGTGAAAGCGTAGAGAGTCTCAGCCACCTCGGTCGACAGCCCCGCACCGGCACCAGCTAGGGCCGCCGTCGCGATGATGAGGGAGAACTCCCCCCGCGAGACCATCCCCAGACCGACCCTGGCGGACCGCCGGGGGCTGAGTCCGTAGGTCCGCCCGCCCAGGTATCCCGAGACGAGCTTGGTCGGCGTGGTGACGAGGACGGCGACCAGGACGAGCCCGGCGACACCGGGCAGCAGCGCCGGGTCGGTCTCCACGCCGATCCAGACGAAGAAGACGGCGGCGAACACGTCCCGGACCGGTTCGAGCAACCCCTCGAGGCGTTCGACCTGCGAGGTCGAGCCAAACCCCATCCCGACGAAGAAGGCTGCGACGGCCTCGCTGACGCCGACGGCCAGCGCCACGCCGGCCACCAGGACGGTGACGCCGACCGCCCGCAACACCAGCAGTTCGTTCGAGCCGGTCCGGAGCGCCCGCTCGAAGGCGGGCGTCCCGACGTGGACGGCGACGACGAGGACGGCGATGAACCCCAGCGCGACCCCGACCGACAGCGCCGCGTCGCCGAGGCTGTCCCCGCCGGCGACGAGCGCAGCCGCCACCGCGAGGTAGACCGCGATGAACAGGTCCTCGTAGACGAGCGTCCCCAGCATCGGGTCGGCCTCGGGGTTCGCGATCCACCCCAGGTCGATCAGCGACTTGGTGATGATCGCCGACGAGGAGATGTAGACGATCCCCGCAACCAGCAGGGCGGCCAGCGCCTCCCCGAACAGCGCGAACCCGAGCACCAGCCCGACCCCGAAATTTATCAGGAGGTCGACCGTGCCGGCGGTGCCGATCCGGCTGCGGCTGGCCAGCAGCCGGTCGAGATTGAACTCCAGCCCGAGAAAGAAAAGCAGAAAGACGATCCCGAGTTCGGCGCCGAGGTTGACGAACTCCGAGGCGGTGACCGAAGGGACGGTGACACCCTCGACAGAGAGGTCGCCGGCGACCGACGGGCCGAGCGCGATCCCGGTGAGGATGTAGAAGGGGATCACGGACTTGTCGAGCCGGGCCGCGACCGCGCCGACGGCCGCGACGGCGGCGAACAGGACCCCGACCTCCAGCAGGTCGGCCACTACCGTCCCCCCTTGCGTGCCGGCGGGCCGGTCGTGGCCCGGGTCCCCTGCTGCCCGCCGCTCATCCGGCGCTCCCCAGAAGCGTCGCCTCGAAGGCCTCGCAGCTCTCGCGGTCGCCGACCACGACCAGCGTGTCGCCGGCCTCGATGGTCGTCTCCGGTCCGGGACCGGCGATGACGTCGCCGTCCCGCTGGACCGCGACCACGGTCACCCCCGTCCGCTCGCCGACCGCGGCGTCTCTGAGGGTCGTCCCGGCCAGCGGCGAGCCCTCGTCGACGGCGTACCACTCGAGCAGCGTCCCCTCGGTCAGCATCGTCTCGACGTGTTCGGACTCGACGGGCTGGAAGTACGCTCCCTCGAGGATCGTCCCGACGGTCCGGGCCAGCCGGTCGGAGAGTTCCAGCAGTTTCTCCGAGTCGGCGTCGGGGTGTTCCTTCACGAACACCTCGCGCGTGCCCGTGTTGTGGGTGACGATGACGAGTTCCCGCCCGTCGCCCAGCGGGACCGTGTGCCGCTTGCCGACGCCGGGCAGGTCGCTTTCGGTGACGTCCATACCCGACCTTGTGCTCGCCCGGGGTAAGTATCCAGGTGACCGGTCACTGCATCGTCACGTAGCTCAGAAAGACCAGCGCGAGAAACTGGAGCGCCCGGAGGACGAGTACTGCCTCGCCGACCAGCGGGCTATCGGCGTACAGCGACCCCATACTGAAAAAGAAGTAGATGGCCATGAGGTTCTCGAGGAGAAGCACCACGCCGAAGGCCAGCAGCGCGAGCGTGAGATTCGAGCGGAACGTCCGGTAGTTGCGGACCCACACTCCCGACAGGACAACGAGGATGACGGCGTTGACTCCCGCCAGCGCCATCGCGCCCATGACCGCCGGTCCCATCGCCATCTCAGTTCACCTCCTCGGTAATCTCTTCGAACGTATCCCAGTGTCGCTCGAACCGGTCGGTCAGAAAGTACAGCGTGCCGTAGTCGCTCCCGCCCGGTTCGACGACGTCGTGTTCTTCGAGCATATCCAGGTGGTGGGTGACGGTGTTGTAGTCGACGTTGAGGCGGTCGGCCAGCTCGTTGGCGTTGCGCGGCCGGTCCTCGAGTTCGCGGACGATCCGGACCCTGTTTGCCCCGCCGCGCGTGCCCGCGAACAGGTACCACAGGGCCTTCTCCATTGGCTGTCCCTTGATGTCGGGAGAATCCTGAAAGTCGTTTCGACACGGTGTCAGGCCGGTTCGCGGACCGACGCCAGCCGCCTGGCTGTGCCGGACGGGCGCCACGCTACACACTGACCGTCCGCCGGACCCACCCGGAAGCCCCGGAGGGAAACGACTCGGAGCGCTCGCTGGCCTGCACAGTTCCGGTGCCGTCGACCGCCCGGACCACCACGTCGTGGCTCCCCTCGGGTTCGAAGCGGTGGCGCCACTGCCGCCAGACATCCTCGTCGGGCAGCGGGTCGGAGAGGGTCGCCTCGACCCAGGTGTCGCCGCCGTCGGTCGACACCTCGACGGCGTCGACCCCGCGGGTCCCGGCGTAGGCGTGGCCGGCAAGCTCGACCCGGCCGTCCCCGAGCCGGGTGACCCCCTCGTCCCAGAGCTTCGCGACGGTGTTGACCGGCCCGGTCCCTTCCCAGCCGCGCTGCTCCCAGTAGCCGTCCATCTCCCGGTCGAGCACCTCGACCTCGGTCAGCCACTTGACGTTGGTCTCCCCCCAGTGGCCGGGCGCGAGTATCCGGACCGGGTGGCCGTGCTGGGCGGGGAGTTCCGTGCCGTTCATCCCCCAGGCCAGAAAGCCGTCCCGGAGGACCTCGATGGGGTACTCCACGAAGTAGCCGTCCTCGCCCCGCAGGACGACACAGCCACACTCCCCCTCTGGGTCGACCGCGTCGAGCAGCGGCGCGATGGGCGTCCCGGTCCAGACTGCGGTGTCGAGTTTGCGGCCGTTGAGGTCCTCGCCGACACACCGCAGCGTCACGAAACGGTGTTCGACCGGCCGCTCCAGCAGGTCCGCGAAGTCGGCGGTCAGCTCCCGTTCGGTCTCGCCGGTGACGGTCAGCGACCACTCCTCGGCCGGGAGTTCGGGCTCGAACTCCGCAATGTCGACGTTGTAGAAGTCCCCGACCTCGCTGACCAGCCCCGGCAGTTCGTCGCTCTCGAGGGACAGCGACCGCTCATCGGCTTCCTGCAGCCGGATCTGCGCGTCGTCCGCTCCGGGGGCGGCCCCGAGCGGGTCTGTGCCCGAACGGAGGACGCCGACCCCGGTCGCGCCAGCCAGGAAGGCGACGGCACCCGCGACGCTCCCGAGCGTGTGCCGGCGGGAGGTGTCGAGTTCGGGCGCAGCGCGCCGGGGGCCCACCGCTGCGCCGACAGCCACCGGGACGGCGGCCCCGAGTGCGAGGGCGGGCGCTCGCGTGAGCAGCGCCGCCAGCGCCCAGGTCGCCAGCCCGGCCAGCAGGCCGCCTGCGAGCCGGCTGTCGAGACGTTCGGCGACCCGGGCCCCACCGAGAGCGGCCACGCCGAACAGCCCGACCGCCAGCGCGAGCGCCAGCCCGATGTGCAGCAGGTGGGCCTCCGCACCCACGTTCTCGATCATGAACGCCACGACCGGCCCCGGCGTAGCCGTGACGACGGCAGCATCCAGGGGCGCGACGACGAACGACCGGGTGTAGCCCGCGACGGCGAAGGAGCCGGCGATGCCGGCCGCACCGGCCAGGCTCGCGACCCCCAGGTCGTACCGGGAAGGGATGTCGACCATCTACCCGTCCATCGACCCGCCCGGGGTCAGGGTCACCCGGATGGCGTCACTCGCCGCGGGGTAGTCATAGCCGTCCATGACGCTATCGATGGGCCGGACGACGCCGCCTTCGTCGGCACCCTGGTCCGGGCTGTCCTGGGCGGGCGCCTGGTCGGGGTCCCGGCCCGGCTGCCCGTTGGGCTCGGTGCCGGCGTCCCACAGCCCGAGGCTGTCGGTCACGTCACCCTCCACCGGCTCGCCGTCTTCGGGCCACAGCGTGATCCCCTCCGCTCCCGGCGCGAAGAAGAGGTCGTTCGAGGGGACGAACATCGAGGCGAATGAGAGTCGCTGGCCGGGTTCGGCCTCGACGTCGAACTCGAAGGCCCCACCCGGGGCGATCGGGGGTGTGCCGGGTACCTCCCCCATCGGGTCATTGGGGTCGGCGACGGTGTTCTCGGGCGTGTACGCTCCCGCGGAATCCACGTCCATCGAGCCCGCCATCCCCTGGAGTTCGTCGACGAGCCCCGGTTCGTTCGGAAATCCGGTCGGCGGGCCGGCCTCCGCCAGCGCTTCGAGCCCGACCGAGGCTTCCTCCCCCTCGGTGAAGATGGGATTCTCGCCCGTGTGAACCGCGAACGCGCCGGGGGTGACCCATATCGCGCCGCCCGTGGGCGTGTCGGAGCCGTAGAAGTCCGCAGGCGCGACGTTCTCGATCCGGACGGTCACCGTCGTCGGGCCGCTCATCATCCCGTCGTCCGTCTCGGTCATCCCGTCGCCGTCGTCCATGGTGTCGGTTTCGGTCATGCCGCCGTCCGTGGAGTCGGTCTCCGTCATCCCGTCGTCCACGGACTCGGTTCCGCCACCGTCTCTACCCTCGTCCCCGCCGGCACAGCCGGCGAGCGCGAGTGCCGTCGTGCTTCCCGCCACTGCGAGAAAGCGCCGCCGCGTGGTGTCGTCTGGCATTGCGGCCGGACCGATGGACTCCCCCCGAAAGTAAATTTTTCAACATGTCTTCGGAGTCGGGGCAAGGTGTCTCCCGGGTCGGGCCAAACACTCTCTAGAGTTCGTCCGGATTCCTCCCCCGAGCTCAGCCGTGTCGGGTCCCTCGGCCGTGTCACGCGGACACAGTCCCCCGTCGAAACACTACCCTTTTGACCCTCCTGCCGGTAATCGGGGTAAGAATGGGCCGACGCAAGAAGATCGTCCAGGAGTGTGAGGCGCTGATGGACCGGCCGGAGAACATCCGGAACATCGCCATCGCCGCCCACGTCGACCACGGGAAGACCACGCTAACGGACAACCTGCTGGCCGGCGCGGGGATGATCTCTCAGGACACCGCGGGTGAACAGCTCGCGATGGACACCGAGGAGGACGAACAGGAGCGGGGCATCACGATCGACGCCGCGAACGTCTCGATGACCCACGAGTACGAGGAGACCAACCACCTCATCAACCTCATCGACACGCCAGGCCACGTCGACTTCGGCGGTGACGTCACCCGGGCGATGCGCGCCGTCGACGGCGCGCTCGTCGTCGTCGACGCCGTCGAGGGCGCGATGCCCCAGACCGAGACGGTGCTGCGGCAGGCGCTGCGGGAGGGTGTCAAGCCCACCCTGTTCATCAACAAGGTTGACCGACTCATCTCCGAACTGCAGGAAGGGCCCGAGGAGATGCAACAGCGGCTCGTCTCGGTCATCCACGACGTGAACGAGCTCATCCGCGGGATGACCGAGGAGATGGACGACATCGACGAGGACTGGACGGTCTCCGTCGAGGACGGGACCGTGGGCTTCGGCTCGGCGCTGTACAAGTGGGGCGTCTCGATGCCCTCGATGCAACGGACGGGGATGGACTTCGGGGATATCATGGAGCTGGAGCGGGCCGACAAGCGCCAGGAACTCCACGAGCGGACGCCGCTGGCCGACGTCGTCCTGGACATGGTCTGTGAGCACTTCCCGAACCCGATCGACGCCCAGCCCCGGCGTATCCCGCGCATCTGGCGGGGCGACGCCGACTCCGAACTGGCCGACACGATGCGGATGGTCGACGAGGACGGCGAGGTCGTCCTGATGGTCACCGACATCGGTATCGACCCCCACGCCGGCGAGATCGCCGCTGGCCGTGTCTTCTCGGGCACCCTGGAGAAAGGCCAGGAGCTGTACGTCTCCGGGACCGCGGGCAAGAACCGCATCCAGAGTGTCGGCATCTACATGGGCGGTGAACGCGAGGAGGTCGACCGCGTCCCCGCCGGGAACATCGCCGCGGTCACCGGCCTGGACGACGCAATCGCCGGCTCCACGGTTTCAAGCGTCGAGATGACGCCCTTCGAGTCCATCGAGCACATCTCGGAGCCGGTCATCACCAAGTCCGTCGAGGCACAGAACATGGACGACCTGCCCAAGCTCATCGAGACGCTCCAGCAGGTCGCCAAGGAGGACCCGACGATCCAGATCGAGATCAACGAGGACACCGGCGAACACCTCATCTCCGGGCAGGGGGAACTCCACCTCGAGGTCATCACCCAGCGCATCGAGCGCAACCAGGGGATCCCGGTCACGACCGGCGAACCGATCGTCGTCTTCCGCGAGGCGCCCCAGGAGGCCAGCCGCGAGGTCGAGGGTATCTCCCCGAACCGGCACAACCGCTTCTACCTGACCGTCGAGCCGCTCCCGGAGGAACTCGTCGAGACGCTCAAGATGGGCGAGGCGTCGATGGACATGCCCGAACTCGAGCGCCGCGAGGCGCTGCAGGACGCCGGCCTCGACAAGGACACCTCCCAGGAGGTCGAGCACATCCACGGCACCAACATCATCATCGACGACACGAAGGGGATCCAGCACCTCAACGAGACGATGGAGCTCGTCCTCGAGGGCTTCGAAGAGGCGCTGAACGACGGGCCCCTGGCGGCCGAACCGGTCGAGGGGGGGCTCATCCGGCTGCACGACGCCCGCCTGCACGAGGACGCCATTCACCGCGGTCCCGCACAGGTTATCCCCGCCGTCCGCCAGGCGCTGCACAACGCCCTTATCGACGCCGAGATCCGCCTGCTCGAGCCGATCCAGCAGGTCCGCATCGACGTGCCCCCGGAGCACATGGGGGCCGCCTCGGGCGAGATCCAGGGTCGCCGTGGCCGCATCGACGACATGTATCAGGAAGGCGACCTCCAGGTCGTCGAGGGCGTCGCGCCCGTCGAGGAGATGATCGGCTTCTCCTCCGACATCCGCTCTGCCACCGAGGGCCGGGCCTCCTGGAACACCGAAAACGCCGGCTTCCAGGTGATGGCCGACAACCTCCAGCGCGAGACGATCATGGAGATCCGCGAGCGCAAGGGGATGAAGCTGGAGCTGCCTCAGGCCGTCGACTACCTCTAGGCCCACCACCTTTTTCCGCCTCGGGTTCGCCGGAGGCGAACCACTCGGCGCAAAAACGTGGGCGAAAAGGGCGCGAGCGGCGTCGCCGCTCGCGTGAACCGCGCGCCTGCGGCGCGCGGATGCTGGACCGCGACCCCTGTGTCTGCCGGGCCCAGTGAATTCCTGACCACCGACGAAGTGGTGTGCTGGATACAGAGAGAGGACTCGGCAGGCCTCAAGCGGGTCCCGCGAACTGGACCCGGAGCGCAGTCAGTCCTCTCCCCGGACGTAGGCACCGCCCGGTATCTCGCGGTGTGCGAGCGAGCGGCGGCCGAAGTACGCGACGACGGCAACGACGACGACCGCCTGCACTGCCAGCTGGGTCACCGTCACCGTCGCGACGGCGCTTTCGACGATGAAACCGTCTCTGACAAGCTGGTCCGGGGCAAGTGGCAACAGGACATCGGCGGTGTTGACCATCGCATGGAGAACCATCACGACCAGCACACTGCCGGTGTTGTTGTAAGCCCACGCCAGGATGACCGAGAGGAGCAGGATCCCCAGAAACCAGCCGACCTGGTTGACCGGAGTGAAGCTCGCGTGGGGGGTGATCGGGATGAAAAAGTACGGGAGGTGCCAGCCCGCCCAGACGATTCCAATGACCAGACTCGCCGTCAGCGCACTGTACCGGTCGTTCAGATACGGCTGGGCGAACCCCCGCCACCCGGGCTCCTCGTTCAAACCGCCGCTCACCGTGAGACCGAAGACGAAGATGACAGCGACCAGAACAGGGGATGCCGAAAGCTGGGCCAGATCGACTGGCCCCCCGATAACCACCAGAAGACCGGTCGTGACGGCGACGATGGCGACTGGAACGCCGAAGGCAGCGAGCCACCAGGACCAACCGACGCGCCATCGGCCGATCTGACGGGCCCAGGCGCGGACGCTTTCACCCTGCAGCCAGGTGACGACAGCGGCACTTATCGGCGGACCAAAGCTGCCGAGATAGATGAGAAGCCAGGGAGTCCAGCTCTCTTCTATAAAAAAGGCGGGGGATGAGACCACCCACGTGTAGACGTACGCACCGATGGCGAACGACGCCACCGGATGCGCATCGACCCAGGAGAGGCGGCTTTCGCTCATGGGAGATGTGTGCAGGAGCCGGGAAGATAATGTTGGCGAATTGTGTATAAATTATGTTACTTATTTCGCGTCGCGACGACTGTGCGCTCCGGATCCTCACCGTGTGCGTAGTGGGCGTGAGGACGAGGTGGAGATACGACGACCAGCGCGCCTATTCGTCGGTAGATTGAACAGACGCTGCGTCGTACCGGCGAGTATGGGTCGCGACGGGGGATCCCCCCTGCGCTCGCTCGCGGTCTACACCTGTTTCACGTACGCCGTTTCGTGGACGAGTTGGGGGCTATGGGGAATGCTCCCGGCCGGACCGTCAGCCCTCGGGACTGTCCTCTTCGTGCTCGGCGGTCTGGGGCCGTTCCTCGTCGGTGTGGCGCTGACGTATCGGTCACGCCGGCAGGCCCGGTCGTGGCTCGGGGCCATCTTCCGCATTCAGGTGCCCATCCGATATTACGTCGCTGCTCTGGCCCTGCCGATCGCCGTTATTCTCGTGGCCGGAACGGTCCACACCGTCGTCTTCGACGGAAGACTGGCGCTCGAAGCTCTCCCGGGATCCTACGAATATCCGCTCTTTCTGGGATTTATCGTCCTGTTCGGTGGCGGTCTCGAGGAGCCGGGCTGGCGGGGGTATCTCCTGCCACAGCTCCAGCAGCGGTACAGCGCTCTCGTCGCCGCGCTCGTGGTCGGAGTCGTCTGGGCGGGCTGGCACTTCCCGCTGTTCGTCCTGCCGGGGACCGTACAGAGCCAGATGTCCCTGGTGCTGTATATCCCCCAGATACTGGCGATGTCGGTCATACTGACGTGGCTGACGAACGCCGTGGGAGGGAGTGTCGTCCCGGCAATCCTGTTACACGCCGGTGGGAACGCCGTCCTGAACTACTACCCGGTCGGTGGAGTCACAGGAGCGACCTCCGCGCTGGGACTGGGGCTCCTCGTCACGACGCTTCTCGGGGTCGCCTCGCTGCTGGTGGTGGCCTGCAGGCCCAGCGACCTCGCACCGCACTCTACGTAGGGGACTGTCATCCGAGTGACCGTCGGTGGTCGACGAGATAGGTGTGGCCGGCCCGGAGCCCGCCTCTGTGACCAGCCACGGTTGGACGACCGACTGCATCGCATGGGGCGTTGACGACCGTCTCACTCCGCGTCGGAGGTCGAGACGTCTTGCCACGACGACTCGCCGAAAAACGACTGGAGTGCCATGAGCACGCCCACGTACGTCCCGAAGGCGACCGCCACGACGGGGACCACGAGTGCTATCACCAGGCCGCCGAGTGGATTGACCCCGAACATCTGGAGGAGCATCGTGTCCCACGGTACCCCCCTTTTGTGTATAATATTGTCGAAGTTGCACACAGCTGCTTGTGGCCACTGTGAGTGCGTCGGTACCGCGGACCCACCCCGGCAACGGCGGGGCGGTGGCCGAGTCACCCGGGTAGGTCGTGGATTATTATACCGACTTGTGAGAGAGCCAGAACAGATGAGCGAAGGAGACACCGTCGTGAACGCAGTGATCGGTGCAGTCGTGACGGTCGTCCTGACGTTCACCGGCTTCTCCCCGATCCTGGGTGGGATAGTCGCCGGCTACCTCCAGCGGGGGGAGCGTGTCGACGGCGCCCGCGTCGGTGCGCTCTCCGGCGCTATCGCGAGCCTCCCGTTTCTCCTGTTGTTTTTCGTGTTTGGCGGGTTCCTGTTCACGGGGTCCATGATGGGGGGTGGTATGGGCGTTCCCGGTGGATTCGTCGTCGTGTTTCTGTTCGGGGTGGTGTTTGCGCTCGTCTGGGTCGTCGGACTGAGCGCGCTCGGCGGGTATCTCGGCGTCTATCTCGCGACCGAAACCGACGTGGGTCGCTGAGTCCCGCTGGTCGCCAGGGCCTGGCCCGCGAGCGAAGCGAGCGCGGCACTTAGGTGCGAGCGGCGGGTAGGCCCGGTATGTCCCTCGTTCACCAGGTCGCGGACGTCGTCATCGGTGGCCTGATCGCCGGCGTGTCGACGTTTCTGTTCGGCGCGGTGATGCAGGCGTACCTGGCCATCTCCATCGGGGCCTTCCTCGCGGCGACGTTCTACTTCTCGCGCAACCCCTGGGGGAGCCCCGACGGCGACCGGTACAACGAGATGATCGACGACGTCTACGACCGGTACCTGCCCTGACCCCCGGGCCCGGCGGCGCGGCCGGGGATGGCCGGCGGGACCCCCGCTCCCGAACGGCGGGATTCTTATACGAGGCCACCCGAGAGTGGCCAATGAGCCGCCGAGAGGTGACCAGCGGATGAGCGACTCGACGGAGGTCAGGTCCTACACCGTCCGGCTGGAGCTGGTCGACCGGCCCGGCGAACTCCTCCGGGCGCTGTCGCCCATCGCCGAGCACGGCGGGAATCTCCTGTCGATCTTCCACGAGCGGGGCAACGTCACGCCCCGCGGGCACATCCCCGTCGAGGTGGACATGGAGGCCACCCCCGAACAGTTCGACAGCATCGTCGACGCGCTCCGCGACGAGGGGATCAACGTCATCCAGGCGGGCGCCGAGCAGTACACCGAGGAGCTGACGGTCGTGCTCGTCGGCCACCTCGTCAACACCGACCTCTCGAACACCCTGGAGCGGATCCAGAGCGCGACGGGCGCGAACGTCGACGACCTCTCGCTGTCGGCACCGGAGGGCGACGAGGGAGTCTCGAGCGCCCGGGTCCGGCTGTCGACCAACGCCGGTGGGGCGGGGTCGGCCCTGGAGACGATCCGTACGGTCGCCGACGACAAGGACTTGCGGGTCATCGAGCCGCTGACGGCGGGTGAGACCGCGTGAGACTCGCCATCGTGGGCGCGGGCGCGGTCGGCTCTTCGGTCGCGGAGCTGGCCGGGGAATACGGCCACACCGTCACCGCGCTCGCGGACTCCAGTGGCGCCGTCGTCGACCCTGATGGGGTCGACGTGGATGTCGCTCTGGACCGCAAGGACGCGGAGGGAACCGTCGGCACGGCCCCCATCGCGGACGCGCTGGCAGGGGCCTACGACGTCCTCGTGGAGGCGACGCCGACGACGCTCGGCGACGCCGAGCCCGGCTTCGGCCACATGAAGGCGGCCCTGGAGCGGGACCGCCACGTGGTGCTCGCGAACAAGGGACCCGTCGCCGAGCGCTACGGCGAGGTCCGGGAACTGGAACGGGAGAGCGCCGGCGAGGTGTACCTGGAGGCGACGGTGGGGGGGGCGATGCCCGTCCTCTCGACGGTCGCCGACTTCGGCGCCGAGCACATCGAGGCTGCCCGGGGCGTGCTCAACGGCACGGCGAACTTCGTCCTCTCGCGGATGGCCGCCGAGGGACTGGACTACGAGCACGTCCTCGCGGAGGCCCAGGACCTGGGCGTGGCGGAGGCCGACCCCTCCTTCGACGTCGAGGGGACCGACGCCGCCCTGAAGTGTGTGATCTTGGCGAACGTCCTCTACGACCGGGAGTACACGCTCTCGGACGCGACCGTCGAGGGGATCCGCGACCTGCCGGGCAGCGCGCTCGAACTCGCCGCCGAGGGCGGCCGGACGATCCGGCTGATCGGCGAGGTCCAGGACGGGGCGATCCGGGTCGGGCCCAGGCTGATCCCCGAACACGGCGCGCTGGCGGTGACGGGGACCCGCAACATCGTCGAACTCGAGACCGAACACGCCGGCCTGCTGGATATCTCCGGTCGGGGGGCCGGCGGCCCGGAGACGGCGACGGCGGTACTCGCGGACATCGGCCGGCTGTCGGAGTGACACGGCGCGGGGCCGCCGGGTCCGTGGAGCGGGTCCGGCATCCGGTCGCCGTCGGCGTGTCACGGGCTCCCAAATCACCGGACGGCAGAAGGACGGCCTGTACCCCGTATCGAAATGGTTTTATGAACAACCGCGCTACAAACCCGACAGAGCGCCCCTGCGCGTGAGATATCATGAGTGAAGACCAAGCGCACCAGAACCTGGCCATCATCGGCCACGTTGACCACGGAAAGAGCACGCTCGTCGGCCGACTCCTCTACGAGACGGGGTCGGTACCGGAGCACGTGATCGAACAGTACAAGGAAGAAGCAGAGGAGAAAGGCAAGGGCGGCTTCGAGTTCGCCTACGTCATGGACAACCTCGCCGAGGAGCGCGAGCGCGGGGTCACCATCGACATCGCCCACCAGGAGTTCGACACCGACGAGTACTACTTCACCATCGTCGACTGTCCGGGCCACCGCGACTTCGTGAAGAACATGATC
>Ga0207714_1001882_pt1 | contig 13200 bp, 4 predicted proteins | sample PonA232FremontCA_2_FD_187270 | JGI IMG/M metagenome (GOLD analysis project Ga0207714, IMG submission 187270) | Marine sediment microbial community from Fremont, CA, USA - Pond A23 Sediment 2 (SPAdes) | ecosystem: Environmental > Aquatic > Marine > Unclassified | place: USA: Fremont, California... | reverse complement strand
CAGGACGCGCCCGAGGTCTCGTCGATCACGCGCGCCGCGCCGAGTTCGCCGACGAACAGCTCCAGCGTGACCTACACGGTCAATTTCTCCGAAAGCGTCTCGGGCGTGGACACGACCGACTTCACGGCCACGCAGGCCAGCGGCACCGTCTCCGGCACCGTGTCGAGCGTCTCCAGCGGTTCCGGCTCGTCCATCGACGTCACGGTCGGCTCCATCACCGGCGACGGCGACCTGCGCCTGGACGTCAGCGACGACGACAGCATCACGAGCGACAGCAACGGCGTCGAACTGGGCGGTGTAGGCAGCAGCGGCGGCGCCGGAGACGGCAGCTTCACCGGCGGCGACGTCTTCACGATCGACAACACGGCCCCCGGCTTCGACTCCGGCTCGACCGCCACCATCGACGAAAACACCACCGGCAACGTGCTCGACGTGGGCGCCGGCGACGACGGCACGACCAGCCCGGACACCGACGTCACCTATTCGCTATCGAGCAATGCCGGCAGCGACGCCAGTGCGTTCAGCATCGATTCCACCAGCGGCCAGCTCACCCTGGGCAGCCAGCAGGACTTCGAGAGCCCGACCGACGACGACACCAACAACGATTACGAGCTGACCGTCACGGCCACGGACGACGTGGTCAACAGCGCCCAACAAACCATCACCGTCTCGGTGAACGATGTGGATGAAAATCCCACAGCCCCCAACGACAGCTCGCCGAGCACGGATGAAAACAGCACCCACAGCGTCAGCGACGGCGGCGCGCTCGACCTGCTGGCGCTGGCGAGCGATCCCGACACCGGGGACAGCCTGTCGGTCGACCAGATTGACGGCACCGCGTTCTCCGACGGCTCGCAAGTGTCGTTGAACGACGCCGCGAGTGTCACGGTGAACGCCGACGGAAGCTGGACCTACGATCCCGGCACCGCGTTCGACGATCTCGACCAGGGCGATACCACCACCGACAGCTTTACCTACACGGTGAAGGACAGCGACGGCGACACCGCCCAGGGCACGATCACGCTCACGATCAACGGCCAGAACGACGCCCCGACGGCGCTTTCGCTGGGCTCCACCAGCGTCAACCAATCCGGCGGCACCAATGCGGTGGTGGGCAGCTTCTCCACGACCGACGCAGACACAAACGACACCCACACCTATACGCTGGTCAGCGGCACGGGCGACGGCGACAACGACCAATTCAACATCAACAGCGGCGACCTGCGCGCCAACGACGCCGGCAGCCTGGCGGACGGCACCTACAACGTCCGCGTGGAAACCGCCGACGGCAACGGCGGAACCCTCCAGAACACCTTCACCGTCACGGTCAACGACGACGTCGCGCCGTCCTTGACCGGGAGCACGCCGTCGGATGCGTCCAGCACGCTGGCGCCCAGCGACGACCTCTCGCTGACCTTCGACGAGGACGTCTCACTCGGCACGGGCAACATCACGATCACGGACGAAGGCGACGGTTCCAGCACCAGGACCCTCGACGTGACGACCTCGGCCGTCAGCGTGTCCGGCGACACGATTACGCTCAGCCCGTCGAGCAAGCTGGAATCCGCGACGAATTACCACGTCCAGGTCGACAGCACGGCCATCGACGACACCAACGGCAACGACTTCCCCACGGGCGGCGGCTTTTCCGATCCCGGCGTGCTCAACTTCACCACGGCCGACACCGATCCGGCGTTTACCGAAGGCGCCTCCACCAGCGTCACCGTCCTGGAGGACGGCAGCGTCGACCTGACGAACGTGCTGGAGGTGAGCGACGCTTCCTCCAGCGACACGCTGACGTGGAGCGTGTCCGCCGCGCCGTCGAACGGATCGACATCCAACTTGGACGGCGAGAGCGAAAGCGTCTCCGGCAGCAATTCGCCGTTCACGCTGTCCACCTCGCCCACCTACACACCGAAGCCTGATTTTCACGAAAGCGCGGGCACCGACGACAGCTTCAACGTAAAAGTCACAGATGAGGCGGATGCGAGCGACACCCTCACGGTCAACGTGACGGTCGATCCGGTGAACGACGCGCCAACGGTCAACAGCGTCACCGCCGACGATCCGAGCTTCAGCGAAGGCGGCGCGGCCGTGGGCGTGTTCTCCGGCGCCAACACCGATCCCGGCCCGTTCGAGAGCGGGCAGAACGTCCAAAAGCTCACGTTCACGGTGAGCAACGTGGCCGACGGCTCGGATGAAGAGCTCGCAGTGGACGGCACCGATGTCGCGTTGACCGACGGCACAACCGCCAACTTCACCACCAACAGCGATACGCTCAGCGCCAGCGTCAGCGTCTCCGGCAGCACGGCAACCGTGAACATCACCGCCGGCTCGTTTAGCACCGCCACCGCCGACAGCATCATCAACGGGCTGGCCTACAAAAACACCTCGGACGACCCGAGCACGGCCAACGGCCGCACGGTGACGCTGACCGAGATCGTCGACGCCGGCGGGACGAGCAACGGCGGCGACGACACGGCCTCGCTTTCAGCCTCGTCGACTGTGTCGGTGGCCGCGACGAACGACGCGCCGAGCCTTGCATCGGCCGCGAATCTCCCGGTCGTGAACGAAGACGCACCGGCACCGTCAGGCTCTGGCGACGGCACGGCCGTCTCCAGCATCGTCTCGGGCAGCGACGCCGAAGGCGACCCCTTGGGCGCCGCCTTGACCAGCCTGGATACCGCTAACGGCACTTGGCACTACAACACCGGCAGCGGTTGGAACCCGGTCGGCAGCGTCAGCGCCAGCAATGCCCTGCTGCTGGCCGACGACGACCGCCTCGCCTTCGAACCCGACGCCGACTGGAACGGCACGGTCAGCAACGCCGTCACCGTCCGCGCCTGGGATCAGACAAGCGGCAGCGCCGCCAACAAGGTCGACACGACCACCAACGGCGGCACCACGGCGCATTCCACCGGGACCGACACCGCCGACATCACGGTGGACGCGGTCAACGACGCGCCCTCGCTGACGCAGAGCCTGGCGGATCAGAGCGCGGGCAACACGACGAACCAGACAACCTTCGCCGGCTTCGTCGACACCTCCAACAGCGGCGTCGCCTTTGGCGGCAACGGCACCGAAGGCGGCCAGAGCATCAGCGACTTCACCGTCACCAACACGGACAATTCGCTCTTCGCGGCCCAGCCGGACGTGGCCAACAACGGCGATCTGACCTACACGCCCGCCGCCGGCGTGCAGGGGACCGCCACGGTGGACGTTCAGGTGGTGGACGACGGCGGCACGGCCAACGGCGGCAGCGACACCTCCCCGGCGAAGAGCTTCGCCATCACCGTGGACAATCAGGCCCCCACTGTTTCGGGGGCCAGTGTCGACGGCGGCACGCTGACGGTGAACCTGTCCGAGACGATGTCCACGGCCGCCGGCGACACGCCGGGCGGCGGCGCGTTCACCGTGACCGCCGGCGGCAGCCCTGTGACCGTCAACAACGTCGCCTACACCGATGCGACGACGCTCGATCTTTCGCTCGCCAGCGCCGTGTCGAACGGCGAAACGGTCACGCTGGACCACACCCAGGGCAGCAAGACGGCCGCCGACGACAGCGGCAACCTGCTCGCGGGCTTTGCCGGGCAGGGCGTCACCAACAACACGCCGGCTCCGCCCCCGCCGCCGGACGACGACGAGGACGAAGACAATCCGGACGACACGGACGGCGACGGCGAGGACGACGACCTCTTCGACGGCGACGATCAGGCCACCACCGACAACCGCGTGGACACGGGCCTGAACCAGACCGACGACTTCGAGAACGTCACGATCGACGGCGCGCCGGCGTCCACGGGCACCACGACCGATCCCGAAACGGGCGAAGACGTCGAGGTGGTCAGCGTCAACGCCGTGCCGGACGGGGACCGCGTCGACGAGATCGACGACACCCCCAACGTCGACGTCGACGTTGGCGACACCGTGCGCGCGAGCATCCCCGATACGCTCGGCCTCGTCGGCACCAGCCGCCAGAGCGCCGGCCGCGACGCCCTGAGCAGCGCCATCGCCCCCACGGGCGGCGGCGATGACGATTCCGGTGAGGACGCAGCCAACCGCGACGCCTTTCTGGACGATGTGGTGGGCGGCGCCGACGATTCGTCCCAGCCGGTCGAGCTCGTGGAACTCACGCCGACCGCGCCCGCGACCGACGGCAGCGGCGACGACAGCCAGACCGAAGACTCCGATGCCGACGCGATCTCGGTGACCGTCGGCGATTCCGGCGACGGCCGGAACACCGTGGTCGTGGTCGACACCAATGCACTCGCCGGCGGCGGCGGCGGCGACGGCGGCTCGGCCCCGCCGACGGTCGAGGTCACGGGCTCGGCCAACGTCGTGGTCCGCGGCGACGGCAATTTCCGGGGAACCGAGGAAACCGCGTCGGGCGGTCCGCCCGACGTCGACAATGTCGTCGGCGACAGCAGCGACCAGACCCTCTTCTTCGGGCCCGGTCCGGACGTGATCCGCGGTGCCGGCGGCGACGACGACATCTCCTCCGCTGGCGGCAACGACCGCCTGATCGGGGGCACGGGCGACGACACCGTTCGCGGCGGCGCGGGGGAGGACATCCTGACCGGCGGCGCTGGCGACGACGCGCTCACCGGTGGCGCCGGCACGGACACGGCCGATTACGGCGACAGCCCGAACGCCGTGACCGCCGATCTCGCCAGCGGCACGGCCACCGGCGACGGCAGCGACACGCTCACCGGCATCGCCAACATTGTCGGCTCCGCGCACGGCGACAGCCTGTCCGGCGATGGCGGCGACAACCTGCTGAACGGGGCGGGCGGCGACGACACGCTCGACGGCGGCGCCGGCGACGATCTCCTGGTTTCCGGCGCCGGCGACGGCACCCTGGACGGCGGCCCCGGGGCGGACACCGCACGGTTCGATCACCTGGTCACGGATGTCGCGGCCTCAGCCGGCGGTCACGCCGTGGAGACGCTCGCGGGTGCGGCCACGCTGGAGGGGGTCGAGCGCATCGCGGACGGCTCCGGCGAGAGCGGGCCCATCGAGCTCGCGACCGACCCGAACCTGCTGATCCTGGCGGACGGTGGCCGTGCCGACGCACCCGCGTTCACCGAGGTGCGCGGCCGCGCCGAGCGCATCGACCTCGGGGACGCGAGCTTCAACTCGGCCCTCGTCCGCGATGACACGGTCGTCGAGCTGGGCGAGGGGACGCTGGCCGAGCACACCTTCCACGCCAGCGGCAACGGCCTCACGATCGCCGCGCCCGATGGCCACCAGACGGAACTGATCGTCAACGGCAGCGGCACGCTGGTGGCCGGCGACGGCGCGGTCGATGTGGGCATCGGCGTGCACGACGGCGTGCCGGTCGTCGAACTCGATGGCGCGGTGGTCGACGGCGGTTTCGATCCGGCGAGCCTCGATCCGCGGACTCCGGACAGCGCACCGGCCACCGATGCGGCGCCCAGCGAGTTCGTTCTCACCGGCGTGGATCAGCAGGTCCACGTGCCGGACCAGAGCCGCGTGGTCACCACGAGCGCGGACGAAACGCTGGAGGTGGCGGCCGGCACGCGGGCTTCCGCCATCGTGCACCCGGGCGACGGCGTGCGCCTACCCGACAGCCCGGCCGAATACAGCTTCGAGGCCAGCGGCAACACCCTGCGCATCGAACGCGGCGACACGCCGGATGGGGGCGACGACGGGCTCGCCGTCGAGCTGGCCGTCAACGGCGAAACCGGCCTGGCCTTCGAGGGCGACGGGACGGACGGCCCGGTCGAAACCACGGCCGCCGTTCAGCCCGATCCGGACGGGGTTCCCGCGCTCGCGGTGGGTGGCACACTGGTCGGCGATGGACTGGACGGCGGCATCCTGATCGGCTGATCCGGGCGGCGCCGCATGGGCTGAAACCCAAGCCGATGCGGACCGCTATTTCGCGGCGACCACACCGGCATCCTCGGCGGTTCGCGGCCCGGCGCCACCAAGCGTCGAGCTGTGCGTTGAACACGGGAATGAAAAAATACCTGGTATATGAATTTCAGAAAGATCCGCCGCCGGGCACCGTGTAAGCGGCGACGAAACCGGGGAGATGGCCTTCGGGTGAACTGTGCGTCGAACCGCCGCACGCGGGAAAAACATATTCATCCTATACTTCTTATTGGGCGACTCCGTGGCGCCGGCCAATGGGAGGTACGCGATGGCGGCACCGGCACCCTCTTGCCGCACCTGGCGGATGGGTAGGCTCGCGGTGACGTGTCCGGGCGCGACCGCTGTGGTCCGGGAACACGGTCTGGATTTCCGGTGCAGCGGCGACGCGCCGCCCGGCAAAGCGGTCAACGCGCGGGGCCTCGACCTCGACCAGATCGACCGGAGCCTGGCGGAGAAGACCAGTAACGCCCCCCCACCGTCCAGGTGCCAACGCGGATGGCGTCGCTTTGGAGCGCCACTTTCGGTAATATTGTTTGAGTGATGATTTGACTTCACAAGGCCAAATTTTCCGGCGTGCTGGCCGCGGCATCTGGCGCGAACCGGGCGCGAGCGATGCCGCCTTGCGAAAGGACCCAGCGATGACCAGCAGCACCCTGGCCGTCGAGCCGAGAGGCAACGGCCTGGACGCCCCGGTCCCGCGCTACACCAGCTTTCCCACGGCGACGCAGTTCGACGGCTCGGTCGACGACGCCGCGCTGCGCGCCTGGCTGGCGGCGCACGACGGCGCGCGCCCGATCTCGCTTTACGTGCACGTGCCGTACTGCCGCCATCTGTGCTGGTATTGCGGCTGTCACACGCGAGCGGCCAGCCGCAACGAGCCGCTCGCCGCCTATGCCGACACCGTGATCGCGCATTTGCACCAGCTCGCGGCCTGGCTGGGCTCGCGGGCGCCGGTGAAGCACCTGCATTTCGGCGGCGGCACCCCCAGCATCCTGGTGCCGGAGGGGTTTCACCGCATCATGGCGGCGGTGGACGAGCTGTTCGCCGTGTCACCGGGCGCCGAGCTGGCGATCGAGCTGGACCCCCGCACCGTAACGCGCAGCATGGCCGGCGAGTTGGCGAGCGCCGGGATCAACCGGGTGAGCCTGGGTGTTCAGACCTTTGACGAGATCGTCCAGACGGCCATCAACCGCGTGCAGGGATACGACCGCGTGGCGGAGAGTGTGGCGGCGGTGCGCGCGGCGGGCATCGACGCGGTGAGTGTCGATCTCATGTACGGGCTACCGAACCAGACGGCGGCGAGCGTGGCGGATACGGTCGATGCGGTGGCCGGGCTCGCGCCCGACCGGCTGGCGGTGTTCGGCTACGCCCACGTCCCCTGGGCGAAACCGCATCAACGCCAGCTCGACGCGGCTGCGCTGCCGGGCACGCAGGCCCGGCTGGATCAAGCCCGAACGGCCCGCGAACGGCTTCAAGCCGCCGGCTACCGCGCCATCGGCATCGACCACTTCGCGCGCCCCGGCGACGGCCTCGCCCGTGCCCATGCGGCGGGCACGCTGCGGCGCAATTTCCAGGGCTACACCGACGATCCCTGTTCGTGGCTGCTGGGCGCCGGCGCGTCGGCGATCAGCGCCCTCCCGCAGGGCTACGCCCAGGCCAGCCCGCATCTGCGCACCTACCGCCACGGTGTGCGCGATGGCGGGCTCGGCGTCCACAAGGGAATCGCGGTGGGCGCCGAAGACGCCTGCCGGCGCAGCGTCATCGCCACGCTGATGACCTATCAGGCGGCGGATCTGGCGGCGTGCGCCCGCGCGCACGGCTACGCGCCCGAACTGTTCGCCGACGCGTGGGCGGCGCTGGAGCCGCTGGAACGGGATGGCTTGGTGAAGCGCCACGGCTGGCGGGTGACGCTGGCGCCCGACGCCTGGCCGTGGACACGTGTCGTGTGCAGCGCCTTCGACCCCTACTTCGCCCCGGCGCACGGGCACAGCCGCGCCGTATGACCCAGCGACCCCGGGGGCGTGACCTGCCGCGCTCAAGCCGGTCCAGCCGCGCCGACAAAAACCGTATACGACCGGCTACGGAGATGAGCCGATTGCGGCTCAGGCACGGCAGGGGGTGGTATTATTCCTGCGCCTCTCCTGTGGCAGCGGAACGCGTCCACCCCCAGTCGTCGGCCAGTACGTAAAGGGCCGGGATCAGCACCAGCACAAGAACGGTGATGGCAAGCAACCCGAAAACCACGGACACGACCAAGGGCTTGATGGCATCCGCCTGGGTGCTGGTTTCCAAGAGCAGCGGCAACAAGCCGGCGATGGTCGTGGACGAGGTGATCAGGATCGCCCGGAAACGCTGGCGACTGGCTTGACCCGCGGCTTGCGCGGCATTCGCGCCGCGAGCCCGGTTCCGCTTGATGAACTGAATCAAGAGAATCGCGTCGTTGACCGCGATGCCCGCGAGGCCGGCTGCACCGATCAGCGACGGCATGGACAGATAGTATCCCATCAGGACGTGACCCCAGACAGCACCGATCAGGGTCAATGGAATCGCCAGGATCACGATCAGCGGTTCAATGTAGCTGCGGAACTGGAACGAGAGGATCACGTAAATCCCCACGAGGCCAATCAGCAGCCCACGGCCGATGGATCCGCCGGTCTCCGCGGAACGAGCGACCTGGCCCTCGAAAGCCACATCGAGCCCGGGGTGGCGCGCGCGAAAATCCGCCAACCAGCCACTGCGCAGATCGCCGACGATGGCCTGCCCGCTGCTCTGCCGGGCGTCGACGTTGGCCTCGATCGTCACGGTGCGCCGGCCGTCAATCCGGTTAATACGCGCCCACCCGCGCTCTTCGCGGATGTCCGCCACCTCGCTCAGGGGCACCCGCGCTCCGTCCGGCCCCGTGACGGTCTGATCGGCCAGATCCCCCAGGCTGTCACGATCACTGGCGGGCTCGCGAACCAGCACCTCGACATCGCGCTCGCCCACGCGCTGGGTGTCGGCGATTTGGCCGAGCCATGCCGCGCGCAGCTGATTGCCGACCTCCTCGGCGGTCATGCCCAGACCGTGTGCCCCCGGCGCGAGCGAGAGCGTGCGTTGCGGCTTGCCCGGACGCAGATCGTCCATGACGTTGTAGGTGGCGTCATAGCTCGCGAGACGCGCCGACACGTCGACAGCGGCAGCCTTCAGGTCATCCAGATTGTCGCCGTGCAGGCGTATTTCGATCGGCGTGCCCGCCGGGCCAAAACCGGGTTCCTGGATAACGAGGCTGTGGATGCCAGCGATGCTACCGATCTCTTCGCGCCAGGCTTGGGTCAGCTTGTCCAGGCTGGTCGTGCGCTTCTCGGCCGTGAGCAGGTCCACAATGACCGTGGCCACGTGCGCCCCGGCCTCCCCGGCGCTGGGGTTGTGATTGAACCGCGTTTGGATTGCGTCCACCAAGCGCGCCTGATCGGGCTGATCCGGTGTCAGGCGGTCATCGATGCGGCGGATGGCTCCTTCAATGCGCCCGGCCACTGTCTCGGTGCGGGCGAGGGGCGTGCCCTGAGGCATCAGGATGCGAGCTTCCAGCACATCGCCTTCGACGTCCGGCATGGCCTCGCGGCCGAGGTGTCCGCCGGCGAGGAAGCCGGCGGAACCGAGCAGGACCACCAGAACAAGTGCCAGCACGGGATAGCGCCACCCGACAGCCCGATCGGCGGACCTGCCCACGCCTTCCCGCGCGGTGGCGAACGCGCGCTCGAAGGCTTGGTGGAAGCGCGAGGTGGTGTCGGCGCGCAGCGTGTCGACGCTCGCCTTGAGATGATGCGGCAGGATCCAGAAGGCTTCGATCAGGCTCACCGCCAGCGCGGCGATCAGAACCACCGGCAGAACTTCCAGGACGGCCCCCAGCTCGCCGGCAAGAAACGACAGGGGCGCGAACACCACCACGGTGGTCAGGAAGGAGGACAGGACGCCGGGGAGGACCTGGCGTGTGCCTTGGGTGACCGCCGCCAGGGCGGAGGTCTGGTGCGCGGACTGGACGGCGACGTTGTCGACGATGACCACCGCGTCGTCCATCACGATGCCAATGGCCATCAGCAGGGCCACCAGCGTGATCATGTTCAGGCTCAGGCCCGTCAGCGCCATGACGGCGAATGCGCCCATGAACGCCGCCGGCAGGCCGAGCACCGCCCAGAACGCCAGCCGCGGCCGGAAGAACAGGCTCATCACCGCCATCACCAGGGCGAGGCCGAGCACGCCGTTTTCCACCAGCATCCAGAGCCGATCGCGGACGATGCTGGTCGCATCCTGGGTCACGGACAGGCGCATCCCGTCGCCGAACCGGGCGCGCTCTTCCTCGATCAAGCCCGTCAGCCGCTCCATCGCGTGAAGGGAGTCGGCCCCGAGCGTCTTCTTGACCTCCAGCACCACGGCCCGCTCACCGTTGAAGCGGATTTTTTCCTCTTCCTTTTCGCCGATCCGCTCCAGCTGCGCGATGTCGCCGAGCGCCAGTTCCCCGCCCGCCGCGTCTGAAACCACGACCAGATTTTCGAGGTCGCGCAGTGAGCGCCGCTGGTCGGTGAAACGCACCTGAATGTCGCGCTCCGGCGTCTCCAGGGTGCCCAGCGGCATGTCCACGTTCTGGCTTGCAACACGGGCAGCCAAGTCCCGGGCCGACAGCCCGTACTGGCCGAGCACGTCGCGGGGGACGGTCACCTGCCATTGGCGTTGGGAGATGCCGTTGATGGCCACATCCGCCATGCCGGGCAGCGCCATGATGCGCTCTTCCAGGCGGTAGGCGTAGGTTTCCAGCTGATCGGTCGGCATGTCGCCGGTGACGGCGACGGCGGCGACCAGGTCGCTGCGGTGCAGTTCGCGCACGACTGGCGGTTCCGCCCGCTCGGGGAAGTCGGTGATCGCGCCGACCTCCGTCTCGACCTCATTGAGAAAGCGGATCGCATCGCCGCCAGCCTGCATGGTCGCGACGGCCGTGGCCCGATTGTCCCGGGCCGTGCAGACGATCTCGTCGAGGTGCTCGACCCCCTTCATGGCGTCGTGGAGGCGTTGGCAGATCTCGTCCTCCACATCCGCGGCGGTGGCGCCGCGATATTGGACCTCGACGCGTACTTCCACGGGGCGGTAATCGGGAAACGTCTCGCGCTTGAGGTCGGGAACGGCGAACAGGCCCGTTGCCAGGATCACGAGCAAGAGCAGGTTCGCCGCTGTGGGATGACCGGCGAACCAGCGGATCATTGGCTGCTCCCGCGCGCCCGTGCCCGAAGATCCGTTTGCAGATCTTCATCCTGTCGGGGTGAGACCGTCATGCCCTCGATCGCCGGCACGGGGTCATCGACGATGATCCGATCGCCGGGAGAAAGCCCCTTGGCGATCACGGCCAGGTCATCCTGTTCGAACGCCACTTCGACCGGCTGCCGCGCCAGGGTGTTCTCCTTGGTAACCCGGTACACCTCGCCAGCGTGGACGGCGCTGGCCGGCACCACCAATCGCGGCTCCGGGCTTGGCGCCTGCAAGCGCACACGCACATACATGCCGGGTTGGAGCGCTGGTTGCTCGGGTGGGTTCGCCTTCGTGTACGGCTCGTCGACCGTGATCACCACGCGCACGGTTCGCGTTGCCGGGTCCAGCCCGCTGGCAATCCGGGTCACGCGCCCTGACCACCGGACGTCCCGCACGCCGGCCAGTACCACCGCCGCATCCATCCTGGAAAAGTCGACGCGCTCGTGGATGTTCAAGCGCTGCGGGGATTGCGAGGATTGCGCCACCGCCCCGATCACCCGGCGCAGCATCGGGAGCGGAATGTGGGCTTCAACCTCCGCGGCCTCGACACTGTCCGCGCGGAAAAGAACCTCGCCCGCCGACACCCGGTCATGCATTTCGACGTCCACGTCGCTGACGCGCAGGTCGTACGGCGCTTCGAAGCGCGTATCCTCGAGATCCTCGTGGGCTTGGTCGAACTGCGCCTTCGCTTGTTTTCGCCGTGCCGCCAACTGTTTGCGGCGGCTGGGAATCAGGGAAAGCTCGTTTTTCAATTCGGCGACCGTTTTGCGCTGCGCGATTGTCGCGCGGCGCTGTTCATCCCGCCGAGACCGGGAAATCCGGTCGCTTTCAGCCAGTGCTTCCGCCCGTTTCAGCTCCTTTTCACTGAGCGCCAGACGCTCACGCGCCATCTCCAGCAGGCGCCGGGTGTTATCCGCTTCGATATCGAGCTGCCGGTGCTCAGCTCACACGGAGGCTTGCTCCGCCTCGGCCTCGGCGATGGCGAGGCGGTAGCGGGTGTCGTCCAAGGCAAGCAGCCGCGCGCCTTCAGGGAGGATGTTCCCGCTTTCGAGATCCGGGTGACGCTCCACCACGCGCCCGCCAACGTTGGCGGTGGCCCGCCATGTCTCGGCGGCACGCGCGGTCCCATGGCCACGTGCCGTCAGCCACAGGTCGAGTGGTTGAACCTCGATAACCGAGAGCGTGGGTGCCCGCCTTCCGGTTTCTCCCTGCGTAGGTGTCTGGCGATTGGCCAGGAGCGCCGCGATCAGACCCGCACCGATGACGAGGCCAACGAGCAACCAGGCCCATCGCCGTAGGGACGTTGCGCGGCTGGTCATGGCGGTCCGGCCTCCGGACTCGTGGTCGGTTGCGCCCTATCCGCGCTGGATCGCGGGCGTCTCGCACGAGCCCCGCGAATCATGGGGTCCGGGGAGAAATTCATGAAGCAGTCCCGTCAAAGGGTTCGTCTGATCAAAACTACCTGAAATGGCCCACCTCACCATCGCGACATACGGTCCTGGTTGGCGTCGTGATCTGGACGGCGCGACGCCATCATTCAGAGACGCCGGGAAAGCGGAGGGCGCGCACCTTCGCCGGCAGCGCCGGGCCCACGGGTTACGGCTCGGGCTCGGACAGGACAGGCGCCGCCACCGGTTCCGGATGCGCCGTTGCGCAGGCATGCGCCGGGATGATTCGGCTGACGATCTTCGCGGGCTGGTGCGGAACTGCGGGAATTCACGGCAGTGCGCACGGCTGCTGGTGCTCGCGGGGGTGGCCGAACGGCACAGTCGGGGAGACGCAGCTCGACCGGGCGGCTGGCACGTCATGCCGGCACGGCGGCCCAAAACAGCCCCTTGGCCTGTCCCGGCACGCTTCGGTCCATCACCTGCCGCGGCTGGGCTGCAATCGATATTTTGGTCGTCGCTGGTATTGATCTCTGGAAGATTTTGGTGGAGCCGACGGGACTTGAACCCGTGACCTCTACAATGCCATTGTAGCGCTCTCCCAGCTGAGCTACGGCCCCACCGAAGGGAACGCGGGCTGTAC
>Ga0207714_1001881_pt1 | contig 13201 bp, 12 predicted proteins | sample PonA232FremontCA_2_FD_187270 | JGI IMG/M metagenome (GOLD analysis project Ga0207714, IMG submission 187270) | Marine sediment microbial community from Fremont, CA, USA - Pond A23 Sediment 2 (SPAdes) | ecosystem: Environmental > Aquatic > Marine > Unclassified | place: USA: Fremont, California... | reverse complement strand
GCAATGGCGACCGGAAAGGTTGATTTCTTCAACGACACTGGCGGCTACGGATTTATCGAGACTGACGACGCGGACGACGACGTGTTCTTCCACATGGAAGATGTCGGCGGCCCGGACCTCGAAGAGGGCCAAGAGCTCGAGTTCGACATCGAGTCCTCCGAGAAGGGCCCGCGCGCGTCGAACGTCGTTCGGCAGTAAGCCGATCCGAAGGTGGGTCGGTCCGGCTCGCGCCGAACGCGGCTCTGACACACGATACCGAGTTTCTGCCCGCGCCGCGGTCTCGCGCCCGTCGCGGTCGTATTTTCGCTCCCGAAAGCGCACCGCTCGTCGCCGTACCGGCCGTCGACCCGGACCGCACAGGAGCCGCACGACCCGTGACCCCGGCAGGTGAGCTGTTTCGCTTCCCGTTGTGCACGGACTCTGAGCGCGTCGCGCAACACGGCACCCTCGTCACACTCGAAGCACAGAGCGCCCGTGTCCGTGGGGACGCGGTCGTCGAGAGCCGTCACGTCGTCGTGTGCCGGGCGTCAGACGACGACGGGGCGTTTTTTACCCTTCGACGCCGCAACGTGGCATGATGGGACTCAGGTGTCTGCTCGGACACGACTTCGACGAGCCCGAACTCCGACGCGAGCGCGAGGAGGACGGGAGCGAGGTCGTCACGACCGTCACGGAGGTGAAGACCTGCGCTCGATGCGGCAAGACGCTGACCGTCAGCGAGAATACCGAGGTCACGACGATGGAGCAGCTGGCCGGCGAGGCCGCCGGGCGCGGCGAGCCGACCGCGGCAGGGAGCCGCGAGACGCCGACGACCGAGCGCACCGGAGCGGAAGCGAGCCCGGCAGCGGGCGGAGAAGCGGCACGCCAGCGGAGTGGAAACGCGGCGGAGGCCGACGGCGAGAGCGGCCACCCGACGGCGAACGGGAGCGCGACCGCGGACGCGATGTCGGTCGACGGCGACGACGCGGTGATAATCGACGGCGAGTCCTCCTCGACTGACGCCGACCGACCGGCGGACGGACCGGAACCGTCGACCGAGGACACGCAGGCGGAAACGACCGGTGGCGAGGAGCCGGCCGACGGGGGGGCCGCTGGCGACGACGGCGTGATTCTCGACGCTGACGACGGGTCGGACGACGGGCGCGAGCGGGGGACGTGGCCGGCCGTCGAGGATGGCGACGACGGCGGCGACGCCGCGAGCCCGTGGCCCGAACACCGCGAGGAGGACGAGGGCTTCAGCGCAGCGGCCGGCGGTGGCGAGGCCGACGACGTCGAGTTCGGCGGTCTCACTCCGGAAGCGGACGGACCCGCCGAGGGCGACGGGGGCGAGACGGGGTACGTCGGGACGTCGAACGACGCAGAGACGGTCGGGTTCGACGTCGGAAGCGGCGGAGCGGAGGCGGGATTCACCCGCGGAGAGAGCCCCGACCTCGGCGCGGTGGACGACGACAGGGAGCCAGAGTACTACTGCCCGGAGTGTGAGATGGTCCGGGCGGCCGCCGGTAGCTCCCTGCGCGCCGGCGACATCTGCCCGGAGTGTAAACGCGGGTACGTCGACGAGCGGCCGCGCTGAAGCCGGCTCGGCGGCCTCAAAGCCGGTCGAGAGCGCCTTTGGGGCGCAGTCCGGGGCCTCGTGACGAAACTGGTTTATCGCGTCCTGTCGAACGAACGCGCTATGAGAGAGTACAAGATGCGCCGCGGCGAGCATCTGGGCGACCGCATGCCGGACCTGAAGCGCTCGGTCGAGGAGTACTTCGGCGCGATCACCGGAACCGAGGAGTTCGAAGGCCACGAGCTGTACGTCGTCGGCGACCCGGAGAACCCGGTGTTCGAGCGGATCGTCGTGGGGGCCGCGGAGTACGGGAGTAAAAAGGACCGGCTGGCGGTCCACTTCGAGGAGCGGTCCGCAGAGGACGTCATCGCGGAGGGGAACGCAGACGCGGCCGCCGCCGCCGTCGACGTCAAAAACGAGTTCCTGCTGGCGGCGACCGGCCGAGACGCGAAGTCGAGACGAGAGTCGCTGAAACGCGAGGTCGAGGACGACGCCCCCGACTACTGACCGCGGCGCGTCCGGCGATACTTATAAATGGTCGCCGTCGTTCACGCGGACGACCGAGCCGTCTCCGTCGAGTTCGGTCACGGAGCCGGTCTCGGCCGAGAGCTCCGTGAGTGACCGCACGACCCCGAGGCCGCGGGTATCGCCGACGAGCAGCCGGATCGGGTTGACGTGCGAGACGACGACGGTCGTTCCCTCGCGGTCGCGGGCGGCGGCGGCCGCGTCGCGGACGCGGTCGCGGACGGCGACCCAGCTCTCGCCGCTCTCCGGGGTTCGCTCGGCGGCCGCGAGACCGTTTTCGAGCAGGTCGAGCTCCGGAAACCGGGCGAAAAACCCCTCGGACGGGAGTCCCTGATAGACGCCGAAGTCGCGCTCGCGGAGCCGCGGGTCGAACGCCGCGTCGACGCCGACCGCCGCACAGATCGGTTCGGCGGTCTCGACGGCCCGCGCGAGATCGGAGCTCACGACGGCGTCGACGTCGCCGCGGTCGGCGAGCGCGTCCGCGACCGCGTCCGCCTCCTCGCGGCCGCGGTCGGAGAGTCCGACGGGTGCCCAGCCCTGGATGCGGCCGGCGGCGCTCCACGCCGTCGCGCCGTGTCGGACGAAAAGCGTCGTCACGTCCGTGAGTCGCGGCGGCAGAACAAGGGTGTTTCGCCGGACGCGGCGAGGGCGGGCCGACGACAGCCTATTGACCGCCGCCCGAGTACGACGAGTAGATGAGCGAGGTCCCCGTGCCGGTCGCCGAACGGCTGTCGTCCGTGGCGCGTCGCCTGCGGGCGGCGCGGCGCGAGGCGCTGGCGGCGGTCGCGGTCGAGGAGACGGAGTGGGAGTACGCCGGGCGGACGTGGTCGTGGCCGGCGGGGGAGGCGATGACGTACTTCCACGACCTCGCGCCCGCGGAGCGGGCGGTGCTCGACGACGCCGCGGACCACGGGTACGAGGTGGTCGGCGTCGGGACCGGGCGGGTCGCGGTGGCGCTGTCGGGCGGCGGCGACGCGCCGCGGATCGCGAAGCTCGCCCGCTGGGGCCTCTCGGCGGAGATGGGCGGCGGCAGACCGCAGAACCGCCGCGAGCGTGCGGTGTGGGACGCGGCGTCGACGCACCCGTTCCTGCCGGTCCGGGCCGCGAGCGACGACGGCGACTGGCTGGTGATGCCGCGCGCACGGGTGCCGCCGCCGGAGCCCGACCGGGCCGTGGCGGCGGTCCGCGACGCCTTAGCCGACCACCGCGACCGGTTCCACTTCGACGAGCTGAAACCGGAGAACGTCGGCGCGTACCGCGGGCGGTACTGGATCGTCGACTACGGCAGGCCGACCGGCGAGCCGCTGTTCGTCGCGCCGCCGGAGCCGAGCGGCGCGGAGTGACCGGCGCGGCGTCGCCCGCGTCGCGCGAAGCGCCCTGTTTAAGTGACGCCGGGACTCGGGTCCAATCGATGTACTACGTGGGCGTCGACCTCGGGGCCACGAACGTCCGAGCGGTCGTCGGCGACGGGGGCGCGACGGTGCTCGGGTCCGCCTCGCGGGACACCCCGCGCGGCCCGACCGGGATCGCGGTCACCGAGGCCGTGCTGGGCGTGACCCGCGAGGCGTGCGCGGCCGCGGAGATCGACCCGAGCGAGGCGACCGCGGCCGGGATCGGCTCGATCGGGCCGCTCGATCTCGCCGCCGGGGTCGTTCAGGGGCCGGCGAACCTCCCGGACACGGTCGAGCGCGTCCCGCTCGTCGGCCCCGTGTCGCGGCTCCTCGACACCGACGAGGTGTACCTCCACAACGACACCGTCGCGGGGGTGATAGGCGAGCGGTTCCACGCCGAGCGCAACCCCGACGACATGGTGTATCTCACGATCTCGTCGGGGATCGGCGCGGGCGTCGCCGTCGACGGCGACGTGCTCGCGGGGTGGGACGGCAACGCCGGGGAGGTGGGACACATGACCGTCGACCCCCACGGCTACATGACCTGCGGCTGCGGGCTCGACGGCCACTGGGAGGGGTACTGCTCGGGGAACAACGTCCCCGACTACGCCCGCGAGCTCCACGCCGACGACCCGATCGAGACCGACCTCCCGCTCGAGGACCCGGACTTCTCGGCGGTCGACGTGTTCGAGGCGTCCGGCGACGACCGCTTCGCGGACCACGTGATAGACCAGCTCGCTCACTGGAACGCGATGGGGATCGCGAACGTCATTCACGCGTACGCCCCGATCGTCGTGAGCGTCGGCGGCGCGGTCGCGCTCAACAATCCCGATGCGGTGCTCGATCCGGTCCGCGAGAAGCTCCCGGAGATGGTGTTTATCAACGTCCCGGAGGTGCGGCTGACGGAGCTCGGCGACGAGGTGGTGGTGAAAGGCGCACTCGCGAGCGCGCTGACGGGGGGGACCGGCGACCGCTCGCGCGTCGACGCCCCCGTCTGAGACGGGCGACACCGCGTCGCGGGCCTCGGACTCAGTCCTCGAACTCCGTGAGCTCCGGTTTGACCTCCGGGTCGAGCGTGTCGCGCGTCTCCAAGTACGCGTCGCGGTAGCGTCGGATCTTTCGGAACAGGACGTAGCCGAACGCGCCCTGAAAGGCGACGACGAAGCCGAACAGCGCGACCACCTGCGGGACGCCGACGAGCGTCGACGCGACGGCCGTCACGGGGCCGACGAGCGTGTTGTACAGCCCGTGGATCGCGGCCGCGAGCACGAGCCCTTTTATCACGATCGGCCCGCGGTGTTCGGGGTTGAACTTTGCGAGCCCGAGGTAGTAGCCCGCGAACCCGGAGTATATCACGTGGCCGGGGCCCGCGAGCGCCCGGAGCGCTGCGATCCCGTCGCCGGCACCGAGCGCGGCGACGCCGAGCGTCAACTCGCCGAGTTCGACGTTCTGTGCGATGTACACGAGGTTCTCGATGACGACGAACCCGAGCCCGGCGACCGCCCCGTAGACCGCGCCGTCGACGACCGCGTCGAAGCGGGCGTCGGTGTACGCGTACAGTCGGACGGCGAGCAGCTTCACGGACTCCTCGACGGGACCGACGATGAGGAAGAAAAACAGCACGAGCCCGACGAGCCCGAGCGGGCGGAAGAGCGGCCGGAGTTCGCTGTTGAGCACCGCCGCGAACGTCGCGGTCAGGATCGACAACAGGAACGTAGCGACCAGAAGCGACGGCGGCTCGCCGGTCGTGACGTCGGAGACGTAGACGTACGCCGCGAGCGCGAGCGCGGGCACGGTAGAGAGCCCGAGCAGGACGGCGATCGCGGGGTCGAAGAGGAGTCCGAGCCCGAACGACCCGAGGATAGCGATCAGCCCGGCGAGGGCGGCGAGCACGACCACCGCCTTCGCCGACCGAGTGACGAGCCAGTGGAGCGCGACGGAGAGCCCGTCGAGAGACGTCCGCTCCTCCCAACTGGCGATGTCGTAGAGGTCGCGGTCGTCGTCGGCCCGGGCGGCGATCGGGTCCTCGTCGGGTGGCATGCGCTCGGGTTCGATCCCCGACGACTTAATCCGTGGGCGTGGAGGCGGGCGGAGACGGCGCGGTCGACGGGGAGAGCGACGACGGGGCGACAGGCTTGAAACCGCCGCGTCCGAAGCCGTCGTATGCACGCCGACGGAGGAGGAAAGCGGCCCTCACGGGGGACCGACGCGGAGCCGAACGAGCCGGCGGCCGCCTCGGGGCGACCCGCCGACCGCGACCCGGTCGACATCGAGGCGGTCGCCGGCCGCGCCCGGTTCGGACCGGACGGGGGGACGCCGTGAGCCGGCGGGTTCGCGTCCGCGGGATCTACGCCACCGCGCTGACGGCGACGCTGCTCGACGCCGGTCACGAGGTCGTCGACGCCTCTCCGCCCATCCGCCGGCGCTTCGACGCCGCGTTTCCGCGGACGCCGCCGGACGTCCGGATAGCGACGAGCGCGGACCGGCAGGGCGTCGGAGCGAGCGGCGAGCCGGCGGCCGTCGACGCGGTCCGCGAACTCCTGACGGACGCGGGGCGAGACGCGTTCGCGTGGGCGGACCCGACCCCGCCCGGGGCCGTGCTCGACGGCGAGGTGACCGAGACGCTCGGCGGGGGCGCGGTCGTCGCGCTCGACGCGGACCCGGCCGAGGCGGTCGAGGGGTATCTCCCGTACGGGAGCGTCGACGCTCGGGTCGAGACGGGCGATCCGGTCCGCGTGCAGGTCCGCGAGTCGGCCGCCCCGTGGACCGACCGCCGCCCCGAGCTGTCGTGTGAACTGCGGGTCGACGGCGACCTCGTCGCGCTCGAACCGGGATCCGGGACGCGGGTCGACGCGCGGAGCGACGAGGCCGCCCGCGAGCTGTCGGGGATGGTCGACCTGCTCGGGCTCGACCCCCCGGACGGGTGGCGGGCGGTCTGGCGGCCGCCGGCGCTCGACGCGGACGCCGACGCGCTGTCGGCGGGGCTCGACGCCGCGGTCGCGGCCGCGGAAGAGCTACCCGCGGCCGGCGACGCGCTCGGCGTCCGGGACGGGTCGGGGCTCGGCCGCGACGGCTCGCCCGCGGCGTCGACCGCGGGCGTCTGGGTGTGGTTCGGCCGCGAGAGCCGGTTCGGACTGGACGACCGTCGCCGCGAGGCGACCGCGACGGTTCCGGGCCACCACCGATTAAAGGCGGGGGTAGACGGCGCGTCCGTCGGCGTCGACCTCGCGGAGGCGCTCTGCGAGCCCGACCCGGACGCCGCGTTCCCGTTCGAGGCCGCGACCGACGCGTTCGGGCCCGCGGCGGGCGACTCGCTGCGGCTCGAACACGGCAAGCCCGACGGGCGGCTGATCACCCTCGGCGAGGGGACCGTGACGGGCGTCGAGGCCGACGGGTCGGTGACGGTCGAACGGGAGATGACCGCGGGCGGCACGTACGACGCGCTCGGGGTCCCGCGGGAGGCGGGCGACGTCGCCGAGACGAGTCTGAAGGAGGGCCGCTGGTGGTACCCGACGACGTATCGGGGGAAAGACGGAGCCGTCCGCGGCACCTACGTCAACGTCTGTACGCCGGTCGAGGTGTTCCCGGACGCCGCCCGCTACGTGGACCTCCACGTCGACGTGGTGAAACGGCCGGACGGGGAGATCGAGCGCGTCGACGACGACGAGCTGACCGCGTCGGTCGCGGCGGGCGACACGCCGGAGCCGGTGGCCGAGAAAGCGCGGAGCGTCGCCGGAGCGCTGGAAAACGCGCTCTGAGACGGAATCGCGGGGGGCTCAGAAGTGGTTCGCGGACTCCGTCTCGTGTTTTAGCTCGCCGCCGCGGCCGCCCTCGACGGTCGCGGCGCCGTTGTCGCCGGAGGAGGCGGTCCGTACCGTCACGTCGTCGACCTCGTCGAAGTCTAAGATGAGATCGCGGCGGATGTTGTCGGCGGTGATATTCGAGATGCCGCAGCCGGAGCAGGTGCCGCCGAGCTCGACGACGACCTCTCCGGTGTCGGGGTTCGCCTCGCGCACGACGCTCGTGCCGCCGTGCATCTGGATGATCGGCATCTGTCCGACCATCCACCGCTCGACTCGGTCCGCGAGGCTCTCGTCGCTATCGCCTGGCTCGTCGGTCATTGCCTACCGTTGGCACCCGACGATATGGAAGCTTGCGGTTTGCGAGCGCGGCGAGCGCGCGAAATGAACTCTGTCATCGTCGACCCGTGGGAACGAGCGACCAGGCGACGTCGGAGGCTCTCCCCGCCGAGGCGAACCCCCGGACGGACCGGAGCGGACCATTTATCGGCCGAGCGGGCGACTGCCGGATATGGAGGTCAAATCCCGGCATCATCTCCGCAGCGACGACATCGACGCCATCCGCGAGGCCGTGGCCGACCGTCTCGGCGTGGATATCGACGGTGAGACGTTCGAACTCGTCGAGTTCGTCGACGCGGACTACCAGGTCGTCTTGGTCGACGGCGACCCCGCCGTCTTCTACGTCGACGACGACGAGCCGTTCCTCACGGTCCGGGGCGCGAACGACTTCGAGCCGGAGACCGGGGTCGTCACCGTCGACGCCGGCGCGATATCGTTCGTCTCCGACGGCGCGGACGTGATGCGGCCGGGGATAGTCGCGGCCGACGACGCGGTCCGTGAGGGCGACCTCGTCGCGATCGCGGAGGAGACGCACGGGAAGGTGCTCGCGGTCGGCCGGGCGATCGTCGACGGCGACGAGATGGTCGGCGACAGCGGGAAAGTCGTGGAGTCGATCCACCACGTGGGTGACGACCTGTACGAGTTCGCGGCGTGAACTGGCGAACGCGAGTTCTGTTTATAAACGAACGCGTTGTGCGGTGGCGCGCGCCTCCGAGCGCCCGACAGGGCGCGAGGAGCACGCGCGAGGTCGCCGGCGCTGTGCGCCGGCTGCCAGAGGGACCTTCGGTCCCTCGCTGGACGCGGTGAGCGCTCAAAGAGCGCGAACCGCGAGGCTGGGGAGGTGTGAGGTGCAGGTGCTGTGCGGGGCGGGATGGGACTCGAAGGGGCAGTCGCGAGGGCGAAGCACGGCGCAGCAAGGACCGCAGGAGCGAGCAACGCGAGCGACGAGGACCGCAGCAAGCCGCGCGAGCCGTCGCGACTGGGGCTTCGGCGGTGTCCGTGTTGGTCAGTGATTTATAAGTGAAACCGCTGTCGTACAGCCGACCGGCCGAGACGACGACGACATCGCCGCACGCGCTCCGCGCCTTTTAATCGGCTCGCCCGCGAGAGGCGACGTGATGACCGCCATCCGGGTGCTGAGCTACAACGTCCGCTACGCCAATCGCGGCGACCACCACGACGCGTGGCACGAGCGTCGCGACGCGGTCGGCCGACTCGTCCGCTTTCACCGCCCCGACGTGGCCGCGTTTCAGGAGCCGGACGCCACACAGCGGCGCGACCTCGACGAGCGCCTGCCGGAGTACGCGCTCGTCGGGCGGGGTCGGAACGCCGACGGCGACGGGGAGGGGTGCCCGATCGCGGTCCGAACTGACCGGTGGCGTGTCGTCGACGACGGGACGTTCTGGCTCTCCGAGACGCCGACGAAGCCGTCGACCGACTGGGGCGCGGCGCACCCGCGGGTCGCGACGTGGGCGCGCGTCCGGGAGCGCGACGACGCGGACGGAGGACATCGGCCGACCGCGCCCGACCGCGCTCCCGCCACGGTTCTCGTCGTCAACGCGCACCTCGACCACGTCAGCGGGCGCGCGCGACGCGAGGCGGCGCGGCTGCTCCGGCGGCGGATCCCGGCGATCGCCGCCGGGACCGTCCCGGAGGCGGACACAGCCCCCGACGACGACGACGCCCCGCCGACCGCGCTCGTGGGCGACTTCAACTGCACTCCGGGGTCGGACCCACACCGGATCCTCGTCGGCGAGGCGGCGACGGGAGCCGACGCGGACGAGACGCGGGACGCCCCCGCGGATCCCGTCTCGCTCAGAGACGCCGCCACCGCGGCCGAACTCCGGCACGGACCGGCGACGAGTCTCACCGACTTCACTCGCCTGATCGACGGGCGTCGGATCGACCACGCGCTCGTCTCGCCGGCCGCGTCGGTCGCGGCGTTCGCGACGCTCGCGGACCGCGACGACCGGGGGCGATACCCCTCGGACCACCTGCCGGTGTGCGTGCGGCTGACGCTGTGACCGATCTACTCCACGTACTTCGCCACGACCGCCTCGTAGCCGCGCACGGCCGCCTCGTAGGTCTCTCGGAGGTCCGCGATCGGCGTCTCGCTCGCGTCGACGCGGAGGTCGTCGTAGTACGGGTCCGGCTCCGCGTCGGACGCGGTCGTCTCGACGACGAGCGCCGCAGACTGGACCGTGAGATCGTCGCGTCTGTCCCCGCCGGCGGCGTGGCCCGCCGCGAGCGCGTCGATCAGCCGCTCGGCGAGCGGGGCGTCGCCGTGGGCGTCCGACGTGTACGCCGCGGCCGCGTCGTCGACGACGTCCGCGCCCGTCAGGCGGGTGCCGGCGACGGTGAAGTTCTCGCCGACGCGGTGGCCGTCCCAGTCGCCGCACTCGCCGCCGGAAAACGCGAAGGTCTCGTCGGCGTCGACGCCGTGGATCTGACGGCGCTCGCGGCCGTCGTCGGCGTTGAGCAGCGCGGTCAACGCGTCGTCGACGGCGAGCCCGTCGGCGAGGTACGCGATCCCCTTTCGACCGAGTTCGACGTTGACGCGCGCCTGTGTCGCCACCGCGCCGTCGGGCGAGGCGAACGGACACAGCGTGCCGACGCCCGGCAGCCGAGCCGTCGCCGCCGCGCCGAACCGGAGCTGGTCGTCGCCGCCGTCGTCGGTGTACCGCTCGCGGACGCAGATACTGAGCGTCACACCGGTCGTGTGGCGGCGACGGAAAAAAGACTACGCCCGGACCCGGCGGGTGCGGTGACACGGTGTGGCGCGTCCGACGGTGGTCGCCGCGATCCGTCGGTCCCACGTCGTGAGAACGCTCACCGTTGTATACCCGGAGCGAACTCAATCGTCGCGTATGCCGACCCAGTACGTCGTCGTCGGCGGAAACGCCGCCGGAATGAGCGCCGCGACGCGGCTGCGGCGGGCCGACGAGGCCGCAGACATTACCGTCATCGAGCGGGGAGACACCGTCTCGTACGCGAGCTGCGGGCTACCGTACCACCTCAGTGGGACCGTTCCGGAGGACAGCCTCGCCGTGATGGGCACGGAACAGCTCGAGGACGCCTTCGCACTCGACATCCGGACGGGAGTCACCGCGACGGACGTGGATCCGGACGAGCAGACGGTCTCGGTCGTGGGGGCCGACGGTGAGCCGGAGGCGGTCGCCTACGACGACCTCGTCGTCGCGACGGGCGCGGAGCCGATGGTGCCGCCCGTGTTCGACCTCTCCGAGCTTGACAGTTGTCACACGCTTCGGACCGTCCCGGACGCCACGGGCATCCGCGAGGAGCTGACCGGCGGCGAACGGACGCTCGTCATCGGCGCGGGGTACATCGGACTCGAGACCGCAGAGAACCTCGTCGAGGCCGGGACCGACGTCGTGGTCGTCGAGCTGCTCGATCAGGTGATGGCGAACACGCTCGGTCCGGAGATGGCGACGGGGGTCGCGTCGCACGTTCGCGACAACGGCGTCGACCTCCGGCTCGGGACCGGCGTCGACGCGCTGACCGAGCGCGACGACGGAACGGTCATCGCCACGGTCGACGGTACCGACAGGGAGTTCGACCTCGTCGTCGTCGCGACCGGCGTCACCCCGCGGACGCGGCTGGCCGAGTCGGCGGGCGTCGAGATACACGAAAGCGGCGCGGTCGCGGTCGACGACCGGATGCGAACGTCGGTTCCGAACATCCACGCGGTCGGGGACGTCGCCGCGCCGCCGGCCGTTCGCGGCGACGAGAACGCGTGGGTCCCGCTCGGCGGCCCGGCGAACCGGATGGGGAGAGTCGCCGCGAACGACGTCGCCGGGCGCGACGACCGTCTCGGCCCCGTGTTAGACACCGCCATCGCCAAGGTGTTCGATCTCGACGTCGGGACCGTCGGTGACACCGCGGCGGCGCTCGACGAGTCGGAACGGGCGTACGAGGCGGTGTACACGAGCCAGCCGGGCCACGCCGAGTACTACCCCGGCGGCTCGGAGATCGATTTCAAGCTCCTGTTCGACCCCGACGACGGGACGCTCCACGGGGCGCAGGTCGTCGGCGACGGCGGCGTCGACAAACGCGTCGACGTGCTCGCAACGGCGATCGCGCACGGAGACACCGTGTTCGACATCCGGGATTACGATCTGGCGTACGCCCCGCCGTACTCGGCCGCGAAGGATCCGGTCAACGTGTTGGGGATGGTCGGCGCGAACGTCGCCGAGGGGTTCGCCGACATTATCCATCTCGACGAGTTTCTCCGGCGCGACGAGGAGACGACGGTTATCGACACCCGCCCGCCGGAGATGCGGGCGGCACAGGGGCGTATCGACGGCGACGAAAACGTTCCGCTCGGTGACCTCCGCGAGTGGGCCGCCGCCGCCGACCCCGACGGCGAGGTGCTCACGTACTGCAAGATCGGAAAGACATCTTACATGGCGACTCGCGTGCTTACGGAGTACGGGATCGACGCCCGCAGCCTGACCGGCGGCTACTACCGATACGACCGCGCGGTGACTGACGGCGAGCGGACCGACCCGGTCGCGGCGAAGTGACGACCGGTCGCAGGGCCGAGACGGTCCGCGCCGCTGCCGGCGGAACCGCCGACACGCTTATGCGTGTGAAACCCTCTCATATATCATAGCCTCGGACGCGGTCGAGGCGACCACCCGCACCGACGCGCACACCGACGACACGCTGCTCGCGGCCTCGACGATGCGACGGAACGCGCACCGAGAGCCGCAGCGCCGTCTCGCGCGTTAGAATCCGACGGACGCGGGCGTCCGACCTCGACCGTCCCTCCGAGAGACGTGATACGATGTCAGAAACCACGGCGGAACGACAGACGCTCGAACGGCTCAGTGAGGAGTACCGGACGGACGTCCCGGACGACCTCCGGACCGCCCGGCCGTTCGACTGGTACCTCGACGCCCTGTACGACGACCCGCGGATCGCGCGGAACGCACACCAGCGCGTCGCGGACATGTTCGACCACTACGGCACGCGCTACGACGACGAACGCGGCGTCGTCGAGTACGCGATCGCCGCGGACGACCCGCTTCACGACGGCGAGAACGTCTTTTACGGCCGCGAGGTCCACGAGGCGATACACGAGTTCGTCAACAAGGTGAAATCGGGCGCTCGCGGGCTCGGCCCGGAAAAACGGATTAAGCTCCTCTTGGGGCCGGTCGGGTCCGGGAAGTCGCACTTCGATTACCTCACGCGCCGGTACTTCGAGGCGTACACGCGCGAGGAGGCCGGCCGGATGTACACCTTCCGGTGGGTCGACCTCTGTTCGGTGATCGACGACCAGGACCCGGACGACGACGTCGTCCGGTCACCGATGAACCAAGACCCGCTCGTACTCCTACCGAAGGCGCAGCGGGAGGCGGTGATAGACGACCTCAACGAGCGGCTCGACGCGCCGTACACCCTCCGAAACGACCAGCATCCGGACCCCGCCTCGGAGTTTTACCTCAACGAACTGCTCGCACACTACGACGACGACCTCCAGCGGGTACTCGACGACCACGTCGAGGTCGTCCGGCTCGTCGCCGACGAGAACCGCCGGGAGTGTATCGAGACGTTCGAGCCGAAAGACAAGA
>Ga0207714_1001880_pt1 | contig 13203 bp, 7 predicted proteins | sample PonA232FremontCA_2_FD_187270 | JGI IMG/M metagenome (GOLD analysis project Ga0207714, IMG submission 187270) | Marine sediment microbial community from Fremont, CA, USA - Pond A23 Sediment 2 (SPAdes) | ecosystem: Environmental > Aquatic > Marine > Unclassified | place: USA: Fremont, California... | reverse complement strand
GGGGCCTCCGGGCCTGATGGTAAACGCCTCGGTGAGCCAGGGTGTGGACTGGAAGGTCATCTCCGGCAGCATCACTTTCGAGGGGATGTTCTGGTACTGGGCGCAGCCGGCCTCATCAAAGTTCGGCGTCTATGCGGCGGTGACCGCCGAGGGAGAGCTGCTGAAGATCGTCTCTTACCTTCCCAAAGAGAGACAAACGCTGATGTTCAGTGCCACCATGCCCGGCAACATACGTAATTTTGCCAACCAGATACTGCGGCAACCCTCAGAGGTCAACATCGAAGTATCCAAACCGGCTGAAGGTGTATTGCAGGCATCCTACCTGGTCTACGAGAACCAGAAAACATCCCTTATCCATTATTTGTTAAAGGACAAGCCCGAGTATCACAGCATCCTGATTTTTTGCGCGACCAGGAAAAAGGTTGCCGAGCTTACCAGGGCCCTGAAGAAAGATGGTTATGAAGTGGAGTCCATGTCGTCTGACCTGGAGCAAAGCGAACGCAACGAGGTGATGAACCGTTTCAAGGCCAGGCAGGTAAGGGTTCTGGTGGCCACCGATGTGTTGAGCCGGGGCATAGACATCAAGGACATCAACCTGGTGATCAACTACGATGTACCCGGCGATGCAGAGGATTATGTGCACCGGGTGGGCAGGACAGCCCGTGCCGACACCACAGGGGTGGCCCTGACGCTGATCAACCCCGACGATATGGGCAAATTCCTGCGCATCGAAAGGCTGATTGAAGGGCAGATCACCAAGCTGCCACCCCCGCCCGAGCTGGGTGAGGGTCCCTCATGGAACCCCGACAGGGGCAGGGGAGGAAAAAAAGGCCGTGGCAAACCCCGCAAGGGAAGGAAAAACTAGTTGCCAGTACGCCCCTGGCCCTGGCATATGTAGTCCTTCAGGTTGAACTCCGAGGCTTCAATGGCCATCTTAAGGATCTTCTCCACTTTCTCCCCGCCGTTCAAAATGGGCGTGTAGGTCTCGGCAAACACATAGGTCTTGCCGTTGTGCTCGACCTTGTTGGTTTGTTGCCTGACCTTTCCCGCACGCAGGTCATCCCAGAACTGTTGGTATTCCTTTTTCTGTTCTTCTGTGAACTTCATCTTGTAGGAGTGGTGGGTGCCGATCACATCCTGGCGTGATAATCCCAGCAGGGTGAGGTACCGGTCGTTGATGTCTGTGATCTTTTCCTCCGTATCGTATTCCACCACATAGATGGCTCTGTGGAAGGCATTTACCAATCCCTCCAGCTCGGTCTTCTGCCGGCCGGCCTCTTCCTGGGTGGCTTTGAGCTCTTCCATGTTTTGCCGCATCTCCTCTTCCTGGGCCGAGAGTTCCTGGGCTTGCTGCTCGGACTGTTCCAGCAGTTTCTGGGTGCGCATGTTGACTTTGACCGATGAGATGGTCGAGGCAATGCTTTCGGCCACCCGTTCGATAAAATCAATTTGGTACTGTTCAAAGGTGTGGAAGGATGCTATTTCTATTATCCCGTATATGGTTTCCTCCAGCTTGATGGGCACGATCACCAGGCTGTCGGGGTTGGCGTCGCCAAGGCCGGAGGTGATCTCTATATAATCCTGGGGTATCTCTTCAAGGTAGATGGTTTCTCCCTCAATGGCGCATGTTCCCACCAGGCCGTCGCCCAGCTCGATGCGTTTTTCGTGGTGCTTCTTGCGGTCGAAGGCAAAAGCCGAGTACAGCTCGAGATGGCGGTCGTTCTCATCCTGGTCGTTCATCAGGAAGATGCCACCCTGGTTGGCTTCCAGGTAATGCACCAGCTTTTTGATGAGCTCATCGGTGAGCCGGGAAAGGTTGTCGCTGTTTTGCCTGAGTAGGTCGGCAAACTGGTTGAGCCCCTCGTTGGTCCACTGGCGTTTTTTCTCTTCTTCGCGTCTCTTCTCCTCTTCCTCCCTGGCTTTCTTCAGGCTGTCGCGCATCTCCAGCAGCGAACGTCCCAGCTCGTCCTCCTGGCTTAGCATGTGGTACTGGTAATCCAGCTCGCCATGGCCCAGGTGGCTGGCAAAATCATTTTTCTTGTTCAATCCTTCGATGGACGTGTTCAGCGCGTTGCCCATCTCTTCAATTTCATCCCCCGTTTGAATGCTAAGTTTCATGTCGTTGCTGATACGTCCGCGGGCCATCTGTTTGAGCACTTCGGTGACCTTCTCGATGGGGTTGGTAATGCCACGGGTGATGTAAAAGACCACCCCCGAGAGAATGATCAGTCCTACCAGTCCCACAATGAGCGAGATGATGAAATTGCGGTCGGCCTCCTTCATGATGTTGTCAACAGGAACGGAGATACCCAGGTACCATGGGGTACCTGTCTTGCCTATGCGTATTGGGGCATAGCTTACATAATCCTTGTTGTACTCGTTTTCTTTGTGAATGATGGAAAAAGCCCTGTCTTCCGCCAATTTATCATGAAGGTTGAAGGCTTTGCGCGAAGTGGGGTTTTTTACGATTTTTTCATTGAGCAGCGAGGTGTCGGGGTGGGCTGCGTATTTCCACTGGTGGCTTAGCATGAAAGCCTGGCTTCCATCAAGCCCTTTGATCTCCACATTGCTCAGCATCTCCTGGAAACGGTCCATGGTGATGTCGATGCCGATGACCCCGGCATAGGCACCGTCGGGTTGGCGGATGGGCACCAGCAGGCTGGTCATCAGTTTGCGCTCCGACTTGCCCTCGGCAAAAAGATCGAAATACAGGGGGAAAACCAGTTCCTTGTTGGCTTGCTTGATCTCCTTGTAAAGCTCGTTGTCACCATCCATGCTTCTTTTCGACTGGCTGGTCTGTATGATCCCCTGGTCGCGGAAATGCTCATTGACGATGCGGCCATAGGGCTTGTTGTAGCTGGTGTCGATTACACTCAGCTCCCAGCTGTCCCACAGGTTATAAAAATCGTTGTATTCCGGGAAGACATCTTCATACACCTGGTTGGCAAAGGTTAGCCAACGGTCCATGGGCATATAGTTGTAATTGGAGAAGCTCAGTGCCAGGGTCCGGGCTACTGCCATGTTGCGGTTCATCCTGCCTTCGATTTGATTGGCAAAGCTGTTAACCCTGGTATCGACCAGCTCTTGGGTGTCGCGGTACGAACTCTGACGGGCATTGATGCTGATGTAACCTATCGCCACCAGGTAGATGACAGCCGATATGAAGATCAACAGCATCTGGATTTTTTGTTTCAGCTTCATTTGTATGTTCATGGCTAATATTTTCTGTTTTTCCCGTTTTTCTTATGACCTGTCTTACAGCACGTCTACAGGGTTAAAGATAAAAATATTTGTGGTCTGTGCTGTTTGGTATCGTCAGGAATCGTTCGACGAAGAGCTGTAGCCCACAAACAAGACCCCTGAGAAGTTATTCTCTTCATTGGTCAGGGGTATCAGCGAGGCAACAAGCTCGGTGGCCCTTCCCTGTTTGATCTTGAACTTCAGACGGCTTTTCTGGTTCTCTTTTTGCCGGACCCTCTCCCAGAGGTCGTCGAGCTGGGCGGGATCATCCATCAGCTCGGTGATGTTTTTGCCTTTTGCCTGGTTCTCTTTCAGGCCGGTGTGTTGCAGGAACAGGTCGTTGGCCGAGACGATCCGGCCCCGGTCATCCAGCTCAGCTTTCCACACGAACTGGTCAATCAGGTCGTTCAGCCCGTTCAGTTCATTTTCCCTGAGCTCTGCCTTTTTGCGTGTTTTCTCCAGCTCTTTGAGCCTTTGCTCCAGTTTTTCATTCTTTTCTCTTGCTTCAATTTCCAGCTTCTTAAAGGGGGTGATGTCCTTTGATATGCCAAAGGTGCCCATCAGGTTGCCTTCATTGTCATACAACGGCAGCTTGGTGACCGATACCCACTGTTCCTTGCCGGTCTCTGTATGTTCGTGCTGCGTTTTATTTTCAAAACCTTTCTCCTGTTGTATGATTTGCTGTTCTTCGTTGTACATCTCACGTGCAGCTTCAGGGGGATGGAAATCGAAATCCGATTTTCCGATCATCTCATCCAGGCTGTCAACAGGGAACAGGGGAAGCATCGATTTGCTGATGCGTATGAATTTGCTTTCCCGGTCCTTGAAATAAATATAGTCGGGCAGGTTGTTCATGATGGCGTCCAGCAAGGACTTTTCCCGGGAGAGCTCTTTCTGCATGGCCTCGTTGTCCTGCATTTTGCGCGAGAGCTCCTCCTGGGTCGATTGCATCTCCTCCATGTTTTGCCGCATCTCTTCTTCCTGCGATTTCATCTCTTCGGCCTGCTGCTGTGATTTTTCCAGCAGCTGGGTGGTCTTCAGGTTCGTCTTGACCGACGAGACAGTCGAGGCGATGCTTTCTGCCACCTTCTCGACAAAATCGATTTGATACTGTTCGAAAGTGTTGAAGGATGCTATTTCGAGAACACCCAGCACTTCATCTTCTGTTTTCAGGGGCACCAGCAGCAGGCTGTCGGGATTGGTCTCACCCAGGCCCGAGGTGATGTTGATGTAGTCTTGTGGCAGGTCGGTCATGTAGATGTGCTTGCCTTCGAGGGCGCAGGTGCCCACCAGCCCTTCGCCGGATCTGACCTCCCGCTTGAGGTATTTTTTCCGGTCGAAAGCATAAGCCGCCGTGAGTTCATAGAAGGGGTCGTTCTCATCCTGGTCGTTCACCAGGAAGATGCCCCCCTGGTTGGCTTCGAGGTACTGCACCAGGTTGCTGATGATCGAATAGCTCAGCTTTTCCAGGTCGTCGTTGTTTTTGCGCAGCAGGTCGGCAAATTTGGCCACTCCCTCATTGGCCCATCTGCGCTTGCGTTCTTCCTCCTCACGCTGCTTTTCATCTTCCCTGGCTTTCGACAGGCTGTCGCGCATCTGCAGCAGCGACCTGCCCAGGTGGTCGTCGTCGCTCATCAGTTTCAGTTCTGTCTCCAGGTTGCCCTGGCTTATGCTGGAGGCAAAATTGATTTTTTCGCTGTAGCCCTCGATGAACTGGTTCAGGGAAGAAGAGAGTTCCTCTATCTCATCGCCTGTCTGAATGTCAAGCTGCAGCGATGGGCCTACATCACCACGGGCTATGCTGCCGGTGGTATGTTTGATGCGGTGCAGCGGGGGTACAATGATTCGTGCCAGGTACCATCCTGCCAGTCCGGTGATGGCCAGGGCCGCCAGGGCAAGAATCCATGCCATGGCGTTGTGCCTGGATGCCGGCTGATAAAGGCTTTGATGAGGCACCGTCATCACTGCATACCAGTAATCCCTGGTTTCTCCCGTCTGGAAGGGAGCCAGGGTGACGTAATGAGGTTCGCCGGATGTCCCGGTGGCCTGGAAGCTGAAAGCCCGGTCGTTGCCAACCTGCTCTTTGAAGGCAGACAGCGACTGCGGGGTGATGCCGCTGTATTCCAGCGGCTGCCCAACGTATCTTTGCTGGGGATGGGCCTGTACCTTGCCATCGCCGGATATCAGGAAGAGGGTGGTTTCTTCCCCGATATTGATCCTTCCCAGGATTTCCTGTAGCTCTTCCTGTCCCGGTTTCCGGTCGTTGGTGTTGTGTCCCAGCTCACTCGCCATGACAGCTGCTGCTTCCCGTGCCCTGGAATCCATAAGGAGATGCTGGTCTTTCTTGATCTGCTTTTCTGCGCTGGTACTGAAATAGCCGACAGCCAGTGCTAAGGCAATGGCTGTGGCGGTTAGTGCAAAGATTACCGTTTTCTGTTTCAGATTCAGCCTGGGTCTTCTGATTTTCATATAATTATATTGTGATTTGTTGGTTTGCATGACTCTTTTCTGATCACTTCCTGGCAGCCTTTTCTTTCAATCGGTGCTTTGCCGGCAGGCAGGGAATGCCCTGCTTTTTATTCATCCTGCTTTCCCAGTTGTGCTTTCAGCGATTGTTTTTCTTTCTCTGACTCGCTGTGGTCCAGGGCAATGAAGATCACCTTGGTGATGTTGCCTTCCTTGTCTTTGACAGCCGAGAAGGAGGCGATCAGCCAGAGCTCTTCTCCCTGCTTGTTGCGGCAACGAAGTGTCTCGCGCCTGTCATGGCCCTGTAACACACCATTCCATATATCCCTGAAGGCGTCAAGATCTTTCTCATCGATGAAATCTTCCAGGGTTTTTTCCTGTACCTGCTGGTCATCGTAACCCAAAGTCTCCAATAAAAGCGGGTTGGCATTGATGATTTTTCCATTCATGTCCATCTCGGCCTTGATAAGGAACTGGTCGATGGCTTCCAGGATGCCTGAGAGTTCACTTTCACGGCGGGCTGCCTCTTCCTGGGTGGCTTTCAGCTCTTCCATGTTCTGACGCATCTCCTCTTCCTGGGCCGACATCTCCTCAGCCTGTTGCTGCGATTTTTCCAGCAGCTGGGAGGTGCGGATGTTAACACGCACCGACGATATCGTCGAGGCAATGCTTTCGGCTACCTTCTCCACAAACTCTATTTGGTGCTTTTCAAATTTGTTGAAGGAAGCGATCTCGATGACACCCAGTGTCTGTTCCTCCACTTTCAGGGGTACGAGCAGCAGGCTGTTGGGGTTGGCATCGCCCAGGCCGGAGGTGATCTGTATGTAATCCTGCGGCAGGTTGGTCATGTAGATGGTTTGCTTCTCAATGGCACAGGTGCCGACCAGCCCTTCTCCGGGTTTGATTTCCCGCTGGAGGTATTTTTGCCTGTTGAAGGCGTGGGCTGCCTTGAGTTCGTAAAAGACGTTCTCCTGGTCCTCGTCGTTCAGCAGGAAAAGTCCGCCCTGGTTGGCACCCAGGTAATGGACCAGGTTGCTGATGATCTGGTAGCTGAGCTTTTCCAGGTCGTCGTTATCCTGTCGCAGTATATCGGCAAACCGGGCCAGGCCTTCGTTGACCCACCTTCGCTTTTCATCTTCGACCTTTCTTTTCTCTTCTTCTTCCCTGGCCTCCTTCAGGCTGTTGCGCATCTCCACGAGCGACTGTCCCAGCTGGTCGTCATCACTCAACACCTGATAGTCGGCTTTCAGTTCACCGTTTCCTATCTTACGGGCAAAATCATTTTTTTTGTTCAGCTCATCGATGGATGTGTTCAGGGCGGTGGCCATCTCTTCTATTTCATCACCGGTAGAGAGCTGCAGTTTCATGGCCGGGTCGATATGTCCATATGCCAAGCGGTTGAGACGGTCGGTGACCTGCTCGATGGGATTGGTAATGTTGCGGCTCACCAGGTAGATCACCAGGCTGAGGATCAGGAGACCTGCCACCCCGACGATCAGGGACACGGTGAAATGGTGGTTGGCCTCCGCCTTCAGCGAACTGGTGGGCACAGAGATACCCAGGTACCATTTGGCGTTTTGGCCTATGGGTATGGGGGCGTAAGAGACATAATGCTTTTCGTGGTCGTTTTTTTCTGTGGCAGGGAGGGTCAGGGAAAAGGCATTGCCTGCCTTCATCTTCTCGAAGAGGTTGAAGCCGGGCCGGTCGGTGGGGTTGGCCGAAGCTTTCGTGTTGAGAAGGTCTTTGTTGGGGTGACCGGCATACTTGCCGTTGTGGGTCAGCAGAAAGGCCTGGCAATCCTCCAGGTTACGGATGTCGATGTTGCTGACGATCTCCTGGAAACGGTCGAGGGTAAGATCCACCCCCACCAGCCCTACAAAGGTACCATCATCCAGGATGGGCGATGCCAGGGTGGTCATTAGTTTCTGCTCGGATTTGTGCTCCACAAAAACATCTGCGTAAAGGTCGGCTACCAGCTCTTCTTTGCGCTCCTTCCAGCTGGCATACAGGTCGGGGTCGCCCTCCATGCTTCGTCTGTCGGTGCTGGTCTTGAGTGCACCGTTCTCCCTGAAATTTTGGTTGGAGATCCTGCCATAAGGCTTGGTCCAGGAGGTGTCGATGTGCTGGAGTTCCCAGCTGTCCCAAAGGTTATAGAACGAGGGGTTGGCCTTGAAAACATCCACGTACATCTGGTTGATCATTTTCTGCCACCTGTCCTTCGGCAGGTAATCATAACTTCTGAAGGCCTGCGCCAGGGTCCGGACAACTGAGAAATCGCTGTTCATCAGACCTTGTATCCTGTTGGCATATTTCTGCGACTGAAAGTCCACCAGCCGCGTGGCATCTTTGTATGCTTTCTGCCGGGCATTGATGCTGATGTATCCAATGGCCCCCAGGAAGATGAGAACAGACAGGGAAATGATGATCAGTTGAATTTTGTGTCTGAGCTTGATGTTCAGCTTCATGGATTTCTGTATTTGGTTTGGGTGAGAGGAGGTTCACTTTGACACATATACGGGTATGATGGCGATCTTTTCAAAACCATGGTTGTGCTTGGTGTTTTTTGATGATTTCCTTCTTGTACGCAGGCAAGGCAATTAAGATACATGTTTTCCACCCTCATTTTGCGCGGGAAATATAGCTATTTTTTTCGCGGATATGAAATGTGGATTCAGTAAAGTTTTGGTGAGTATTGGTTCAGCTCGTCCCTGAGTTTTCTGACATCCTGATCCAACAACTGTTGCAGTTGTCTCCAGAAGAGCTGGCTGTGGTTTTTATGAAGGGTGTGGCAGAGTTCATGGGCCAAAACATAATCGATGAGATGGTCGGGCAGCCGCATCAGGTGGATGTTCAGGTTGATGTTGTTGATGGATGAGCAGCTGCCCCACAGCGACTGGGCTTTCTTGATGTGGAGGTTGTTGTAGGAAAGGTTGAACTGCTCGGCCATCTCGTTGAGGCGGCGGGGCAGGTAGTGCCTGGCTTCCTTGCGCAGGACTTCCTCGAGGGCATGGCGTATGGCTTTCTGCACCTCCTGATCCTGTTGGTGGGAGCCTTCAGGAACCCTGACCACCACTTTGCCGTCCTGGATCTGATGGCTGGTGGTTTCGCACTTCTCGTACTTCACCTCCACCTGGTGCCAGCGGGTGTGGAAATGGGACAGGTCGTGCCGGTACTGCTCGTTCTGCAGGTCCACGATTTTTTCCCTGATCAGCTTTTTGTTGGAGAGGACATAATGGAGCCCCGCCTTGTAGCTTACCCGGTAGGGCAAACTAACCTTCAGCCTGCCCTCGGGATCGTAGCGAACCGATATGCGCTTCGAATGCTTCCTTTTGGTCAGCCTGATGCAGCCAAGATCCTGATCGTATGTCTCTTTCACCTGCGGGAAAATTTATATGTGTGGAGCAAATGCATGGTCAGTTCTACAAGATAAACAAATTAATAAAAAAAACCATGTGAAGTTACATCACTTGAATGCTTCCCAAATACAAATTTATTGAATCATTTTGAGCCGAAAAAAATCTTCCAGCGGAAAAGTTTATTATTTTTGATTATTAGGAACATTTACACACCACAGATAGCTATGTCAAAATTTTTTTTACTGTTGGTTTTGACGGCATTTATCTTGCCTTCACACCTGACCGGTCAGGATGCCTGGAACCTGCAGAAATGTATTCAGTATGCTTTTGAGCACAACATCCAGATCAAACAGCAGAGCCTGAATACCCGGGTCAATGAGCAAGCCTTGCAGCAAACAAAGCTTGATGCCCTGCCCTCACTCAATGCAGGGGCCAACCACAATTTCTCTTTCGGTAGGGCTTTGGACGAGACTACCTATGAGTTTACGCAGGATCAGCAGGTTCAATCCAGCAATTTCAACCTGAGCAGTTCGCTGACCCTGTTCAACGGCTTTCAAAAATGGAATGCCATTCAGCGCGACCGCTTTTCGCTTAAGGCCAGTCTGCAAACCCTGGAGAGGCTGAAAAACGATATATCGCTGAATGTGGCCTCGGCTTACCTGCAGATACTCTTCAACCTTGAATTGGTGGAGGTCTCAAAAGATCAGCTGGAACTGATACGCCAGCAGGTTGACAGAACGGGTAAACTGGTTGATGCGGGCAGCCTGGCCCGGGGTGATCTCTTGGAGATACAGGCCCAGGCAGCCAACGAAGAACTGAACCTGGTCAATTATCAGAACCGGCTGCGCGCTTCCTACATCAACCTGATCCAGCTGCTTGAGCTGGAATCGGCCGGCGGCTTTGAAATAGAGCAGCCGTCGCTGGGTCCGCTTCTCAAAAGGGCCTCCCTGCCGCAGGTAGACAGCATCTATCACCTGGCACAGAAAACCCTGCCACGCATAAAGGGTGCCGAATACCAGTTGCAGTCGCAACAGGAGGCCCTGTCCATTGCCCGGGGCCAGCTGAGTCCCCGGCTGTCACTCAATATGGGCTACGGTACGGGTTACTCCAGTATCCGCAACAGGCTTACGGGGGTCGACAGCATGAGCGTCCCCATCGGCCGGACACAAAACAACGTGCCTGTCTACTCCACCCAGCCCTTCCCCAACTATTCCAACTATCCTTTCTGGGATCAGCTGGAGGACAATGCCAGCACCTCCGTGTCGTTCCGCCTGTCCATTCCCATTTTCAATGGCTGGCAGGCCCGTAACAACATTGAAAATGCCCAGGTGCAGGTGCTCAATGCCCGGTATGAGCTTCAGCTTCAGGAAAATCAGCTTTACAAGGATATCCAGAACGCCCGTGCCGATGCTGTGGCCGCATGGAAAAAATACCAGGCAGCCCGCAAAACTGTCGAGTCCATGCAGGAGTCGTTTAAATATACAGAGCAGAAATTTGAGGTGGGACTGGTCAATTCCATTGAATTCAACACGGCAAAAAACAATTTGATAAGGGCCCAGTCCGAGCTGCTGCAGGCCAAATATGAGTACCTTTTCAAAACACGAATACTGGACTTTTACCAGGGCAAACCCTTAAAGATATAGGCCATGGCAATAAAACAAAAAAAAGTGCTCTCCATCATGCTGATCCTTGTCGTGGCAATGGTCATACTGGTGGTTGCCGGGAAAAATGCCGGCTGGTTCGGCAATGAATACACCTACCAGGTGTCGGTCGAAGAACCTGAATACAGACAGATCGTTGAGCTGGTGACAGCCAATGGCAAGGTTCAGCCGGAGACCGAGGTGAAGATTTCCCCGGAGGTCTCGGGCGAGATCGTGGAGATCACCCTGGAAGAAGGCGATGCGGTGGAGAAGGGTGACCTGTTGCTGAGGATCAAACCCGACACCTATGAATCGTTGGTAGAAAGAGCCGAGGCTTCGCTGAATTCAGCCCGGGCACAGTATGCCAATGCCAAAGCAGGGCTGGCACAGGTAAAGGCCAAGTACAGAAAGGCCGAACGCGATTACAACAGGAACAAAAAGCTGTGGGACGAACAGACCATCTCAGAGGCTGAATATGAAAATTTCCTGTCCACATATGAGATGAGCCAGGCTGAACTGGAAGCAGCCAACCAGACGGTGATGTCGGCCAGGTACACCGTTGAAAGTGCCAGGGCCTCGCTGAAAGAAGCACGTGAAAACCTGGATAAAACAAGCATCTTTGCACCCATGGAGGGAATCGTCTCCAGGCTCAACGTTGAGGTGGGTGAGACGGTGGTGGGAACACGCCAGATGGCAGGAACTGAGCTGATGCGGATTGCCGACCTCAACCGGATGGAGGTGAGGGTCGACGTCAACGAGAACGACATCATCAAAGTGGAACTTGACGATACCTGTATCGTGGAGATAGATGCCTATATGGGCCGCAAATTCACCGGGGTGGTCTCCGAGATTGCCAACTCCGCCACCGTGGAGGGCGCAGCTACCGACCAGGTCACCAGTTTTCAGGTGAAGGTCTACCTGCTGAAATCCTCCTACAGCGACCTGGTCACCCCCGCTGATCCTTTTCCTTTCCGTCCCGGCCTGTCCGCCACGGTCGACATCAAGACGAAAGTGAACGACCGGGCCCTTTCCGTGCCCATACAGGCTGTGACCACCCGGACCGACACCAGCTCCAGGGATGAGCTGAACGAAGTGGTTTTTGCCGTGGAAAAGGATACGGTGGTGATGAAGCAGGTTGAAACAGGCATACAGGACAACCAGTATATCGAGATTCTCAGCGGCCTGGAACCTGGCGAACAGGTGGTGACAGCCCCTTACAGCGATATCTCGGCCAGGCTGAAGCACGGCGACCCTGTGGCCATCGTTGGCAGGGAAGAGTTGTACCAGAAAAAATAAAGTGTGGTGTATGGCTTTGATACTCAACATAGAAACCACAACCCATGTGTGCTCGGCAGCACTTAGCAGGGACGGGGAAATGGTGCACATCAGGGAAAACCATGAAGGCAAATCACACGCCTCCCTGCTCTCGGTTTTCATTGAAGAGATCCTGAAGCAGGAAAATCTTAAGGTCAAAGACCTGGATGCCGTGGCCATCAGCAAGGGACCGGGATCCTATACAGGTCTCCGGATAGGCGTTTCAACTGCCAAAGGCCTTTGTTACGGTGCCGGCAAGCCGCTGATAGCTGTCGATACCTTGCAGGCATTGACCAACGGGCTGCTCGACGCCGCCAGGGGCATGCAGGAACCACCTCCTGTCGATGAGCACACCATACTGGTGCCCATGCTCGATGCCCGCCGTATGGAAGTGTATTCGGCTTTTTTTAACCACAAACTGGAGTTTATACGTGAAGTGCAGGCAGAGGTGATCGGGGAATCAACTTACAGCCAGTGGCTGGATGACCGACAGATGGTGTTTTTTGGTACCGGCGCCGCCAAGACCCGCGAAATGATCGTCCATCCCCATGCCTGGTTTGTGGAAGGAATAGAACCTTCGGCGCAGCACATGGCCAACCTTTCGGAGACCAGCTACCGGGAAGGGCGGTTTGAAGATGTGGCCTATTTTGAGCCTTTCTATCTGAAAGATTTTATAGCCACCAAACCCCGCAAAAATATCATACCACGCAGGAAATCCCGTGAGTAAAACCCTTGGGTAACCCCCGTGAATGAACCCTGCCTTTATACCCGGCAGGGATCATGGCTGGAAGACACCGGCCAAACAACCCCGCCTAAAGGGATAGGTTGCATGTGACCAATGTATTCAAAAATAACCTCGCGAAAAATGATTAGGTTTTTCAACTATTTGCTTTAAATTTGGGACAAAAATAGGAAGAGATTATGGCCAGTACAGCAGACTTTAAGAACGGGATGGTCATCAAATACAACAATGACCTGTTCAGCATTGTGGAATTTCAGCATGTCAAGCCGGGCAAGGGCGCTGCTTTTGTAAGGACGAAGCTCAAGAGCGTCACCACCGGCAAGGTGATCGAAAACACCTTTCCCTCGGGTGCCAAAGTGGAGACAGCACGTATTGAGAGGCGGCCCTACCAGTTTCTCTACAACGACGACATGGGCTTCCACTTTATGCATACGGAAACTTTCGA